>TARA_R110002111_G_scaffold262872_1_pt1 | contig 105423 bp, 86 predicted proteins | sample TARA_R110002111 | Tara Oceans TARA_R110002111 (sample SAMEA4397363) | marine metagenome | biome: Polar Biome; feature: [ZZZ] marine water layer (ENVO:01000295); material: water (ENVO:00002006), including particulate matter (ENVO:01000060) such as... | depth 199 m
TGTGGATTACAATCTTTTTCTAAAGTAAGTGCCATTAGGCGTTAGCCGCGGTTAAAACCGACCTGGGTCAGGTTGCGGTCCTGGGAATCACATTCAAAACCAATCAATAAACACTACCTGGCCATTGTGGTCTCTGTTTTGTAAAGGATCATCGCTGGTCGCGGAACTGAATTCCTGCTAACGATTCAAAGAACGTAGTTGCCTGTTGGAATACTTTCTGGTCTAAACTCCTGCTGGATTGACTAAAGTAAGCATACCGGGCAACGGAGTCTTCTGGAATGAGAAAGACGCCAAACGAAGAGATCCACACGGCGTATTCTTGATCGCAGAGCGACGTGAGTACAACCCTGTCGCCGCAAGCCGGGACGCCCGGCTCTGATTGTATCTGATATTTGAGTTGCTTCAATTGAGTCACCAACACCTGGAGCTCTTGATTGACGTCGATTGTTGTGGGAGGGGGCATCTCTTCGGAGGGATGGTTACAGCGTTCCACCTGAATTTGACAACTATCCTGGAGCAACGAGTCCAATACCGCGTTGATAGAGGCGGTTTGCGCGCGGGCTTCCTGCACCATGCGGTAAGCAGCGAGTGTGCTAAACACGCCTAGCAGAATCAAAACGGACCAGACTGTTTTTTTCATGCTGGAAGGATTCATTTTTTGCTACCACGAAAGGCACGCACATTATTGTCAGAGTGATTTAAGGAGTCGGACACGAACGGCGTCTTTTCCCTTCCCGATGTTCATCTCCGGTCTATTTGATGATATCAGATAGAATGCGGGATACAAATTTTAATTGCGGGCGCGTGGTTGTTTTCTCCCCTGCGTTGGTTTCCGCTGGCTGGATTCCGGTCTGGCGTTGATGCCGTCTTTTGTTTGTTGAGGAGTTTCGTAATGCTGGTCTGCCTGTTTGATGCGAGATTGTTGTTTGACTTTGCGAGATCATCGCGAGGGGCGCGGGAGAGTCAATGTCTGAATAAGGTCAGGTTAAGGCCGGGTGCAGTTCGGGTAAGGCCCGTTATGGTTCGGACTGGTTCAGTTAAGGTCATTTCTGGCACAAAAACGAGGTGCACAGCGGGAAGTGGTCGAGCTGCGATTTCACAAATGTGGTTCAAACCAGCGGGTTTTATAGTGACCGGAATCACAGGGAGCAAGGAATTCCGTATGCGAATATTATTCTTTCGCGCGCGACGCATAACACGCATATCAGCCAGTTTCGTCGGAGGCGCAGTGGTGTCAAGGCGTAAAAAAACCCCTAAAAAACAGGGGCTCAAAAACGCTTGAAAAGTTTTGTATTTGTCAATTGTATTTTGTTGTCTGATGCTCACTTAAACCAGAGCCACCCCAGAAGATCCTCATGGGGTGACTCAATGTTGTTCCCAGTTGCCTGTGATAAATCACGAACTTAAAATTATTCCTGGAAGAATGCAGCCTGATTCAATTTGGAAGGAGCCGGTGGTACTACAGGCGTGGCTTCTTCCGGTTGTGGTTGCATTTCCGGTTGGGGCGTTCCCGGATTTCCGGTGGAATAATAAACGGGGCCACCATATTGTTGTTGTCCGCGACAGTGCTGGCAGCCACGTCCTCTGCAGGAACGGCAATCACGTGTGTGGTACATGCTTGGATTCGGCGGTGGAGGAATCATACCTGCGCGGGGTTGCCAGGTGGGAACGGTCTGATAGTAGAAACCGAGTTGCGTTGTATCGGTGGGCATATAAATCTGCTGGTAAGCGGTACTACCACCGGCACCACCGACTCCCATACCTGCAGCACCTTGCTGACCCATATATTGATTCGAGTAATACCTCTGGTATTCTACTGGAGTTCTCTGAATCCGCTGTGCAGAAGGGGGACACCATCCATGTCCGGGTGAGGTGTGACATTTTCGCAAAAAGGCCATCCCTTCGCGTGAGCCATAATTTCGATAACTCCCGCCGCCATCATAGCGATCCGAAGATCCGGGAGGACAATTATAGCTGTAGCCACCGCCGCGAACGTGTTCCACCTGCTGGATCACTCCCTGACTCGCAGTGGTTGTCTCCTCGGCGTTCGCGTTCGAAGCAGCGTGAGCCGCGACGCCGGTCACTGCCAGAATGGCAAGCATATGCACGTTTAAAATTCTCATATCAATCTTCCTGGACCCGATTGAGGATATAATAGTTTTTCAATTATTGAACGATGCGAGAGACCGGAGTCAAACGGCTTGAAGGAACGCCCCAACCGTAGTTGTAGGTCGAACGCACATTCGGAGCCAGCGGCACAGCAATGGGAACACCATAACCCTGTGCACCATACAGCTGGCCGTCGCGTGAATCAAACTGATAGGGATCAACGGCGTAGGTCATATTGTAACGTCCGATAGGAGCACAGCCTCCGCCGCCACATCCGGTAGGAATAAAGTATCCAAATTTGCAACGGAAAAAATCGCGTAAGGAACCACGTTTCCCGATCCCGGCAGACGTTCTTGAACCGAAGCCGGCACGACAGTGAGGACAATCGCCACCTGCGTTACCGCCTGGATAAGAAGCCCCATCCGAATAGGAATAGACGTGGTTCTGCTTGCAACCACATTTGTCTTGAAAGTAGCCAACCTGTTTTACGGGCGAACCGGCGTTCTGATTCAGCTTCAAGCTGCCGGGTTCACCTGCCTGCAGGTTGGTCGTTGACAGGACAGTGATGATCCCTGCCACTGCGACGAGACCCGCCAGTTTATAAGTAAAATTGAACATGTTTTTATTTCCTGATCGTATCTCTGAGCAGCCTGGCTCAGAATGATAAAACGTTTTCTGGTTTAAACAGCCTGGACCCCAGGAGCAGTTACCGAATCAATGGAGGAATGAAGCGCGGGAATAGTCCGAAATCTGATTTGTATTTTACATTGACCTGAGTGCCTTCCAGTTTCCAGCGTTCATGAGAACGCATACCGAAGGGCGTCCAGATCCAGCCCCCTTTTACGTTGTAGTAATAAGGGCCGTACATCGCGTTGTACTCGTGTGCGTACAACATTTCCTGAGGAGCTAATGCCTGGTTGGTAATGATGGTCCGTCCGACGTAATCGGGAATCCCTGGTTTGGGAGAGGGATACATGGGCGCTCCCAGTTGAGGATATCCGGGCAGCACATTCATGCCAGCCGATGATTGCATCGGTTGAGCAGCTGTGTAGTTTTTGTGATGCTTGAAATGTCCGTGCGAGTAGCTGATGGGCCGCGCCTGTTGTGCGTTCTCAAAACGTCCGGGAGCGGAGGTAATGATGGTCGGCTGGTTGCTGACCTGTTGAATAGGGCCATAGCCGGGGCTGCGACGCCCCAGTTTCGGACGTTGTGCATACGAACTTTGATTCGCAGGACGAGAAACATTTTCCTGTTCATGGCTGATCTGCTGCACGTCGGCCGGTTTAGCAGTCGGCTTGGAAAACTTTTGTTTCAACCAGCCAATCGGATTATACTTTGATGTTTTCGACGGGCTTTCCTGCTGGACTACTGCATTATTGACCGTACCTGATTCAGCAGCCTGTACAGTCGGTGCCATCAGCAAAAATGCCGGCAGCAGACTAGTAAGCAGAGTTACCTTCAGACTCGAACGAGCCATAACAATCCCTCCCTGGATTTTATTGTGGTTTATCCACCATTGAGACTGTGGAAGAGGGTCTTTCAACCCCCGACAGTCTACTTTAATGATCAATTGTCTTTTTTGAGAACCTTTGCCAGTTCACAAACGAATCAAAGCCTTTTTCTCAAAGTCCGAAGCGAAAGGAGAATTTCTCGAAATTCGACTTTTCAGATCTCCGGTCAACTTTGTATGTTTCAATCGCCAGCCAGCGACCCACTCAAAATGAAAGCCACTAGTCCAAATTTCGGCTGGCAGGAATCGTCGGAATGAGTCATTTTGTAACCACAATGACGATTCGTCCTATTTTCCCGAATTATGGTCTATTTAACGGGTTACGAGTGGCGTTATCTGTTAAATAACCGCTTCAACAGATACAATCCTTAATGTTTGCACAAACAACAAAATCGATACATTTTTCTTAATCTACCGCGCGAAATAACCCGAATTTTGAACTAGAGCCATTCCGTTAGAATGGATATTACATAGATAGCCCGCCGTCATCTTTCGGGCCGCGTTATCAATTTTTTGGAGAGACCTTTGGCTAAGCGAAAATCAGCCAATTCCGGCAAAAACAGCAATACGAATGGACAAGCCAGTATCGAAACAGACCGTATCGAATATGTTCCGATAAGTGAGATCACACGGAAGCGCTACCTCAACTATGCGATGTCCGTGATCACATCCCGAGCCTTACCGGACGTACGTGACGGCCTTAAACCGGTTCAACGCCGTATTTTATATGTGATGTATCACGACCTGCATTTAGTGGCCACCGCGAAGCCACGTAAGTGTGCCAAGATTTGCGGGGATACGACCGGTAATTACCACCCCCACGGCGATGCCTCCGTGTATGACGCGCTGGTGAGGCTGGCACAGGACTTTAACCTGAGAAGTCCGCTCGTGAACGGACAGGGAAATTTCGGCTCGATCATGGGACTGCCGGCAGCGGCCGCCCGTTATACCGAAGCACGACTGACGGGCATTGCAGAGCATCTGATGAACGAGCTGCGTTATCAAACGGTTGAGATGCGTCCCAATTACGATGGCACGCGTAATGAGCCTGTCGTTCTGCCCGCGCGGTTTCCCAACCTGCTGGTGAATGGGGTGCATGGCATCGCCGTTGGTATGGCGACGAGTATTCCTCCTCATAATCTGGGGGAAGTCATTAAGGCCTGTACTTTTCTCATCCATAATAAGGATGCGAGCGTCGCGCAGTTAATGAAATACATCAAGGGGCCGGACTTTCCGCTCGGCGGTCGGATTGTCACGGACAAACGTTCTCTGACGACCGTTTATAAAGAGGGCCGCGGCCCGATTAAAGTCCGGGGAGAATGGAAACCTGAATCTGACGGTCGTTCCAAAGGGGACAGACGCATTGTTATTTATTCGGTCCCATATGGGGTCGAAACAGGTTCACTGCTTTCTGAAATTGGTGGAATCGTTGAATCGAGAAAGCTGCCGCAACTGGTGGATGTGGCCGATGAAACAGACGACCAGAACGGCTTGAAAATCGTGCTGGAAATCAAAGCCGACTCCGACCCCGAAACGGTATTGGCTTATCTGTTTAAGCACACGAACCTGGAACAGAACTTTTCGGTGAATCTGACCTGTCTGGTGCCTGATGAATCTGCAGTGCTCGTCCCCCGGCGCTGTGATTTGAGAGAAATGCTGCAGTACTTTCTGGATTTTCGTTTCGTGTCGGTCCGTCGCCGGTTTGAGTACCAACTGGAAATGCTCGAACGACGGATTCATATCCTCAAAGGTTTTGAGATTATCTTTAACGACCTGGATAAAGCGTTAAAGTTAATTCGCGCCAGTAATGGCAAGCAGGATGCGGCGCAGAAACTGATGGCCAACTTTCCGCTGGATGAAGTTCAGACGATGGCCATTCTCGAATTGCAGCTTTATCGAATTTCCAAACTGGAAATTAATACGATTCGTGCAGAGCTGGAAGAAAAAGAGGCCGAAGCCAATAAAATCCGCAAGATTCTGGCATCCGAGAAACAACTCTGGAAAGTCGTCGAAAATGAACTCACCGAACTGGCGGAGGCGTTTCCTGAAAAACGTCAGACAAAACTTGGTTCTTCGGAGGAAATTGCTGAATTCGATCCTCAGGCTTATATTGTCCGGGAAAACACAAATGTGGTCGTCTCCCGCGAGGGCTGGATCAAACGGGTAGGACGCCTGAAAACAAAAGGAGAAACGCGCGAGCTTGACAAAACCCGCACCCGTGAAGGGGACAGCGTGCTGGCAGTCACGCCGGGCAGCACACTTGATAATGTAGTCTTTTTCTCCAGCGATGGCGTGGCCTATACGCTGCCGATCGAGCAGGTGCCTGTGTCTTCCGGCTATGGTGAACCGCTTTCAAAGCATGCACGTATGAGCGATGGCGCGCATCTGGTGGCCGCCATTACCACTGACAGTCGATTCACAGCCGAGGACAAAACCACTCGCAAACAGCCGATTCCCACCCCGCATGTTCTGATTGCCACCGAAAAAGGCCAGATCATGCGGATCGCCTTCAGTCTGTTTCGCACCCCTTCCACCAAAGCAGGTCGCAAATTCTGCCGACTGGCAAAAGAAGACCGTGTAGTTTATGCCAGTCTGGTCGAAGAAGCCGAAACCATGTTTATTGCCACAAAAAATGCCCGCATCCTGCACTGCGCCATTGAAGATGCGGCCCTGCTCTCGAATGCCGGTAAGGGGGTCAGAGGTATTAAGCTTGAAAAAGGAGACGCAGTGATGGGCGTCCTGCAGCTGTCTCGCGCGAGTGACTGTTTGCGAGTCATCAATACCAGCGATAAAAAAATGACCTTTGGGCAAATGAAATATGGCGTCACTTCCCGGGGGGGTAAAGGAGTGAAAACCAGCCAGAGAAGTGGCTTTGCTGAAATCTTGTATCCGCCCATTGAAATTGTCGACTGGGATGAATTAGGAGGCACTGAGGAGTAAACTAATCGTATACGATCATCTCAGACGAATAAACGGTCTCATAATAAGATCACTTCTTCCTTGCAGATTATTTAGAGAAATCCACCACAACTATTATGGCAACTGACGCAAAAAAATATTCCGCCGACGACATCGAAGTATTGGAAGGACTGGAAGCCGTTCGCAGACGGCCTTCCATGTATATTGGAGGCGTTGATACCCGGGGGCTGCATCATCTGCTCTGGGAAATCGTTGATAACTCGGTCGATGAATATCTGGCGAAGGAAGCGGACACGATTGTGGTCACCCTGCATAAGGATGGCGCCTCGTGCAGTGTCAAAGACAACGGGCGCGGCATTCCCGTCGATAAGCACACCAAAACCAAGAAATCGGCATTGGAACTGATTCTGACAACGCTGCACGCCGGCGGAAAATTCTCTGACAAGAACTACACGCGGAGTGGCGGTTTGCATGGTGTCGGTTCCTCGGTCGTGAATGCGCTGTCATCAGAGATGATTGCTACGGTGGTTCGCGACGGACATCAGTTTATGCAACGCTATAAACGGGGAAAACCGACGACTCCCGTTAAAAAAGTGAAACCTTTTCGCGGACATGGAACAGAGATTTACTTCCGCCCGGACGATGATATTTTCCGCCGCGTACATTTCAACGCGGATACAATCCGCCAACACCTGGAAGATGTCGCCTTTATTCATGGCGGATTGAAGATTACGTTTCGGGACGAAGTCAAAAAAGAGACTTACGAACTTTCACACCCGGAAGGACTTCGCGGCTATCTGGAAAAACTGACCCAGGAACAGCAGAAAAAACCGGTACACGAACATTTGTTTTTCGCGGAAAAGGAAGACGAGCACATTCGCGTTGAAATGGTCATGCGCTGGACCGATGCGACAGATGAGCAGGTTCGCAGTTATGTCAACGGAATCCGCACCCATGCCGGGGGAACGCACGAGAGCGGCTTACGATCCGGCATTTCCAAAGCAGTCAAAAACTACATGGACGTGCATAATATCAAGCACAAGGGCCTGGCGATCACGACAGAAGACATTCGTGAAGGTGTGCTGTGCCTGATTTCCGTTTTTCATAACGATCCCATGTTCCAGGGACAAACAAAAGAAAAGCTGAATAACCCCGAAGTCAGCAGCTTTGTGGAAAGCATTGTGCGGCCGCTGCTGGAGACCTGGCTGAATAACAACCCGAGTATTGCCGATGCAGTTGTCGGCCGCATCGTGTTGTCCGCACGCGCCAGAATGGCCAGCCGCGATGCGCAAAAGGAAGTGCGTCGTAAATCGGTTACGAATCGGAAATCGACATTACCGGGCAAACTTCTGGACTGCCGTTCTAACAAGCCGGAAGAATCGGAACTGTTTCTTGTGGAAGGTCTGTCAGCCGGTGGCACAGCGGCGATGGGTCGCGACAGCCGCATTCAGGCGGTATTACCATTGCGCGGAAAAGTTTTGAACACGGAATCGCTGGCGATCTCCAAGATCATGGGAAACCAGGAAATTAAGGATCTGGTGGAAACGCTGGGAACAGGCATCGGTGCCAACTTTGAAATTCTCAACCTGCGATACAACCGGATCATTCTGCTGATGGACGCCGACAGCGACGGATATCATATCAGCACATTGCTGCTGACCTTCTTCTTCCGCCATATGCGGGAACTGATTCGACAGGGCAAGTTGTTTATCGCTCAGCCCCCCTTGTATTGCATCAAGGTGGGAAATGAAAAGTATTACGCACAGGATGACGCCCAGAAAGAAGAAATCGTAGAGTCTTTCGCCGCCAATCGGAAATTCGAAATTGGTCGCTTCAAAGGTCTGGGTGAGATGACTGCCAGTGAACTGAAAGAGACCACGCTGGACCCCAAGCATCGTATTCTGCTGAAAGTGGATATCGACAGTCAGATCGAAGCAGACACCACTTTCAACCAGCTGTTCGGAAAAGATGCGAGTCTCCGCTACGATCTGATCATGCAGGAAGCCATCGAAGCAGACGACATCGATTATTAATTCTGTGGAAGCTTTCCTTGATGGACTTCAGCCAGTGCTTCTTTCAGATCAGGTCGAAGGGCGGCTGCTTTTTTGATTAAGCTTGTGAATTCCAGTTTCGCAGTTTCCACTTCTGGTCGCGGCGTCATTCTTAAATAGGTGTCACCCGCTTCGAACAGGTAATCGGCCTCGGCACGTAATTTCAGATACTGCTGCATGTGTTACCGGTTTCATAGGTTACGCCCGTGATTTTAAGTGCCCACGCTACGTAAAAAAAGAGGCGAACCAAACGATTCGCCTCTTTTACATTTTGTAAAACTGAGAGTGTCAGTTTATTTTGCTGAAGCAGTTTCTTCCACTGCTGGTGGAAGTTCTGCATCGGTTTTCTCGATTGTCAAATCGTTGCCGATAGTCAGCGTCATCCAACCATCTTTGGCATCAATTCCGGTAATGTTCAGAAACACGTTCCGGTTTTCCAGTTTGGCTTCGACCTGAGAATCTTCAACACGATCCGGGAACGCCTTTTCCATCTTGTTGCGAACAACACCAGCACGGGCAATCTGTGCTGCAATTCGATCGGGCCGCACTACTGGAGAGGACTTGACGTCTCCTCGAGTGATGTGGATCTTGTCCCCGTCCACTTTGAAATGCAGAGGAACAGTGATGATCTGAGTTGGTACTGCCGTTTCCCCTTTTTGCTCGAAACCACAACGCAGAATGATGTTCATCGTGTTATTGGTAATTTGAATTCGAATCGGGTCTTTATCATCGAATGCAAGTATGGTCGGTCCTTTGTCCGGATCAACGGGAGGTCGCTGCAATTTCACTTTCCGATCCAGAATATCGGCAATTGAATTTTCAAATTCCGTGACCAGATCCTGATCGGAAATTTTGCGGCCTTCCAAACCCATGCGTGACAGGCTGTTATTCATCACAGACTCGTGCAACTGCAGAACAACGCTGTCTTTTGCAGAGATGGTTAGCGGCGGCGAATTGGCAGCCAGTTCACCGGTATCCATCAGGCGGGTACGAACATAGAGATGAGTGTCGGTGGAAGCATAACTGCGGGCTGAGGGAAACAGGCCGTTATCTCTCAGACGTTTATTGAGTTCACCGCCCACTTTTTCATTGGAACGTGCGATTCGTTCATCGACTTCTTCATCGAAGCGAGGACGAACACGATCACGCACACGCTGAGCAGCAATTGCTTCTGCTTCGCCGCGTAATCCTTCGACACGACGGTAAGCCATGCTTCGTCCCAGGCTTGATAACAGCGGAATTCGATCCAGTTTGGTACTGGCTCCCACTGTGGTATTATTCGCGTCCACTTCAACCCAGGCAGGCAGAGTGGTAAAGGCATCACCATCGAAGTTGATTTCTTTTCCACCCCAGATCTGATGATGACCTGAAGTATAAATCACAGCCTGATTCGTCGTACCGGATGTTTCACTGTTGGTGATTCCAGCCAGTGTCAAGTCAAAGCGAAGTGTCGTATCGCTGGGCTTGAAATCGACTCCGACTTCCGTTGTAGTTGCCTGATTGCCGGTGACATAAGCGCCCAGAATGCAATCGACCACAGGGCCTTTTTCACAGGTACTGTCATTGATCAGACGGTTAATGAAGTCCTCAGCAACCATCACACGCAAGTTGTAATTAAAGTAATTGTTCCGCAGTGCATCCGTCAATGGTCCCAGACCACCTTCCAGCTCCTGACGCAACTGGGCATAAGCCTTGCGTGCTTCAAAGGCATTTTTACCACTTTGAGTGGCTTCGTATTCTTCCAGGTTCGTTACCAGAGCTGTCAACTGCTGACGCACCTGGCTGGCATCAATTTTCTTGCCTTCTCCCTGAGCGTCTGCCAGGAATGCAGATACTGATTTTTCCAGGCCTTTGAATTGATCCCGGTTAAAGAACTTTCGCTGCTCTGCATCTTCAAGTGCACCGCGCGATTCGAACTTTGTTTTCAGCGATTTCAAAAGATCAAGCAATTCCACTTCGGAATAGCTGTTCTTGACTTCCTTCTGAAGTTCGTTCAACTGCAGATATTCTACCCAGCCATTGCCGTTGTCCAATGTGCCCAGATATTTCGTCAGCGCTTTCGCTGCTGCTGCCAACTTGTCCTGCTGTGCCTTAAGCTGTGCTGCTTTGACAGCTCCCAGGTCTTGTCCCAAGGTTTTGAGCACTGCATCGGCGATTTCAACACGTCTTTGCAGACGGCTGGAGTAGTCTGCCAGAGCGGCCTGACCTTTTGCTTCTGTAATTTTTGCCTGCAGTGCAGTCAAAGTCTGCTGCTGCTGTTCCAGAGTTAAATCTGACTCGTACAGCTTGCCCAGGAGATCCGAAACCTGCTTGTCCCACTCGACCCATTTCCCTTCCAGTCCTTCGGGAGATTCTGAAAGGTCCTCGGGAACTTCAGCCGGCAGAATGCCTTGTAAGCCAACGTCCTCTTTCTGAGGTTTTTTGTCTTCGACAGCCATTGTGGTCGTTACAACCAATGCCAGGCTGGCAATACCTAAAACTGCTAAGCTGACCATACCGAAATATTTTTGATTATTCCTGGAAGGTTTTGATTCCTTGAGAAGCATGTCTGATCGCACTCCATCGACAAAGGGATTCGAAAAACGGCAGCCACAGTTCATCTAGAACACAGGACCACTTTGGCCCGCATTACAAATTAGTAGAGGTGGAAACTACCGTTGTAAAATATTTTATCGTCATTTACTGGCAAGGAATGTGTGTTGAATTCATACATCACCCCTGCCATTCAACTATTAAAGCATTAAAATCTGCAAAACCGTGTCTACAAGCAGGTTCTAAAAACAATCGCATCGGATTGCAGAATTCTTTTACATTTTGATGGCGAAATTACTGGCCGAACACCCTGGCCAACCGGCCTAATCCTCAAAACCAGCAAAGCCGATTTGCAAACCTGCGCTCCGCCAGATCTCCAGGCACATCATAACACCGCCTCTGCGCAGTTTAGTGGACCCGCAAATATTGTGCAATCAACCAAAGCAACTTGTGTTCGCAACATTAACAAAACGTAAACAATGCGCACAATAGTCCACTTTACAAAACGGGCTCTCTTTTTTCCCGTCTCGGTTCCTGCCAGATGTCAGCCAGCACCGACTGGCAGCGATTCTCCTGCCGAACATGGTGAATAATAAGTGATTCGATTTGGAATTTCAGAGCAGGCACCGTACATTGGTCATTTCAAATGATCGCATTCTATGCAACGACACGAAAAGGAATTTCTCTTGGATTTTCAGCAGGTCCTGACACCACCGCAATTTGCAGCGGTTTCACAACACGAAGGCCCTCTCCTGGTGCTCGCAGGCCCCGGCTCTGGAAAAACGCGTGTGATTACACATCGGATTGCTTCGCTGATCCACGCTCAAATTCCTCCCCAGCATATTTTAGGGATCACATTCACGAACAAAGCATCAGATGAAATGAGCGAGCGGGTCCGGAAATTAATCCCGGATTCACGAGTCGAAATCTCGACTTTTCACAAATTCTGTGTGCGAATTCTGAGACGATACGGAAATGTCGTCGGCCTCGACAGCAATTTCTCTATTTTTGATACGTCTGATCAACAGCAATTAATTCGTCATGTCCTGAACGAATTAGACATCGATACCGTGGCCTACAATCCATCCACAATCGGCTCAATGATCAGCCGTGCGAAGAACGATCTGATCACTGCAGAACAGTTTGTTGAAACCTATCAGGAATCATTCGGCGATCATCTGCAGGCAGTAGCCGCGCGCGTTTACCCGGTATATCAAAGGTTGCTACTCGAATCGAACGCGGTGGACTTCGACGACCTGCTGTTACACGTTGCCTGTCTCCTGAAAAGTTCTCCCGAGTTACGGGCGACTCTGGATGAACGGTATCAATATATTCTCGTAGATGAATATCAGGATACGAACCTGGCACAATATCAGATCGTGATGGGTCTGTCTTTGAATACACGCAATCTTTGTGTAACCGGAGATCCTGACCAGTCGATTTATGGCTGGCGCGGTGCAAAAATTGCAAACATCCTGCAATTTGAACGCGATTTCCCGGATTGCAAAACCATTCGGCTGGAACAAAATTTTCGCAGCACGAAAGAAATATTGAGGGTCGCTGACAGCCTGATTTCACATAATCAGAAACGCAAGGTAAAGAGCCTGTTTACGGATAACAAAGAGGGAGCACCCGTTGAACTGCTCTGTTTCAGCGATGAACGACAGGAAGCCAACGAGATTGCGCTGCGCATTCGTCACGCCGTCGATCAGGGAGACTTTAATTACACGGATTTCGCAATTTTTTACCGGGTCAACTCACTTTCCAGAGAGCTGGAACTGGCACTGGCGCGGCATAAAATTCCTTATCAACTGGCTGGCAGCGTCGCTTTTTATGAGCGGACTGAAGTCAAAGATCTGCTGTCTTATCTGAAATTAATCAATAACCCCGACGACCGCATTGCGTTTTCGAGGATTGTAAACAAACCACTGCGTGGCATCGGAAAAACGACGCAAAATAAGTTGATGCGCTGGGCCGACGAACGAAGCATCAGTCTCCTGGAAGCGGCTCACCAGGCTGCCGACTGCCCCAAACTTTCAAAACGGGCCGCGACGATGCTGGCCCGCTTTGCAAAAATGATTTCTGGTTTTTCGATGGCCGACTCCGGCTCGGTAGCGCATCTGATGGAAGCCATCATCGACAGCACACGCCTGATCGCCAGCTGGAAGGAAAGTCCGGACGAAGACGACCAGCAGCGCGTTTCCAACGTCAATGAGTTGCTCTCCACAGCGCGGAAATATGACGAAATCTTCGGAGACGAAACGAATCTGGAAGGTTTCCTGGAAGTCAGCACGCTGGCCAGTGCCACCGATCATCTGGATGCTGCAGCAGGTCGCGTGACGTTGATGACCCTGCACGCAGCCAAAGGTCTGGAATACCCGGTTGTATTTATCATCGGGGTAGAACAGAACCTGATTCCCCACGAGCGCGTGCTGCGTGAAGAATTTCGCGACGGTCTGGAGGAAGAACGACGGCTGTTATTCGTAGGCATTACACGTGCCGAACAGCTTCTGTATCTGACACAGACACGCGAGCGTTCTTTGAGGGGTCGTCCCTGGCGCACGATTACCAGCGATTTTCTGAAAGAAATTGACGTCGAAGTAAACGATCAGACGGATCACATGTTCGATACCAAATCGCACTTTGATGAGTTTGTCGAGTCCGTCAAACGCGGTGAAATAGACACAAAGGCATTAAAAGCAAAAACTCCCAAACGCCCACTGTTGATGACCGGTGCCGATCTCCTGAAACAGATACCGGAAGCGGCGGAAATTCCACAGGGATTTTCCGTCGGTATGCGCGTCAGGCACCCGCGGTATGGCGTGGGAACCGTCATGGGAATCAGTGGTTATTCCCGAAAGCGAATGCTAAACGTTCTGTTTGATGATGCAGACGAAAGCCAGACTTTTACCGCCGCTCATTGCCCCCTACAACCGCTGGGACTGCGATAATCCGCCTCAAACTCAAGGCAATCATTGCTGCTGACCGATAAAAGCTACTGAGCCCGGCGGCGCCTGCTTTCGTCCGGCATAATATCAGGGAGCGGACAGCCTGGCAGCCGTTCCATCTGAACTGCAAACAGGATTGATTCTACAGCGCATCACATTTTACCATAGCGTATCTCAATCTAATATACTCGGTCCAAATGGCCATGGAGACGCTACAGTAAAACTGGACACAGTCTATTTAACACGATCCAAGGTCTTTCATGCCGCCACGTAAACGACCACCGGCGTCTTCCAAATTTCAGGGCCGCAAACCGGCAGACCCGGGAACATACCTGGAGCCTTTCCTGAATTATCTGGAAGCCGAATGCGGAATGGCACTTAATACCATGTCCGCCTATCAGTCGGATATCGTGCAATTTATGGAATGGTATCGCAAACAGGCGCCGATGCCTCTGAGCGAAGTCGATTTAAAATTTCTGTCCGGATATCTGGGACATCTCAATAAACGAAAGCTGGCGGCAACAACGGTCGCCCGGCATCTGGCATCGATCAAATTGTTTTTCCGCTATCTGGTCCTCGAAGGAATCCTGGCAGAGAGCGTCGCTGATCTGCTCAACTCACCCAAGCTCTGGAAATATCTGCCCAAAGTTCTGAGCCCCGAAAAAGTGAATGAACTTCTGATGGCGCCCTGCAGAACAGATCGCTATCCTTTACGCGATCGCGCGATATTGGCCATGCTGTATGCCACCGGTTGTCGTGTGACCGAGATTGTGAGCCTGCCTTTAAACGCCGTCAAACTGGAAGAAGGTTACGCGCGGTGTCTCGGTAAAGGGAATAAAGAACGGATGGTTTCACTGAATCCGGTAGCTGTCGCTGCCGTTGAAGTCTACCTGAAACATGAACGCCCCGTCATGGTAAAACGCAATCAGGCGGAACAGTCGCTTTTTCTGAATCGAGGCGGCAAACAGCTTTCACGAATCATGGTCTGGAATATTGTCAAGAAAAACGCAGCCCGTATCGGCTGCAGTAAAGAAGTCAGCCCGCACACATTGAGACACAGTTTCGCCACGCACATGATGGCCGGCGGTGCCGAAATCCGGGCACTCCAGGAACTGTTAGGACACGCCAATATCCGTACAACTCAAATCTACACACACGTGGATCACAGCCGCCTGAAAGCCGTACATCAGATGTACCATCCACGGGGATGAAGTCATTAACGGATCACTGGCTACGATTAAAAACCATCCATGATCAGCTTGCCATCCGCGCGATTGCCCAATTGTTCAAATAGTTCGGAGCTGATATTCTCAGAGATAAACCGGACGGAACCATCACCCAATCCAAATTGAGCGCCCCCGACATGGTAGCTGCCAAACCCTCCGACCTCGAGCAGCGGGTCGATCGGCTGCTTATCCTCGTTTTCCTCTGGTGAAGGTGTCTCGGGAATCCGTTGGCCGCCCATACTCTTCGGAAAATCTCGATTAAAAGAGCCCGTATTTCGCAGACTGGCGCGCGTGCCGGACATCCAGCCCAGGTTGGAAGCATTGAATAAATGTTCGCCGATGAAAATCGTATTCGAGCTGCCGTCGGTGATCTGATCATAACCCGTGCTGCTGTTTAAAAACATGACGCCTGTGTTGTCGACATTGATGGGCGCGTCATCCGAGTTATAACAGGCGGCATAATTGGTCTGATAGAGATCGATGTTGTTCTCTGTTTCAGAACGCGTCCGCGACTCCATTGGGTCTGAAGGGCACCGCAGCACGGAAAGTTGTGCTTTGCGCACCTGCTGATTGACGGGGGCATAAACGCTTTGCTTGAAATCAATGATGCGAAAGAGAACCCCTTGATCCAGAAAAGGCATCAAGCCCGCCAGCCAGCTCATGTGATAACCCAGGGGTTCATTCTTAATGGGGCCGGTCTGATTGTAGACTCCGGCCGGCAATACTTCGAACGCCATTTCATAATTTTGAATTGCCAGTCCGATTTGCATCAGGTTATTTTTACACTGCGTACGGCGGGCTGCTTCCCGCGCCTGCTGGACTGCCGGCAATAAGAGCGCAATCAAGATCGCGATGATGGCAATCACCACCAGGAGTTCTATCAATGTAAAGCCGCGCGGTTTCCCGCTTTGGCGTACCCGAACTTGAGATTTCGAAAAAACATCGTTCATCGTTTTCATTCCCTGGATATATAAAATTAAAAAATAGCTTGCGAATCGGAATCAAATAAAAATCGATTTTCTCTCTATAACTCATCTCATAAAATGATTTTTTTAGTTCGGGTAATTGAAAAGGATGTCTTCTCAGGATAATGGACGCGGGCCTCGATCGATATCAGGCGGTCATCTTTTCCTGCGGGTTTCAGTTTTATTTCCGCAGACCCTGCGTACCGCGTCCCCAGATCATCTGAACTGATTTGCCAGACCTCCCCCTGATAGGTCGGATCATTAAGCCGCTGCCAGGCAGCTCGTTCCAGAGCTGATTCCAGGATCCATTCCGCCTGCACGCGGTATTGTTCTTTAATCATCTGCCGCCTCTGCATTAACGCAGACTTTAACAGCGAAGCCATCAACAGCATGATCAGCATCAGACAGACCATCACAATCACTAACACGGCGCCCCGACGAGGAGCGGCATTTTTCGTTTCTGTTTTGAATGAACTTCGCATATGAATGACCCTGCCTGCCCGCCTATTTTGTTTCTTTTTTCGGTGGTTTGATCTGGATGTCAGCCAGCCGGTAATCATGGCCGATCGCGGAAACAATTGACAGTTCTTTGAGTGCTGTGTGCTTGTTCGCAGTCCCTGCCTGCTCTGGAGCGCCGTTCGTTTGAAGTGGCTCGTCGATGGAAATCCCTGCCTGATTCAATCGCTTCCGCTGAAAGAAATAAGCATGGCTCCCTTCAGGCAGATAGAAACCATCCTGGTGAACCTGCTGCGCTTTCCGCGTTACCACACGAAAAATACGGTTCCCCTGAATCCGGTACTTGACAATTTCGTCCCCCGGTTTTTGAATCGTCAGTTCGGGACTGTTGAGCGTTGCCCCTTCCAGAAATTGCACGCTGGTAGCGGCGTGAATATCAGACCGAATCAGCCGCGAAAAACGATGAAAGGATGAGCCCAGCCAGACCGCTTTACTGGTTTCGCGTTCGGTACGCATCACCGTATGCATGGTCGTCATGCTGACGCCCATCAGCACCGAGGCAATCCCCATCGCAACGACGACCTCAACCAGGGAAATACCCGGTGGAATGCCGTGTTGTTTTATCGAATTACAAAAAAAACCTCGTCGCTGCATTACCGGTTTTCCTTAAGACAAACCCATGAGGTCAATCGAACAGGGGCCACACTCATTCCACGATGATCCATCCAGCCTAGCTGGACCTGAATTTTTTTCATTGACGGCGGATTGGCTGTCTCGCTGATTTCGATTTTCAAATCGGCATTGGACAACTGCCGCAGTGCACTTTCCGAGAGAGCCAGTTTATCGACTGTCGACTGATTAATATCCTTGAACGGTAAGGCAACCACACGTTCCATCATATTTTCCACTTCAACCATCGCGACTTGACGGCGTTCGCTCTGTCTGCGTTCGCGATGCACCCAGTAGATCGCCGGTACAACAATCATAGTAACGGTCATCAGCAACACGCCGGCAACCATCATTTCCACCAGTGTGAATCCACGCCGTGTGCGCAGCTCCCCCCCGGCTGATGGCGGCCAATTCAATCTGATATGATTCTTAATTCTCACGGTATTAACCAATTTAAAAACGTTAAGCCAGGGAGTTCATGAGTTTCACAAGAGGCAAAAATAGACCAATCACAAACACGCCCACCAGACAACCGATGCCAAAAATCAAAGCCGGTTCCAGATATTCTCGGATCAATGCCATCCGATAATCGATGCGCCGTTCGATACTTTTCGCGATGGCCTTGAGGGCCCAGCTCAAATTACCCGCGCGTTGAGCAGACTGTAACAAGCGGACTTCACTCGGCGTTAACAGGCTATAATCGTGCAATGCGGTCCAGCAGTCATTGCCTTTCCGGATGTCTTCCAGAATCGCCTGAAAACGCTGAGAAAGAAACCGATTTTTTGTGGAATGTGTTAACGTCTCGAACGCGCCCATCAACGGGCGGCCCGATTCCGTCACGATGTGTAAAAAACGTAAAACGTCGGGGGCTCTCCTGCGCGGATAGAGTCCTGCAGAACCGCTCGGACGCCATCTGCTTTCGAGAATTCCAATTCGAAACAGTATGCTGCGCAGCAGGATCATCATCAACACGCAGGCCGGAAAAGCCCAGAAATATTTTATGAGCCAGTCTGATGTCCGAATAATATCCACCGTAAATTCAGGTAACGTGATACCAAAATCAAAATAGATCTTTTTCAATTTTGGAATGATCCAGTAACAGATAAAACCAAAAATCAACATTTGAATCAGTAGAATGACTCCCAGATAAAACAAGATTCCGGAACGTAAATAATCCCGTTCATTCCGCCGTTCCGCGCAGACTTCGACGGCCAGTGCCAGAGCGGAAGGCAGCGTGCCGGACTCGGCACCCGCTTTCACCAGAAAATAGGCATTCGCGGGAATGACCGTAGGCACCCGCTCGATGGCATCAGCCAGAGAGACTCCGCTTCTGAGTAAATCAACCAGCCGCAGAATCTGGATCCGCCATCGTCCCCGAACGTCTTTCGCAAATGTTTCCAGCACATCGATTAATGAAAGCTGTTTTTCAGAGGCGATTGCCAGAATCCGCAGCAAAGCCACTTGTTGTGAATAATTGACGCGTCCAAAGAACGTAAAAAATCTCTGCCCATCCAGTAGTGGGCTGTTTGCAAAACGCAAAAGTTTATCGAAACCTGACTTCTGATCCATAAAGGGGCGATCTCTGCTGTCGATTTCTAAACGGTAGTTGAAAAACGAATTGAAATGATATCTGTTTTTTAAGCGAGCATGTTCATCAGTTGAATCACGGGAGCAAGCACCGCAATGAATAAGAAGCCCATCAGAATCCCACAGAAGATGATGATGAGCGGCTCCACCACAGAAGCAAAAAATGTGATGCGTACTTTTGTCTGACTGTTCAACATATCTGAGAGTGCATTGAGTATCTCAACAGAATATTTGGGACCGAGGCGCGAAGAAGTTCCTGACTGGCTCACTAATGCCTGTAAAAAAGTAGCAGGAAATATATTTAATGATTCCAGCGAAGCGACTTGTGCTTGTCCGGTAGAAACGGATTGTGAAAACTGCCGACAGGCCGCGCGAATTTCATGGTTACTGGAGCTGTCCCCGGACATCTGCATGGCTTCATGAAAAGGAATTCCATTATCCACCAGTAACGCCAGTAAATGCGAAAAACGGGAAACCGTAATTCCACTTAACAGGCCCCCGACCAGAGGCAGTCGGTAAATCAGTTTTTGTGTCCACACCTGACCCACGTCTGTCCTGATAAACCACAGGCAGCCGACAATCATCAGGCAGCCTGCAGGCAGATACCACCACCACTGAGTACGCAAAAAAATGGAAGCCTGAAACAGTTTCAGAGTGACGGCAGGCAATTCTATTTGGAAGTCCATATAGATCGATTCAAACGAGGGCACAATCCAGATCAGGATGGTTAACAGTACCACTGAAGCGAAGGCCAGCAGAATCAGCGGATAGCTGAGAGCCATCAGTAACTGGCTTTTCAATTCTGAAAGCTGTCGGGTATGTGCCACATAGTCAGCCAGAATTTCGGTCATTCTGCCCGATTGAGTTCCAGCATGCACCAGAGCGCAGAGTTCACGCGGCGCTTTGGAATCCGCTAAGACTGTTTCCAAGTCATTACCCGCATCAAGTTGTGAAGCGAGTTCCTGAACGGCGGAGCGAAGACGCGTATTTTCGATTTCATACGAAACGGCTTCCAGCCCCATCGACAAAGGGAGTTTGGCGCGCGTCAAATCGGACAAATGGTCTGAAATCACATCGAAATCACGTGAAGACAGATTCTTTAAACTGTTCGTTTTAGAAGGCCCCGAAGTCGCATACTCCAGCGTAACCTCTTCCTCTATGCGTTCAATCTTCACGCCCTGATCCTGAAGCAGACTCGCGACTTCATCCCGATCAGCGGCATGAATCCGGCCTGATACTTTTTTGCCTGTCGTATTGATTCCCTGGTAACGATACCAAATCATCTGATCTCAATCCCGCAAAACGAACAATCGTCACAATCAAAAAACGTCGAGTACAGCAATTTGCTCAGCATCATTTTAGAACCTTAAGGATTCGTCAATTGTTTAAGCATATCGGAGAAGGGGAGAAATAATACGAGAGAATAACACAAAACGGTTCCCCCGCCGATCACTGTTCCAGTAAAGATCGGAAACAGGATTCGGAACCAGCGTGTATAGTTGGTTGCTTTTCTCCGATACATATCGGCGGCGTTTTTTAACGCCAGACTTAACTCGCCCTGCCGATTTTTTGTCGTTAACAGCCAGGTCAACAGAGGCGGCCAGCCATATTCTTTCGCTGAGTCGCCGGTTTCCGGCTGCGACCTTAAATGCCGTTCAGCCATCAGATTTGCCGACTTTACCAGTTGATCATCGCCGGTCGCTTCCGCCGCCAGCACAATCGATTCGGCAAACGGAATGTTCTGCTGAATCAGGAGTGACATCAATTCCGAAAAATTGCCATAGCGATAATAATTGGCAATCTTCTGTACTCCGGGAATCCAGCCAATCAGGCGGCTGGTCCCTTTAAAATTCAGCAGTTGAGAACTGCCTGTCCGCATCCATAAAATGACAAATACAAACAGCAGCAGAGGGGGAAGCATGCCCCAGTAAACAATCGTCGATTCCATCATGTTTAAATAATACAAAGGCCGCGTCTCTCCCAGCCGAAACACTTCGTAAGCCATATTAAAACGCGAGAGCATTTCAAACAGAAACACCATGAACAGACCATAGGCCAGACTGAATACGATGAGGGGATACATCATCGCCATGCCGATCTGGCGTCTTAAATGAAATAACTCCCAGGCATAATTTGACATTTCTTCCAGCGCAACCGTTAACTTTCCGGACTTGATTCCCGCTTCGACAATCACGCGATAGACCTTGGGAAGACGAGAGCCTTCTGAATTCATCGCTTCTGCCAGAGAACTGCCCTGCTCCATCTTGCCTGCTAAATCCGAACTGATTTTTCCCAGACGATCAGGCAGTTCATTTCCCATTTCCCGCAAACCGAGTTCCAGCGGAATCCCGGCCTGCACCAGAGAGATCATCTCTTCGTTCAAAGCGATCAATTCATCAAGTTCAAATCGCGTTTCTTTGGTATTCAAAGAATCGGAATCGTCTTTCGAATTCATATTCACACTCTCTTAGACAGAAACGATTTATTTGATGGTTGATTTGCAACGTGTCTGTAAGTCAAAATTCAATCCCTGTCACTGTTCCAAACGTGTCATACCCAGCACGCGTCGTACTTCCGCAGGGCTGGTGAGCCCCTGATTGACGGCCTCCAATGCGCGACTCCATTGTGTTCGCATTCCCGATTGAACCGCGAGCCGATGCAGCTCCGTTGCGTCAGCCTGATTTAAAATGGCATTTGCGACATCCACCTGACCGGGCTGCAACATTTCGGTGAGCACAATCCGTCCCTGGTAACCGGTCTGACCACACCCGGCACAACCGACGGGCACTTTCCATTGTTCCACATGCAGGCCCAGCCGCGATTCCTCTGCCTGAGAAAACTGAGCACAGGCACAAAGCTTCCTCAATAAACGCTGACTCAGAATGGCCAATAATCCGCTGCGCAAAAGGTAAGGTTCAATTCCCATATCCGACAGACGGCTAACGGCTTCTGTCGCGCTGCCCGCATGAAAGGTGGTCACAACCAGATGACCGGAAAGCGAGGCCTGAAAAACGGTTTCCGCGGTTTCACGATCCCGGATTTCTCCCACCATGATGACTTCCGGATCCTGCCGGAGCAGCGAACGCAAACCAAGGACCATGTCAAAACCCGCGGAAGGATTCACCTGTGATTGCGCCACCGTGGGAACAACGACTTCGATCGGGTCTTCCAGAGAGACCAGACTGCGGGAACCTTTTGACTCTCGAATGATCTCACGCAGACAGGCGTAGATGGTTGTTGTTTTCCCACTGCCGGCCGGGCCGGTCATCAAAACCACACCCCCGGTCTGAGTGAGTAACCGTTTCAGCTCCACCAGAATTTCCTCGGGGAGATTCAGGCTTTCCAGATGTTTGTACTGTCCCGAGCCGACAAACAGCCGCACCACTACCTTTTCTCCATAGAGTGTGGGAAAGGTGCTGATGCGCGTTTCGACGGCCTGTTCTCCCTGCTGGCGAATACGGCCTTCCTGGGGAACATCGGTCCGATAGGTCAATAAATGCGAAATCACTTTCAGGCGCGCTGTAATGCGTGGCGCTAATTCATGTGAGAAGTCGGCCACGTGATGCAATACGCCGTCGATCCGCCAGTCCATCCGCATCTGGTTTTCCGTGGGCAGCAGATGAATATCGCTGGCATTGACGGCTTGCGCCTGATTTAAGATTAAATCCACCAGCTCTGTCACGAAGTCCGGATGGTTCTCTGCTTTTTCAGGCAGTTGCTCCTGAAAGCGTTGGGACAAAGTCTCCTGCATTAATCGCCTCGATGAAAGATCTGCTCAATCGTTCCTGCACGCTCATTCCGAAATCGAACGACAGCATCCACGAGCCCCCATTCACCAGATTGTTTCAGGGTTGCCTGCACGGAATTCCAATCGGTTTTGATGGCGTCCGGCTGAGGAGTTGCCGCCGAGATTCCTAACACCTGACTCCCTTTAACATAGATTGCTTTAGACCAGCCCGGACTGTGATCGGAGGCCACACTCTGTGTTGTTGCAGATTCCTGCATACCAAAGAACATGGTGACTGCGAGAAAAAACACGCCGACGGCGGCCAGGCTTCGCAGATAAATCTTGCGGGAGCGCGCCTGACAGGCTGCATCCAGCACCTGTTGCCGGTGATCGCCCCGCAACGGAAGTGCAGAACTGGCTGACGCCTTCAGTAATCGCTCTTCCAGAGAATGGTGATCTTCAAATTCAAACATTGATATCCTCACGCGCCATGGGACGCAGGTAACTATCTAATTTCTGGAGCGCATAACGATAACGGCTGGCCACCGTATTCGGCGATTCATCCAGCACGCTGGCGATTTCTGCAAATGTCATATCTTCCCAGATCTTCAGCACCACGACTTCAGACTGATTCGTAGGCAGCCGCTTCAATGCTTTCCGGATCACCTGTGCCTGGTCGTTCTCTTCTACAATTTCTGAATCGCGCGCCCAGAGCTGTTTGCACTGAGCAAAAATCTGTAAAGGCTTCCGCTTCTGCAGAATTCTTAACGCTTCGTTTCGAGTCACTCGTAATAAATAAGCCCAGGGCTGCTGGGCCGTTGCCAGAATTTTTGGCTTCATGGCAATCCGCACCATGGTCGCCTGGATCGCATCTTCGGCGTCAGACATATTTTTTGTCACTGTCACCGCGTATCGAACCAGACGATGCGCCGTCAAATCGTACAGCGAACCTAGCCTGTCGACACCATGATCTTGCAGATCGTTGGCACAACACCGGATCTTCGCAGCAAATTTGGCCGGCGATAGTTTTTCCACGATTGAATTCAGTTCTTCAAGCTTCAGAAAAAACTCAGTTCATCGCTATAGAATCATAACGACAATGTCCTGACAGAACTGTCAGGATATTTTGACGAGTAAAATTCCTGTGAAATTTTCACAAACATCAAATCCATGCTTGTGCTGACCTCAATCGCAATCAGAAAATAACGATTTCGATTTCACCTGAATTTCCACATAGTTCCTATTAGACCTCATTTGAGATATGATTTGTTTTCCTTTTCTCTGGAATTTGTTTAAATTTTAAAACAAAACGGAGCAATTAACGCAAACTCCTATTTGATATATAGATACAACTTTTATGTTTCTGTGGTTTCATCAGCGGAAAGACCTTCCGGGTGCATCTGGGTTGCTTGCTGCCTTCTCCTGTGGAGTGCATCACGATGGCTGCTGACAGCAACCAGGAGCAAAAAGGCGTGATCCTGACTGGAATGCCCGGGTCCGGAAAATCGACCATCGGAAAACTACTGTCTGAACAGACAGGTCTTCCTTTTCTCGATACCGACGCATTAATCGAGGCAGGCGAATCAAAGCGGCTGGCTGAGATCATTTCCGAGCATACCGCACAAGGGTTTCGCACGATTGAGTCGTCGTACGTTCAATCGATTCAATCAGCAGGATCCATCATTTCTACAGGAGGAAGTGTCTGTTATAGCGGGGATGCCATGCAACATCTCGGTACTCTTGGTACGATAGTCTGGTTGGATGTAGCTCCTGAAATACTGGAGCAACGTTTTTCAGACGCCTTTGAGCGGGGCGTTCTGATAGAGCCGGGCACGAGTTTGACCGACTTGTATGCCAGCCGATTTCCGCTCTATGAAAAATATGCCGAACTGAAAATCGATGCCACTTTGCTGAGCCCGACGGAAGTCGTTTCTCAGATCCGTCAGCAACTGGCACTCTCATCGAAAAAGACAAACTGATTCCGATCACTTAAGTAACGAAAATGATTGAAGAAACGATGCTACCCATTCAAAACGTCAACATTCATGAAACGATCCGCCTGGTTGCTCCGCAGGAATTGAAAGACACCTACAAACGCACCGAGAAAGTCACGCAGACGGTCGGCGAATCGCGCGAGCAAATCAAACGTATCCTCTCGGGTGAAGACCATCGTCTGATCGTGGTTGTCGGCCCCTGCTCGATTCACGATCCCAAAGCCGCCATTGATTATGCCGGACGTTTAAAAGAACTTGCTGAAAAAGTCGATGATCGTCTCTTTCTGGTCATGCGGGTTTATTTCGAAAAACCCCGCACCACCGTCGGCTGGAAAGGTCTGATCAACGACCCGCACCTGGATGGCACGTTCGATGTCTCCTCAGGTCTGAAAATCGCTCGTCAGTTATTACTCCAGATTGGCGAACTGGGTGTTCCCGCAGCAACAGAAATGCTGGAACCGATTACGCCGCAGTATATCGCCGATGCGATTTCCATCGCCTCGATTGGCGCCCGTACCACCGAATCGCCGACCCATCGCCAGATGGCCAGCGGACTCTCGATGCCCGTCGGTTACAAAAATGGTACCGATGGCAGCCTGGATGTCGCGCTCAACGCGATGCTCGCCGCGCAGAGCCCGCACAGTTTTCTGGGAATCGATGCTGACGGCCAAACTTGCGTCGTTAATACCAAAGGCAACCCCTGGGGGCATCTGATCCTGCGTGGTGGTCGCTCGGGTCCGAACTATCAGCAGGAACATCTGGAAGAAGCAGCCAAAAATCTCAAGGCAGCCGGACTCTCTCCCCGATTCATGGTCGACTGCAGTCATGCCAACTCCAACAAGGATTATCGCAATCAATCTCACGTCTGGAACGATGTCATCGACCAGCGCGTCGCCGGCAACGATACGATCATCGGCTTAATGCTGGAAAGCAATCTGCAACCCGGCAATCAGAGCCTGCCTGAAGATCTGACCCAGCTACAATACGGCGTCTCCATCACCGACGAATGCATCGACTGGGAACAAACCGAAAATCTGATTCTGTCCGCGCACGAAAAACTGTCGTAAGTGAGTCGTTTTTGTATAAAAAATTGGTTAACACACCTGCTGAAACGCCTGAAGTAAATCATTTGCCAGTCGCTTTTCCTGTGGTGTGAGTGTTTTTTCATCCGAGAAACGGTTGCAATATTCGAATTCTTCTGTTGTTTTTCGGGGATCGGTTCTGTTGCCAACAACGGGATGCATTCCAGCAAAGTCTATTTAGCCTCGGATCGTGCACCTCACTGATTAGCCCCATTCTCGCTTCAGAGCTGCGTAATACATCAGTACGTTCAAGCCAATAGCGGCGGGGATAGCGATCAGTGCCATTTGAATGAGAAGCCGCACGTCCTCTGGTCCGCCAACCGGGTTACTCTCATTTAAAATTGCTACGGGTGCTAAAGTAGCAAATGGTAGGACAGACAATACGAAAAAGCTAAGAACGATGACCCATGATCGTTTGAAAGCTAACACTGAAGAACTGATTCCGATTAGCCATAGCGGGCCAGCGATTCCAAGGAGTAAAAACATACCCAGAATCTCTGTTTTTCCGCCCGGCGCATCGAATAAACGAGGGACACTGAGTCCGATTATACAAATTACAGCTAACCAGTGATCCAGTGCCAGCGACAAATACAATTGCTTTACGAAATGGTTCCTGCTGACGGGGCGCATCGATTCCAGTTCCAAACTTTTGCGTCTTTGCCACCAAATGATTGCGGGAATTACGATCGCCATACCACAAGGACCTCCCAATGCAACCGAAAGGGAACTTCGATTGTGAGGGAATAGTTCCTCACCAGTAAAGTAACAACGCATCCCCTGGAACAGCAGACCAAAGACGACCACTAACAAAAAAAATGTGAGGACCCCCAGCGGGCGAAACGTGTTGCCTTGTCGCCAGAGATGTACCATGTTCCAAGTGGATCCTCCACGGTATTTCAATCTGGTGATTCCATGGTCAATCATCCAGAAAAAGAGCATGTTCTGCTTTTTCCATTGAAACGGTTTAGACCGTTGTGAATCCCAGGGTGAAAACGCAGGCTCGCTGTTATAGATTTCATTTACCACCTCTGTGATTGCCGAGAGTTTGGTGAGACTCCAGAAGATGCAGGCGATTTCAATTCCAATGATGGTCAGAGAAAGTATTGGCATTTGCCCCCACAGAAACCAGATGGCGGTGCTGGCAATGGCTTTAAATCCCAAGTTCGTAAAGAGGGGAAAAAGCCAAAAGAGACTGATCAGCATCGAGACAGCCATCCATTTCTGGTAAGTTTTTCCTGAAAGTTGGGCGATGAAAAAAATACAACAGATCGCTGGCGAGAAGAGAACCAGATTCAGACTGGGGAGCATTCCAATACCGTAGCGTAATAGAGTGAGCCAAAAGAGTAACACACCAACAGAAAATAGTCCCACGGCCACACGACGATGTGGGACCAGATAGTGCGGCACCACTCTTGCCGCGGGTGAAATAAAGTGCGCCCAGAGCTGAAGGTATACGATAGAAAACAGTAGCACCATCGCAAATGTTGCTCCGCTGATGGCTTTAATTTTGTTATTTGAATACGTGATCGGTAAAGCGCGCACGGGCAGAAATGCACTTTTTTTGATCTTACGAACATGATCCATATAGAACCAATTTGCATAGACCTCTTTTAAGGTGGGATGATTTCTCAACAAGGCGATTTGTTGTTCGTTCAAATCAATGTAATCCCACGCTTGCGCTTTGCGTGATTGCCCTTGATGCGCTTCAAGATTTTGGTTCACGCTCAGTGTGAGCTGCTGAAGTTGTGGAACTTGAACAACTTTTTCCAGAATGTCGGGGGCGGCATTAAATAAATGCAGTGCCAATAATTTCACGTTTGACATCTGAGGGATTTCATCTGAATGTGCTTCCAGAGTGAGAGCCGGCAATTCCAGTTGAGATACCTTTTCTCCAAAGCGCTGTAATGCACCAGTGGGAAGACGGGGCTGATTGATTACCAGTGCATCCAGCTTGGGAAGTTGACATATCTGGTCAACATTCGCGTCAGTTAATTCGAAAATATCCAGCTTGAGATAAACCAAATTCTGAAACGGACTCAAATCAGGTAGTGGGTCATTTACGTGTAACCTGGTTAGATTCAGCGCGATTACATCTTGGGGATCAACGTGTTCTAAAAAATCGGTATATGGCTGAAGGACCTTTTTTTCACCCGGTTTTGGAGCATAGGAATCTGTATAGACTCTCTCAATTCGACCAGGAGCCTGTGGCCTGGGGCCGATCTGTATGACACTGCCGCCTACCCTCCCCACCGCCAAATACACAAAGAACGGCAATAAAAGAATCACCAACAACAAGACAAGCGGCCGCTGCCAGTAAGTCTTGAGAATTTGTTTGTACTGATTGAATTGCACGCTCATAAGGTGACTTCCGCTTCTGCGTGAGTGGAGACGCCGGACAGTTCCAGAAATATTTCTTCTAGATTGAGGTCTTCGACGGTAAACGTGGCGCTCAACTCTTTTGCGAGAGTTTCCATTGCCTCAGATTGAAAATTTTTCACCGCCAATAACGCATGTTTTCCGTCCACTTGCGAGCGAAGTGTACCGGGAATATTTAAGCTGAGTGGTAAGTCATATTCTGCAGAAATGCGGATGCGTTTTACCTGATGCTTGAGTGAATCCAATTCACCTGAGAAACCAATCTTGCCTTCTTCCAGAAAAACCACATGCGATACGACCCGCTCAAGATCGGACGTGATATGAGTTGAAAACAGGATCGTATTTTCTTCATCCTCAGTGAACTCAATGAGAGATTGCAGGAACTGACGCCGCGCTACTGGATCGAGGCTGGCTACTGGCTCATCCAATACCAATAGTTCAGGATGGTGGCCCAATGCCATAATCACTGCCAGCTTTTGACGTTGCCCCACCGAAAGTGCTCCCACGCGCTGCTTCTCGTCCAGGTTCCATTCTTTCATCAGCTGCGTCACGTAGGCATAGTCCCAGTGTTCATAGAATGCACCAGTATATTCCGTCATTCCTTTCACAGTCATCCAGGGGAGTAATGCAAATTCTTGCGAGACGTAGCCTAAGCGCGACTTTGCTGTTGCACTCAAATCCCAGGAATTCTCATTGAATACCGTACTCGTTCCAGAGGTCGGTTTGAGTAGCCCCAGCACACATTTAATCAGCGTGGACTTCCCCGAACCATTTGTTCCCAGCAAACCTACAATCTGCCCTGCTTCAATTTTTAGATCCAGGCCCGTTAGAACCGGATTGTCTTTGAATTGTTTCTGCAAATTGGTGACTTGGATGATTGTCGTATTCATGATTTGTACTCCCGAAGCAATTTTTTAACGACAGATTGAATCTGCTCATCGTTGAGCCCCAATTGGCGCCCCCGTACGATGGCCTGCTCCATCAGCGGCTTGAGTTCCTGCATGCGCTCTCTGGAATTCCCAGAATGGGCTAACTTCTGTACTTGCATTCCCTTGCCTCGCACACGCCCTACAACCTCGTCCGCTTCCAGTTTGGAATAGGCTTTGGAAATCGTCATCGGGTTCACTCCCAATTCCGTCGCCATTTGTCGCACACTGGGAAGCATGTCTCCTGCATCCAAATATCCGCCTGCAATCATCGCATTGATCTGTTCGATGATTTGCAAATAAATTGGTACTCCCGAAGAGGGGTGCACTTCAAATTGTGTCGGCTTTATCGTCATTCGTCCCTCTTAATTCCCATGTGTATTACTACACTAATACACTCAGCCTGCGGGAAAGTCAACTCGATTTATAAAATAGGTTCGTGCACATTAGAAAAAGTAGTGCTCAAGAAAAGCATTCAACGGCTGAACTCTAGAGTAGGACTCTACTTGGGAACACAACCTCAATCACGGCTCTGAGCCTTGTGATTGAGTCACGTACGCTGTAACTATTATCTCTGTTCGCTACAATCAAAGTTAACTGGAGGAAAGCATGAAAACACTCACCAAAGAACTCTGGATGGATATCCCAAAGCGCCGACAGATCGTGTCGATTCACGATGACGTCGAACAACTGGTCGCCGAAAGCGGAGTTACCGATGGATTAGTGCTGATCAACGCAATGCACATCACTGCTTCGGTCTTCATCAACGACAACGAACCGGGGCTGCATGCCGACTATGATCGCTGGTTGGAGCAGCTGGCTCCTTTCGATGCGGGCAGTGATCCGAATTCTGGCGGGTATCTGCACAACCGCACGGGCGAAGACAACGCCGACGCCCACCACAAACGCCAGATCATGGGCCGCGAAGTCGTCGTCGCCATCACAGGCGGCCAGCTCCACCTGGGACCGTGGGAACATATTTTTTATTACGAATTCGACGGCCGACGACGGAAACGAATTCTGGTGAAGATTATTGGGGATTGAGAATGAGCGATCAGCCTGATACCACCTTTAAGGTTTCGGCCAAGGTTCTTGCCAGTCTTCGTCCCAGGTATCTGACTGTGTTCATTGGGTACGGACTCGACCTGGCTGACGGAGGCATCCCGCATGAGGTTCCGATTGATAACATACCTTTTGACCTTCGATTGCCAAATTCGGAATTCACCGCAATCATAGACCGGACAAATGGTCAAATCATTGGTATTGAACATTATATAACTGAGGAATAGCTGGGACATCGGATACTGAAAAGGACGGTGTGTGACACAATGTGCCTGAGGAGCGCGATGCACATGACCGCGTCATTTTTCCTTAACGACAACGAATCGGGGCTGCAGTCACTCGTTGATCCACGCTTTCAATAAGTCCATCACTTCCGTGCGGTATTTCTTGAATTCTTTTCCCTGTCCGTTGCGGACCATCGCAAAGACGAGATGCTGTTCCGGATTGATGACCAGCAGTGTGCCGCAGCCGCCGCCGTGTCCGTAGCTGCCTGGACCCAGATATTGCGATTCGTCTTGCAGGCCGATGCCGTATTGCATGTTCAACTCGGGCAAGTAGGGTTTGAGTGACGTCGGCAGAATCGCCGCGTGTGTCTCTCTGGAAAAGAATTCCCACTTGCCGTAGCGACCACGATTGTCGAGCAACACGCCAATCCGCGCGAGACTTTCGGCGGAAAAGCCGGTACCGCCCGGCATCACGTTATGAATTCCCAGTGGCTGAAACAGATCCCGTTCCATGGCGTCCCAGTAATTCCTGCCGCGCAGCAGTTCCAGTGCGCGGACGGACAGAATCACGCCGACGACTCCGTACCGATGTCTGGCACCGGGTTCCCATTCGCGCTTGCAATGGGCGATCAAGGCCTCATTCCAGGTATGAAAGTAAAACAACCGCTCGAAAGCGAGTGCCCAGGGGAAGTGAATGCCGGTCGCGTGGACGTGTGCGGCCCGGAACGTGAGATTGCGATCACGGGGAGTGTCAAAGTCCGGCAGGATCTCGCCGATCGGCTGATCCAGACGCAAGATCCCGCGATCAATGTACGTCGCCAGTTGAAGTCCAATCAGCGGCTTCATGGCCGAGTCGAGCTTCATCGGCGTGTCGATGGTGACAGCCTGCCCGTCGACTGTTCCATAACCTTTGGCGGTGACGATGACGCCGTTCCGGGCAATCACAACTGCCATCGGCTCCGAAGAGGCGGCGTACCATGCGTCGAGTTTACTCTCGATGTTCTTCAGTTGTGCTGCGGTGATTTCTGCTTCGTCTAAAGAAGCGTTCCGCAATACAGGGGCAGGTTCTCCCTGCAGCGGCTGAGGTGTGACTTTCACAATCGACTTGTGGTCCAGACCCATCAGTTTTCGTTTCAGCCGCACGTGCTGTGTCGCGTTCTCCATCTGCCATTGGCCCCGTCGTACAGGGCCTGGTTTGAAATCCGCTTCCAGCAACGCAGCCAGCTCCACGGCCCCCTCTTCGGAGTTTTGCCAATGACGTACCAGGGTCGTGACGTCGTCTGGTTTCAGACTGGTATCAGTTGCAGGTCGTTGAGACAGCAGCCTTTTCTGAGCCAGTTCTTCCAGGGAACCATCATTGCCAACACAACAGCAGGTCATCGCACGACGCAGCACGGGGCCTGCGGGAACGGGTGCTTCACCATACACGTAATAGCGGCCTGGATCACGCGCGGTACGAACTTCCTCAAAGCGTGCGTTGAACCAGCGCGTGGGGATAGCAGGTTGCTCGACGACCCGGGATACCTGCTGAGGATGTTCCCAGACAAGATCAGGGAGCTTCTGGCCTGGCTGAAGAATGAATCCGCCAGCCGGCGCGAACTGTTGCTCGCCGAAGCGTTCTTTGAGTTCCGCGTCTTCAACACCGGCCTGAGTGATCGAAACGACACAGAAAAACAGCGCCGTGAAGACGTACCTGGAGCTACCCTGACTGTGACTCATTGAACTCTCCCCTGGTCCGTCCACGTAACTGCGATTAAGTATTGGTTGCAGAGCCCTCTATTCTATCCAACGTGAAAGCGGGTCGATAGCCGAATTGGCAATTCCGCAATTGCATTTCCCAGCGGGATTCCCTGGCCATCGCAGACAATGTGCCACTTGGAAAAAGAGCTGCCTCGTAACCGTGATTGGCATGAACCGCGGCTAACGCCGTGCGGCTGATCTTGATTGCGGTAATTTGCCAGACGACTCGCTTCATCTTCCTGATACCGCATTCGTAAAGATGACTTTCAGTCGGTGCTCTCAGTTTTACCACGCATTCGACCAATATCAGCCGAAGGGCGTTAGCCCCGGTTTGTTCCTAGTCCAAACGCGCATTTTTCTGTTTGGCACGCAATCTGCTTCTCCTGAGTGGTAGAAACTGTTCATTTTGAATCCTCTGTCACAAATCAGGAAAGCTAATCCCATGTTCGAAAAATGGATCACAGACCAGTGGAACGAAATTCCGATGGTTTTGTTGTCGTGCCTGATCACCTACAGTCTGATCCTGGTCTATACGCGTGTCGTCGGCCTGCGCAGCTTTTCCAAGATGTCAGCATCAGACTTTTTAATGACGCTCGCCGTCGGCTCGATTTTCGCTTCTACGATCTCAATGTCGACCCCCACACTCCTGATCGGACTGACGGCACTGGCAAGTCTGTTTTTCGGGCAGTGGCTGCTGGCATTGCTCAGACTGAAATTCAACTGGTTCAGTAAACTGATCGATAATGAGCCGCTTCTGTTGATGCACGGCCGGAACATGCTGGATGAGAATCTGGCAAAAGCGAATGTCACGCGTGCCGACGTCTATGGTAAACTGCGCGAAGCCAACGCGCTGAATTATGATCAGGTTCTGGCGGTCATCTTTGAAACCACCGGCGATATTTCAGTGCTGCATGCAGATGATCCGGAGGCCAGACTGGAACCGGACTTCTTTCAAAATGTGATCGGTGCAGAACATCTGCTGAAAAACCATGACACGGAAACCAGTACGCTTGTCGGCGTCCGTTGAGCTCTAGAGAGGATGGAGTCTGATTACGAACTAAGTCGGCGTTGCTCAGTCCGTCAATTTATCAGGAATCGTATTGTGAATCAGGAAAACGAATCAACCACGAACGCATCAGAACCGAAGCTGGGTACTCCTCTTTCCCAGTGGGTCTATGGGAGCGTGCTTGCGCTCTGCGGTATCGCAGCGGCAACCGCATTTTTGCCTCTGTTTCCCGTTGACTGGTGGTGGGTCCGCATCGGCGATTTTCCGCGCGTTCAATTGCTGATTGTGTATCTGATTCTGCTGCCGACTCTGTACCCTTATCGACAGAAAAAGGCTGCGATGATAGCGGTATTCGCCCTTTGTGCAGGGATCGGCATTCAACTGTTCTGGATTTTTCCCTATCTGCCGATCGCCCCGCAGGAAGTCGAATGGGCGCAGGAAACAGACCCCGATTCCCGGCTGCGAATTCTGACGGCGAATGTCCTTCAGAAAAATCAAAACTCCGGTGCGCTCCTGGCGCTGATTCGTGAAGAACAGCCCGACGTGGTTGTGTTGTGTGAAGTCAACGACCGCTGGGTCAAGGAGCTGGCGCCGTTGGAAGAAATGTACTCCTATCATCTGACGCATCCGCTCGAAAACACCTATGGCCTTGCCTTGTATTCGAACCTGCCTGTGGAAGCAGCGCGCATCCGCGCCATGGTGAAGGAAGAGATCCCGTCGATTGATGCCCGAATCGTACTCCGCTCCGGCCAGAAAGTACGATTATTCGCCGTACATCCGAATCCGCCTCGACCGGGAGAGGACACCACAAAACGAGATGGAGAACTCGTACTCGTCGGGCGTGAAGTTCGAGACAGCCAAAGTGCCATCGTACTCGGCGATTTGAACGACGTCGGCTGGTCGCGCACCACGAACCTGTTTCAGGAAGTCAGCGGACTGCTTGATCCCCGTAAAGGACGCGGATTGTATTCTACCTTTGATGCAACCTCGTCGATCTGGCGTTATCCATTGGACTACCTGTTTCATTCCGATGATTTCCGTATTGTTGAATTACGGATTCTACCGGAGATCGGCTCCGATCATTTCCCGCTCTTATTGGAATTGAGTCATGAACCGCAGGCGGCGACAACACAGGAAGCCCCTCACCTGGATGAGGGTGATCGGGAAGACGCTTCCGATGCCGTCAATTCGGCTCAAAAATCGAATTGAAACACGGTGCTTTCCTGATCTGAGAAAAGATCTCAGGCGTTTCAAATTCCCGGCTTTCTTGTTTGAGTCTCGTCCTGAAGATTGATGGCTCACCGCGCAGGCTGAACGATCGGAGACCGCTTTACTGATGTCTGACATTGAAAGTGAAATCAGAAACAGCTGTTTTTCAGGAAAGATCTGGCACAATTTCAGATCGAAACGAGTCAGGTAAATTTGGCACATCGTTTGCGACTTGTGAATTTCCGCAAGGGTTATTTCAAGTCTGCGAAACAGACGGCGATGGCATATGTCTCACGTCTCTATGTAGCAGCACGAACGTCTTCATCAATATAAACAATTCCTGAAAGGATTGATCATGTACCATCACGTTAAAAAACTTATGTATACAGTCGACGTCAGCGATCCTGATCCCCGATTTGGAAAAATGCTGCTGGAACAGTTCGGCGGCGCCAACGGTGAACTGGCGGCAGCCATGCAGTATTCCATTCAGGGATTGAACTGCGAAGACCCGGCACGCAAAGATTTATTAATGGATATCGGCACCGAGGAACTCAGTCATCTGGAAGTCATCGGTTCGCTCGCGCGGATGCATCTCAAACCACTGCGCGAATCCGGCGACGCTGCCCTCGAAGACCCACTAATCGCCGTTGTCGGCGGGGGCGGCGTTTCGCTTAACAATTCACAGGGAGTGCCCTGGACGTCCGCGTATATTGCAATTACCGGTCAGCTGGAAGTCGATCTGCGGACCAATATGGCTGCCGAAGCCCGTGCTAAAATTGTTTATGAACGACTGCTCAATTACACCGATGATCCAGGATCAAAAGATGCACTCAAGTTTCTGATGACCCGCGAAATCACCCACCTCAAGGCGTTCGGGCAAGCTCTGGAAAGCATGGGTAAAGAACCATTGGAAATCGGGAAACTCGAACCCGATGAAAAATGGGTCGATCAGTATTTTAAAGATTCGACCGGCTCGGGTGACCTGGGCGATGAATACAGTGGTCCCTGGAATACGGGAGATGAATGGGAACTCGTCGAAAACCCCGCGTTTAGTAAAGAATAATTCCAATCATGACGGACACTTTTCAGAAACGTTCCGCCAGTACGATCACTCGGGCGATCACCACCCTGGTTGTAGTGGTTATTCTTGCAGCCGGGCTCGTGATCACCTGGGAAATCGTACTGACACTGTTCCTGGCGGTTCTGTTTGGTGTCTTTCTGACGCATGCCGGCAGCAAGATGAGTCAACTGCTTTCGATTCCCTACAAAGCAAGTCTGACGGCGATCATCATCACTCTGCTTTGCGCGAGCGTCGGGACGACCGCGTTTTTCTTTGTGCAGATAAACCAGCAGATCGAACTGGCAAACGAACAAATCGATCGAGGGGCAGAGAAAATCCAGCAGTGGGCGAAAGAATATTCTTCCGTGAATTCCGCGATCCACTCTACGCCTTTCCTGACGCAAATCCTGCTTCCGGAATCGCCACAGAAACAACACGCCGGGCAGCATCTGAAACAGAATCAGACAGACGATGAACAAGTGACCGAAAAACCAGACGCAGACCCTTCGTCAGAATCGAAGCCGAATCTCAACGCGCTGCCACAACCGGCAAAACAGGCCGTTTCGTTTGTCGGCCAGATGTTTAAAACGACATTCGGCCTCGTCGTGAACAGTATTTTAATTCTTTTCGTCGGATTATTTCTGGCAGTGGCACCACACACATATCGCGACGGGACTGTGCTCTTGTTTTCTCCCGAACGCAGAGACCGGATCAGAGATCTGATGAATCAACTGGGCGACACCCTCTGGCGCTGGCTTATCGGACGCTTTGCTTCGATGCTGATCACCGGTGTGGGCGCATGGCTGATCCTGTTACTCCTCGGCGTTCCGATGGCGGGCACGCTGGGAATCATGACCGGCTTATTGACGTTCATTCCGAATATCGGCTCCCTGATTGCCTTCCTGATCGTATTCCTGGTCGCTCTATCGAAAGGAGCGGCCACCGCGGCGATGGTGGTTCCCGCTTATATTGTTCTACAATTAATCGAAAGTTATCTGGTCACGCCTATGATTCAGCAAAAACAGGTCTCACTCCCTCCGGCAATGCTGATCTCATTCCAGGCGATCATGGGTGTCCTGTTTGGTTTCCTCGGAGCAGCAGTCGCTTCCCCTCTCTTGGCAGCCAGTAAAGTAATTGTAGAAGAACTGTATGTGAACGATTATCTGGAAGGCCAGAATCCTTCGTCATAACAGGTATTTTCCAGCATAAAACAGCCGTTTTTTTTATTACACGTCGTTTTTCTCGCGGCATTTTTTTTCTGCTCACATCGCACGGGGAGGGGAAACCATGCTGGTGCGATGTCTGTATCTATCTTGGAATTTCGTGCAGAAGCCTCTTTTATGATGAAAATCTGTTGTTTATAACTACTGACCACCTGATAATGGTCTGTTGACAATAGACTCCGAGATGTTCCATTTGAAGCAGTTCTGCTTCCTCCCTAATCTATCCGTCTTAAATGCATTTCCAAATACAATGCCTTTAAACAAATCTAATCTTTATTCACTTTTCCAATAGAGGATTTCAATGAGTTCAAAAAGTACGGTGAAGGCTGTGACTCGGGTAAAAGGTTTTACTTTGATAGAGCTCTTAGTCGTGATCGCAATTATTGCGATTTTAATTGCGCTGTTGCTGCCTGCTGTTCAACAGGCGCGTGAAGCCGCACGACGAAGTACCTGCAAAAATAATTTGAAGCAGATCGGAATCGCACTGCATAATTACCACGGCACCCATCTCACGTTTCCCCCTGGTGGTTTTGGTGCATCCACGAATGATCACAACTTTCAGGTGATGATTTTGCCATTTATTGAATACGCTAACCTCTATAGCAAGTTCAATTTCAACGTCTCTCAAAGCACCGCCCCCAACAGCACACTTTACGAGGATGTCCCCCCGGTTTACCTCTGCCCCAGTTCAGTCGTTCCGACCTACAGTGGCGGGTACACGTCCCATTACAATGGGAATATGGGCCCGAAAGATTCCGCGACCTGGGCAGGAACCTATAAAGGAACCACCGTCGGGGGCACAAATCATGGTGGGTTTGGTTCGCAGGGCATTTTAAGCCGGGACTCAAAAGTACGTATCCGTGATATTCTGGATGGAACTTCCGTTACGTTTATGGTCGGTGAAACGTCGATCGAAAAATATCCTACCGGTGCGGTTGCCTATCGCCAATGGACCCGTGGTTGTTATAGCTCGAACGCCTGCGCAACGGTAAAGAACGTTCGTTATGGAATTAATTCGACAGGTTACCTCACTGATGGCTTCAATGATGTCAGTTTCTCCAGCCAGCATGTCGGCGGTTGTCACCTGCTGTTTGCTGATGGCGCCGTCCGTTTTGCTTCCGAAAACATTAATCAGGATGTTTACCGGGCAACAGCCAGCCGTGACGGAGGCGAAGTCGAAACCATTCAGTAAAGCATGAATTGATTCGCGTCTGACTATTGATCGATTCTCAACCGACTAAAATGTTCCTTCGGCTGACCAGAAAACTTTCCCATTGACATTCTAGGGGAACACGGTAATACTCTTCCCTAGACATTCATGGAGAGGCTGAAATGACAGAAAAACGAAAAGCCGATTTGCTGCAGGGTACGCTGGATATGCTGATCCTGAAAAGTCTGATGGAAGGTTCGCGGCATGGGTACGGCGTCGCCAAGTGGATTCAGGTCACCACCAGAAACGCGTTGCAAATCGAAGAAGGTTCATTGTATCCGGCTTTACATCGCATGCAGAAACGCGGCTGGATTCAATCGGAGTGGGGCCTCTCGGAAAGTAATCGCCGCGCGAAATATTATCAACTGACGCCTACCGGCCGCGCGCAACTCAAATCCGAAGTCCAGGCCTGGTCCCATCTGGTCGATGCCATCAGTCTGGTTTTGAACTCGAAATTCGCGGAGGCCTGACATGCTTCGAAACTGGTTTCGTACGCTGTTTTCTTATCTGCACCTGCCACTCATCGCACACGCTGATCGAGAGATGCAGGACATCCGCGAGGAAATCGCCTTTCATCTCTCTTCCAGCGCGGAAGAAAATCTCGAGTCAGGGATGGATCAACGGCAATCACAGCAAGCGGCGCTGGAGCAGTTTGGCGACGTCCATTCCGTCGTGCAGGATTGCTGTCACGTCTCCCTGTCGCGGCACTTGTTCTGGCACCGGATCCACCAGGTCCTGACTCTGATTCTGATCTGTGCCGTGGGATCACTCTGGTTTTATACTCGAAATAAACCAGCGTCGAATCCCGATCTTTCTGCGCTGGCTCTATCGGGGTATTCGCTGGCAGAAACCAGCGGCGCTCTCCGGGGTACCATCGTCACCGAGCATGGCAAACCGGTGAGTGCCGCTCATATATTGGCAGTCGTCAAAACATGGCCGCCGAATGGATTCAGACAAAATTCCTATACGGCAACGACGCGCGCCGATGGAACATTCGTGATTGAAGATGCCTATCCGCCAGATCACGACTACGAGGTTCAAATCGCCGCGATCGCCGATCACCGTCTGCTACAGTCGGAATATATTTCCATGCGTCAAGGCACACTGGAACCGTTTCGCTTTGAGTTAAGTGAAACACGGTCATTCGTACTGCAGTTTGAATCCCGCAACGGCGCTCCCCTTCAAGGAGTCAGCGCGTTTCCTTTTGAGCGCGTGGATCAGAGCGGCCAGCAGCACTGCGTTTATTTTTGCAGCGCCGCACCGATTATTCAAAAATCAAACACGACCGGAAAGATTACGATGCCTCACTTTCTGCCGGGTGAGCAGATCACGGTCTACATCCGGTTCCCTGATAGCGACTGGCAGACACAGCAGTTTACCGTCCCAGTCGGAAAAAACACGGTCGTGCTGAAACCGACTCCGCAGAAACATCTTGACGACGGATAACCACTCCGGGCTCTGAACAAGAATGAATTTCCTGACTGCATTGCGTCAAAGGTACGCGCACACCATCTGATCTTTTGAAAGGAACGCGTTATGAATTACCCGATTCGATATATGTCATCACTGATCGTCCTCGCCCTGTTCACAACAGGGAGCGCATTCGCCGCAGAGCCGGACGTGCTGCTGAAAGACAGTTTTGAAGAAGGAAAAAAGGACCCCGACGGCTGGAACCGCGGCGCCAATCTGCCCGGCGTGAGATATGTCTACGACAAAGGACGCGGAAATACAGGAGACCGCAGCCTGTCTCTCCAAAAAACTTCAAAACGCTATTTTCCGATCGCACAATGGTATCGGATATTTCCCTATTCGGGCCAGCAAGCGTCGCTGCGCGTGTCCGCTCAGGTTCGTGCGGAACAGGTCACCAAAGCCATTCTGGATGTTCAATTTCTCGACGCAAACGGAAAACACAACGGTCATGAATGGGTGAGCTACATCGGCGCCGAACAAGCCGGCGATCTGCCCGTGAATCATGACTGGAAAGAATATTCAGGTGAGGTCTCCATCCCCGCGAATACAAAACAGATCGTGATCGGGCTGCAAATTTATGGCCCCGGGAAAATCTGGTTTGACGATCTCGAAGCGACGTTTGTTCCTGCAGCAGCTTCCGAAAAACCAGCTCCCACAAAACCAGACAAGGCAGAAAAAGCCATCGATGTCAAAGCGGGAACAGGCGTTGGTCAATACCTGCTGGTCCCCTCTTCAGATAAAACGGAATCCGATAAAGCACATCCTCTGCTGATCGTCCTGCCCGGCGGAGATGGATCGGCGGACTTTCACCCGTTTGTCAAACGCATTCACGAGCACGCGCTCAGTGAGGACTTTATTCTGGCACAGCCGATCGCAAAAAAGTGGACCGCAGATCAAGTTATCGTCTGGCCTACAACCGACAGTAAAACAGACGCGATGAAGTTCACCACCGAAGAACTCATCGCGGCGGTTATCGAAGATGTCAGCAAACAGCACAAAATCGATCCCCGCCGCATCTCTCTGCTGGCCTGGTCTTCGGGAGGCCCTGCCGCCTATGCCACCGTGCTGCAGAAAGAGACACCCGTCAGCGGGGCATTGATCGCCATGTCTGTATTTAAGCCAAATCAACTCCCCGACCTGAAGAACGCGAAAGAGCGCAGTATCTACCTGCTGCACTCACCCGAGGACAAAGTCTGCCCGTACCGGATGGCAAAAGCCGCCCGGGAGAGCCTTTCAGCAACAGGTCTACGAACCACACTGGTCGACTATCCCGGCGGTCACGGCTGGAAGGGAAATGTCTACGGCAATATTCGACAGGGCATCGAATGGCTGCAGAAAACACCTTGATTCTCTCAGTACAGCGACGAAAGGCACGCTGCCTCTATGAAAGTTCAGACTGCCAGGGGCTCTAAAACAGCTACCGTCGATAACTGATTGACATCAACCCCCCTGGCGTGCATCGCTGCTTTTACATCGGGTAAGATAATCGGCCGGTTCAGCATTTCGGCATGCTCAATACAAGAGTATGAGTGGCTGAGCTGCCAGTGGAGCTTGCTAAAGTCACCAGCCGGATTTTCAGGCGCGAAAGCCCATTTAATACTTTTCAGTTGCGGATTATTTACAGCCTGCAGATTCATCCACTCTCTGATGAGCGGCGCAGCAAGATCCGTAATCCACTTGACCACAACACCCGTCTCAAACAGATCTGCTGCAAGCGACTCGACCTCAGCAGGTGTCAAATAGACGAGTAAGCCCTCCGTCACCACAGCCGTCCGATTGGAATTTGCCATGAGCTGTGATTTCCAGGATTGCCGTGTTTCATGTTGTTGAAAATCTGCGATTATGCGCTGGACGTTGCAAAAGGGAGTCGCCTGCTGCAGTAACGAGCGTTTCCTTTGCAGAACGCCCGGCAAGTCGACCTCAATCCAGTTCAAGTGATCGGGCACGCACAAACGATAGGGACGAGTATCATATCCGGCCCCGAGACAAAGCACCGTATCAATGTTCTGCTCACTGAAACTGTCGAGCAGCAACTGATCAATCAGATGTGTGCGCACCACGGAACCGTTAGCCGATGTTTCATATCCCGGAAATTTCTCCAGCAATTTGCGACCATGGTTACCAGCCATGACGGGAGCCCATTCATCCCTGAAGAGCGCCTCGTTCTGCTCAAGTTCTACTGCTCGAAAAGCAGCTGTCACTCGGGCTGTGTCTTCAGGTTGCCATCGGTAGTATTGATTAGACATAGGAATCCAGAGCTGTTAAAGGCCGCTTTCAGGCGGCGATGATGAGTTGTGCCTTTTTCCGGAAGTCCTTCAATCGCTGCTCTCCTGGGGTACCAATGGGATTACCGCTGCCGTCCTTGACTGTAAACAATGGTGCCAGTAACTGGATTTCGTCATCGGTGAGATTTGCGAGTTCATGTAGATTTTGAATACCAGAACTGTTTAATCGTTGTTCGAAAACCGGACCAACGCCGTCGATCAGCGCAACAAAATTATCTTTTTCGTTCACTTTAATTTTAGAAAACTTCGGATTCGCATCTGCCCAGTCCTGGATGAAGCTTCTGATTTGCTGAACGATTTCGTCTAATGCCTGGGAACTCGAATCTTCACGCGCCTCATCAAAGGGTACAAATCGCAACTCCGTACGATGTCGCCAGGTGTCGGCAAGTAAAACATCCTTAGGATCAGTTTTACCGAACCTGAGAGAAACGTTCTCTCGCAGAACAGTCTCAACACGAAATCCGAACAGCACGCGATTCGTAAATTGTTCGTTGAAGACACGAATCGCTGTATAAATATTTAAGATGGGAACCTCGGCTTCTTTCTCCAGAATCAGTCCTGATTGTTCCAGCAGATCGTGCACCGTGAGAAAGATATCACGTTGAATTCGCTCGCTGACGCTGTTGAGAACACTATCAACATCCACAATGATGTTGAGCTTAACTCGACTCATGTTACGAAGATTATGGGAAATCCTGTTGTCAGAAAAATTGGTAGCGGGCATGGTGTTAACCTTTCGCATTCATAGAAATTTAAAGCTCTTGCCGGAACGAAAATACAAACTAAAACAGGCTTGCTGCTGCACCAGCGATTCCTATGATGCTCCCCAGCGAATCCAGAAGCCCGCCACCATCATCTCCCCCACCTAAGCCAGGCAGTGATGGCACAGCTGATGACGAAGCCCCACCACCACTGGAGGAGGCAGGTCCCGCAGCCGCAGCTGACGCGGGAGCGGAGGGAGCAGACGGCCCCGTGGCGGCTGCACTCGGACCAGAAGAACCGGACGGACCAGCGGCAGTTGCAGCCGGACCGGTTGCGGTTGCCGTCGGAGCAGAAGGAGCAGACGGGCCAGCTGTCGTTGCACTCGGCGCAGAGGGAGCAGACGGACCTGAGGCACTGGCGGCCGGACCAGACGGACCACTTGCTGCAGGTCCTGAAGCGGTGGCTGCCGGACCTGATGCGGTTGCAGAAGGGGCGGACGGACCAGCCGTTGTGGCACTCGGCGCAGAGGGAGCAGACGGGCCCGAAGCGGCAGCCGTCGGACCAGCTGGGCCACCGGCTGCAGGTCCTGAGGGACCACCGGCAGAGGTGGCACCAGGAGTGCCTGTTCCACCACCCACGGGTGTGGAAGGCGTGGACGGTGTCGGCGTTGATGGTGTCACCGTGGGCCCCATGATTGCCGTGGGACCATGATTACCACAACAATCGTGGTCCTTCTTATTCGCAGCCATTTCGCGAGTTGCCCCAAGTGTCGCTGCTTGAGCCGTACAGGCTTCTTTCTCCGCGGAGTGAAGCGATTCTGAAATGCGAATCTTGTCTTCGCGGCAGCGGGATAAGTCCATTTGCAGATGTTCCATCTGACGCTGCAATTGTTCCGACTTCGTTTCCGCTGATGCCTTTCCTGTCAGTGCCGATGAAAGTGTGTCTCGACACAGATTTTCCTTGCGTTTTGCTTCTTCTAATTCGTGAGTCAAATGATGTTTCTCTTCCGCACAATGCTGATTCGATTCACGCAACTTCTCGATTTGCAATGTTGCCACAGCTCTGTGCTTTTCGAGTTCATTGATGGCTTTCGTCAACTCTTGAATTTCAGAATCACATTGAGTTTTTGCGCGTGTGAGATCGGAATTCTTTACACCCAACTCATCAATTTGAGTATTGAGCGAGCAGACCTGCGCTTCCAGCTTCCTGATCTGTTCATCAAGGTTTTTATGCGTTCCGCTGGAATGGAACAGCTTATGTCGCAGTCTGGCAATCAGAGCGAACAACAAAATCAGTAGAGGGATCAACAATAAAAGCAACAGTATGGCCGTCCAGAACCACCGGGAAGCAGTAGACCGGGAATCGTCCAGATCATTTACAACATCAGCCAGCTGATGTTTCGTATCTCCCAACTGCTCCGTGAGATGCGATTTATCTCCATCGAGTTTTGTAATCTGAATTTCCTGTCCATGATTTTTCTCTTCGAGTTGCTGTGCTCTCTGATGCGATGCTTTCAATTCGTGTTTCAGTTCATGATTCGAATCTTCAAGAGACTTTACCTGCCCGTTCAACTGCTCGATCTGCCTGTCGCGTTCAGCTAATTTCAAATTCAGATCGGAAATTTCAGCCAGGGCTTCCTTTAAGGAATTCTGCAACGAAGCAACACTCTCTCCGCAACACTTCAATTCCTCTTTCAGCTTCACGACACGCATCAGAGCGACATCGCGCTCCCCTTCCGTCTTTTTCAGACGACTCGTCAGACCGGAAATCCGCTTGCGACAGAGGTCCAGTTCGTCAGCCAGCTTGACAATCTGATCACGACAACTGGTCAGTTCCTGACGGCAGGTTGTCAGGCGTTTTGTCAGTTTTTCGTTCGCACCTTTCAAACTGGCATTTTCCTCTCGCAATTCTTTGAGAAGTATTTGTAACGTTGACAGCTTTTTTTCAAGTGCTTGAATCTTCTCACGTGACTGTACGAGTTGTGCATTCAATGCTTTCTTTTCCTCTTCGCACTGACTCAACATGCCTTTTGTAGTATTTAGTTCCTCGTTCAACCCCTGTTTTTCAGAGGCACATTGCGCCAAGGAATCTTCCAGTTCTGATACTCGCTCATGGCATAATTGCAGTTCACTCCGCAAACGCTGCACTGTGCGTTCCACCCGGGCCACACGTTCTGCCTCTGCAATCCGAATCGCTTCGCAGGCACTACGGACCGACGAAAGCCCTGCCAGCAATTCTCTGCTGGAATTCACGGCAACAAAACCCCCATCACCGGCAAGTGCCAGAGAGCGAAGTTCGGACTGCGCACTGGCGTAAGCTGATGTCGCTACGATCTGGAATCGAAATCGGCCGGCATATTTTCGCTGCAGCCGGGCCACGTTACCGTGAGCGCCACTGGGATGGCAGTCTGAACCATCTGTGAACAGAACCACCAGTGGAACTTTCACATCCACGCCGTCCCGACCTAATACTTCTTCCACCAGTTCAAACGCAGATTTTAAATTTCCGTTACCTCTGCCCTGTAATTGAATGATCGCGCGACGCACATTACTGCGATCATCGCTCGAGAGCGGGCGCAGAGAGAAAAGTTCAGAGGCATCATCCTGGATTGAGATCACACCCAGATTGGTCCCCTTGGGCACATTATCGATAACGTCATACGCACCCCACTGCGCGATATCAAGTCGACTCTGATGCGAATTCAAGCAGTATTGCATGCCGTGCGAAGAATCAATGATTACGATGACATCCGTCACAACATCATTCGAGGAATTCCAGCGTGTCGAGATGTGTTTGACCTGTGACTCAATCTCAGTGGCAGAACCCGGCGCAGGAGGAACCTGATCAATCTCCTGCCCCACAATCTTTTCTGCCTGAGTCAACAAGGACAGCGTTACCATAAACCCGATAATCATTTTCATAAATAAATGTTTTGCCACGATGCCACCCTACGAAGAAATAATTGGTTTGATTAATTGTTACGCCACGTATTGCACGAACTCGTTATAAACGTAAATGAGAATTCATCATGAACACCAGCCGTTGCGCCGGCCGACCAGCTTCGAACGCTGCTCATCCTTGACGTCCCCTTACGGAACTTAACGGATCACATCTCGGACCACTTTTTGGATTTCAAACCCTTTTTGCGTCTCTTTTCTCGCTGAATAAAGAACCGCATCTCAGGCAGGGAGCAGATCACCCCAATTCAACTATTTTCAAAATATTGCCAAACTGGATAGCCTGATCTGTTTCCGATAAAAAGTTTCGGAATCTGAAATGCCTGAGCGGGACTATCTTTAAAAGGATTCGATAAAGCTTGCCGCGGTCAGCATCGATGCGCATAACATCCTGCATCAGGAACCATTCGCTGGCTCGATCGGGATGAGGACATTCAGCCGGGCTGGAACTCGAAATCCCCAAAACCCTATGGAATGACGCGCCGAAATCCGCAAGCTGATCACAGGCAAGCCGAAGGCGCAACAAGAAAGACCTGGCATTGACTCATCACCCCGGCATTCAGCGGGCGACCCTCATACGCTCGGTCTGGCGGTCCGACTGCTGGCACTGATTGTGTGGAGTATCGAATGGCTGCTGAAAGCAAACTGAATCGGGCTTACTGTGCGGCCTGTGTTTCCAATGCGAACCAGGATTTATTCAGATAGCTGCAACTGCAGGCGGCGGACGCATCAGGAACCAGTACCAGCCCGCCGGCGGGAATTGCGTTGATCCAGCAACCCGGGCGGACGCCTCCGTAGTTTTCGATGTTCTCATTTTTGTTGAAATCGAAATATCCCAGCGTTGCCGACCGGAAGAACATCATGTTTTCGCAACTCGCCAGAATCCCGCAGCCGTACGAACGTTTGAAATTGAAAGGTTGCGGCTTGCCAGTCTTCAAATTCCACGCACCCCCTTGTGCATACACGGTTTTCCCGTTAATAAGCGGGCGGGAACTGTAGTTCGCTTTCGCCTCCCACGTTTTTTCTCCGGTTGTGCTGTTAAACACACTCAATCGCCCCCCTTTTTCTGAGGAGAGTCTGAAACTTGTCGGCTGATAACTCATCAGCAGCGCGTCATTTTCCGCACTGACGGCGATCATCGTTCCGTAAATGTCCTCTTTGTTTTTCCAGAGCAGATAACCATCGTGAATACTCAGACATAACAGCTGGCCTAAGGCATGTTGGGCAGTTTTGGGAATCGGATTTTGTCTGGTTTCTTTCGTGCGATCAAAATCAGCCAGCGGACGGTCGATCAGATACAGTTTCTCGTTGGCAATCGCAATCGCGTTATGACGGATCGAATCTTCCGACTCGTATTGCCATTTCAGCTTTCCGGTTTTCGTGTCAAACGCAAACAGTCGGTTCGACTCGGTCAATTGTTTTGTCATGTCGCCCGTCGAGGCATGATAACGAAACGCGACCACATGGCTGGGGTCAGCCGCAGAACCGATTAACATTCCGTCATGCCAGGCAATATAACCCCAGGGTTGTTTGGTTTTCTCCGCTTTGGGATCTTTGGACGGCGGGACTTCGAATGTATGCACGACTTGCCCCGTGGCGGCGTCCAACTGAAAACAGTGCTGCTCGTGACGGATGAATACAAAATCGCCACCCAGGCAATAATTGCTGCCGGTGCCCGAAGCACCCATCAACTCGTCGCCATCGTAGGCTGCGAGGACCCCCTCGATTTGATATCGCCACAGTTCATGCCCGTTATAAGCATCCACGGCGATCAGACCATCATTGCCTTCATGAAACAGACGCCCGTTTGAAAACAAAGGAGCCGGCCCGCGACCGTGGCGGGAGGGAATCACAAAATCAAAATCCCGATACCATAACATGCTGAGCTGGCCGTTGACCAGTTTATCGTTACTGCAGAGTGTGTTAGCCGCGTCCGCATATTGATGCGTCCATTCCCCGGCACCTTCGATGGCGGCCCGCCGATCTATTTTTAATTCACCCGGTTTTCCATAACAGACAATTCCGCCGTACGGGCGCTGCAGCCGTTTAAACTCCTGCACAGGAAGTCCGTTGCTCCCCTCTGTCACCGATCTGCCGGAGACTACCAGATTTGCCACTTTGTTCGGACAATGAGTCTGATCAAGCGGACGCTGCAGCACCGTCACACGCGATCCATACACGCCCGCCTCAGTGAGCTTCTGACGTGCCAGCGCCACCAGCTTCGGATCCGACTCAATCGCCACGATCCGCAACTGCGTACGGTTTGCCAGTTCATAAGCCAAGGCACCATCTCCGCAACCGATGTCAAAACAATATCCTTTTTCGACCTTGGTTCGCTCGATGATGTCAGCCGCCACCGTCGCGGCTGCGGAATCTGCGGGATATGGTGACGTCACTGCCTGAATTTTGCTGCTCGAAGCAGGTGCTGCCGTTGATAATCCGAACGAATAAACGTTGCCCCGATCGGTACTGACTACCAGATGAGAATTACTCACTGCCAGACCGTAGGCTGCGCCTTCCACAGGCGTTGACCAGAGTGGCTTACCCGATTCCAGATCAACGACCTCAACAAACTCAGCAGAGCCGGAAACAATTTTGTTCCCCGCGATAATGAGCGCTGCACTCGGGTGAGTCTGTTTGGCCGTCCAGACCTGTTTCAGTCCTTTGGCGCGGACCGGCTTGCCTTTACGGTCCGGGCTTTCGGTTTCCATCCATTGATAGCGTGCAATCGTTCCCTTATTTGCCTGAACCAGTCCATCGGGTGTCGCAACCGTCGGGCCGCCGGCTGACTTGGCGATGGCTTCACCGTCGGCTGCCTGAAAAACGACGCCGCTGTTCAGAAACAGATCGCCGGCAACAATCGTATCGCCGCCCCCCTGGGCTCTGTTTTTCTGCAGGTGAAAATATTCGAATTTACCGGTTGAACGATTCATCGACGCCGGCACTGCGCGGCCCGCTGGAATCAGCAGATGATCCCCGGCGACGGCCAGATAACCTTGTGCCGAGATGCCACTGTTGGCATCCGCGCCCCCGTGCGGCTGAGGCATATAAATCTGGCCGGAGTCTGTGTTCGACCAGACCGGCTTTCCTGTTTTCGCATTCAGGGCATGCAGAAAAATCCCATCACTGGGCCAGATGCCCGCCGCGTAATAAACCACATCATCAACCACAGCCGCAGCACCGCGGGCCGGCCATTTGGAAATCACACGCTCGTTCCCCACGGCCATCTGTGCATTCGGGCCGCCGCGATGCTTCCAGAGTAAACTGCCATCAGCAACACGCAGTGCGTACAGATAACCATCATCACTGGTCACCAGCAGTTGATCGCGCCAGACCGCCGGGGCAAAACGCACGGGGCCTTCTGTGAAAAACTCCCACAGCGGTTCGCCCGTGCTGAGATCCAGCGCCTGAATTTTCCCGGATACGCTGTCGCCAAAGAAAATCCGCTCATCGGCAATCACGCAATGATTCACACGGTCATAAGTCAATCGCGTACTGCGCGGCCAGGCGGGCTGCGGTGCGTGTGCCCCTTGATGACGCCAGTGCAGTGAAAGGTTTTCCGGCAGACCGTCGGTTGTGAACCCGCTACGTTGCGCGTCGGCCCGATACGTGGGCCAGTTGGCCGCGTATAAATTCAATTGACCTGAGTCCATTCCCACGCCAATCAGGAAGAGAAAAAAGAGTGTGGATACAAACTGATTGTGAATCGTTTTCATGATATTCATTCTGAATGGTCCAGACATTCGTGTGTGACTGTTTCAAAATAAACCTGCCTGTGAAAGCAAGCCTCGAGTCTCCTTCACACTCTAATCGGGATTCACCGCCCCGACAACTTGATCTGAAGAAAACCGAAATATTATCCGTCATTCTGATTACATAAATTCATCAGAACCAAACAGAATCTTCACGTAACCAGTTTCCGTACATAAAGTTTTCCAGGAACTGAGACCACCTGACCGGAACAAACTTTTAAACAATTAAAAGATTTTCTTGACAGACTGCAACATCCCGGACGAGTTCATGACTCAATTCAATGCCAGCTAGGCGCTCGGCGGCATCGTCGTTGTCGAAACAGGAAAGCCAATCACTTGTGCCAGGATTTCACCCGGCGTGCAATGTAAAATACGCCCCGACAAAATGCCGAGATCGGCAACCGTTCCACCAATGCCACACAGCCCAAGTCCAGGCCGCTCCAGCTGGTCATCACTCATCCCGTCAGTTTCGCTCACGATAAGTCTGATACTCGGCACGCTGACTCTGAAAAAATAATCTCATGATAATTCAAAATGGAGCATGAAGCTGTGGAAATGAACCGCAACACTTGACTGCACGTGTCCAACTGAACACAATGTTGGTTTTGGGAAATAAACCTGATTACTCAGCTCAAAACCAGCGAGATCTTCCAATGGCGATTTTTGTCTGTTCCCAGTGCGGTCATACTGAAGAAACACCCGACGAATTTATCGGCAGAAATGCCCGTTGCCTGAACTGCAAGACCATGGGCACCATTCAGTCCAGCTCGCTCCAACCCAATAAACCACCTGTGCCACTGCCTCCGGTTTCCCGCCAGCCGGAGCCAGCCGCACCTCCTCTGGATTTCCTGGAAGAAAAACCCCACGAAAAAAAAACGGCCGTCAAATTCACATCAGCCAGACCGCTTTTAATCACACTCATCATACTTGTCGTGGCAGTGTTAGGAACACAGTTTCTGAACCTCCTGTTAAACAGTTCTCTCACAAATCGCTGGGAATACGATATTATCTCTCCCATCGACTCGGAACTGATTGAAGAACTCAACCTCAAAGGAGCCGAAGGCTGGGAAATGGTCTCTGCCAGACGCGCCGCCGGACGCAACGACAGTGTTGTTTATGAACTGCTCTTAAAACGCAAAAAATAGACGGCTCAGATTAACCAGAATATCAAAAAGATTCCTGAATCTGTAATAACTTTGCTACAGTATGTCCGGACGACAAATCAAACGAATCCCCTTTTACGGAGAAAAGGATCATGCGCATTCTGATCGTAGGCGCCGGTCAAAATGATGTTCATCAAATCCGCCACCGTCGCCCACATCCGCGACGTCGCCACAAAATTCTATTCCCTGGAACAACTCGCCAGCTCGATTGCGAAAGCCTTTGACGAACCGATTTAATACATGGCTGTTTATTTTTTCATAGAAACCAGCAATCACCATGGACTTACTTGATCGATTATTAGGCCACGATGTCTGGACCACACGACAACTGCTCGAAATTTGCGCCACACTTTCCGACGCACAACTTGATCACGAATTCGATATCGGCCACCGTACGCTCCGCGCCACGCTGCACCATATCATCGGCAACATGGAAATCTGGTCGTCACTGATGGCCGGCGCTCCCATCGAACGACAAACAGACCAAACGATACCGGCTATGCGCGGTCGCTTATCCGTCGCCGAAACACGACTGCAGTCCATCGCTGGCAAAGTCCAGGCAGAAAACGGCTGGGACCATCTCTGGACCGACCATCTCGACAAACCCTCTCGCGAAAAAACCTTCGGCACGGCCCTCGCCCACATCATCACCCACAGCATGCACCACCGCGCCCAGGTACTTTATATGCTCCGGCTGGCAGGAGTTCAAGAACTGCCGGAAGGGGATGTTTTCAGTTGGGAAAACAATACAAAACGGGGATGAAATAGGATTCAGAAAATAAAAATGCTGTCTAAAGTTGACATAGAGGAAACATTTTTACACCATATGTGATGACTCTTGGAAATGTTGGTATTTCGAAAGTTAGTAGTAAATGGTCATACACATGTAAAACATATTTATGGTCTGAACTGACTATTCGGCTTCGGAGTCTATTATTTCACTCCCAACATAAAATGGCAGATAAAAAACGGCATAAACACATGAATCTGGGGGGTATAATAGTTGGGGTCAAATTCAACGTCTCCGAACAGTTTAATATGCGAAAGCTGTGGTAATTCAATTCCGTTGAATAGAAGCAATTGCCCACACTGTGGTCGGCCAAGGCTTTTCCAAAATGTTAATCAATCAAGAACCGTCCAAGCCGAACTTGAACAACGTTATCAAGCAGCCAAGAATGAAGCAGTATCAAGGGGATGTGAACAACAAGTTCAAGATTTTGAGACTGCATGCGAGAATTCAGTTGCTGTCTTCTGTTGTCATCTTGAAAGACTTTTAAAAACATTTACTGATGGAACAGAAATTTATGGATCTTATTCTCAATTAGAGAGCTTAAGGTTACGCTATGAAAAGAGTATTCCAGATTGGGATAAATTGAGAAAGGAAGTGGAAATTGAGCTATATGGAATTGATCCTTTTTCGAATGACTTACATTATGCGGCCTTATCACTTGATGGTGAAGGTTTGAAAAATTATGGCAACTGCACAATCTTACTCAGAGAAAGTATGATTTCGCATCGAGCAACTTGTTTCGAAGGAAATTCTGCTCAGCTATATAGCCAGATACATAATTTTGAAACTGGTTGGTTAAGCGCATGGGAGTTACGTCATAAACTTTGTGTTGCAAAACTTTCTCTCAAAATAGACTCTTCAGTTACACCGCCGGATTTTGTGAGAATGTTATTGACTAATGGTAAAACCAGTAGTGATGATAATTATGTAGAGGTGCATATACTTGGCCCTATGACAGCTCGAACCTTTGAATATATTACTTGGGATTCAAAAAATCAGGACCAAACAGCAAAAACATACTGGAAAGCAGTGAAAGAGAAATTGCAAACCCAAGGTGTTAAGGTAAGTGAGAAATGATCCATCCATCAAAATTAGCTCTAATTTCACCAAGAGAGCATGTGACTGCCATACTATCAGATGATCGTCTATCTACTCAAATTTTTGATTGTAGTGGAAAGAATCTTGGCTCTTTAACACCAAAGGCATATGTATCTCGTTTTCCAGACACAAGCCTTATTGAAATTACTAATCAAAATGATGCAATCACTCATCTGAAAGCTCAAACTACTCAATCTATGTGTCTAGATATGACACTGATGTTATTTGACTCAGAAATTAGTTTCGAAACTCGAACCGAGATTGCACAAGAATTAAATAAGCTTTTTGAAAGTGAGCAATATTCTGATTATGTGTTGGATATAATATTGAGCAAACCACTTTCAAATAGTGCTGATAGACAAGGTGCAATTCACGCAGCTGGTGCTCTAAATATTATTTCGACTATTATTCAAACGATAAATGAATCACAAGACAACTTAAGAATAGTGTTTAATGCTTGGCTTTCCTTAAGTCAAACAGATCGTGTATCTCAAATTGGTTTGATTGAAGTGTATGCTGCATTTTCATACAACCAAATTTTTCGTCGGCTTGCCATTGAACTTAACGACAAAAATTCATTAAACGCTTTGACCATAGATTTCGCTTCGATTCTCAAAAAACAGTTTGGCCCTGATGGAAGTTTCCTCATTGTGGATTTTATGAAAATACTCAATGAGAAAATTCCTAACTCAAATAAGCACAAAGTCCAAACCAAAAGAAATCTTACTAACAAGCCCCAAACAAACACATCTGCATACTCACAACATCATGAGGATCCTTTACATACAACGCCATATTCTGCACTAAAAGCAGCGGTCTCACAAGTTGAAAAAATTGGTGCATTATTTGCGAAGGGAAAAGACGATCAAGCAGATAAAATTCTTGGGCAACTTATTTCTGAAAATCTTAAGCACCCAAATGGTCAAACCTTTGCAGTCAAATCGTTGTGTAACGTAGCGAATCAAGCAAGGATTTCTGGCAGGGATGATGTTTCTTGGAAATGTTTGTTGGATGCTTTGAATTACCCTGATGGACTCGACTCTACCTTGTACTTTCAGATTGGAGAATCACTCAGACGTCATTCGGATTATGATAAAGCATTAACTTGTTTTCAAAAAGCTCAAGCGCTTTGTAGTACTTATGATAAAGGCATCCATTTAGCTGCAATAAGGGTTTTGAGATCTCAAGGCCATTATGACAAAGCTCTCTTCGAATATCTTCAAATTCCAACACTGAATGTTGAACCCCACGCACTTAAAGGATTAGGCGATCTGTACAGAAAAATGGGGCGTCCTAATAACGCTCGAAAAGTTTACGAGAAGTGTCTCAAAATATCATCAGACTTGCATAGCGCACATGCAGGTTTGGCCGAAGTGTGGAAACAAAAGGGGAATTTAAACAGAGCAATCCAAGAGTACAACAAACTTTTCGAGCGATTTCCTGCCTTAGACCCAGGAGCATATAAAATTTATAAACTTTCTTTGAGTTACCTTTTTCGTGTTGTTGGTCAGTATGATCGGGCCGAAAAAATTCTTCGCGAGCTAGAAAATACTGCACCATATGATTCAAATATTAAATTTCAGTTTGCTCGACTTTATTATTCTAAAGCTGATTTACAAAAGGCAGAAGAGTATTTCCAGAAATCAAGAAGTGTTTCGGATAGAGAATTTGTTGATGAACTTCGGCAATCTATCTTTGCTAGATTATTTGAAGTAAATACACAGCGGGAAGCAACATTGACAAATTTGCCCAAGGAAATTATGCCCGAAGATTCAGGTTTGGCATGTTGCTATGAAGCTTTCTCTCAAATTACACGCAATAATTTTGCTGATGCTAGCAACCTGCTCAATAAAGCAATACCTGTAGATCGACTTATCAGCGACTTTACTAAAGTACTCCAGTTCCATAGTGACTTCAAAAGAGAAAAAGTAGCAAACTATAAATATAGTCAGAGACTTTGCAGGATAGTAAAAAAAGGTAGTGGAGGAGACTACGATCTACGAAATGCTATTAAATCAATCGCAAATAATGACTTTGAACAAGCCCTTAAAAGTGAAAAATTGTTTTTAATCAGAGCTGCTTAAGATTTAAGTTCCAGCCTCACTCCTCAGCCCCGCGATTCACCCGGTTATTGTCTTCCGCTTTCGCTTTCTCAATCGCCGTGCGTTGTACTTCGTTGTAAAAATCGGTTGTCAGCGGTTTGCGTTTCTGGCCGGAGAGGGTTTCCAAGAGACCGAGCAGCGTCTCCACGATCTGTGGTTCGGCGGTGGTTGCCAGGCCGGCGGTGCGGGCGGGCCAGGTGGTGTAGCCGCCGAGGTAGTGTTGTTCGGGGGGCGGGATGTAACCGGCGGCGCCGTTGGCCAGGCTCATGTTGAAAGTGACTTTGAACGGGCTCTGTGCTTTGAGCTTCAGCCCGGTGATGCCGTAGACTTCGTTGGGAATTGCGGTAATCGCCAGATCGCCGATGCCGATCGTCTGCAGTACGATTTCTTCCTGCGGATGTTCGGCGATCCACGTTGCCTGCTCCGCATAGACTTCCTGTTTCGAAGTGGGACGCCGTGTACCCCGTTTTGAATTCAGGTCACCAGCCCAGGCCAGCCGCTCGGGAGTCGGCAGTCGGCGGTCCAGCGTGAATCGGGATTCCGCCATCGCCAGCTTCGGGTCGCCTGTCGTGTAGTTGATCTTTTGATACGCGTCGAACGCGAGGTCGGCCAGTTCGCCCGCGTACTGTTCGAGACTATAATTTTTCCGTTGCGGCTGGGAGTAATCCATCCACTGCAGATCGCCGGATGTTCCCTGTGACATCGCGGCGACAAACGGTGTTTTCTCTTTCCCGGCGATTTTCTGTTCCATCAGCGACGAGAACTTGCCGTAATAGTCGGCCGAGAATCCGCCGGCGTTGCCGAAGTAGTGCATCGAATAATTGGCGAGCAGACCAAGGGGCCGTTTCCCGTCGGCAGACTGAATGCTGAGCAGCGACAGCCCCGTATCAGCCGGACCAGAGGGGCCGCTGAATGCCGGATTTTGATGGCCGGGGTGCATGATGGCCCGGACCGTTGTTTCGCCAAATGGGTCCACCCCATATTTGTCAGGCTGCTTCAACCAGCGACGGCAGTGCGTATGCTGGGGCGCATCAACGACGGTAAAACCGATGCGTGCCGGTTCGAGGCTGGCATACGCGCGGGCGATTCCTTCGGCCAGTTTGGGAGGCAGGAAACGTTCGTAGTTCGGATCGCTGCGTGTGCCCAGGCAGAGATTCATCACACTCGGCGCAGAGTGCGTGTGCGTCGAAGAGATCAGCATTCGATCGATGGGGATGCCCGTCTGTTTGCTTGCGAGCACCTTGGCCCGATCGCAGATGTCGCGCGGGATCATACAGGAATCGACAACAACGATGGCGACGGTTGTCTCATCCGACTTCAACACAAAACAGCGGGCCGACAGCCGATCCAGCACTTTGTCCTGGCTCCGTTCGAGAAAACCGCCGTTCTGAATCGCGGGCAGCGTGGGGGGCGAAATATCCACATTCGCGACTCCCGCGGAAAAACCGCACTCTCCGACTGCGGGTAAACAGAAACAGAGCAAAACCAGTACAGGCCACATCAGACGCGTTTTTTGTAAATCACACTTCACGGTATCTCTCTCCCGGTTCGTCTCACAGAGTGTTTTTATTGATCCGTCTTTTGTTTCCGCAGTTGTTTCGCGAGGTACTTCGCGGTTTCGTCGGCGATTACATTGTAGCCGGCGAGATTCGGATGTCGATCTCCATACCAGCCCGGCAGGTCTCCCAGTATCGAATCGAGTTCGTTGTCCATTACTACGACGCTGCCGCCAGAGACAAACGGCGCAACGAGTGCGTGATATTTCTCGGGCACTTTCGCCAGTGGATACCGCCGATAGTTGAGCATGTTATGCCCTTTCTTCAACTCAGCGGCGTAACGGGGATAAATGTCAAACACTTCAAGCTGCTCTTCCTTCGCCACACTAAACACCTGATCGTTGATTTCCTTGCTGGTTGCTTCATTCGAAAAAGGGATCACGGTCATCGGAACCAGTACCGCATTGGGATGATCTTTGCGTAATCGCGCGAGCAGTTCGTGAAAGTCTTTCGGAAAATTCTCGGTGAAGTTTTCCCGTCTCGCGCGATCGTTCAAACCGTATCGGATGAAGATATAATCCAGACCGGGCAACTTCGCGGCGTCGCGATCATAACGACCCGAATCAAACAGACGCTTGATATATTCGCCACTCAGACTGGAATTGACCACATGACAGGCGGGCAGATCCCCTTCCGCCGCCAGCAGTTGTTCGAGAACCTTTTCCAGATGCGGGCCTTCCGGCTTGAGCTGCCGCGGAACGCTGCCTTCGGTGGTGCTGTCACCCAGCAGGAGAATCTGAATTTTGCCATCGTGCTCCGCACTGACAGGTACAGGGCACATGATTGCCGTCAGCAATATGCCTGTAAAAAACAATAACAGGGACTTCTTAAACGATTGGGGCATACAGTGATCAAAAGAATTCATCAGATACTTCCTGAACGCGGGATTTGCGAGTCGCTGGATTTTCGTAAAAGAACTTTAGGAATCCATTATGCTTTAACTGTTGCCTGAATTCAATTTACGTTTGAAGAGTATCCTGGAACTCGACCAAGACCTTTCTACTGGCAAATTAGACACGCAACTATTGCCCAGTAGTGCGTTTCGAACATTTTTTCATTCTCAAGTCATCAATCTTTGACAATCCATATACAGTGACTTATAAAATAAACTATACTTATTATATATAAATTAGCACTATTTATGTACTAATTTATAACTACCTATATAGAGACCCATACTTGTCCATGAGCGCCTCCCATTATCTTCCTTCAAAAATCCTCATTTATCTCCTGGAGTAAACAATGCAGACCCCATCCTTCTCGAAGACACGAAAACCCGGTTTTACATTGATTGAATTACTGGTGGTGATTGCCATCATCGCCATCTTAATTGCCCTGCTGTTACCGGCAGTTCAACAGGCACGCGAAGCCGCCCGTCGATCAACCTGCAAAAACAATATGAAGCAGCTTGGCTTGGGATTACACAACTACCACGATGCCTACTTTACGTTCCCGATTGGTTCGCAGAGTCCAATGTCGAAACCGAACTGGCGTGTCGGCATTCTTCCCTTCCTGGATCAGGCGCCGCTTTATAACCAGCTCAACATCAATGGCGGATTTCAGGCAGCCTGTGCTTCTACGAGTAGCTACGGTTATACAGTAAGTGGTAATGACGTGCTGGTTAGATTATTTCTCCCCATCTTTGCCTGCCCCTCCAGTGCACAGGATCATAATGGAGCCGCTGGTTGTAACTATGACCAGGGAATGCAGCATGATTATGTCGGTCTGGCGGGAGTGACACCCGACCCCGGTTCTCCCGGCAGTAACTGCTCCGCCGCCATCACGTACGGTATTTATTGCGACAATGGTATGCTCCGTCCGAATCAAACGACCAAGATGCGCGACGTGACGGACGGAACGTCGAACACCATTATTGTCGCCGAGCAGTCCGGTCAAGTCGCGAACGCCGATCGTCGCGCCAACTACCATGGCGGCTGGGCCGGCATCAATCAGGCAGGGAAAGCTTCGTCATTTACCTCGACCGCTTTTGGCGCAGGTACCACAACGCTCCAGTTTTCCATCAATTATGACGCATCTGCTTCCACGCTGGGAACCGGAAATCACTATCATGCCAACACCACGCTGAACTCCTTCCATGTAGGAGGCATCCATGTCCTTATGACAGACGGTGCCGTCCGTTTCGTTTCTGAAAATACCGATTTCACTCTGCTCAGTAAACTTGTCGGCCGGGCAGATGGTCAGGTGATCGGCGAGTTTTAATCACCCGTTTACGCCTGGAATTCATGATTGCGGATCTGTTTTGAGCTTCTGTGAACTCACCTGGGATCCGCACTTTTTTCTCTCACCAACGTGAGCTGACTTCAAGGAATCAGATATGCAGAAACTGTTGAAACAACGCGTTTCCATTTCCGGACGAACCACCGGAACGGTCACGCTTCTCGTCTGTTTTGCCCTGCTGACGGGCTGTGGTTCGGAAACAGAACCAACGGGAAGTGTCACCGGAAATATCACCTATCAGGGAAACCCGCTTACCGAAGGTCTGGTAAATATTTACTCGGCCGGCCGTTCTGTTGTGGGGACGGCGGAAATTGATACGGAAGGTCATTTTGAATTCGCGAAACCCATCGCAACGGGCGACTATCAGGTATATATTTCACCTCCCCCGCCTCCTGCGCCACCAGAACCGGGTCAACCCCCTCTGAAAATAAAACCGCCTCAGAAGATTCCCCAAAAATATCGTGCTGCCAACACAACCGACTTGAAGATCACGATTACAGCAGGCGCAAACGAGCTATCGCTCCCCCTGACTGACTAGGACAGTACGATCGTAATAAGAATTTAGTGTAGAACGCAGGCCGGTCTGATCCATTCAGGCTGGCCTTTTTTCGTCGGCTGCGCTGAGTTAAGATTCCTTTTGTTTTCGTGATACTTTCAGTTTTGTCTGTCCTATCAAAGGCTCGGGAGCTGTCGTGAAAATCGGAATCCTCTCAGACACGCATCATCACCTGCAATAGATTTCGGTTCCCTCCTGATCCCCCTCATCGACGGGCACTCCTGACTAAAGAAAATTAAGAAAAATCACTTCAGGCAGAACCGGCGTATCAACAGTGAGCCGGATACAAGGGTGATTTCTATAAGTTCGAGCCTGTGTTCAGGTTGACTATTGTGTCTCCAAGGCCATTGGGATCGAGTATTGGAGAATGTGTGGTTTGACGCGCCCTGAGTCGGTTTCCTATAGTCGACAGTGAAGAGACACTACAACTTCTTTCCGCAGCTAAACGGTAAACACTCCTTCAGACAGAACGACTACTATGAAAACTTTCTCCCTCCTTCTGGCCGGTTTGCTCGCACTCGGTATAACGTGCCGTAGCGAGGCGGAATTGAATCTCTACGTCAAAGTCGATGCGCCTCTGGAGGGGGACGGCAGCAAAGACAAACCACTCCGTCTGATTCATGAGGCCCGCGATCTCATCCGCGCAGCGCGCAAGGATGGGAAGCTGAAACCGGATGAACGTGTGACCGTGCAGATTGAGCCCGGCGTGTATGTCTACAATGCTTCGCTCGAATTTAATAAAACCGATGGTGGCACGAAAGAGGCGCCGGTCGTGTATCGGGCGACGCAGCCGGGAACCGTGCGCATTCAGGGAGGACTCACTCTGAATCCCGCGACCTTTCAGCCTGTCACCGATGCCGGGCTATTGAAACGGATTCCGGAAACCGCGCGTGATAAAATTCTCGTCTGCGATCTATCATCGGTCGTGCCCGGTCCCTTCGCGGAATTCAAGCCCTCGTATCGGGGCGTACCCGTCGGTCCGTGGCTGTATATGAACGGATCGCCGATGACGCTGGCCCGCTGGCCGAACGCGGATGCGGCCAATGCAGGCTGGGCTTCGTTTACCAAAGTCATTGATAAAGGTCTGCCTGACCCGAAAGCCAAAGATCCGGCAAAACAAAAACCACACCCCGGCACGTTTGTGTTTGATGATCCGCGACCCGCCCGCTGGAATCTGGAAGACGGTGTCTGGCTGCTGGGATACTGGACGCACGACTGGAGTGATGAAGTCATTCGCATCGCCGATTATGATCCGAAACAGAAAACCATCAAGCTGGCAGCGCCACACAATTACGGCATCATGGGGGGAACCTGGGGCGCGAAGGAACGACGCTTTTTTGCACTCAACGTGCTCGAGGAACTCGACGCGGCGGGAGAATGGTATCTGGATCGTGCGAAAAAACAGTTGTATTTGTATCCGAAAGAAAAACTGACGGACGCTTCGATTGTACTGGCGACATTAACGCAACCGTTGATGAAAGTATCCGATGCAAAACACATCCGTTTCGAAAATCTGAATTTTGAATATGGCCATTCCGAGGGTGTTTCTCTGCGGAATACCTCAGGAATTGAGCTGGCCGGTTGCGTGGTGGCGAATCTGGCGAGTGGCGGCATCTCGGTCTCCGGCGAAAACAATACCATTCGCAGTTGTGATCTCTTTAACCTGGGAACCAGAGGGCTTTCGTTGTCGGGCGGCGATCGCAAACAACTGAAGCGGGCTGAGAATCGCGCGATTAATAATCACATTCACGATTATGGCCTGTTTCAACGAACGTATGCACCGGGGATCTACGCCCACGGCTGCGGACAGATTGTCGAGAACAACTGCATTCATGACGCCCCGCATAATGCGATTCTGTATGGCGGCAATGAGAACCGGTTCGAGCGGAACGAAATCTATCGCGTCGTGATGGAGACCGGCGATTCGGGAGCTTTCTATACGGGCCGTGACTGGACCAGCCAGGGGAATATTCTGCGGCACAATTTCATTCACAACCTGGGAGGCGGAGACGCATCGCATGTGAATACGATGGGCGTTTATCTGGATGACTGTGACAGCGGCGACACAATCGAAGGGAACGTGTTTTATCGCTCGGGACGGGCGATCATGATTGGCGGCGGCCGCGACAATCCGATTCTGAATAACCTCGTGATTGATTGTGCGATTGGCCTGCACGTCGATTCGCGAGGCATGACCTGGAAACAGTGGAACGATCCGAAATCAGCCGGCTGGAATCTGGAAGACAAAGCGGAAAAGATGAACTACAAAAATCCGCCGTGGAGCACGCAGTATCCGCATCTGGCGAAGATCATGCAGGACTCGCCGCGGGAGCCGTTGTATAATCCGATCCAGCGGAATGTGTTTGTGAACTGCACGCAAGAGGTTTACCACTTTGACGGGAATGTGAAAAAACTGCTCGATAAATTTGAGATCGAAAATAATCTTGCTGTGAATACCACCGGCACGAAAAGTGGAGTCGCCATGATAAAGGACCTGAAAGGTTTCACCAATCTGGAAGGGACCGCCGGCAAACCGATTCCGCTGGGTATCGTACAAGAATCAAACGGTAAACTGACCTTACAGCAGGATGCGGCTTTACTGAAACAGAAAGCGTCTTTCGAAGCGATTCCCTTCGACAAAATCGGTTTATACGAAGATGAATTTCGTCGTAAGTTACCTGAGAGGTCATCGAATAGAAATTAGCTAATCACGTTTAAGGTCGTTTATTCCTTTCCAAAAATATCTGGCTCGAAAAATACCATGTCCCAACTCCACCACGCCAATTTCGGCTGGCTGCATGCGCCCCCTTTTCCACCGGCCTGTTGTCATTGTCTGATTATTCAAGGCAATGCGGGGCTGGTGCTGATTGATACCGGCATCGGCATTCACGATATTGCTGCCCCTCTGGAACGAATCGGCGCGGAGGCGATCCAGGCCGCCGGTTTTCAATTCCTGCCCACCGTGACGGCTTTGCATCAGGTCCAGCAGCGTGGCTTTACCGCAAGCGATGTGACCGACATCGTGCTGACGCACTGTGACCCCGATCATGTGGGCGGCTTAGCCGATTTTCCGGAAGCGTTCATTCATCTTGCTGCAGAAGAAAAGCAGAATCTGGAATCGGGTAATCCACGCTACAGCCCAGCCCAGTTTTCACACCGCCCCAAATGGGTCACGTACGACACGAACGATGCTGACTGGTTCGGGCTCCCGTCCCGCTGTGTTGATTCGGCATTGAATGATGACATTCGGCTGATCCCGCTGTTCGGTCATACGCACGGCCATTGCGGAGTCGCCGTTCAAACAGAGGGTCGCTGGTTCCTGCATGTAGGCGACGCCTATTACCTGCGCGGCGAACTCGAGGATCGACAGCACCCGATCGGAACACTGGCAGAATTGCGTGCGGATGACAACGCACTGCGACTCGAGTCTCTGCAGACGTTGAGAACATTGATCTCGAACACATCCGCAGAATTTATTTACTGTGGTTATCACGATGTCAGTGAACTCCCCGGTTCGATCGCCGGCTTCGATCAGATGCCTTGAATCGCAGTTGGTCTGATCTCAGTCGCCCCTGGTCAAAATCACCATTTCCTGCACCGCAACAGCGGATGCTGAACGCTTCGCATCCTAACCCGTTGCTGCTGTCAGTAGATTTAGTGTTTGTAAATCTTGTGTCGCGGTCGGTCGGAGAGAATCTCTTCTTTGCCCCAGTTGGTGACGGCGCGGAAGGCGTCGCTCTGGATGAAGTCTTTGAATGCCTGCTCGTCGGACCATTCGCTGGTGATCATGTACGAGGCGCCGTCGCTCACGTCTTTCCACAAGTTGGAATTTTCATGACCGTCAGCAGCCTCAAGTGCCTCAATCACGGCGGCAAATTTGTCTTCGAATGATTGCTGCTTGCCTTCGAGTACGTGATAGTTCATGCCGACTGTGATCATGGCTGGGGGCCCTTCCTGTGAAACTCTGATTTTTAGATTAACGATGCGCCAATCGTAGTCGGCTGACATTCCAGATACAATAGAGCCATCGGAAATTCCGAACCATCCCTTTTTAAAGAATCAGTCCGTCATCTGTCTGACAGCTTCAGGATGATCCACGACAGAGCGTCCGTCTTTGATCTGATAGCGCAGCGGCTTGCCAGTCTGTGGGTCCTCTGGGATTCCTGAGAAATATTCGGGAACGAGTTCCTGCAGTGAACTTGGATACTGGCCGTGTTCTCTGCGATAGAGTTCGGCTGCCACCAGGGTAAGGGCAATCTCCTGTTGCACCGAATGTTTCGCTTGTTGCAAATATACCAACGAGGATGTTTTATCTGGCATCAAAAGTAAAACGGGAAGGTATCTGATGCGGTTCGCTGGTGACTCCAGCAGACTACGGTAAGCGTCAAGATAAAGCGATTCCGCCGGTTCATTGTTGCTGATGCCCGTTGACTGCTCGCTCCAGAGCAATTGAAATAATTCATGAAACTTATCCTGCGTCGTCTTTCTGTCGGCAATCATGGCCGCCACAGGCGCTGCCAGAAATTTATGCTGGGGGTCCTGAGTCGACTGTATGCTGCGATTCTCAGTATGACTGGAAACCAGAAACAGCGATTTGAGTAAGTCCTGTTTCTCTTCTGAAAAGTTTGCCAGATCGCATAAGATGCGAAATCCATTCGCAGTAAATCGTCCGTTCCCGTCACCTTCATTGGTATAGGCTTTCTGTAGAAAATCACTGATGAAGATCCGTTTCACCTGTTTCATACTGACTGATTTATCCTGCGTCGCAGATAGTTTTCGGAAGAGCGTCGTCAGTTGGCTGGTCGTAAATAATGCCGGTTGCTGTTGCACCAGGTCTTGCAGATCCTGAGCGATCAACCTGGTCTTTGCATTGTAAACAATATAAGTGATTGGACAGTCAATCACCTGCCTGATATGCTCCGCCACCGCGAGTCGCGCAAGAAATATCTGATAACATTTTTCACCATCGTCCTGCTCGGCAGCTAGAAAACTCGCCGCTCTGAGAAACGGCAGTACATAAAATCCCAGATCCTGCAGTTGCGGCAGAAGTATGTTCAAATTCGTCTGTTGCCGATCCGCAGTATTACCTTCATAAGGTCTGTTCAACTCTCTGTATTCCCCCAGATCATTCGCCAAGGGCCGATAGATAAATCCGAGCTGAGGTCGCTTTGCTGCCTCCAGAATGGATTCCAGTTCCTCAGGATGTTGATTGAGAAATGTTTTTGCTTCAGGCCAGTGTTCACTGGCTGTGCCATTCGCCAGATCATACTTTTGAAACTTTTCCACTTTTAACTTTGTCAGGCCCTGCAGATAAAGGGGCCATGCCCGTTCCTGCCGGGGGATAGCGCGGCTCAGGTCATCCACTTCTTCAATCAGATCGAATGTAATCGTCGGCTGCGCAACCAGAAAACGAACTGTTACAACGGTCCAGGGGACGAGTATCGCAATCATCAGTAACGCAATCGTCTGCCACGTTCTTCGCCGAACGCGCCAGGCGAAAGGACGATTTCTAAGGCAGGCCCGGCGAATCAGTCGCGCCGCAGTCTGGGGAGAGCCGAACGACTCGATCAGCGTTTCCTCCGTTTCGCCTTGCTCCAGGCCATCGGCAAAATGCGCGCAGAGTTCGCGGGCGGTATCCAATTTTTCCTCGGGCCAGAGACGCGTCCGCCGTACGACGTCGAGTACAACAGACACGAGACGCTCAGGCAGACGAAAGTCCAACAGCGGCGCCAATGATTTCGTCTCATACAGCAAGCCACCCAAGGCTATCGCCTCACCGCTGGTTTCTATCAGTGTTTCGGGAGTCCGGCCGGCTTTCAGCTGCCACTGCAGGCTTCGGCAAACCCGGCTGAGCATCTTCCGCGCAGCAGTTTTACGAACGTGTTTTTGACCGACGAGCGCATTGACCGTCGGCCACAAGCGGGCGGGCAGAGGTGTCTGTAGAACCCAGTCTGTGTTTCCCGTCACTTGAATCAGAGACGCAATACTTTCCGGTTCACTCAGCTGTTCGACCAGTTGCGTTTCAGGACAGCCTTCCCGTAAAAGTGCATTACAAGACTTCACGAGCTGCCGCGCTGCGTTTGACTGGCGGCGTCCGCTCAGTTGTGCCGTGATCGCACGAATGGCTTCGCGAACACCCGCAGGCAACGACGCGGTATCCAATTGCTCCAGCGGACTTTGTGGCCCGGTGATGCGTCCACGCAGCAGATGTGAAACGGGCGTCTGCAGAATTTTACGCCAGTGGTGAGTAGCAGTTGGGGGAGCGTTCATGCTTCACCCCCTCTCAACCTCGGTGGCACATTCGATAGTATGCCCAGACTCTGCATCGCGGTTGCTACTGCGCGCCACTGGGCTGTGTCACTGGCGAGTCGCTTTTTCCCTTTCGCGGTCAGCGAATAATATTTTCGTTTGCGGCCGCTGTCGGACTCCTGCCAACTCGGTCGAATCAGTCCCTGCGACTGCAGATTGTAGAGTAACGGATAGAGCGTCGATTGCCCCATATCCAGCACGCCGCCTGTTTGCTCTGAGAGCGCTTCCACGAGTTCGTAACCATATTTCGCGCCTTCTTCCAACAGTTTCAATACAGCCACCGGACCGGCGCCTCGCATCAGCTCGCGTTCGACTCGCATGGTGGTTCCTTTCGACAGACTTACAAGGGACGACTCATCTGCCTCTATACTATGCGTGACATAGTATGCCAGTCAAGGTTTATTTTGGAAGCAACAGGATAAAGCTGCCTCAGAAATAAATCCTGCCTCGAATGAATTTATGATTAAGTTTGCAGACCGACCTGTTAAAACGCAGCGCGCTCGGTTAGTTTGATAGATAAGAGATTGCTGATTGGTCGTCTGCCGTCAGACATTACAGGGTACACACCAGGGAGTTTGTAGATGTCTTCTCAAGTTGTGCGTTTGGCTCGCTGTATCTGGTTCTGCTTGTTGAGTGGATTCTATTTCTCTTCGCCGGCAATCGCCGCCGACTGGCCCACCTGGCGGAATGACGCGCAGCGGACCGCGGTGACCTCAGAGCAGCTTCCGAACTCTTTGCATCTGCAATGGTCACGCGAACTGGGAGCACTCAAACCGGCGTGGCCTGAAGATCCGCGGATTCAATTTGACGCGCACTACGAACCGGTGATCGCCGGCCAGACCCTGTTCGTCGGCTCTTCCCGCAACGATAGGGTGACCGCCTTTGATCTTACCACCGGCGCGCAGAAATGGCGATTTTACGCGAACGGCCCGGTGCGTTTCGCGCCCCTTATTTCCGGTAAGAACGTGTACTTCTCAGCCGACGATGGATATTTTTACTGCGTCAATACAGATGATGGCAGTCTGCGCTGGAAATTTCAGGCGGCTCCCAACCACCGCAAAGCGTTGGCAAACGGACGGCTGGCCTCGGTCTGGCCGATCCGAGGTGGGGCGGTCCTCTCTGACGGCAAAATTTATTTCACCTGTGGCGTCTGGCCGTTCGAAGGAACGTTTCTCTACACGCTGGACGCAGAAACCGGCGCCGCACTCAACATTCCAAAACACGAAATCAAAACGCTGACAGATATCACTCCGCAAGGGTACCTTGTCAAAAACGGTGACCGCCTGCTGATTCCCTGCGGACGTTCGGTCGCCGCCTGTCTCGATCTCAACACCGATCAATTCATCACACATAAGTATGGAAACCGGGCGACCAATTATCATGTTTCCTCTATCGGGCCTTATATATTTCACGGCGGTTCGACTTTCCAGATGGACGCCAAACAGGAATACGCGGTCTCCGCCCGGAATCCGGTGTTGACCGACAATGTTGTTTATTTCGGCGAGGGGGGAAACATTGTCGCCTATGATCTCAAAACGCTGAAGATCGTGAAAGAAACAGACCGCCGCGGCAAAGAAGTGACTAAAACAGTTCTTAACCAGCTCTGGAGTCTGCCGGCGCCGCAAAACCAAAAGCTGCCCCAGGCAGAATTGGAAGCGTGGATCAAAACACATCCGGTGCAGCTCGATCTGAAAGCCGGTAATCGATTGTACGGCCATCAAGCCGATACGGTTTTCGCGCTGGATCTCACTGCAGACGGTAAAAGCGCTGCCGTCAGCTGGACTCAAACCATCAAAGGTACGCCTGCGACAATGATCGCCGCCAACGGCGCGCTGGTCGTTGTGACGCAAGAAGGGGGCCTGCTCTGTTTCGGTGATAAGCAAACAAAGTCGCAATCGTTTTCTCAAGAGAACCGTGATCTGGCAGCACAGCAGGATGAATGGACAAACAAAACCAAGCAGTTATTAAAGCTGACAAATCCAGACAACGGTTATTGCCTTGTACTGGGAACCGGCAGCGGTCGTTTGCTGGAAGAGTTGATCAAGCAATCCCAGTTGACGCTCATCGCCGTTGAACCGGATAAAGAAAAAGTAAACGCACTTCGCGCGAAATTTGATGCCGCCGGTCTTTACGGAACGCGGGTCGTCGTACACGCAGGAAATCCGCTGACATTCGAACTGCCGGCCTACATGGCCGAGTTGATCGTGTCGGAAGATTTGAAGGCACTCGGTAAATCACTCACTTCAGAAGGTTGGGAAACCCTCTTTAAATCGTTGAGGCCTTACGGCGGGATAGCGTGTCTGGAACTGACGGACGAAGAGTATAAACAGTTGGCGGCGACGGTTGCAGACAGGCAACTGCCTCGCGCTGATCTCAAACAAGTCGAAGGATTCACGCTACTGTCACGCGTGGGCGCACTGCCAGGCTCTGCGAACTGGACCCACGAGTACGGCGATGCCTCCAACACATTAATGTCACGCGATGAACTCGTCAAAGCGCCGCTCGGGGTGCTCTGGTTCGGCGGACCTGCCAGTCATGGCGATCTGTTTTACAACCGTCACGACTGGGGCCCCAGTATGGCCGTCATTGAAGGCCGCATGTTTCTGCAGGGACCCGGAAAACTGACCGCAGTCGACGTTTATACGGGACGCATTCTCTGGATGATCCCTCTGGAAGAAACACCGGAAGACAGCCCGGGACGGCGCGGCCAAAGCTATGACGGAAAACTGGTCGGCCATCATTTTATCGCCATCAAAGACAGTATCTATCTCGTGACCAGCCAGAACACGTGTGTGCGGCTCGATCCGGCGACGGGAAAAACGCTGGCCGTGATGAAACTGCCTGACCCCGAGGATCGCTGGGGGCGCATCCGCATCCATGAAGATCTGCTGTTAACGTCGGCTTTTCGGGTTTCAAAAAAGATTGGCGAAAAGTACGGATTACTCCCCCTGGAACTGGTGGCGTTGAATCGTCATACCGGGAAAGTGATCTGGAGGTACCAGGCACAGATGAGTTTCCCCGTCGTCTCTTTGAGCGGAGACCGGATCTATGTATTTGATGGCGCACTGGAAAACTTTTATGGCGACTGGAAACGCCGCGGCAATATCCCCAGCGCACTGGCGGAACGCTACATCAAAGCGATCGACGTCAAGACCGGCAAACTGCTCTGGGAACATCAGACCGATGTGGTCGGGACCTGGTTATCCTATAGCGACCAGAAAGATGTGATGCTGGTCACCAATCGCGACGGCATCTCGGCTTTCCGTGGAAAAGATGGTTCGGAACTCTGGAAAAAATATTCCACCGGCCAGGGATTTCGCGGACATCCCGAAACTTTGTGGGACAAAGTCATCATCTGGAACGACCGTATTCTCGATCAACGCGGCCCCGGCATGTCGTACGATCTGGAAACCGGCGAAGCGATTCTTCGCACAAATCCGATCACCGGAAAACCGATCCCCTGGGAATTCACCAAGGCGGGGCACCACTGTAATTACGCCATTGCCAGTCCGCATCTGATGACGTTCCGCGCCGACTCCGCCGGCTTCTGTGACATCGACAGCACGAATACCTCCCGCCTGGAAGGTTTCCGTACCGGCTGCCGCAACAGTCTGGTTCCCGCGAACGGCGTCCTTAATTCGCCGAACATGGCGCACGGCTGCAGTTGCGGTTATTCGCTGTTTACCTCTCTGGCGCTGACCCACATGCCGGAATCGGAAGTCTGGAGCTATAGCGCGCTGGCAATGAATGCCAAGACAGATCAGGTGCAAAAACTGGGTATCAACCTGGGCGCGCCCGGCGACCGACAGTCTGAAAACGGTACACTCTGGCTGGACTACCCCAGTGTGGGTGGTTCCTCGCCGGTCGTTTCAATCAAGGTCGATGGCAAGGACCTGCGTTACTTCCACAAACATTCAGCATTCATCGCAGCGGGCGACCAGAAGTGGGTTGCCGCCTCGGGAGTCGAAGGCGCTTCCACTTTGACCGTCACACTTTCACCGGTTGAGACGAAAGAACGTCGCTACACAATCCGCCTGCACTTTTTAGAGCCGGACGAAACAAAACCGAGCGCGCGTGTGTTCGATGTCAGCCTGCAGGACAAACCTGTGCTGCAGGAACTGGATGTCGTCAAAGCAGCCGGCGGTGCGAATCGTGCGATCATGCGTGAATTCAACGGCATTCCGGCTACGACCTACTTGAATATCGAACTGACGCCGATCAAAGGACGCACGCTGTTATCCGGCGTGGAAATCGTAGTTGAGGAATAGCAGGCTGCTCAGCGAACGGGGAATTTCCCACAGCCGACGTTCATTTGCATAATGAAAAGAACCGATCAGAACAAGCCGGGAATCACCTTGCCGGCGGTGGCGACCTGGATGATTTCGCTGGGGACGCCGCGGGTGATGCGGAGTTCACCGAGATCAAACAGAGTGTGCATGATGCTGGTGACGAGGTCTTTACGTTCGATGGGTTCGGTCTGCGGTTCGCTGGCGTGGCGTGTGGACTGGCCGATGACCTGCCCCATGTTTAAGCCGCCCCCCGTCAGCATCAGCGGCGATAAATTGCCCCAGTGGTCGCGGCCGCCGCGACTGTTCAATTTCGGCGTGCGGCCCATTTCTCCCGAACAGACCAGCAGAATATCATCGCTGAGCCCGCGGTCTCGCACGTCTTCCATAAAGGCAGAGACGGCGTGATCAAAAGGCACGCCCATGTAGTCCATGCCTTCCGCAACGCCGGCGTTATTTTTGTCGGCGTGCATGTCCCACACAAAGTTCGTGGTGATCGTCACAAAACCACAACCGGCTTCGCAGAGACGACGGGCCATCAACAACAGCTTGCCCAGCGACTGCGCGTTGTCGATATATCGTTTATAGTTGCTCCAGCGCGTGTCGATCTGCTCCGGTTTGACGAGGGCTGCGGTATCGTAACGCGCAACCACCCTGGGATCTTCTTTTGATAAATCAAAGGCTTCGGAAACGCCGCCCAGAATCACATCAAAGGCCTGCTGCTGCAGATGCGAACTCGCGGCGAACGTTTCGCTTTTGTCAGCCGCCCAGCGGGCGCGATCGAGGTTTGAGAGTAACAGCCGGCGATCATCGAGGCGATTCTGCGGGATCGACAGCGTCATGTTCGACTGCATATCGCCGCCGGCACCGGGAACAAAGGGCGCATAAGCGCTGCCCATTAAACCGTGCGAATCGAATTTACCGAACTTCGTGATGGCGGGCATCATCTTGTCATCGATGGCCTGCGGAAACAGAACCGCGTTGCTCGGCATGCCGTTCTCGGGATGATTGGCACCCACGACGCGCGAATAAAGCGCACCGAGATTTGCATCAAGCGTGTCTTTGTGAACGATCGGTTTGATATCGTGGCGGCTGTCCCCCGTACGATAGGAACGCACGACGGACATGTGATCGGCGAGTGACGCCAGTTTTTGAAAGGTGCCACCAAAGGTCACGCCGGGAATTCTGGTGGCGACTTCGCCGGTCACACTGCGGATGCCGGCAGGGGCATTCATTTTGGGATCGAAGGTTTCAATCTGACTCGGCCCGCCATGCATGAACAGAAAGATGACCGATTTGTTTTTCAGCAGCGTTCCCGAACCGGCAGCGTGCGCTTTCGCCGACAGTAAGCCGGGCAGCGTCAGCCCGCCTAACGCCAGACCTCCCACGCGGAGGAATTCGCGTCGACCGTGTAAACCGTTGTGTTCGTAGAAAGAAAGCATGATTTTACCTGAGCCAGTGGAAATCGTCTGCTCTGAATAGCGTCCAATATATCAACATTCGTTTATGTTATCCAGCCAAATTTCGAGATTGAGCAAAATCTGCAAAAGCAAAGCAAATCAGGCGTTTTCATTCCCTGAAGAGTGTGGTTATGATGAAAAGCTGCAATTTTTGTTGATGATTCGTAGATTCATTGAAAGGTACTTCTGATGAGATGGCTGCTGATGCTCCTGGTTCTCTGGACGACTGGTTCGCTGGTCCAGGCGGCACAAAAGCCGAATATCCTGTTTATCGCCATCGATGATCAGAACGACTGGATCGGCTGTCTGAAAGGGCACCCGCAAATCAAAACGCCTTATATCGACAAGGTGGCGGCGCGGGGCACTCTGTTCTCGAATGCGCATTGCCAGTCGCCGCTATGCAATCCATCGCGGACCAGCCTGATGACCGGGCTGCGTCCTTCCACGACCGGCATCTACGGCCTGGCGCCCTGGTTCCGCACGGTCGACCGCTTTAAAGATCTTGTCACGCTGCCTCAATATCTGGAGCAGCATGGTTATAAAACATTCAGCACCGGCAAGATTTATCATGGCGGTTACGGGCGGCAGAAAGACGAAAAGGAATTTAACGTACTCGGCCCGCCGGCCGGTGTGGGCGCCAAGCCGCCGAAGAAACTGGTGGAAACACCGAACCCGCACCCGCTCGTCGACTGGGGCACTTTTCCCCATAAGGATGAAGACAAGGGAGACTGGAACGTCGCCAGCTGGGCCGTCGAGGAATTGAACAAAAAACCGCAGGAGCCGTTTTTTCTTTCGGTCGGTTTTTTCCTGCCTCATGTTCCCTGTTATGCGACACAGAAATGGTTTGACCTCTATCCGGAAGAGACGCTGCAACTGCCGTCGATTCTGGCAACCGACCGTGATGATACGCCCCGCTATTCCTGGTACCTGCATTGGAAACTGCCCGAGCCCCGCTTGAAATTCCTACAGGAAGCGAATCAGTGGAAAAATCTGGTGCGCTCTTATCTCGCGTGTACCAGTTTTGTCGACAGCCAGGTCGGTCGTGTGACGGAAGCGCTGGAGAAAAATAATCTGGCTGAGAATACGATCATCGTAATCTGGTCGGATCATGGCTGGCATCTGGGGGAGAAACTGATCACCGGGAAAAACACATTATGGGAACGTTCTACGCGGGTCCCTCTGATTTTCGCCGGACCGGGAATCACTGAAGGCGCGGTTTGCAGCAAACCCGCCGAACTGCTGGACATTTACCCCACGCTGCTGGAATTGTGTGACCTGCCTCCCAAGCCGGATCTGGAAGGGCACTCGCTGGTCCCGCAATTAAAAGACGCCAACACGCCCCGCAAGTGGCCCGCGATTACCTCGCACAATCGGAATAACACCACCGTCCGTACCGAGAACTATCGTTATATCCATTATGCGGACGGCTCGGAAGAATTTTATGACATGAAACAGGATCCGGCGGAATGGAATAATCTCAGCAGTAATCCTGATTTTGCAAAGCTGATCGAAGAACACCGCGCGTGGCTGCCGACCATTAACGAAAAACCGGCCCCCGGCAGTAAACATCGCATTCTGCGTTATGAAAATGGCATCGCCAACTGGGAAGAAGTGGACATCAAAGCCGATGATCCGATTCCGGAACTGTAACCCGCTTCCGGAGCGTGACGATTGTTTCCGACATCAACGATACGTATCGAAATCTGTTCTAGCGTCAGCGGTTCGAATGGACCAATTTTAACATTCAGTAAAATCCTGACGGTTAATTTTTCGGCACGCTATTTCTGAAAAAGTTTTTATTTCGACCGTTCAAGTTCCTGCATCTTCGTTGCCGAAGTATCCGTGTATGACAATGAAACTGGAAGCATGTCGCGACTGACGAACCCAAGACAGACGCTCGCGTCTGAGTAGTCGGTTGCGGATTTTGTGACCAGATTGTAAGTGTTACATAAACAGGAGTACTACGTACTTATAAGGGCTGGAAGCTTGGGCTTCCAGCCCTTTTTTATTGACCGCCCTCTTTGAGCTGCGGCGTGGCCCAGTAGAGCTGTTTATGACCATGCGATTCGAACTCCGCGACCTTCTGCTTCGCGACATCTTCTGACAATCCCGCTTCAATCAGAAAGCGATTGCCATCATCACCCTGCCGCCACACGGCCCAGTTGCTGTGCTGATCTGGTTTGTTTTCTGCATGTGAGGTGTTATTGTTCATATCAGTACTGATGAGTGCCTGTTTGAATCTGGTGATCGAATCAGTCAAACGTGATCTTCCATCACCCATTATTGACTGTCCCTTTTGCGCTAACTAGCATATTCTTCCAGAACGATCTACTGTCGAAGAAAATGAACCGGAGATTAACGCGTCATGTTTGAAAACGAAATAGTCATTAACCAGTTGCAGTTAAAACAGTTCGCAGCCGTCATGGCGGATCTGCCTGAGGATTCTCTGTTCACGCGGGGCAACGGGCACGGACATCCTCCCGTGTGGATTCTTGGTCACCTGGCCATCGTCGGTGAAATGGGACAGACGTTTCTGGGAGGCAGTTTGACACATCCGCGCTGGGTGCCTCTGTTTGGTCCTGGTTCGAGTGATGAAGTACAGCCGCACGATTCTCTGACGCGCGAGACGCTGATTACATCGCTCAATCAGGCTTACGAAACACTGCAGTCGCTGGCGGCGGAAGCGAAGCCCGAAGATGTCGCGGGCCCGCATGGGATTGAGTTGTTTGATGGTTCGCCGCTCAAGACCGTTGGCCATGCGATCGCACTGCTGTTGACGAATCATTTTGCCTTCCATCTGTCGCAGCTCTCCGGCTGTCGGCGCGATCGCGGGCTGGGGCATATTTTCTAGGATGCCGGCTTGCTTTGATTCCGGTTCCCGGGGGTAACAATTGAAACCACAGTCCGCTTTGTTTATTCTGAATAGATCAACCGACTTTCCATCGCGCTTCTTTCGTTCTTCCTCACACACAGGCTGGTTTTATGATTCTTCGTGCTGCGTCTTGCTTGCTCTGTTTCTCGCTGATGGCGGGCAGTCTGCTCTGTCCTTCGTTTCTTTCGGCGGCAGAAAAAGAGCCGGCGGAAAAAGATTCCGCGAAACCATTCACGATAGTGACGTTCGGTGATTCCACCACGGCGACGCGGGGACCGCTGGTGGTGTATTCGATGATTCTGGAGAAAGAATTACCCGAGGCAGGGATTCCCGTCAAAGTGATCAACGCCGGTATTGGCGGTAACACGACCAAAAACGCGGTCGCCCGGTTTGAAAAAGATGTGTTGCAGCATCAGCCGAAGCTGGTCATCATTCAGTTTGGCATTAACGATTCCACCGCGGATGTCTGGCGGAAACCCCCGGCGACGAAATCGCGAGTCTCACTGGAACAGTATGCCGCGAATCTGCGTGCGCTCATCAAAGAGCTGCAAGACAAACAGATCGCGGTGATCCTGATGACGCCAAATTCCATGTGCTGGACCGCCAATCTCAAAGAAACGTACGGCAAGCCTCCCTATGATCCGGAAGACCCTGACGGGTTCAATCTGTTTCTGAAATCGTACGCCGAAACGGTGCGGAAGATCGCGAAAGAAGAAAAGCTGCCGCTCGTCGACGTATATGCTGCCTTTGAAAACCACACGCAAGAAAAAAAACCGTCGACCCACAAACTCCTACTGGATGGGATGCATCCCAACACGGCCGGTCAGCGGATGGTCGCCGATCTGTTGATCCCGCAGATCAAACAGGTCCTGTCGAAGCAGGACAAATGAACGCCTGCAGTGCTGTCTCTGCTGATTTCCTGAGCTGACGGTCGATTTTTTCACGGGTTCGCTGTATCGTAGGAATCACATCCGCGGGTCGCTCACTCCATCTGATTTCGAATGTCATTCAGGGTTCATTCCTCATGCAGTCATTGTCGTTCCTCGATTTTGCGGTCATCGCTGCTTATCTGGTGGGGACACTGGGACTAGGCCTCTACATCGGTTCCAAAATCAAAACGGGCGCGGATTACTTTCTGGCCGGACGAAAGCTGCCCTGGTGGGCGATCGGCATGTCGCTAGTGGCAACCGACATCGGCGCTGTTGATATCGTGGGGACCGGCGGCGCCGCCCATCAGCATGGTCTGGCGGTTGCGAATTTCGAGTGGATCGGCTGCGTGCCGGCGATGATCATTGCCGCGTTTGTCTTCATCCCCTTTTTCTGGCGCAGCGGCGTCACCACGATTCCCGAATACATGGAACGCCGTTTTAACGTTGCCGTCCGTTCGGCGCTCGCGATCTGCTGGATTATATTTATGGCGTGCAATCTGGGCATCATGCTGCTGGCGTCTGCGAAGATGATGCACGTGCATCTGGGGATGAGCGTAAATGCCTGTATTTATCTGACCGCGTTTCTGGTGGGCATCTACACGATTTCGGGCGGACTGGCGGCCGTCGTTTATACCGACATGATTCAATGCGTGATCATGATTGGCGGCTGTCTGCTGGTGCTGGTGCTGGGCATCATAGATCTGGGAGGTATCGAAGAGTTTCAGGCCGCGATCAAAAAACAGGAACAGGTGCAGCGGGAAAAAGAATTCGCTCAGAATCAGGATTCAGAGCAGGCAGGAAAGCAGGTATCGCATACCTCGCTTATTTTACCGGCGGACGCCGACACGCCGTTTCCCTGGACGGGCATCTTCTTCGGACTGGCATTAATTCTGAGCCCCGCCTACTGGATTGGCAATCAGGCCATCGTGCAGCGTTCGCTGGGAGCAAGAAGTGAGTTCGACGCGAAAGCCGCCTATGTCTGGGGCGCGTTGCTCAAAAATCTGATTCCCGTTGTCGTCGCCGTGCCCGGCCTGATTGCGTTTGTGAAATTCCCCGAACTGACCGACGGCGATCAGGCGTTTCCCGAACTGATTTCACATCTGCTGCCCGTCGGTTTGAAAGGGTTATTTCTGGCGGCGTTCCTGGCGGCGTTGATGTCCAGCATCGACTCTTATCTGAACTCGGCTTCGACCATTGTGACGCATGACTTTTACAAACGCTTTTATCGCAGAGACGCCAGTGATGAATCGCTGCTGAAGATTGGTCGCAGCGTGACCTTTCTGCTCGTGCTCTGGGCCATTGGTTTCTCGTTTTTCCTGATGACGCGCAGCGAAGGCATTTATACGATCTTCCAGACCCTGATGGCATTTTTCCAGGGGCCCGCGTTTGCAATTTTACTCACGGGGCTGCTCTGGAAACGAGCCACCGGAGTTGCCGCTTTTATCGGGTTCATTGTGGGCGTCTGCTTTTCGATCATGCTGTTCACGCTGAATCAGGAAGCCGTTTATACTGCGTTGGAAATTGCCCCCCTGTTTCAGATTTCCGAACCGTTTCTGTATTTTTCGATCTGGGCCTTTGTCGTTTCCTTCTCGTTGATTGTCATCATCAGTTTATTGACGAAACCCGAACCGGCAGAAAAAACCGAAGGCCTGGTCTTCAGCCTTAAACCGCGAAAGGAAACCGCATGACGCCCCTGCATCACATCGGCAATTTCATTCGCGCGCTGGTGGTTCCGATTCCGCTGTGGTGTGTACGCGCCTTGTTTCTGGGAACGCTGATCGCCGTCTTCATCTGGGTGTTACGGCTGCCGCGAGAAAACACCACGCCGGAAAACGCGACCCACTGGTATCAGAACCTGAAAATCTGGGCCTGTCTGGCGCTGGCAATTCAGATTGTGATTTACAGCATTTTCTAGCGATTCAGCACTGATGAGTAATCCAGAGCGGCGTAGGGGTCGACCCATGTGTCGACCCGCCTGGGGGTATTCGATTCTGTTTTGCATGACGGAGGGAACCATTTGAAACACCCGAATGTCTGCCCTGCAAACCACATCGATACCGCGGGCGAACACATGGGTTCGCCCCTACATTAAACATTTAAGAACGTTGCCTCAACTCTTCAAAATCTTTTCGATCGGTTTCGCGCCGTGGTCGGCGAGGGGAATCGGGCGGCCGATGTTGGACATGTTCTGTTTCTCGGAATCCACACCCAGCGCTTTACAGATCGTCGCCATCAGATCGGGGACGGCGATCGGCTGATCGGTGACTTTCATGCCGTCGTCGCTGGTTTTGCCGATCACCTGTCCGCCGCGAATGCCGCCTCCGCCCAGTACCGTGGTCCAGGCAGCGGGAAAATGGTCGCGGCCCGTGTTCTCGTTGATCTTCGGCGTGCGGCCGAATTCTCCCATCCAGACAATCAGCGTGGAATCCAAAAGGCCCCGTTGCTCGAGATCCGTCATCAACGTTCCCCAGGCAGGATCGAGAACTTGACTCAGACTTTTGACCGCGTCAAAATTCTGCTGATGCGTGTCCCAGCCAAACGCGTTCGAACCTTGAACGCCATTCAAAGAGACTTCCACAAAAGGCACCCCCTGCTCGATCAGCCGCCGCGCCAGCAAACAGCCTTGTCCGAATCGATTGCGACCATAGGCGTCGCGCAGCGTGTCCGGCTCCTGATCAAGTTGAAAGGCTTCGATGGCTTTGGAACGCATCATCCGCACGGCGGCTTCATACGCAGTGCGGTGGCTGTTCGTGGGAATGCCGGGATGCGTGGCGGTAAAGTCGCGTTCCAGATCGTTGAGGATCGACAGCCGGCTGTCTGCCTGTTTGCGGGTGATGCCTTGAGGCAGCGTCAGGTTTTTGACTTTCAGGGCTGCGTCCAGATTTTGCTCGTCGGTTTGTACAAAGCCGGTTCCTTCGCCGACAACCAGCGGTGCATACTGCGGACCCAGAAATCCGGGACCATAGGCATTCGGGCTCAGTGTACTGTTGGGGGCAATGCTGACAAAGTTGGGCAGCTCCGAATGCTCGGTTCCCAGTTCTTTACTGAGGAACGATCCCAGCGTCGGATAATTGAGCGGGCCGGAAGGCAGATAACCGGTGCGCAGTAAATACGTCGCGCGGGTGTGGTCTCCCTCTTTGGTACTCATCGAACGAATGGGGACCAGATGTTTCATCACGGTCGCCAGTTTCGGCAGATGCTCCGAAATCTGAATGCCGGCGACATCGGTTTCAATCGGCTTGAACGGGCCGCCGTTTTCATGATCGGGCTTTAAGTCGAACGTATCGGTTTGACTGGGACCGCCCGACATCCACAGTAGAATACAGGCGCGCTTTCGCCGCGGATCGGCGGCGGTCTCTGCTGCCAGACGTCGCAACCAGCCGGACATCCCGGTGCCGAGGGCACCCCAGGCTGAGAGCTGCAGGAAATCACGGCGCGAAACTTCACGACGCGAAATTTCCCGATTTCGATTCCTGCGCAAGCGACCCATGACGGACGTCCTCTGAAAAATGTGGCTACCACTTCATTTTAGATGGATTTTTGAAACAATTGCGAGCTTTTTCTGGTAAGAATCTTAGCTCCGTCTCTGTAAATCGTGTGAGACTCGCGCTGAATTTGTTTCGGCTTATGTCATTCCTTCGTTATGATACACACAGGCTTACGATTTTATTTAACGAATCCCAATTCCATTCCTTTTACAGCTAATTTCGTCCTAACTCAGGTCTATTTCCATGTTGATTTTCTCTGGTTCCCGCTGCTGTGCTCTGACCGGCTTGTTTGCCTTAGTCCTTTTCGTGAAACCGGTTACAGCCGAAAATCCTGTAGAACTGCCCTATCATCAGCAAAAAAACGTGGTTTATGCCGAGGTGCATGGTATCGGGCTGCTGGTGGATATCTTTACGCCACGCGGGAAACCCAATGGCCTCGCCATCGTGGATGTGGCTTCGGGCGCATATCACTCGGATCGGGGAAAAATCCGGGATCACAAAGAGGCCCGGATGTTCGATATCTTCTGCAGCCGTGGTTACACGGTGTTCGCCATTCGTCCCGGCTCGATTGCCAAATTCAGCGGCCCCGAGATGCTGGAAAATGTGAACCGCGGCATTCTCTGGGTGAAGGAACATGCCAAAGAATATCAGGTCGACCCGGATCGGCTGGCGTTACTGGGTGCTTCGGCCGGCGGTCATCTGGCGTGCATGGCGGCGGTCTCTGCCAGCGATCCCCAGTCCAAAACCCGCGTGAAAGCGGTCGGCGTCTTTTTCCCGCCGACCGACCTGATGAATTATGGCGGATTCAAAATCGATATTCGCGGCGACGACCCTCTAGCCAATTCCATTCGGCAGCTGATCACCCCCCAAGGTGCCGAAACCATCGACGAGAAGAAACTGGATGAACTGCGGACCGCATTTTCTCCCGCGCGACTGGTGAAGCCGGGACTGCCCGCCTTCCTGTTCATTCACGGCACGGCAGATTTCATGGTTCCTCTACAGCAGTCGCGCACGATGGTCGCCGCGCTGGAAAAAGCGAATGTCCCCGTCACTCTGATTGTCAAAGAAGGGGGCGGTCACCCCTGGCCGACGATTCATGAAGAAGTCGAAAAAATGGCCGACTGGATCGACGCGCAGTTGAAGTAGAGAACCTACTCTAATTTAGATTTGTCGTAGATCGAGAGATGGTTTCTCAATTTCCTGTCAGGCGAGCCGATGTTCAAGACTCAAATTTAACGGGTAGAAATTAGTTGATGCCTACTTACCGATTTATACTTCCCGTTCGTGCAATCGGTGATTATCGATTGCCTGATACTGACATTTATGCTTCTGGGATAACGCTTCTATCGGAGACTAATCCAACCTACTCTGCACACATTGGTAATATAGAAGCTAAAGATGTTAACCAAGCTTACAAACAAGCTTGTCAACGTGCAGAAGATTTCTTCTGTTATCTGGCTCTACTAGGAGATAAAGCGGCATTTATTTTAGATGGACGTGAGAGAGTCAAAGCTCGAAATGTGGAGCTAGAACAAAATCCGATATCAGAAAATGAAGCCCCTCCACCCTTCGAGTCGCTTACTGGAACAATCACAGAAGCTGGACAGGAATATTTTTCTCAACGACTTGACCCTACTGGAGAAAAACGAAAATCGGGAGCGATCTTCAACTGTAATGCACAGTTAGTACTTATAGCAGGTCAAGAATTAATTCAGCCACTTTGTGAGTATTTTAAACATCATATTAATCTCTCACACCGGGTTCGAACAGCTCTTGAAATAATTCACGATGCAGCCTGTTCTCAAGAATCGTCAAGCGCATTTGCACTTTCTTATACAGCATTGGAGGTGCTTACATCAGAAATTGCACAACCAACATTGCTTGACAATATCTTCGAAGAAATGAAACACAAACATCAGATTGACCATCTGACTTATAAGAGCAAGAAACAATTTCTCCGTGCATTACGATCCTTTTTAGCCGAAGCTTTATTTCAACCAGATTCGGTGGATCGGATTGCCAATTACATGGCGCAATCTCAAGCCTTTTCCAAAATAGATATCTTTTTTCATTACCTGCAGAGCCTGGGTATTGAAGTTTCGGTAGCTGAAATTCGCGAGTGGAATAAGATTCGCGGCTCCTTGGTACATGCTGCAGAAGCCGATGATACTCAAATTGCTTCCATGGCTCGATTTCGTGAGATCGTTCGGGCAGCGTTAACTCAAGAACTGAAAGGTGATGCAGTTTATGATTGATTATTTTGAGTTATCTGATCATTGAGCTGCTAAAGAACGGTAAAGGTTAATCTTATGGATTCACACGATGGTCACTGGAAACCAGCATCACCAGAGTATTCGAAATCAGATTTTGATGTTCCCTGGATGCTGATTCATTTCTGGGCAACCTGGAATCTGATAGATCGAAAAATGGACGAGACTTTGTTGCAGTTGGGGCTTCCTGAATCCATCGTCGTGCGTTCCTGTGATATCGACAGCCAACCCGAATTGGCAATCAAAAGCCGGGTGGGAAATATTCCGGCGCTGGCCTTATTCTATCATGGCAACCGAGTCGAAACATTGATTGGACTTCACGACCCGGAATATATTCTTAACTGGTTAGACAGACACATACAACAGAACGAAGCGTTCGAAGCAAAAAAAGGGAACGAATGAAGGTGCGAGCCGAAAGATAGTACCCGCCGCTCGATGAAGCTGAATGGGATCGACGGGCAACTCAAGCATTCATCTCCGCGCATAAAAAAACAGGACGGTTAATAGTAACCGTCCTGTCAAAAGTGAGACTTTCATCTCGTCGCAATTTAATATCGTAATGTTGTCTGCACATAAAACTGATTGGCCGTGTTGCGGGGCGGGATGTTCGTGCCGACAAAATCTCCGTACCAGAACCAGGAATAACCGGCCTGAATATTAAAGTTCGGATTGAAGGTGTAGATGCCGATCAGGTCGAGTTCCTGTCCGATGTCGCGGCTCCCCCCCAGGGTTCCCGTTTCGACGCCGGCCACGTTGTAGAGATAATCGTTCGAAGTGGCTTTTTCAAACCAGTGGAACGCGCTGACCAGACTGACTTTTTTGGCTGGTTTCGCGTTTAACTGCAGGCTCCAGTCATACAGGTTCTGGCCGGTCAGGTTATCGATGATCCCCCAGTAAGCGTGCCCCAGCGGATAAAGCGTGTTGAACGTATTGTTCGTACTGCCGGTCGGGTCCTGGTTACCGGAACCGTAATAGAACAGTCCGCTCAAACGCGGTGACCAGGGCACCTCGGTCCAGGTGTGCCCGAGGACCGAGGTAAAGAATCCGGCGGAGACCCGCTTGCCGTCGTCATTTCCGAACTGATAAGCGCCTTCTGTTTCAAAGTCCCAGATGCGGGTTACTTTGCAGCCATCATCCTGAATTTCCTTGGTCGTTTTGAAGCGGCTGCCAATGGTATGACGTGAGCCGTCGGGGCGATTTGGCGTATTGGTTTCATCACGTAACCAGAGATAATACAGGTCCATGACATGCGGCTCATCCGACAGAAACGTCATATAGATCCCGCTGAAGGTCACAGAGGTATCCGGTTTGTCGGTTCCATTATCGTATTGACTCAAAGGAACGTTTCCGGCGGCTGCATTCACCGGGTTCGTGATGAAGGCATCAATGTGAACCGATTCGGAATGGTGGAAGTATTTAAACCCTTCAAAGTTCCGGCGGGTATTCGACCAGTCTAAAGGAGACACCAGACGCTGTGCCCCGTAAAGCATTTCCTGTCGACCATAACGGAACCAGCCGGGTGCGCCATCCCATTCATGCAGTTTGACATCCACGAATGCGTTTTGTACGTTCCAGCGATTGATGTCGATGGGCGTCGGAGGAAGATCATTGTCAAAAATGGAACCGTCCAGCATTTCGAAATAGACGCGTGCCACATCACTGATCTGCAAGTCAAAATACTGACGCCAGCGCCACAGATTGTAGTCGGTGTTGATCGGGCCACCGGGTCTGAGCCGGTTTTGTTCGTGCATATAACGATGACGCAACTCACCACCGGCGGACAACGTATAGGGAGAACATTCCTCGCCCAAAGGCATCATCTTAAAGCGCTCGCCTAACAACCAGGGGCTGTTGGGATTACTCAGATACGCGCCAAACGTATTATCAAAAAAGAGAGCTTTGTAAGGATCGGCAGCCGGCTTAGCAGGTGAAGGATCATCAAAAATAATCTCGTCTTCCGTCTCTTCTCCTACAATCCCCGGGACTTGATCCACCATTGGCTGTTCGGTTGTCTGTTGCGGGGCGGGCTGGAAGACTTCATTAACTGTCGTGAGTTCCAATCCAGTCCGATCATCGTCCGCCTGTGCAGCTGGAGCAGGTGGGATGGCCGCCAGTTCTGTTTCCGCGCTCACATTCGCCGCTGTCATTGACGAAGTAAGCAGCCCTAAAGAAAAAATGATGCGAAGACGCATGTAACATTCCTTGCTGATACGTATCTGGATGAGGAACCCCTGAACCCGCTGCATCATTCGATTGATTCAGCAGTTCCGTTCTGATTGGCGCAGATCTGGTCCCTCGCTAAGGAGATCCATCGGAATGAATCTTCTTTTCTCTGGATCGGACGATCTCGCTCAGACCGATCATCCCGTCTAATCGGATTGGCAGCAATAAACAGAACTTAGAAAGAGTGAGGGGCTAAGTCACTCAAAATCCAAACCGACAACGCAATCAGAAAACTTCCACCAGATTGCCAAAGCGAAAAAACCCACAAGTAAAGATGGGGAGACTATGCGCGGGGAATCGAAAAACCGAATTAAAAAATCTGCGGGAGCGATCTGATTACCACTGGACACCCAGCATGAGAGAATTCAGTCCGCTGCCGATGCCCAGCAAGGCGACGCGATCACGGTCTTTGAGGACCTGATTTTCGATGCCCAGCGCCCAAGCCATCGGTAAGGCGGCGGCTCCTGTATTGCCCAGTGTTTCAACGGTCGGATAATCCAACCCGGGATCAAGGCCCAGTTGATCGAGCATAAGTTTCCGATGCGCTTTGCCAACCTGATGTGTGAACACGCGATCCACGTCTGCATTGTTCCAGCCCAGCGTTTTTTTTGTCGCTTCCCAGGTGGGAATTGCCAGATTGACGCCCGCCACCAGTAACGATTCGGAGTCCGTCTGCATGCGCGGACGATGATCGCCGTGTTTTTGCGCTTCCACGCCGCCGGCGCAAAGATCGCTATGAGAGGTGTCGGTTTGAAAGTTCCCCCCCAGCAAACGGTGACCGGTCCGGCTCAGGCTGCGATCACAGAGCAAAATCGCGGCAGAACCGCTGCCAATCGTGAGTGAGGCGAAATCGTTTTTGATGGATTTGCGGGTCAGGGTGGCATCGTTGAGCAGATCCTCAATCGTGCCTTCGACCAGATCACGGCCGACTTCTGTGCCCACCACCACGCCGGCGCGAATCTGACCCATCTCGATCATGTTTGCCAGAAAGACCATCCCATTCAGTAAACCCAGGCAGGCATTACTGATATCGAGGACCAGGGCATGCTGCGGCAGGCCCGCGGCACGATGCACGCCGCTGGCTGTGGCTGGCTCCAGCTGATCACGACAGACGGAGCCGTGAATTAAAGCGCCGATGTAGTTACGATCGAACCCTGCCTGATCGAGCAGACAATTCACCGTTTGCGCACTGATGGTCCCCGGCATGGTCCCCGGATCGAAGAAACGACGCTCTCGGATGCCCGTCATCAGTTCGAGCCTGCCTGCGGGCAGACCTAACCGTTCATAAACGGGCGCGAGTTGGGCTTCCATCTCATCGGAAGTGACGACATGGGGGGGCAGAATACAACTAACGGCTTCGATGCAGACATGCTCATAACGCATAAGCGGTTTAGAATTCCCATTCCAAAGACAAATCAAACGAAACAGACACGGCGCACAAACAACAGATTGCCTGCGCGCAGGATGATCGTTCTATTGAATTGAATCTGGGAAGTAAACTCAACCTAAGCGCTGAAAAATATCAGACCTGAGCAGCACTTTGTCTGCGGGGAGAAGAATTCAGAGCGTCAACCAGGGTTGAAATCTCATCCAGCTTCTCTGTGCGAGTCCGAACATACTCGGGAGTCGGTTCTTCGACTCGCAATTTTTCCGCACTGCGTACATAACGCAAGCCTGACAACAGGAGGTCCAGTTGTTTTTCCGTAATATTTATTGTTGCTATATCACTCATAGGTAAACAAAAACTCTCTCGAGGTGATCCGGAGAATTCAGTCCACAACAACCTCCTGCTGCTGTTACTGACATAATATTAGTCAATCACCAACCTAAATTTCAACCAGTTTTTACAAAAACACATCCTGTCTGGTATTTTCTTATCATCGACCCGGAGAAGAAGATAGCTTTGACTCCTTTTCCCGTGCTGTTGAATCCCTTACAGCCGGACTGATTGAATCGATCGCTATTTCCTCCAGATTGACCTAAAGCATTATAAACAGACTACTTAGCGGCACGCAAGTTTCCTTCGGCGAAGGCTTGTGCCATTGCCAGGGGAATTTCGGCCTCTGCCAGAACCACTTTGGCCTGGTTTTCCTGAGTTCGCGCCAACATTTCCTGCTCGGAAGCAACCGCTTCCGCTCTTCGTTCTTCCGCTCTGGCCTGAGCGATGCGAACGTCGGCATCGGCCTGATCGGCTCTCAAGCGAGCGCCCACGTTGTCGCCGACATCGATATCAGCAATATCGATCGAGACAATGGAAAACGCCGTCTGAGAATCCAAACCACGATTCAACACCTCCCGGGAAATCACCGACGGATTCGCCAGAACCTGTTTATGGCTTTCACAGGAACCAATGGCAGAAACAATTCCCTCACCCACGCGGGCAATAATGGTTTCTTCCGTGGCTCCCCCGACCAACTGACTCAAGTTAGTGCGAACGGTAACTCGAGCGCGTGCCTTCAGTTGTATTCCATCTTTGGCGACCCCATCAAGGGTGGACCGGCCACTTTTCTTTGGATCCGGACAATCGATGACCTGCGGATCGACGCTGGTTTCGACGGCGGAAATAATGTTTCGCCCTGCCAGGTCAATCGCTGAAGCCGTGTCCCAGTCCAAATCGATGCTCGCACGGTGGGCTACAATTAACGCATGCACCACGCGATGCACGTTTCCGCCCGCCAGATAGTGTGCCTCAAGCGCCTGTGTTTCAATGCCTGTCAGACCCGCCTGAACGGCCATAATCTTGGTATCGACAATCACTGATGGTTTTACTTTTCTCAGCGACATGAAAACTAAAGCAAAGGGCCCGATTTTTGCGCGTGAACTAAACGCCTGAATCCATAACTTGAAATAGCGGGCGAATAAAGCCAGGAAGACAATGCCAAATAATAGGCCGAGTGCCCCCATCGCAAATCCCACAACGGTCCATGGATCTTCCATCTTTTTCTTAACTCCCTTGTAAGTAGTAAGCTTCGAGACGTTTGTCTCTGGGATATCATAGCTGTCTCAGAGTGAAAACAGAAAGCATTTTTTACCTACTTTTCGTAATTTTCATTTTCGAAACATTCCGTAAAACGGAATTCTCCCCGATCTGGATCATTCTGTTTTTCAAAAGAGAACGCTTCTCACGATTGGAAATCGAATTTCCGGTATTTATTCTGGATAGAATACCAGCTCGAAAAGAAACCGCTTCCATTACGGTATGTCATTCCGGCGGAAGTCACAAGCGTTTTGATGAATGGTCCTCTAATTGTGTGTTGAGTTTTATCACGAAAGCAGCAGGAAAACGATGAGCGTAGAAGCAAAACTTCAGGAATTGAAACTCGAACTCCCCAAGCCTCCCAAACCAGGTGGAATTTACACTCCCGTGGTTCAGATCGACGATCTGCTGTATGTCTCCGGGCATGGCCCCATTAAACTGGACGGCACAATGCATTTAGGTCGCGTCGGCGATGATTTGACCGAAGAGCAGGGTTTTGAAGCGGCACAGGCCGTCGGACTGACAATGCTGGCCACTCTCAAACAATATCTGGGTGATCTCGACCGGATTGAGCGATTTGTAAAAGTCCTGGGCATGGTGAATGCGGCTTCCGATTTTCAACGTCATCCGCAGGTCATCAACGGATTCAGTGATCTGATGGTGCAGGTTTTCGGAGAAAATGGACGCGCCGCCCGCAGCGCTGTGGGAATGGGCTCGCTGCCCGGAAATATCGCCGTTGAAGTGGAAGCCATCGTGAAACTCAAAGCCTGATTCCAAAGCGGTTTCCCTGCTCAAAAGTGTCCAATCTGATAATGAAGCTCCTTTTTTTTAAAACACTGCCTCTGTGATCAGTGTTTGGGAGCCAATTCGTCTGTTCGAAACGAGGCAAAAACAGTAAAAATACCAGTAATTCTGGATTTGTTTTTGATGTTTCGATGACAGGAATCGTGGTTGGTCTTTTGATCAGGGAAAGGATTCTCAGAGTGCCAGGCGTTGATCTGATTATTTTTGGCGGAGGTGTCGCGGGCCTCTGGACTCTTAATGAAGCCAGCCGACAGGGCTACCGTTGTATCCTTTTGGAAGCGTTCGAATTAGGCAGCGGGCAGACGATTGCCTCGCAGGGCATCATTCATGGCGGTTTGAAATACACGCTGCAGGGAATGATGACCGGCTCGGCACAACGCATTCGGGAAATGCCCCTCATCTGGAGAAAATCGCTGGCCGGCGAACAACTGCCGGATCTGTCACAGACGGAAATCCGCTCGAATGGCTGTTATCTCTGGCGGACCGAATCCCTTTCATCCCGGCTGGGAATGATCGGTGCCAAAATGGGATTACACGTCGTTCCCCAAAATCTGGCTCCGGAAGAGATTCCCGAACTGCTCGCCCAGTGTCCCGGCTCCATCGCCATCATGGAAGAACAGGTCATATCGCCGCGCAGCCTGATCGCCAATTTGTCCCGTACTTTTGCCGACCAGATTTTCAAATACGAATCGGAACACCTGACATTTTCGCTGGACGAGAACGAACACATCACTTCGGTCCAGATACCAACCTCGGACGGCACACCACTCACCATCAATACATCCGCCGTCCTGTTCACCGCCGGGAGAGGAAACGAGTCGCTTCGAAATCTGGTACGTCCACAGACCACGCCTGCAAATGTGCCGTTCATGCAAAAAAGGCCCCTGCATATGGCGCTGGTACGCGGCGCACTTCCTCAATTCAGCGGGCATTGCGTCGACGGCGCGAAAACACGCATCACCATTACATCCGACACAGATCCCCAGGGACGCACGGTCTGGCAATTAGGTGGTCAGGTTGCCGAAACCGGGGTCACCATGAATCGCCTGGAATTAATCCGGCATGCGGCCAGCGAATTAGCGGCCTCCGTTCCCGGCATTGATCTCAGCGGACTGGAATGGAATACCTACACCGTGGATCGCGCCGAGGGGGCAACCAAAACGGGCCTCAGACCGGAGACCCCTCAGATTCTGAGAGAAGGCAACCTGTTCACGGCCTGGCCCACCAAACTGGCTTTCGCGCCGCGCCTGGCAACGGAGCTCTGCGAAAATCTGCATGCCATCCAGGTGGAACCAACGTCCGGTGATTCGTCCTGGAAAACCGCTTTTTCCAGACTGCCACGACCCCAGTTCGCACAGCCTCCCTGGGAAACCGTCGAAGACTGGGTGTCGCTGGACCGTCTTTCTGCTCTCGGCAGCGTCGCCTGAACTTTTCCGCTGACACGATAAAAGTCTGATTCAATGCAATACCGTCCTTTAGGAAATACCGGCTTCGAAATCAGCGCCCTCGGTTTCGGCGCGTTCAAGATCGGCCGCAATCAGCAGATCAAATACAGCCAGGCCTATGATCTGCCCGATGATGCCACCACCGAACGCCTGCTGAATTCGATTCTCGATCTGGGCATCAATCACATAGATACCGCGCCCGCTTACGGGATCAGCGAACAACGCATCGGACAATTTCTTTCGCACCGCCGCAGTGAGTTTCTGCTGTCCACCAAAATAGGAGAGACCTTCGAAAACGGACAGTCTACTTACGATTATTCCCGTGCCTGTCTGCAAGCCAGTCTCGAACGCAGTCTGCAGCGTCTGCAGACGGATGTGCTCGATGTGGTGCTGATTCATTCCAACGGCAATGACGAGGAAATTTTAACACAGACCGACGCCGTCGAAGTCTTGCAGACAGCGAAACAGGCCGGGCAGATTCGCTGGATCGGTTTTTCGGGAAAAACACTCGCCGGAGCAGCTTCCGCACTCGACTGGGCTGACGCATTGATGGTCGAATATCATCTCGAAGACCGTTCGCACGAAGCACTGATCCAGCAGGCGGCTGCACAGGGCATCGGCGTTTTCGTGAAAAAAGGGCTCGCTTCAGGGCATTTGCCCCCGGAAGCAGCGATTCCGTTTGTGCTCTCGAATCCCGGCGTCAGCAATCTGGTGGTCGGCGGGCTTAATCTCAATCACATGCAGACCAACTGGCAGACCGCCGGCGCGGTTTCGATCCCGCCTGCCGTGTAATGTCATTCCCGATTCGGGCTGCTTCTGAATCATTATAGAGCCGCTTTGTGCCTGTTTGCAGCCTTGTTCCGCGATTCTGACGTGATCGTCGGCTTGGCAAGCGGTACGGTTCGGACTATAAAGGAGTAACGTGTAATGATTGTTTTTACGACTATTTTCCTGATCTCCAGTTTGAGTTCCGAAACATGGCGCCCAAAATCGGCTTGTTTATTCCCTGTTATATTGATCAACTGTACCCGCAGGTGGGAATTGCCACGCTCAAAATCCTGGAGCACTTCGGCTGCGACGTAGAATATCCGGAAACACAAACCTGCTGCGGTCAACCGATGGCCAATACCGGCTGCACCAACGAAGTCGGCCCGCTGGCAAAACGTTTTCTGGAAATCTTCAAATCGTACGACGCCGTCGTTTGCCCCTCCGGCAGCTGTGTGTCGATGGTCAAGCACCACTACGCTGAATATTTCACTGACAACCCGGAATACGAGGCACTCAAAGGAAAAACGTTTGAATTCTGCGAGTACCTGACGAATATTCTCGGCGTTAAAAAACTGGCTGGACGTTTTCCGCATAAAGTCGGCCTGCATCAAAGCTGTCACGGTTTGCGGGAACTCAGACTCGCCAGCGACAGCGAAATCGTCGGTCCCCCGTTCGGAACCGCGCAGGCACTGCTGGAAAGTATCGAAGGCGTCGAAGTCACCACGCTGCAGAGACCCGATGAATGCTGCGGCTTTGGTGGAACGTTTGCCGTCGCGGAAGAAGCCGTCTCCTGTATGATGGGCGAAGACCGCGTGCATGATCACGAACAGGCGGGAACGGAAGTGTTGACCGCCCTTGATATGTCGTGTCTGATGCATCTGAGCGGCATCATTCGCAGACAGAAAAAACCGATTCGCGTGATGCATATCTCCGAAATTTTTGCCGAGTGTTTATAACATGCCAGCACATCCAAAATTAGCAGCGGCGTTCATCAAGGACAAAGATCGTGCGCACTGGCATGACCAGTCGCTCTGGTTTGTCCGTTCGAAACGTGACAAAGCCGTCAATCAGTTACCGGAGTGGGAGCTACTGCGAGAGCAAGCCTCGAAGATCAAATCTTATGTGGTTTCGCATTTGCCTGATCTGCTGGAAGAATTCGAAAAGAATGCAAAAGCCAAAGGCGTGCACGTGCACTGGGCCCGTAATGCAACCGAGCACAACGAAATCGTGCACGGCATTCTGAAACAGCACGAGGTCACGCGGGTCGTAAAAAGTAAATCGATGCTCACCGAGGAATGTCATCTCAATCCGTATCTGGAACGGCACGGAATTGAAATTGTTGACACAGACCTGGGTGAATGGATCGTTCAGCTTCAAGACAAACCTCCCAGCCATATTGTGATGCCGGCGATTCATATCAAAAAGGAAGAGATCGGCGAACTGTTTCACGAAAAGCTGGGCACCGAAAAAGGGGCCACCGATCCGCAATATCTGACCGAAGCCGCCCGACAGCATCTGCGTCAGAAATTCGTCGGCGCCGAAGCGGGCATCACGGGTGTCAATTTTGCGATTGCCGAAACCGGGGGATTCGTTGTCTGTACCAATGAAGGCAACGCCGACCTCGGCACTTCGTTGAACAAACTGCACATCGCCTGTATGGGCATCGAGAAGTTAATTCCCCGCGCCAATGATCTCAGCGTTTTTCTGCGTCTGCTGGCACGCTCGGCGACCGGGCAACCGATTACCACTTATTCCTCTCACTTTCATGGCCCGGCTCCGGGAGCCGAGTTGCACATCGTACTGCTGGATAACGGCCGCAGCGAAATTTCGGGCAGCGATGAATTTCGTCGCTCGCTGAACTGCATCCGTTGTGCCGCCTGTATGAATACGTGCCCCGTCTATCGGCGGAGTGGCGGTTACAGTTATAACAACACAGTCCCCGGCCCCATCGGTTCGATTTTGGGTCCGGCTAAAGACGCGAAAGAACATGCCAGTCTGCCCTTCGCCTGCAGCCTGTGTGGTTCCTGCACCGATGTCTGTCCGGTCAAAATCGACCTGCATCATCAGTTGCTGACCTGGCGAAAAGAGATTCGCGTCCGCGGGCTGCTGCCCTATTCCAAACGGCTCTCGATGAAAATGATGAGCTGGATGATGCAGGCCCCGCGCCTGTATCGATTCGCCGGTAAGTGTGCGCGGGCCATTGTGCCTCACCTGCCCCGGTTTTTACTTTACAATCGATTTAATGCCTGGGGCAAACAGCGGGAGCTGCCCGACTTCCCCAAACAGAGTTTTCGAGAGTGGATGAAGAAAAATCATGACGACAAGTAGAGATGAGATTTTGAATCAGCTCCGGAGTCAGTCTGTTCCCAAAACAGAGCGACCTGATCTCTCTGCGCCCGAACTGACACAGCAGTGGATCAACTACCCCGATCCCACAGAGCAGTTCGCTACCATGCTGACATCGGTCGGCGGAGTCTGCGCTCGCGTCAAAAACGTGGAAGAGGTCAACCAGAAATTAGCCGAGATCCCCGCATATCAGGCATCAAAAAAAATCTGTTCGCAAATCAACGGCTGCGGCACGCCGAACGTCGAGATTAGCAACATCACCGACCCGCATGATTTCGAAGACATCGACTTCGCGATTCTGCCCGGCGAATTCGCGGTCGCCGAAAACGGCGCCGTCTGGATCACCAACGACGGCGGCCCCGCACGCACTCTGTACTTCCTGTCGCAACACGTGGCTTTGCTGGTTCCGGCTGCCGAAGTCGTAAACAACATGCACGCCGCCTACGAACGCCTCTCCTTCGAAACCCCCCGCTTCGGCACCTTCATGTCAGGCCCCTCCAAAACCGCCGACATCGAACAATCTCTGGTCATCGGCGCCCACGGCGCACGGTCACTGACGGTCTTTCTGGTTGAGGAACCGTTTTAGGTCTGCTGTGTCAATCGTGTGACGAAGAAGAAGGCGGACTGCGTTCAAAGCGACGGGGACACTCAAAAAAGTCCCCGGTACGCGTGCAAAATGTTCTATTTACTAACCACGAACATCACGAAAATACTTGTTTGTAACCTGCTTCTCAGAGTAGCATGATGAGTGCAGGTCTCACGACGTCTTTTCCAAAATCTAATTTGAACTTATGAGATCGGAGAATTTCTATGCATGTCCGACTTTTTACTTTCCTGATTTTGGTAAGCATTCGATTCAACGATTGTCACTGCGTAGACGCCGCTGACACAAACCCATTTCCCGACCCCTACTTTTTACCCGGTGATGCATTCTTTCATACGGTCATCTCAGAAAAAGTGCTGAAGAAGCTTGATGAAGATCCTGATTATGCGTTTGAATATGAGCGTCCCTATTGGCTATACACGATACCCGGTTACTATTCTCTCTCCTTGGGGAAACAGAATCGAAAACTGGTACAACAAATCAAAGAAGCCTATAGCGAAGTACGATACAGTATGAGTCCGCTTAAATTGAGGGTGATAGGAAAATCACCGAATTCGGTTTCAGATGAACCCTCAAAGGAAAAAACGGAATTTGTGGAGATCAACGGCCCGACCCTGTTTTTTTACAATGAAGACTACGATTGGAAGAAGAAACACATCGCACTCAAGTATAATGAAAACTGGTTTCAGGAACTTGAGAAGTTTGGCTATCAGAATGCCAGTTACGGCGCGTTTGTCAAGACACCCGAAGCCATCATCGAATCCTGGCGACTTAGTACCGTCGTACCTCCTCTGTCAGTTCAACTTCCTGCAACTCCGATCATCAAACATCGAGCAATGACGACTCCGATGATTGCTATAGGTCGATTCAGGGCCATCATGCTCCCCGACAATAAATTCAAACAGTATTACAGAATAAAAAATAACATACATCTTATTGAAATCACGAATGAGGGATGGTCAGCTTATTTTGCCGGTGAAGGAGAATGGCATCAAATTGGACAATAGAAGTGATTACAAACGGGCTCGACTTCAAAAGTGTGCCGGTTGTGGATCGTTGATCTGACCTCACTACACGCTCATCAGGAAAGAGACGTTCATGCGCATACGAAACGGAATTCTATTCCTGGCGATGGTCGCAGCGGTCTGCTGTTTGCCTTCGGTTCAGGCGGAATCGAAGCAGCCTAACTTTGTGTTTATCATGGCAGACGATTGTACGTTCCGCGACATCGGCTGCTACGGCGGACAGGCGCATACGCCGCACATCGATCGGCTGGCGACGGAGGGCATGCGGTTCACGCGTTGTTTTCAGGCGGCGCCGATGTGCTCACCCACGCGGCATAATGTTTATACCGGCCAGTATCCGGTCAAAACCGGGGCCTATCCCAATCACACGCAGGCCAACCCCGGCGTGAAAAGTATCGTGCACTATCTGAAGCCGCTGGGCTACCGGGTCGCACTCAGCGGCAAAAGCCACGTGGGACCGAAGTCGGTTTTCCCCTTTGAGAAACCAGCGGGTAAGGGGCTCGCCGCAGCGGCCGGCAACTTTTTTGCTGACTGTCAATCGGGCGACGATCCGTTCTGTATCTTCCTTTGTTCAAAAGAACCGCACACTCCCTGGGACCAGGGCGATCCGTCGCGCTACGATGCCAAGCAGCTGAAGCTGCCCCCCTACTTCGTGGATACCCCCGAAACGCGCGAGGCGCTGACCCGTTATCTGGCGGAAATCACCGTATTCGATGACGAAGTCGGCGGCATTCTCGCGGCACTCGACAAACACGGGCTCCGCGAGAATACGCTCGTCATTGTCGTCAGCGAACAGGGCAGCAGCATGCCGTTTGCCAAATGGACCTGTTACGATTCCGGCCTGCAGTCCGCATTGATTGCCCGCTGGCCAGGCAAGATCCAGCCCGGCAGCATCAACCACGCACTGATCGAATACGTCGATCTGGTTCCCACGTATGTCGCAGCCGCTGGTGGCACACCCGATCCGGTTCTCGATGGCAAGAGCCTGCTGCCCGTCTTTGCCGGGAAACAGGAGCATAAAGAATATGTGTTCGGCGAAATGACGACGCGGGGCATCATCAACGGCTCTGAGACTTTCGGCATTCGTTCCGTGCGCTCGAACCACTTCAAATATATCTGGAACTTCACGCCCGATATCGAGTTTCGCAACATCGCCATGAATACGCCTGAGTTCAAGAGTTGGGAAGCGAAGGCCGCCGCCGGTGATACGGACGCCGCCGACAAGGTGCGTCGCTACAAACAACGGCCCGCGATTGAAGTCTACGACATTACTAAAGATCCGTTCGAGTGGCATAACCTGGCCGGCAAACCGGAATACGCGGCGGTGCAGGCCGAGTTGAAAGCAGAACTGGATGCCTGGATGCAACGCTGCGGCGATCAAGGCCAGCAGACCGAAATCGAAGCCGACCAGCACACAAAAGGTGGCGGCAAGAAAAAGAAACGGAAGCAATAATGAAACAGCTCGCTTTGATCTTGTTATTCGTGTTGTCAGCTGGTTTGCTTGAGGCCCAGGCCGCCTCGCTGGAAACGCGTCAGCCCAACATCATTATGATCATGGCCGATGATGTCAGTTGGGAATGTTTCGGCACTTACGGTGCGGAGGACTACAAGACGCCGCACATTGATGCGCTGGCGAAACGGGGCGTGCGGTTTCAAAACTGTTTTTCCACGCCCCTCTGCACTCCGTCGCGGGTGAAGCTGATGACGGGGAAATACAGTTTTCGTAACTACACGCATTTTGGTTATCTCAATCCCAAAGAAAAAACGTTCGGTCAGATGCTGCAGGCCGCTGGTTATAAAACGGCCATCGCCGGCAAGTGGCAGCTCAACGGGCTTTATCACAGTGCGGAAGGGCACGCCGACAATACGCGCCCGTTCAAAGCGGGCTTTGATGAATATTGTCTGTGGCAGGTGACCCGGGGCAAAAACGTCAAAGAGGGGGGCGGCGAGCGTTACTGGAGCCCGGCTTTGGAACAGAACGGCAAGTATCTGTCCGTCAAAGACAATCAGGGGAAATACGGCCCCGATCTCATGTCCGATTTTCTGTGTGACTTTATCGAGCGAAATAAAGACGCGCCTTTTTTTGTCTATTATCCTACGACGCTGGTTCACGATCCCTTTGTGCCGACCCCCGATACGATTGGCAACGCACCCCGTACCCAGGCCGCGAACAAACAGCCCAAGGACAAGCAGGCGCGGAAAGCAAACTTTATTGCGATGGTCAACTATTTCGACAAAATCGTCGGAAAACTTGTGGACAAGGTCGATGCGGTCGGGCAGTTGGATAACACGCTCATTCTCTTCACGGCCGACAATGGCACGAACGTTCAAATCAGTTCCCAGTGGAACGGCCAAACCATTCATGGTGGCAAAGGTTCGACCACCGACATGGGCACCCATGTGCCTCTGGTCGCCTACTGGAAAGGACACACGCCCGAGGGCAAAGTGCGGGACGACCTGATTGATTTCACCGACTTTTATCCCACGCTGGCCGCGATGGCAGGTGTGCAGCTCGGGAAAAGTGATCCTATCGACGGTCGCAGCTTCTTACCTCAATTGAACGGCGAAGCCGGCCAGCCCCGAGACTGGGTGCTCTGTCACTATCAACCCTACTGGGGCCGCTTCACAGGCAGTCAGTACGTGCGCGATGCGGAGTTCAAACTCTACCGCGACGGCCGTTTTTTTAACGTGCCCGTGGATCTTACTGAGAGTCAAAATCTGACCGACGGTCAGGCGAGCGGCAAGGGTGAGCAAACCCGGCGGAAGCTGCAGCAAACACTCGCCACCATGCCCTCTGCCCCACCGGTTCAAGGAGGTAAGGACAGCACAACACGGCCCGTTTATCCGGACTGGAAAAATATCCTGAACCCCCATGATTAGACTTTGATTCGACGCAGCACTACAGGAGCAGACCATGTCAAACCACTGGCTTCATCGACGCGATTTTTTATATCAGACCATGTTCGCGGGGGCCTGCGCTCTGCTGCTGGCAGGCACAGTGGCTGGAGCAGACTCGCCACACAAACAGAGCGGGCATCGATTGTTGATCGGCTATGGTGAAGGGCTGCTGGAGCTGGATGAGGGAAACAACATCGTCTGGCATTATCAGAGGCCGGACATCGAAACGGTCTATGATGCCTGGAAACTGGATAACGGGAACGTCCTGTTTTGTCACCGGTTTGGCGTGCGCGAAGTGAATCAGAATCAAGAAACCGTCTGGGATTTTAAACTTCCCCGCGAACCGGGCAAGCAGGAAATCAACTCGTGCCAGCCTCTGGAAGATGGCAAGGTATTGATACTGGATTGTGGCAATCAGAAATTGCTGGAGGTCAACCGCGAGAAACAGGTGACGCTGTCGATTGATTTGCCCGATGGTGGCAAGAATGTCCACAACCGCTATATGCAGGCTCGCAAAACGCCGCAGGGCACGTATCTGATATCGTATCGCGATAACAAGGTGATCCTCGAACTGAACGCGGACGGCAAGGAAGTCTGGCGGTTTAAGCTGAACGACAACGATCGCCCCTTCACCGCGATCCGTCTGGCGAATGGTCGCACGCTGGTCCCCTGCATTACGTCGTACCGCATCATTGAAGTCGACCCGGACGGTAAGATTACCTGGGAGCTGGACAAGAAAGACGATCTGGGTTTCGAACTCCTCTACCCCGTCGGAGTGCATGTGCGCAAAAACGGGAATCTGGTCGTGATCAATTCTGACTATCACCACCGGAAGGGGATGAACAACGAAGTGCAGGCCTTCGAAATCACCCGCGATAAAAAAGTGCTGTGGACGTTAACGAAAGCCGACCTTGAAAAAAACGGCAAAACCTCCGTCGTCGAAGGCGGCACCAAAATGCCTTCACATCACCTGCTGAGCATTCAGGTGCTGGGAGAGCCGATGGGGTTGAAGTAGGGAGTATTGTCTTTAGAGGGTCAATTTTCCCATCTGCTCATTCAAAATCCGAATGAAAAGTGCTGTTAAAATAACGAATTCTTCAGGTCTGTAGCGGTTTCAGACTCCATTTAGACAGGAAATCCCGCCTTAGATACATTAACAAGTGTTGATACGAAGTCCCGATTTCGATATATTAACAAGTGTAGATGTGTAATGGTCCCACCAACAGTCAATGATTGCTGATCCTGGATCAATCTCGCCACAATCCTCAGGGAAAGGAGCAGGAATGTCTCAGCGAACTGCAGAATTTTGTGATGGCATCTCCCGACGGTCCGTTGTGAAAGCGGGTCTGACCGGCTTAATGGGCCTTTCACTTCCCGAGATTCTCCGCCTGAAGGCGCACGCTGCGGAAGCGGGACATTCGAAGCAGGATACCGCGATCATCTTTCTGGAGCTGGCAGGCGGGCCGGCACAGCATGAAACATATGACCCTAAACCACATGCACCTTCCGAATACCGGGGGCCGCTTAATCCCATCAGCACGGCAGTTCCCGGAGTGCAGTTCAGCGAGTTCATGAAAGAACAGGCGCGGGTGCTGGATAAGATGGCGATTATCCGATCGATTCATCACGATTCCGGCAGCCATGGCACCAGCAGCCATCTGACACAAACCGGTTATTACCTGCGTGATCGTCAGAACAGAGACAACGAGATGCCGAGTATCGGCTGTATTACCTCCAAAGTGCGCGGCAGTAATGCAGACGGCATTCCGGCGTATGTGTCGTTGCCGCGAGAGATGCGCTTTGGTCGTGCCGCCTGGTTGGGTAAAGGCTTCAATTCCTTCGTCACCGCGCGCGATGCAGATGCAAAAAACTTTACGGTTCCCAATCTCACTTTATTAAGTGGTTTGACCGCAGAGCGCCTGCAGGACCGCAAGGCCTTATTGAAGGGTTTCGACGCCACTCGCGATATTATAGATAACAACGGAGTCGGCGATGCCATCGATCAATTCACGAAAGAAGCCTTCGAGATGGTGTCGGGTGACTCAGCCCGCAATGCTTTCGATCTCTCACAGGAAGATCAGAAAACACGCGCGCGTTACGGCATGACCGCTTTTGGCCAGAACATCCTGCTCGCACGCAGGCTGGTGGAACATGGTGTGACTGTGGCTTCCGTGCGCGTGACCGGCCCCAGCTGGGACGATCATCGCGATCTGGTTAAACGCATGCGGGAAAAGGGTGTCCCTTATGACCGTGCGTTTGCGGCTCTCGTGGAAGACCTGCATGAACGTGGTCTCGACAAAAAAGTGATGGTCGTGGCCATGGGCGAATTTGGCCGGACACCGAAATTCAATAAGACAGCCGGTCGCGACCATTGGGGACGCGTGATGAGCGTCGCTTTGGCGGGGGGCGGAATCAAAACCGGTCAGGTGATTGGCGCTTCCGATGCTCAAGGTGGTACGCCGGCAGATGCCCCCTATCGTCCCGAAAATGTGCTGGCGATGCTGTATCGCCATCTGGGCATCGACCCTGCCACAACATTCCTCGATCATAGCGGAAGACCCCGTTATATTCTTGAACGTCGGGAATTGATCACTGAATTGATCTGAAACGTTTTGTGAAGCCGGTAATTACTTTGCGAATGAACAACTGCCGGGGCAACTCTTTCTGCGTCATGAGACGACGTATGGGGTCGATGAAACTTTTGGTACTTTCATTACACAACTTCCCGACAAAGGCATCAGCTTCTCGCTGGTTTTTGCTTGATCAGGGTTGCTTAAACCCTGACGAACGGGATGGTCTGGTCTCAATCCATCGACTTGATGAGTGCTTCTTTTTCTGTTCTCGACAAGGCCTTGATCGCCAGTTCTCGTTTCAACGCTAAGCTTTGGGTGGCCTGAATTTCGTGATACACGATGCTGACGGGGAGCCGACTGCGCGTGTAACGTGAACCCGTTCCCGCATTGTGCTGTTCACATCGTCGGGTCAGGTCGGTTGTGATACCCGTGTAGAGTGAGCCATCTGCGCACTGCAGAATGTAAACGAACCAGGTTGACGGCTGTGTCTCCTGTTTCGTCTCATCTGGAACTGGTTCTTCCCCGATCGATTCCACCGACTCATTCATCTGGCTCACCATTTGCTTGAATGCATCGTTGGGTGTGCCGTACCAGTCAGACTCTTTAATCGCAATGGTCGACAATAAAAAATCATTGATCTTGAAGCCTGCTTCGTGAGGCAAGAGCTGATCGTCAATCAGCAGATCTTGCGCATACTCGACAAGTTGATTCATACAACTCGTCACAGAACGACTTAAGGCTTTCCCCACCTGAACCCTGTTTTTTTCAGGAGCAATATACTTTCGAAATGCCCATTGCTGTGCGTCATCGGCGGTAAAATCTCGAATGCATTCGAAGGCCGCTTTGGCGAACTTCTTCTCGTTGGTGACCCCTTTGCCTGCCATCACACAGGAATAAAGAGATTTCGAGTTGCTGAGGAGAATATACTGCTTGTGATCGGCATAAAACAGACGGCACGACCAGTCGGCAAACGGATTCTGATGCAAAGGCAGTGCCTGCAGTTTGCCGGTTTTAATTTTCTGATTCAGTTTATGTGAGAGTCGTAAGATCATCTGAAATCCTGCAGTCTGTGATTACCATCAAAGAGAATAGTAACACTTTTATTTTGCCAGTTCCTTGACCAGAAGCACTGTGTCCGCCTCGGCGGTGGCGTCCTTGTTGAATCCTCGCTTCCGAAACATGTCCAGCATCCGATGGTTATCAGGCGCCGTTTCTGCAACAACGCGCTGGATGCCCCATTCTCGACATACCTCAAGACAGTAATCCGTCAGCTGCGAACCCAGTCCCAGGCCGTGCCACTGATCCTCAACCAGAACCGCATACTCTGCTTCACGGTGATCGGCATCGGCGACGAGTCGTCCCACGCCAATGAGTCGGCGTTGATTCTGTTCGGTAATCTCTGCGACAATCGCCATTTCACGGTCGTAGTCGACGTAACAGAACCGCGTTGCCATATCATGGGTTGTCGCTTGATATGAGTAACGAAACCGTGCGTGAATAGACGCCGCCGAACATTGGGCCAGCAGCGCATGCCACATCAATTCGTCTTCGGGCTTGATCGGACGCAGCAACACCGGTGTCCCGTCTTTCAACGTCACGCTTTTGATAAATTCTTCCGGATAGGGGCGAATCGCCAGATGCGAGTAAGGGCGGATCGGTTGATCGGAAGCGCCGTGATCAACCACAATCCGCGCATCCAGGGCAATCACATGCTCGGGCGTGACCAGCAGTGGATTGACATCGAATTCGACAATCTCGGGAAAATCGGAAACGAAATAAGAGATCCGAATCAAGACTTCGATCAGTTGCTCAATGTCCACAGCAGGGTGGCCTCGATAACCCTTTAATAGAGGCCAGGCACGCAGCGACTCCAAAGCCCGGCGTGCCAGTCGCTCATTCAAAGGCGGTAATTCCAGTGCACGATCCTGATATAATTCCGCAGCGGTGCCCCCGGCTCCCACCAGCAGGACCATCCCAAATATGGGATCCCGTTTGGCCCCCACAATCAGTTCATGGCCTTCTGAATCAGAAATCATGCGTTGCACAGTGACTCCGTCCACCTGCGCATCAGGACGTTTATCCTTCACGCGACTTAGAATACGATCAAAGGCCTCACGCACTTCTGTTTCGTTCTTCAGGCCCAGTTCAACACCACCCACGTCAGTCTTGTGGGTGATCTGCTCTGAGAAAACCTTGAGCACAACCGGCAGTCCTAACTGCTGAGACAAGGCAACCGCTTCGTCGGCTGTGCGCGCGATCTCCGTTTTTGTGACGGGAATGCCATACGCTTCGAGCAATTTTTTGGAGGTGCTTTCAGACAAAATAGCCTGACCCTCACTGAGAGCCGCGTCAGAAATCTCTCGTAATCGTGCGCGATCAACAGAATACTTGACTGGTAATTCGCGGGGGGTTTCATAAAGGAACTCCCGATTACGTGCATAAGAAACCAGATACATAAATGCGCGGACGGCCTGCTCTGGTGTCGTGTAAGTAGGGATGCCGGCGTTGTTAAAGCGTTCAATCCCCGCGTGTACTTTGGCGCCTCCCATCCAGGCTGTGAGTACGGGCTTTTGTGTGGAAGAGATCGCCTTGATCACCGCAGTCGCGGCTCCCGGTGGATCCGTCATTGCCTGTGGCGACAAGACTACCAGCAGGCCATCCACTTGCGGATCAGCGAGTACAATCTGCACCACTTTGCCAAACCGCTCTGGTGGGGCATCTCCCAACAGATCGAGCGGATTTCCATGCGACCACGCGCTGGGCAATATGGCGTTCAGCTTCTCCATTGTTTCTTCTGAGAACGTCGCCAGCACTCCCTCTCGGGCCAGCAACGCATCGGTTGCCATCACGCCCGGACCGCCGGCGTTGGTCACAATGGCCAGGCGGTCTCCCTGGGGAGTCTTCTGTCGCGCGAGCAACTCGGCACAATCAAATAAATCATCAAGCTCAAAGACGCGCACCACGCCTGCCCGTTCGAAAGCCGCTTCATAAACAGCGTCGACTCCGGCCATGGCTCCCGTATGAGAAGCGGCGGCTTTCGCAGATTCTGTAAAGCGACCTGCTTTGTAAGCGATGATCGGTTTCTTTTTTGTGAAGGCCCGCGCCGCCGACATGAATTGTCGTGCTTCCGTGATCGACTCGACATACAGTATGATGGCAGTTGTATGCTGATCCAGCGCGAAGTAGTCGATCAGGTCGGCGATGCTCACATCGAGCATATTTCCCACAGACACAAAATGAGAAAAACCAATTTTTTCCTGCAGCGACCAGTCCAACACTGAAGTGCACAGCGCACCCGACTGGGAGATGAAGGCAATATTCCCTGAGAGTGGCATATCCGTAGCGAAACTGGCGTTCAACTTTGCATAGGGGGCCATCAGCCCCAGACAGTTCGGCCCGACAATCCGCATGCCCGAGAATTTTCTGGCGATCGTCAGAAGCTGCTGTTCCCGCTCTCTGCCTGCTGCTCCCAATTCTCGAAAACCGGCCGATAAAATCACAATTCCCCGTATCCCTGCTTCGCCGCATTGTTGAATAATCTCGGGAATCGTGTTTGCGGGGGTACAAATTACGGCCAGGTCAACGGCTTCAGGCAAGTCGGCAACAGTGGCATAACAGGCGTGTTCGCTGAGCCTGTCATACTTGGGATTCACAGGGTAAACCGCGCCGGGAAATCCGCCTGTGAGCAGATTTTGAAATACGGTCTGCCCCACACTCAGCGGCCGCGGACTGGCGCCGATGACAGCGATCCGGCGGGGACGAAATATTTTATCAAGGTTTCGGATGGGCATGTTTGTTGGTCCCTGAGCGGAATTCTGGTTCCTGCGTTCTCGTCACTTTCAGGCCGACGTCATTTCGAGTAGATGATGTTCGATACTCTCCGCCAGTGCGTGAGGATTATATCCCCCTTCCAGCACACTTACCACACGATCGCCGGCATGCGCGGCTGCGACATCCAGCACAATCCGGGTCAGTCGCCCGAAATCTTCGCTCTCGAGGCCGAGCGAGCCGACCGGGTCAGACTTGTGGCTGTCAAAGCCGGCACTGATCAAAACCAGTTGCGGTCTGATCTTCTCTGCCAATCGTTCGACGGCAGAGGTGAACATCTCAAAATAATCTTCCCGGGAGGTACCGAATTCGACCGGTACATTAACGGTCGTTCCCAGTCCTTTTCCCGCACCCGTTTCCGCGGCGGTTCCCGTATTATGATAAAACGACGCACGATGAATCGATAAAAAGCCGACCTGCCCGTCTTCCCAGAAGAGATCCTGCGTTCCGTTTCCATGATGGATATCCCAGTCGACAATCATCACCCGCTCCAGGCCCAGTTCGTCAATCGCCAGTCGTGCGCCAACGGCAACGTTATTAAACAGACAGAACCCCATTGCCTCCGCTGAAGTCGCATGATGACCGGGAGGCCGCACCAGACAGAAGGCCCGTTCATTCGCACCTTGCACCACCTGCTCGACCGCATCACAAACAGCCCCCACAGCCATACGGGCAACATGGTACGATTCCGGACAGACAACTGTATCATCCGAGATAAAACCGCCGCCCTGCTGAGAAAAATCTTTGACGTATTTGATATACGCAGGCGCATGAACGCGCTCCAGACGTGAGTCAGAGACTTCTATCCATGACCTGCGGGGACAGCCGGCGTGCATCGCGATCTGGTTCACCCGATGCACGGCGGGTACAATTCGTGCCGCATTTTCAGGAAGATTTCCCGTATCATGTTTCAGGAAAATGGGATCAGAATAGAGGATGGTCATGTTCGTTCATTTCTGGTTAAACGCCGCGCTATTCATGTTACCAGAAAGAGACGCGGCAGGCATCAACCGTGGGCCCCAAGCGGTTCGAAATCGGCTTCTTGAAAATCAACCACTTCATTCAGCCAATACTTCTGGATGAAGGCGGCGTGATCCGCATGATTCGTGTAAAACTGATACTCTGCTCCCGACTCGAAACGCATGGCGATGCCGAACGTATGTTTGTTCTTGGGGTTGGTCTGACGTCTGATGGTAAAATCCCGGACACCGGGAATGTCTGCCAGTGCCAGGGCCGCATCAAGAAACGTTTGTTCTTCCGGTGACCCTGAAGCATGTTTCAGCTGGAAGGTCACAGTATGTTCAATCACTTTGATTTCTCCAGTTCGTTACGATCAATTCAAAACCATTCATCCGGCGATTGCGCGCCGTCGTCTCTCTCCGACGTTGCACATGATATCGGGAGATCCGGGCCTGGAAAAGGGGGCTGGTCTTGATAGATCAGATTCCTGCTAATCCTTCGCTGCCTTTTTCGTCACCGTCAAAAAATCATCCACTCAAAAAGCCTGTTCATCATGCAGATTCCGCGACGCATTTTTTAAAGTTCTCCCTGGCATTTTCGCTGAGTGGGATGTATCCGCCCGAAGTCTGACGCAGGCAGGACGCCGATTTACGAGATCTGGTTCCTTCGTATCTCCGGTCCCCGTTGCGGCTCGTATAAAAGCCGGTTAGCATGGAAACAGAGTGCTGTTGTTCCTGATTCTTTCCTGGGAGACTCGACATGGTTCGTTTATCTGGAATCGTTCTGCTTATCTGGCTGGCGATGGTTCAGGCTGTTGTGGCTGATGAGCCGATTCCGCCTCAAATTGCCGATCTGTATCTGACTGACGTTGCGCTGGAGCCGATTACTCTCGAAGACGGACAGAGCGTCGTTTATGTTCGGCAGCGCGTTGATCCAAAAACGCGTTCGCTGAAGCGGTCTCTCTGGCGGGTTGATCAAGGACAGGAGCCACGAGCGCTGGAGGCGGGTGAACCCGATGCGTTTGGGCTGCAGCGTTCGCCTGATGGAAAGTGGATTCTGTTTCTCTCGACCCGGCCGTTTCCTGATGGGACGCCTGCATTCAAACCGGTCCCCCCGTATTCTGATATTGCCGTGGATATCTGGCTGATTCCGACGACGGGTGGTGCGGCGATTCCGCTGGCCGGGCCCGGGAAACCGTATGGTCGCGTGATTACGGATCAGTTTTATGGCCGCGTGAGTTTTTCGCCGGATGGAAAGAAACTGATGTTCGTAGCCGATGAAGGCAAAGATCCCCGCACCGAACAGGAACGCCGGAACAATGTACTCATCGTGCGGGAAGATCAGGGGGAAGGTTACGAAGGCTATGGCCCCACGCAGGTCTGGGTGGCGGATCTGCTTGATGAACCGGGAGATGTGGCCGCGAAAACCATCAGCCGCATCACGCCCGGCGATTACTGGTACGGCGAGCCGCAGTGGTCGCCCGATGGTTCGTTTGTGGTCGTGCACGCCAACCGTACGCCCGAGCAGGAGTCGGTCCGTTACAGTATCAATCACAACTACGACCTCTGGAAAATCACGCTGAAAGACAACAAGCTCGAGCAATTAACCAAGGGGCCGGGGCCCGAATTTTCGGCGCGGATTTCTCCTGATGGTAAACGGCTGGTCTGTCTGAGTTCTCCCCGGAATAATGGCCCGCATCGGGATGTGTACAATCTGATGGTGGTGGAGTTCGATGAGAACGGCGCAAGTGCGCGTATTCTGTTCGATCACCATCAGCCGCAGGCAGAGAAACCGCCGCATCGTTCACCGGAATATCCGTTACCCGAAGTGTGCTGGCTCGACAACCAGCGTGTGACGTTTAATTCGATTCAAGGCGTGAAGACGGTGCCTCAGGCGGTGGATCTGGATGCCGGTCCCGAGGCGATCGAAGTGGAACTTCCCCCCGCACCCGGGCGGAGTCCTCTGCTCCCGGCCAGTAATCCAAAGCTCGGTAAGCGGTTGCGCGGCGAGGTGGACGTGATTCACTGGAAGAGTTTTGATGGTCTGGAGATCGAAGGCATTCTGACCAAGCCGCCCGCTTCGGTCGCACAACCCCCTTATAAGCTGCTGGTCATGCCTCACGGCGGCCCTCATCATCGCGCTGCCAGTGGCCACGGATTTACTGTGCAGTTTTTCGCCACTCGGGGTTTCGCCGTCTTCCAGCCAAACTTCCGCGGTTCGACCGGTTACGGCTTGAAATTCCTCGATGCCGATCGGAACGACTTCGGCGGCGGCGATATGCAAGACATTCTCACCGGCATCGACTTTCTGGTGCAGCAAGGCATTGCTGATCCCAAGCGGCAGTTTGTGTATGGCGTCAGTTACGGTGGCTACATGACGAGCTGGCTCGTAGGACAGACGCATCAGTTCCGGGCTGCGGTGGCGCAAAACGCGGTGACCGATCTCAATGTGATGTGGCACCTGAGCGATCTGCAGAGCTGGACGGAATACGACATGAGCGGTTATCCCTGGGAAGTGCCCGAACGGATGCGCAAACACAGCCCGCTGACCTACGCTCATCAGGTCAAAACGCCCACGCTGATTCTACATTCTACAAACGACCGCCGCTGTCCGGTGGCGATGGGCAAGATGTTTCATCGGGCATTGAAAGAAGCGGGCGTCGATACGCAGATGGTGCTCTACCCCGATGAAGGCCATCCGATCAATCAGCTGCCCCATCGCGAAGACGTGTTATTACGAATTCTCGACTGGTTTGAGAAACATGATGTTGAGGGAGATTCGCAAGGGAAGGCCCGTTCAGAATAGCTGCGAAATTGAGAGGCAGAGGCCGGCTAGTGCCGTGTCAGGATTTGATTTTGGGATAAAGTGATTTCAATTT
>TARA_R110002111_G_scaffold248400_1_pt1 | contig 101712 bp, 78 predicted proteins | sample TARA_R110002111 | Tara Oceans TARA_R110002111 (sample SAMEA4397363) | marine metagenome | biome: Polar Biome; feature: [ZZZ] marine water layer (ENVO:01000295); material: water (ENVO:00002006), including particulate matter (ENVO:01000060) such as... | depth 199 m
CAATAACTGTCCACTCAATCACCTCCTTTTCTTGGATAAACTCCCTGATTCATCATCGGTTTGTAGCTCCAATTAGAACACAGGCTTTAGTCCTATCGCACTGCGTGGGTGCGATCCATGATCTATCCCTATTTTTGCAAATCCATTCGATGAGGCAATACCTTTTTGTGGTGAACCGGTCGAAATTCTCTGGAATAGGAATCTGCGAATGTCGTAACTTATTCTAACTGAATAGGATAAGTATTTTATAAATCCTCAGATTTTCACAGAGATAAATGCCGTTCCCCATCGCAGGCCTGATTTGTACTGAGTCCTTGTGTACTGCAATGACCTCATAGCAATTGAATCCAGTGACTACCGATCTTCGGGGGCCATGTGTGGTTCAAAAACGGTACGTCCCGCTTTTTCAGCCTGCTTCACCGCCGCGACTGTTTCTTCGTATAAAACCTGCTGGCAGCGCACCAGGTTTTTTTCCTTGCTGGGAGTGATCCGTTCGTAAACCCCTTCGCCGTTTAATACGCGGGCTTTGGCATTATCTTCGAAATAGGTGTTGAGAATTTTGATGACTTTTCGGCGGCTGTTTTCCTCTTCGATGGGGACCAATAGTTCGACGCGGCGATCCAGATTGCGGGGCATCCAGTCGGCACTCGAAATAAAGACCCGCTCGTCTCCCCCGTGATAGAAATACAGTACTCGGGCGTGTTCCAGAAACCGATCGATGATACTGACCACTTCGATATTTTTACTTAACTTGGCGACGCCGGGACGCAGGCAGCAGATACCGCGAATATTCAGTTTTACCTTTACCCCGGCTTCAGAAGCTTCGTAGAGCGCATCAATAATTTGCGGATCAACGAGCGAATTGACCTTGGCCACAATTCTGGCTTTTTGTCCCTGCTTTTTGCGTTCCGTCTCATGATGAATCAGATCCAGAATCTTGTCTCTTAAACTGATGGGAGCCGCTTCCAGTTTCTGATATTTCTGAGGCTGCGAATAACCCGTGATCGAATTGAAAAAATTGATCGCATCAGACGCCAAAACTTCATCACAGGTAAAATAGCTGATGTCACTATAAATTTTCGCCGTCGCATCGTTGTAATTTCCCGTACCGAAATGGAGATAGCGTTGTATTCCCTGTGGTTCGCGGCGGATGATGCAACAGACTTTCGCATGCGTTTTAAGTCCTTTGACGCCATAAATAACTTGTACGCCTGCGTGCTCCAGATTTTTGGCCCATTCGATATTGCGCGCTTCATCAAAACGGGCCTTGAGTTCCACGATGGCAGTGACATGTTTGCCTTGTTCTGCAGCCCGAATCAAAGCGGCGACAATCGGACTGTGTTTGCTGGTGCGATATAAAATCTGTTTGATCGCCAGGACATCCGGATCCACGGCTGCTTCTTCAATCAGTCTGACAACCGGTTCAAAACTTTCATAAGGATGACACAGTAGAATATCCTGCCGCGAAATGTTTTCGAACATCGTGATTTCGGGATTCACCACCGGAGCGGGTTGAGAAGGCCACGACTCCGATTTCAACGCATCAAATCCGGAGATTTCCGTCAATCTCATAAACGCGGTCAGATCCAACGGGCCCGGAATGCGGTAAACATTTTCATCGAGCACACCTAAACCGCGTTCCAGAAATTCCAGAGTTTCTACTGAAACCTGTTCCGCAATTTCCAGACGGATGCAATCACCTTGTTTTCGCTGATCGAGCATGTCTTCCATCTGATGCAGCAGATCTGAGGCAAATTCATCATGCAGACTGACATCAGCATTTTTGGTAACACGGAAAGGTATCGACTCCAGAACGTGCTCACCCTGAAAATATTGCTCGATGAACAGACAGACGGCGTCTTCCATTGGCAGATATTGATAACCGCCCTCAGAAGGGAGCGTAATAAACCGAAACTCCGTTCTGCCAAAAGGAATGATGGCAAAACGATCCTGCCGTTTTTTGCTCTTCTCGTCGGGCGCCAGACGAACAATAATATTCAGCGTATGATTCATCAGATAAGGAAAATCCATTTCCGGTGTCACCGCCATCGGGGTCAGGACGGGGTAGATTTCATCCTTGAAAACATGTTCGACGATGCGGCGTTGAGAATCGGCCAGATCCTGAGGATTGACTCTCTGGAAACCGGCTGCAGCCAGCGGGGGCTCGATTTCTGTCAGTAAACACTGATATTGTTCGACCATCATTTGATGAACGCGCAGGCTGATCGCTTCCAGTGTTGCCTTCGGAGTCATGCCTGACGGATCAGATATCTTACTGCCGCTGGTCTGCAATAAATGCAGCCCGCCTACGCGGACCATGAAAAATTCGTCGAGGTTCGAACTGGTAATCGCCAGGAATTTTAATCGTTCCAATAAAGGATTCATGGGATCATGGGCTTCATCCAGCACCCGTTGATTAAATTCCAGCCAGCTCAATTCCCGGTTGAGATAATTTGTTGCTGTAGAAGCCATGCGCGTCCTGTTGTGATATTAGTTAAAAAATTCCATTGCACGGTTTTTTGCAGGCAAAGCAGCCGCTGCACATAATTTACTTATTGTTTTTTCCGCAAGTGGACTTTGAGCCCGAACACTTCTTCAAATAGAGGGCCTTTTTCCACTAAGGCAATCTGCTCCAGAGAAACATCTTCGACATGCGGGATGGAAATAATCAATTGTCCCTGATCAATTTCACATTCGATTTCCTGGACGCGCTGACTATAAGAATAATCCAACGCGTCGGCGACCCGCAGGATTGCTGCCATCTTGGCGATGGCAATACGACTGATGCGATCTAACGTGGAATAACCTGGATGAATGGCGTTGGGAGAAGCCCGCCGATGGTAGCGGGCGATAAGTGCGACCATTAACAGGTCAGATTGTCCCAGTCCAAACAGATTACCATTACTGATTAAATACATCGAGTGTTTGTGATAGCTGCGTTGATTAACATAAATTCCGATCTCATGCAGCAAAGCGCCAGTATATAGCAGCAGCCGATTCCGCAAATCGAGTTTATGCTCGTTTTGCAGAGACTGGAACAGCTTATCAGCCAGAAATGCAACGTGTTGCGCATGCGCCTGGTCAAAGTCAAACCGTTTGCCGAAATCGATAGTCGAACGAATGACCTGCCTGTTAAATTCATCCGACCAGTTATTCTGATCTGCCATTTCTTTCAGCAGCCCGTCACGAAAGTTGGCTTTGGTCACGTAAATATATTTCAGTTGATACGCTTCAGCCAGTTTCGTGTATGCCAGCAACGCAGGTCCCAGTGTCTCTGCATCAGTAAACGAAAGATGGTAGTTTTGAACGAGTTGATCTTCGCTGATCTGCAAAATCCTGTCTGTGAACTTACCGAGTTCAGAAACTTTGAGCCGATCCAGTTCGTCTGGCGAATCGCTGGGGTCGAGAACTTCGTCATCCGGCCGCAATTGTGCCAGTGCAAACCGGACATCGCCGCCGAGTACGACCAGTTTGATTGATTTGTCCGCAGGAACTTCGTGCACGATCTGCTGGATCACCCGCTGAATCTGGTTTTCCATGATCGTACGTTCTTTGGATAAGGGAACGCGATATCCTTTCAGCATTTCGCGCAGACGCAACGCTCCCAGTCGATAATTCTTTGAGAACAGCACATCTCCGTGCTGGACCAGTAAGAGCTCGGTGGTCCCTCCTCCGATTTCCGTAACAATGGTTCGCGCCTCGTCTAGATTTGGCTTTGCTGTCAGGTAAGGCCGAATTCCCTGATAGGTGATCCGGTTCACTTCGGCTTCATCCAGCGGGGCAACTTCGAATCCTGTCGCGATGAATATCCGGTCGGTAAAAGCCAGCCGATTGTCGGCTTCCCGCACAGCACTGGTGGCAACAACGCGAATCTGGTCATCGCGAGTAATCTGGTATTCATCCAGCCGCCGACGATAACTTTTGAGAATGCGGACGCAGTCCTCCATTGTCGACTTTTGAATGTTGCGCGTCTGAAATGTGTCTTCACCAAGCGTCACGGCCTGAGAGAGTCGCTCCAGGGTATGAACGGTGCTGTCTTCTTTGATTTCCGCGATCGCCATGCGAATCGCCCCGGTGCCGATATCGATGACGGCAATCAAACGATTGGGAACAGGATCCGGACGACTGGGACCGGCAACGGTCTCGGCTGAAGGGGAATCTTTGGTATTCATGCTTTCGCGTCAATTCTCTTGGTAGTCGTTTCCTGAATTATTTTTTGCGCCCAGGCCGCAGCCCCCATCACTGAGGAATCGTCTCCTAACTCGGCCGGGATGACTTTAAACGAATCCTTAAAAGTCGGCATCACATTCTTGCGTGCGGCTTCGGCAACCGCCTGCACAAAAAAGTCCGGCATCGCTTCCACGAGTCCTCCGCCCATAATGATGACATCGGGCGAGAAAGCGTGTATCAGATTCCCTGCTGCGATTCCAATATATTCCGCAGCACGCAGGACGATTTTCTTGATACTTTCATCTCCTTCTTTAATGGCAGAAGCCAGAATTCCACTGCGAATATTGGAAAGATCCGTTCCTGCCATTGCCCTGAGAGCGGGGGCATCGCCGCGATAGGCGGCTTGCGCTGCCGCTGCAGAAATTGCCAGACGACTGGCAAGCACTTCCAGGCAACCATGCTGGCCACAGCCACATTCGGGGCCGTCAGGCAGGATTTTCATATGACCAATTTCCATGCAGGAGCTTTTACTCCCCTGGATCAACTGGCCGTGATAGACGGCGCCTCCCCCGATACCCGTGCCGGGAAAGATACCCAATGCAGACAAGGAACCTCTGGCTGCTCCGAAGCGATATTCGCCATAAACGCCGGCATCGACATCATTACAAATGACCACGGGACAGCCAAATTCTTTATTAAGCACTTCTTTGACGGGCGCATTATACCAGCCCAGATTGGGGGCTTCGAAGATAATGCCGTTTTGCAAATCCAGGGGACCAGGACAACCAACGCCAATTCCCGCTAACTGGTCCGGCTTGAGTTCAGCTTCTTCCAGTGCCTGGTGGATCGTTTGCACCATCCGCGCGAGTCCCAGCTCGACGCCGGTGTGACCTTTGGTCTTTCGCCGTTTTCTCCCCAGGGTTTTGTATTGAGAATCAAAGATTTTGGCGAGCATTTTCGTGCCCCCCAAGTCGAAACCGGCCCAATAGAGTTTCTTGACTTCCGCTGCGTCAGTAGACATGTATTAATTTTCTATTTGAAGGATTGCATCTCCGCCCGAATCCAATTTACGACAGAACAACCTGATTTATAATGACTTAAGAGCTCGAACCGTTCAATTATAACGAATGGTTCTTATGCCGTGTATTCTGATGAATTTAGAATTCACAAAACAGGCATCGAGATACATTTTTCATAAACGTACAGAAGGTAGTGAGGATTTGTACCAAACGGGAGTCTCCATTGATCAGCGGACGCTGATAAAACAAGCTCTTTCGCCAGTTTGCGGGAATGCGGTGGGCTGTTGACTTTTGAGACCACCCCTTCTTGGATAAACTAGCTACAGCTGATTTCTGAATGGGTTGTCGTGCAAAGCACAAATCTACACTAAAGTTTACTGTACCCTGGGGTTCCTTCCATGTATTTCCAGTTTCCCTGTGAAAAATGTTCCAAAAAACTCAAAGTTCGCGATGAGAATATAGGCAAAAAAGTTCGTTGTCCATACTGCCATCACACGATGCTGGTCCAAAAGCCGGAAACTCCGGTCATTGATACCTCGATCGATGTTTCCATTTCAAGTTCCGTAACACCGCCTACGAAAACTTCCAGCAGCCGGGGAGGGAACAAAGCAGTCTCCAGCGGCTGGGCTGATGGGACCGAAGTCAGTCTCTCCAAGAGTTGTGTGATTGCCATTGGGGCATCGATCGTATTTCTCGTGATCATGTTCCCTTTTCGGACCTATTACCTGGGGGAATTGTTTTGGGCCCGGGGCTGGGTGCCATTTGCGCTGGTCTTTTTGATGAGCTGGTCTGCCGCAATTCTGGTTTTGAAATACTTCAAGCTGGCCAAGCAGAAGGATTCGATGCTGTTTGATACGCTGCCGACGGATATTTCCGAGAATATTTCCGAGAAAACTGTTCTCAAATTCATCGAGCATGTCAAAAATCTGCCCGTAGATCCCCGGGAAAGTTTTCTGGTGAACCGGGTGCTGCGAGGGCTCGAGCATTTCAGTGTCTTGAAAAGCAGTTCCGAGGTTTCCAGCCGTCTGCAGTCGCAATCGGAAATTGACGCCACGGCCGTCGATTCCAGTTATACGCTGCTCAAGGTCTTCATCTGGGCGATTCCGATTTTGGGGTTCATCGGTACTGTGATCGGGATTAGTGCCGCCGTGGGTGGTTTTGCCGGGGGCATGGATAAAGCCGCGGATATCTCCGCTCTGAAAGCATCTCTTGGTAATGTGACTGGCGGATTATCCACGGCCTTTGATACGACGCTGGTCGCGCTGGTAATGAGTATGCTGGTCATGTTTCCCAGCAGTTCCATGCAGAAATCAGAAGAGGATCTGCTGAACTGGGTGGATGAGTACTGTAATGAAAACCTGTTGAAGCGGCTCAAGGAAAGCGAGTCTGGTGGAGGGGGAGGGGATGAAAAGGATCATCGACGTCTGATCCAGCGAACCATTGATAAAGCGATGGCCGACCATCATGCGGAGCTCCAAACCTGGACCCAGAAACTGGAGGGCATAGGCAGCACCCTGTCTCAGCAGGTCATGAAGTCCTGGGGAAAAATTGATGATAAGCTGCGAGCGCAGCAGGAAGATCAAATCACTAAAGTCCAGCAAGTCATCGACAACTTGACGACGCAACATCATTCGGTCGTCGAACAGATGGAAGCTGTCGAGCAAAAAATGACGGATCTGCAGGCGGCACACGCAGCAAATCTGGAGAAGATGAATGGCGGGGCTACCGAAATGACGGAAGCCGCCGGAGTGCTCTCACAATCGTTCAACGGGGTTCAACAGGGATTAAACGGCCTCAACACGGTTTTATCTGACCTGGGAGAAAAACAGGTACTGATCCAGCAGGTCGAAATGCCGCGTAAGCGATGGGGGCTTTTCGGCAGCTCAAGGAAAGTGCGATAGCGTGGGTAAAAAGAAGAAAGAAAGTGGAGAAACGGTCTCATTGTTTCCGTTTCTGAGTATTCTCGCATGCGTGATCGGTGTGTTAACGCTGATGATCACAGCGATGGCGTTGAGCCAGATGGATAATCAGGACGATACCTGGAAACGCGCGGAAGAATTCGAACAGGATCAGAATCAGATTACGGAGAAACAGCAGGAACTCGATCAGGTCAAAAGTCAGATTGAAGATTTATCAAAATTGAACCGCGATCTGATTCTGGCGCTGGAAGAGTTGAAAAAGCTCAAGCAGGAAAAAAGCAAACTTCCCGATGACATCAGTCCCGAAGACAAAGTGAAACTGCTGGCAGAGGCGAATCGTCTGACCAAACGCATCGATGAGATCAAAGACGATCCGATGACGCTGCAAAAGGAAATTGACAAGCTGAAGGTCGAATTGAACAAACGGGAAAATCCCGTAGCCGCTGAAGTCAGAATTCTACCGGGCGGCACCGGCGTGGATCTGAACCCGACGTTTATTGAGTGTACGAAAACGGGAGTTGTGGTGTTGGATGGCCCGTCGGCAGACTTGAGAATCCGCAGAGACGACCTGACAAAAAGTCTGCCTTTTGTGGAACTGCTGGATAAAATTGGTGCCCAGCCGAAAGGGACCGTCATCTTTCTGGTGCGACAGGATGCCGTTTACACCTATAATATTGCGTCAGGTGTCGCCCGCTCCCGCTTCTGCTCCAACGGTAAATTACCCGTGGAAGGCAACGGAAAGATTGATCTGAGCAAGTTCAAAAACGCACCAGGTTAAGCAGCTCTTCCAACGGCCGACTGCAGAGAATCTCCTGCTGAACCAGAAGATTCAGGCTACGTGTGTCGACTTTCCCCACTACATAAAAAAGCTCTGTCGAGTTATTTCGACAGAGCTTTTTAAAATCAGTTGATCGTGGAGAGTGTTTATTTTCTCAGATCATAACACATCAGAACATCCTGCTCACGCAGGTAAAGTTTTCCGCCGCAAATGACCGGATGCGCCCAGGCTTTGCCCAATACCTGATCGGCTTTGAAGCTGCCTTTGAGCTTGTAATCTTCGGGAGTCGCCTCGATCAAAGCGACTTCACCACTTTCATATCGGAAGATCAGATTCCCATCGGCAAAGGAGACAGCAGCAGAGCCAGCGCCTTCGCCACGAATCTTGCCGCCCCAGACAACTTTGCCTGATTTCAAATTGAGACAGATGGGGAATCCGTTTCCATGTCCGTGTCCGCAATAGATATGATCTTTGTATAAAACCATCCCCCCATGGTGGTTTTGCATTGTTTTGGGGTCTAGAAAATAAACTTCTTCCGCTTGAATGCCATCACCGTCTTTCGAAAGTTTGACCAGGGCACTGCCGGTTCCATATCCGGTTGAACAGAAGACGTAATCTCCTGATACGATTGGCGTTGGAATATTGGCAACACCGTTGGCAACGGGGTTATAATTCCATAATAACTTACCATCACTGGCGCGAACTCCAATCAGGCCTTTGCCTGTGAGTTGGACGTATTGTTTGACTCCGCCTGCATTGGAAATCACGATCGAGGAATAGCCGGCTCCGTCTTTGCCTTTTTCTCCCAGGTCTTTGACCGACGTTTTCCAGACTTCCTTACCGGTGGTCTTATCGAGGGCGACCATCATGCCGTCTTTCCCGCCGGGAGTACATAACACGAGATCACCGTCGACCAGCGGAGATTCTGAAAATCCCCATTTGGACATCATCTTGCCTTCCCATTCCTCTTCAAAATTCCTGGTCCAGATGATTTCGCCATCGGCTACGCTGAGGCAGAAGATCGCGCCATTGGAAGAAATGGCATACAGGCGATCGCCATCAATGGAGGGGGTGCAGCGTGCTCCGGGATAACCGTGTTCCGGGTTCAAATCAAGCAGGTTGGTTTTCCACAGGATTTTACCATCATCCGTATTCAAGGCGATAACGGCCTGTCCTTCAGGCAGGTTTCCGGTGGTGAATAATCGGTTGTCCTTGATCGAAACGCCTGCATAACCTTTGCCCAGTCCGGTGGCAGTCCAGATTAATTTAGGGGGAGTCGCATTCCAGTCCTGAATGAGGCCTGTATCACTGGAGAGATTCTGGCGATCGGGGCCCCTCCATTGTTCCCATGAGTTTGAAAGTTGCGAGGGCTCTGCCGCATTTGATGACAAGGGAAGTCCGCAAACCAGCAAGGCTCCCAGGAGCAGGCGAACGGGCATTGAATAACTCATAGTCAATCAGTCCTTTTGTGAGATCTTATAGACCAGGTGGGAAATTAAATTCGAGATTATCACTGCCATTTTCTGCATGTGGTTTTCAGAAAACGGAACGACGGCCTCTTGGGGTAAGACTCGGGCATACTGATTGAATTATATGAGCCTGTTCCGGCTGCTGCAATCAATGTCTGAAGTTTCCTGACCAGGAAATGCATGATTCAGCACGTGGGTGGGGGGGGCAGGAATTGGGGCGGGCGTGCTCAAGCGACGCCTTGGTGGCGCGAACGGCTGCCGGCCTCTATCGGGAGTGGTTCAGGGCCTCGGCGATTTTTTTGCGCAATTCAGCCTGCGAAATTTCGGAAACGCGAAAGACTTTGAGGGCCGTCGTTTCCCCTTTATACAGCTGGATTTGCGATCGTTTGAGGTGGAGCCCCTCTTTGATCACCTTCAGCAGGGCTTTATTCGCTTTTCCCTTTTCCGGAGCCTGCGTCACACAGACCTTGAGTCGGCCATCATGAATTCCGTCAATCTGGTTCTTACTCGATTTGGGCTGTGCGCGAACGGGCAGCAGAACGTCCGAACCCTCTGTTTCAAGATTTAATTGCGTCGTGGGGTCGATTTTTCCCATTTCTGGCTGATTATTCCAATCCCTCATACAGCGCACTGCCAATGCGAACCAGAGTCGCTCCCTCTTCAACGGCGACTTCAAAATCGCCGCTCATGCCCATTGAGAGTTCCTTGAGTTGTATGTGTTCAGGCGAGATGGCCTGGAGTTGGTCGCGCAGCTGGGATAATTCGCGAAAGACAGGCCGTGCTGTTTCCGGATCTTCGCTGTGAGGGGCCATCGTCATCAGACCATCAATCTTGACATGAGAAACGGCGCAGAGCGAATTCCAGGCGGCGAGTAGTTCTTCTCTGGCAAACCCTTTTTTATTCTCTTCACGGGAAAGATTGACCTCGATCAGCACGTGCGGCTGCAAGCCCGAATCTGCCGCGATGCGGTCAATGGCTGTCAATAACTTGAGGGACTCAACAGAGTGAATCAGACTGCTGTGCTGGATTGTGCGTCTGATTTTATTGCGCTGCAGAGGGCCGATAAAATGCCAATGCAACTGGGCGGGAAGCAGCAGAGCCCGTTCTTCCAGTTGCTGAGTGCGACTTTCTCCCAGCTGAATGCAGCCCAATTCGATTAACGCGTGGACCCATTCCATGCGGGCATATTTCGTCACTGCCACAAATGTTACCGATTTGGAATCGCGTTGCGAACGTAAGCAGGCGGCGGTGATGCGGCGTTGGATCTCTGAGTAATGCTTGTGAATGATGCCTTTCAGGTCTTCCATCCCCGGGCTTTCCACAGTTGAGGTCAAGAGTCTCGCGTCTATTGATCAGTGTTGAAGGTGAATCAGATGACGGCAGGTAAATTCAAGTGCAGAGATTTTGATTGAATACCGCTGAGAACACGAGTCTGGCAGTGGTTTAAGCAATAACTTTTCCCAGAAACTTGACTCCATATTCCCAGAAATGTTCTTCCTGGACTTCCTTCTGCCTGACAATTTCTGAGCGGAACCAGGTGACCTGATTGCCTTGTACGGGTACTCCCACAAGTATCGTGGTCTGATAAATGGGCATGGGATAAATGAATGACAGGCCTGATTGCGAAATCGAGCGGGACCAGACTTTGATTGTTTCGGCTTGATTTTCATCGCCTGCATTTTCGTCAGGCATAGAAATCCAGACAATCCCGCGGAAGTCCTTGCGTTCGTGCGACCGTTTATCAGAGTAGTGGATGTTAGTTCTTTTTTCGACGCGATCTAATAAATCCAATACGCGCGAAATGGCACGATTCTGTTTCTCAGTATATTGTTCCAAGCTAATTAGGCTCATCAGCCACATCCACTTAAAAAATTGTCAAACAAAATATGAATGAAACCGGAGTTGGTCTCAATTAAAAACAGGAATTGTACATGTCTCAGTAAAGCAACTATAGGTCTCGACAGAATACAGTCAAATCCCTCCTGTTTTTAAATATTCCATTTTCATCATTGGACAGTATGTGTTGTTTTGTAAACACTTTATTTTATACAGTTTCCAGCGTCTCAAGAAATTTTTGCAGGCTGTTGACTTCTTCGTTCAAGCATTCAATAAATTGTTCAGCGGCCCCCGAATTTTTGGCATCGATAATTTCCTTAACGGCATCCTTCAACTTTTGCGTCGGCGTATAGAGGTCCACTGATTTTCCATTTGAGGAAGTATTAGGGGCACCCATCGCCATCTCTTTTAATGTTGCTTCGAGTTCATCCTGGTCCAGCGGCTTGAACATAATCTTCGCAACACCTAACTCTTTTGCCAGTTTAAGGCGTTGGACGTCTTTGTCTTGAGAATTTTTTTCGAGTCTCAACGCAGTCATCAGAATAAACTGTGGAGGATCAAGGGGGCCTTCATCCGTAAATCGCTCTAAATTCTGCGCTTCCTGAAATAAGTCCACTCCATCCATGCCGCGCATCATCAGGTCCGTTACGACAATACTGATATCATTATCTGTCTTCAGATAATTCAATGCTTCGTAGCCTGAGGTAGCCGAACAAGCCGTATAGCCGAACTTTTCAACGAGCCTTGAATGGAAGTGACATGTGTAACCAACGTCATCTACTACTAAAATCTTCATAACGATTGCCTTTGGGTTGAACCTACTTGCTCTGGCGATGATTGAACTTGCCCGCACTCTTGAATCATCAATATATTTAATTCAACGATGAGTTGAGAAATTTCTTTTTCAAGCGATTGATATTTATTCCAGGATTCCTCTAATTGATCTGATTTTCCGTCATTTTCCAGCGATTGTAACAGAAGATAGGGTTCCAGTTTCGTATAGTTCCCGATCGTTCCCTTACAGGCGTGTGCTGCTTCAAACAGCTCGTGAGAATCATTTTCTACAATCGACTGCTTTATGTCATTCATCTGCTGGGGGACATATTTCAAGAAGAGTTCGATCATTTCAGCGAGAAATTCAACATCCCCCACTGCCATGTCGAGCACTTGCTCTCGATTGATCAAACGCCATTGCCCCTGTGCAGGTGCCGGGGTTGATCTTGTCATCATAAAATATCCTTTTCCTGAGGCGCGTCTTAAAGTGATTGAATCTGGGTCTGAAGACTTCAATCTGCTTTCGCTCGCGCTTCACAGAGATTTAATAAAGCAGGCCTGATAATAAGCCTAGTTTCGAATTTTGACTAAAATCGAAGATCATCAATAACTGGCGGCATTGGTGGGGAGTTTTTATGTCGATTGTGCGGACAATGCGGATCAACAGAAATAAAGGGGCTTAAAAACAGGGAACTCGGTGTATTAATTGGTATTAATGCTGTTTTGTGAGGTCAGGGAATGAGGTGAATGCCCTATGGTTTGTGTCGGTGATTAGCAGCATTAAGGGCGCGGTTTAGATTTGAAAATCATCATTCGCAACGGATCGTTTCAAATCCTCAAGCACTTCGCGCACGAGTTCTTCCGGGATTTCTTTAAACACTTCAACGCGTCCCACTGAGGTCGGCAGAACAAATCGGAGCTGGCCTCCCACCGTCTTTTTATCCAGTTTCATCCGGTCGATGATGTCGTCCTGATTCAGTTGAGTCCCTTCAGGCAGCAGGACCGGCAAACCTAATGCCTGCAATAGATGGATTTGCCGTTCTGTTTCCTGATGGGTGATCAAATTCAGTTTTTCTGCAAGGTAGCTGGCGTAGACCATGCCAATTGAAACCGCCTCGCCGTGCATCAACACGCCATAACCGCAGAGTGCTTCGAAAGCGTGTGCAAACGTATGACCATAATTCAATATCGCCCGTAATCCGGTTCGCTCATGTTCGTCCTGCTCGACCACTTCCGCTTTGAGTTCACAACTACGGGCAATCACGGTTCGCAGCACATCAGCAGATCGCTGGTTCAGCCCTGCGATATTCTGTTCAAGATAATGAAAGAATTTTGCATCCAGAATTACACCATATTTGACCACTTCTGCCAGACCACTGCGATAATCACGTTCGGGAAGGGTTTCGAGTGTCGATGTATCGATGAAGACGCCCAATGGTTGATAAAAAGCGCCGATCAGGTTTTTGGCTTGAGGGTGATTGACGCCCACCTTGCCACCTACCGAACTATCGACGTGCGCCAAAAGTGAGGTTGGTACTTGCACGAAAGGCAACCCGCGTACGTAAGTGGCAGCAACAAAACCCGCGGCATCGCCGATGACGCCGCCGCCTACAGCAATCACCACCGTCTGGCGATCAGCCTTCATGGTTACCAGTCGATCGTACAGGCTGGAAATCACTGCCAGAGATTTGGATTTCTCACCGGGTTCAATAACCGCGGTTTCCCATTTCCAGCCATGCGTTTCCAGGCTTTTTTCGATTTTCGGGGCGTGCAATGCAGCCAGGTTCCGGTCAGTGATGATCAACGCCGACTTGTTTCCTTCTGAAACCGTATTCCGGAACGCGGGATTGTGGTTCAGCCAGTTTTCCAGAGCTTCTGCAAACTGATCAAACTGGTGGCTCACCACCGAAATGTGGTAACTGCGCGGCCCCAGAGCGACGTTGACATCAAGACTTTCAGACACGTTGTATCCTTCATGATTGCAAAATCAGGCAAAACAGTTCGATCCCATCGCAAAATGGACTCCTGTTCTGCCTTATTATCTGTGAATTCTCATTCGTCTATCGTATCTTTGGATTGCCTTGAAGTCACGTCGGACGATCCCGAAAACCAGGTCCGGATCAGGTTTTTCGGGGTGAGCACGTGACAATCCGGCGATGGTTGCTAGAATTATTTTGAATATGACCAAACCAATCGACAGTCAGATTCAGTCGATGCAGGATCTGGTTCCCGTTTTAAGCCGAAGCGAAGGGCTAGCCGCAGTGATCGCGGCTCTCCAGTCGGGCCAAAGCGGGACTATTGACGGAGCCTGGGGGGGGGCGTGCGCGCTGACAGCAGCGACCATCGTTGAATCCCTGAAATCGACTGTATTGGTTGTCCTTCCCCGCCTGGGAGAAATCGAGGAATTTGCCGGGGATCTGTCCAGTTTCCTGGGCCGATTGCCTGTCATCTTTCCCGCCTGGGAAACCCTGCCGGACGAGCACGATGTGGCTGACTCCGTTTTTGGCGGTCGGCTGAGGGTGCTCAATCAAATGCTGCAGGCAGATGCGAATGCCGACAGTCATCAGCATGTGATTGTGACCTCTTTTCCGGCATTGCTGCAACCTGTTCCCAGTCGTGAAAAACGCCTTGAAGCAACCCGCACGATCAAAGTCGGCGATGAGCTTGAGACCGATACTTTTATGAGCTGGTTGATCGAGCGCGGTTTCGAACGTACGACAGCCATCGAACTTCCCGGCGAATTCAGTATGCATGGCGGTATTCTCGACATTTACTCGCCCGATGCCACGCTTCCGATCCGGATCGAATTTTTTGGAGATGAAATCGAATCGATCAGGCAGTTCGACGTGGAAACGCAGCGAACCGTTGAAACCTGCCAGCAGGTGGATCTCACCCTGATCTCTCCGGTATCAGCAGAGCAGCAACGTTCTCAAAGGCGTACCGAAGCCACGGTTCAAGTCGATTCAGCGGCAGAAAGTCTGCTGGATAATCTGCCCGCCAACACATGTATTGTGTTAATCGAACTCCCGGAACTGATTGAAGAGGGCAAGCGTTATTTGGAACGTCTGGAAAACCCGCGTGGATTATTCAGCGTGCCAGCGACGATGGCTCGCTGCACTGATTTTTCGACCGTCACGATTGCCCCCATTTCGGCCGAATCAACCGAGATTTCATGCCATCTACAGGTGGAATCGATTGAACGCTTCACACGGGCCAAGTCGGAAATGATTGAAGAGCTGGCTTCGATTACCGGCCCTCAGGATACGGTTGTGGTTTGCTGTCATAATCAGGGGGAACAGGATCGCCTGCAGGAATTACTGAATGAGTCCGAACTGGAAATCGCCGGACGCGTGACGACCTGTATTGGAAATCTGGCATTGGGTTTTCGAATCGTACCGGAACATCTGGTCGTACTCAGCGATCATGAACTCTTCGGACGCGCCGACATCCGCCATAAGCCCCGTAAACGAAAAGTGGAAAGCCGGGCGATCGACAGTTTCCTGGATTTGAATGTGGGTGATTATGTCGTGCATTTATCGCACGGCATTGCCCGTTTCAAAGGGCTGGAACTGCTTGAGAAAGAGGGGTATCGCGAAGAACACCTTTCATTGGAATTTCGTGAAAAGGTGCAGATGTATGTTCCCGTTTCGCTGGTCCATCTGGTGCAAAAATATATCGGCGGCGGAAAACATGCTCCCGCACTTTCGAAACTGGGGACAAAAAGCTGGGCGAACAAAAAAGAAAAAGCCGCTGAGGCCGTCCGGGATATGGCCAGTGATATGTTGCGGCTGCAGGCCATGCGATCTGCGCAACCGGGCATCTCCTATCCTCCCGACAGCCACTGGCAAAAAGAGTTTGAAGCTTCGTTTCCCTATACGGAAACGGTCGATCAGCTGCACGCGATTAATGACGTGCGCCTTGATATGGAGCGGCCTCAGCCGATGGACCGTCTGATCTGCGGAGACGTTGGATATGGCAAGACCGAAGTTGCCATTCGAGCAGCATTTAAAGCCATCGATTCAGGCAAACAGGTAGCGGTGCTGGTTCCCACGACGGTGTTAGCAGAACAGCATACGCGCACTTTCAGCGAACGCATGGCCGATTATCCGATCACGATCGAAGGTCTGTCGCGTTTCAAAACAAAAGCAGCGCAGCGTGTCATTATCGAAGGCATGGCTTCCGGGAGTGTGGATCTGGTAATCGGGACGCATCGATTAATTCAGAAAGACATCAAATTCAAAGATTTAGGTCTGTTGATTATTGATGAGGAACAGCGGTTTGGTGTGGAAGCGAAAGAGATGCTGAAGCGACTGCGCCTGCAGATCGACGTGCTGACGCTGAGCGCGACTCCTGTGCCTCGTACTTTGCATATGTCATTGCTGGGGATACGTGATATTTCCAATCTGACAACGGCGCCCCGTGATCGTGTTCCTATCGAAACGAGGATTTCCCGATTCGATCCCGAACTGATCAGGCATGCGATGGTGCGCGAACTCAACCGGAATGGTCAGGTTTACTTTGTGCATAACCGCGTCAACGATTTGCGGACCTACGCCGATCGAATCCAGCAGATTGTCCCCGAAGCCAGTATCGGGATCGGTCATGGACAGATGAAAGAATCGGATCTCGAAACAGCGATGCTCGACTTTGTTTCGGGGAAAAAAGATATTTTTGTCTGCACGACCATCATTGAGAGCGGGCTTGATATTCCGAATGCCAATACGATTTTTATTCACGATGCAGGCAATTATGGTCTCTCTGATCTGCACCAGCTGCGAGGTCGCGTCGGGCGGTCCCATCATCGTGCCTATTGTTACCTGTTATTGCGGGATGGCCAGATTCTGACTTCGATTGCAGCGAAGCGATTAAAGGCCATTGAAGAATACAGCGAACTGGGTGCCGGTTTCAAAATTGCCATGCGTGATCTGGAAATTCGGGGAGCCGGCAATATTCTGGGGACAGAACAGAGTGGGCACATTGCCGCAGTTGGTTACGAGCTGTATTGCCAGTTACTCGAAAATGCCTGCAAAAAACTGAAAAACGAGCCCCTGCGGGAACACCATCACGTCGCCATTGATCTGCCTTGCACGGCTTATCTACCTTCAGATTACATTCCCCCCGGTCGGATCAAAATCGAGATTTACCGCAAACTGTCTGCGGTGCGATCTCTCGAAGAGCTTGCTGCACTGGAAGCGGAAGTCGCGGATCGATTCGGAAACATACCGGATCCTGCCCGCACATTATTCCTTTTGAAAGAATTACAAATTCTGGCGCAGCAATGGCAGGTAGACGGCATTCGGCTGGAAGATCAGTTTGTGGTCCTGGGTTATCGGGATAAAAATCACATCCTGGCATTGTCCAAAAGCAACCAGAATCGGATCCCTGTGCGCATTGTAGATCATAAGTCAGCCTATATTCCGTTGCCGAATTCTGCGTTAAATACGGAAGCGATCATGTTAGAGCTTAAATCAGTATTGCAACAAAGTTTTAATCCGGCCTATAATCTTGCACCTTCACCCTGACAGGTACATCAAACGAGTTGAGTTTTGATTCGTTTTCTGCCTTAACGGATGATATTGATAATGTAACAGTCCACTTTCCCCTCTTTACAATTCCCATGTAATTCAGGCTGATTACAGTATCTATAATTTAGCGTCTCTCAAATTCCCGGAAAATAAATCGTTCATCAACTGCAGGATGCTCTTGATGCGCTACGCGCAACTATATTTTTTGATGCTTGCTGTACTTGGCATGATGGGTTGTGAAACTACTCCTAAAGTAGACAACCCCGTGCTGGGACCACCACCGCCGCGCCTGGAGTCTGCACTCAAGCAGCAAAAGCTGAAGCACACTGAAGTTGCCAGTAAGGCAGCTGAAAGAAAACAGATTCTGGAAGGGGATTTCGAAGATTCCGGAAATCCTTTTGAAACTCCGATTCTTACCGCTTCCGCTACCTCAGACACGACTGCGAAACCTGTCGTCGACAGTTCAGAAGGAATTTTGAATGACAGCGATGTGGTAGCCATGGTGAATGGAAGCCCGCTGTTTGTGTCCGATGTGATTGGCATCTACAATTATCAGCTCAAGCAGGCAGAGCAGAGAATGCCGCCGGAAGAATATCAGAAATTACGCCGTGCCCTGGTGAAGCGTGATCTGAAAGGGCACATCGAACGTCAATTATTGATCCATGAAATGAAGACCACGCTCAAAAAAGAACAGCTGACAATGCTGCAGGAGCATCTGGACAAAGCCTTCGACGAAGAGCGAATTCCAGAACTGCTGCAGAAACTGGAAGTGAGTTCGACTCAGGAACTGGAAGAAAAACTGAACACGCAGGGGCGTACCATCTTCGGCGAAAAAGACCTGTTTATGAAACAGCAGACAGCGGTTCAATTTATGGCTGTCAAAGCAAAAGTAAACAACGATTTCAGCCGCGAAGAAGTGCTTGCTCAATATAAGTCAAAAATCAAAGATTATGAAGTTCCCGCCAAAGCACGCTGGCAGCGGATTCGAATTACTTATGCCAAACATGGCGGTAAGCAAAAAGCGATAGGCACGTTGGATGAAGTCATTCATAAACTTCAGGCCGGCGAAGATTTTGGCGAACTGGCCAAAAAATACTCCGATGGGCCGCGCGCTGAAAAAAATGGTCAATGGGGCTGGACACGTCATGGCAGCCTGGCAGAACCCGAAATCGAGGCAGCATTATTTGAGTTGCCTGTCGGAAAAGTCAGCCAGGTATTTGAAACAGAATCTTCGTTTCAGATCATAAAAGTCAATGAACGCAAGGAAGCAGGCGTTATTCCGTTTGCTGATGTGCAAGATAAGCTTGAACAATCGATGATCACCGAGTCACGTATGACAGCTACAAAAGAGATTCTCAAAAATTTATACGCAAAAGCGATTATCGAAACAGAGTTTGAATACGAAACTGAAGATCCGGTGGCTCAATAACACGCAGGTATGAATAAACGTAAGTTAAAATCACCTTGTTGCTGGCGGTCGAAAATGTTTTTTGAAAACCATACAAATTTTATTGAAAAAATGGTCATAATCATATTGACCTGATAAGTACTAATCGATTATTACCCGCACACACTTCTCTCAAATCTCAAATCTACAATCCATCATATCATATCTCTCAGTATCAACTGTTAAGTTTTGCCTGTGGTAAGTTTTGCCGGTGGCAAATATTCAAGAGCATTTCGTTTTTCTAAATCCCGATTTGTCATTCGAAACTCGTCTGGCATTAAATCTGGATTTCGGACTAGAATCCTACCCATATTAGATAGCGAGTTGGATGTCATGATGACTCCTCTAAAAAAACATAATCAAAGTTGGTGTTCTGGCTTGAAGGAGGGACCTACATTGGGCAAGGCATTTGGAGTACTGGCCTGTACGACGCTCATCGCGGCGTCGATGTGGCTGGCCAATCTTGGCAACACGACCAGGAAGGTCGCTGCTGATGTCGAAAAAGATGGTCAACCAATCTCTGAGCGTCAACAACGCTCAGCTCGTTACTATCTGAGTCTGGGGACTCAATATTACGAGAGAGGACAATTCGCTGAGGCGGTAGAAGTGCTTGAAAAAGCTTCTGTCTCCCCAGGACGATTGTCATCTGCAGAGTTTCGCAAGATGAACGAGTACCTCGGTCGTGCTCGTCAGCGAGCAGCTGCCCCCCAGGCAAAACAGATTGTCCGAGCACAGTCTCCCGCTTCCGACACCGAATTTAATACAAACTATTCGAGTGCAGCAGGTAAGTCTCCGGAAGAGATGAAGCTGTTGTCTCGTCAGTTACTTCAGTCTGCCCGTGAAGACCTCAAGTTGAATGAATTTGCCAAAGCACGCCAGAAAGCGGGCCAGGCGGCAGCCATGCGACTGGAGTACGGTCCGTTTGATGAACGTCCGGAACAGGTTCTGGCATCAATCGCACGTGCAGAGCAACGAAATCCAAAAAGTTCTCCTATTCAACAGGCAGGCGGATTTTCCGATAACAATTCGAGAATCGTTCAGGTTGCCAACGTTGAAGAATCAGCGAATGATAATCCTTTTGCAAAGCCGGGAGCGAATCCGTTCGATGGAAGTCAGACGAAAAAGCTGACAGAAAAAGAACAGGCTTCTGTTTTACTAAAGCAGGCTCGTCAATCATTGAATTCCGGTAACTATGACGATGCACGCACACTCGCGATCCAGGCACAGGATTATGATGTTGCTTATCAACTCTTTGAAGAACGTCCTCAGCACATTCTAGCTGAAATAGAACGGAAAACCGGCGCTAAAATCTTTGCCGGTCAAACAACACAATCAACACAGATGGCTCAAGTTGCACCAGGATCTGCCAATAAAGAGCAGGCAGTGAAACTTCTGGAGCAGGCCCGTGCTGAGTTGCAGTCAGGCCGCTTCGACTCGGCCCGTGAACTGGCACTTCAGGCAAGTCAAGTTGAAGATGTTGCCTATCGACTGTTTGACGACCGACCAGAACTGGTGCTCGACGAAATTAAACGTGCTCAGTCTGGCAATTCACTCGCAGACAGCAGTCAGCAAACTCCAGTCGCTGTTCCCGCAGGTTCTCCTAAAGGCCAGGCAACGGAACTGTTACGTCTGGCTCGTCTGGATATTAAAAAACGCGACTTTGACGGTGCCCGCCAAAAAGTGACGCAGGTACAACAAATGACGGTTTCTTACGACCTGTTTGATGACCGTCCTGAACTGGTTCTCGCTGCCATCGATCGAATTTCTGACGAAGCAGCCACCATTTCCGGTATCAAAGGTTTGCAAGAGAATCAGGACGCCGTTCGTCCTCGCATCAATCGCTTGATGGAACAGGCACAGCTGGCTTTGCAGCAGGGGAATAAAGACGAAGCCCTGATGCTGGCCTCGTCGGCACAAAAACTGGCACAATCTCTCGATGTCCGATTTGCTTCCGACAGTGAATCTCCCGCCGCCTTTATCCAACGTGTTGGTGTCACTTCAGAAGCCCGTCTGAATCCGGGAACATCTCAATCGAGCGATGGAAAGTCCAATCCGGAATACGCACGACAGTTGGTTGCTGCTGCACGGAATGATCTTGCCAAAGGTCAGGTAGAAGAGGCACGGCAAAAAGCGGAAGCCGCACAAAATATTGATACCGCTTACTCTTTGTTTGAAGACCGACCAGAACAGGTTCTGGCTGACATCCGCAAGATGGCAGGCCAGCCCGGCGGACTTTCACGCGAAGAACTTTACGCTGCAGAGAATGAACGCAAAAAACAATTCTCACAGAAACTGATTGCTCAAGCCAGAACAGATCTGAAGGCTGGTCGCTTTGATTCAGCTCAGGTCAATGCTCAGGAAGCATTAAAAGTGGGTGTGGAATTCAAGCCGGGTGAAGATAGCCCGCAGACAATTCTGCGTGATCTGGAAACCAGAACGGGCGCACAATCCAGCCCGGTTGCCCGGATGAACAGAAACGAAGCCAGCGAGATCGCCGTGATTCATCCCGGTGCCTCCGCTCTGGAATTGTATAATCTGGGAATGCAACGGCTTGGCGAAGGAAATCGTGAAGCTGCTTACGAGTCATTCCTGGCAGCTTATCAGTCTGGTGAGAAACTTGACTCTCACCGTGCACAGCAGCTTCAGGATGCTGTTCGCGGGTTGGCTCCTTCCCGGGCTGACAAGATCAGACTGGTCAAAAATCAGACAGAATCGACTGATCCGGTTGCAGGCTCGAAAGAACCCAGCAGGATTGATCTCGTCGAACAGAAACAGGCAATCGAATTCAGCCGCCTGCGATCTGAAGTTCTGAATGCGATCTTCAAAGCAGAAAGAATGCGTGAATCTGCTCCTACGGAAGCATTGGGAATTATCGATCAGACGATGGCTAAAGTCGAAAATTCCAGCCTCAATAAAAAATCGACAACGACCCTGATCGGTTCACTGCAACGGACTCGTGAGTCAATCGACTCGTTCCGCAAGCAAGTGGCTCCCCTGGAAGAGTTGAAGAAACGTAACAGGGAAGTGGAAGAATACATTGATTCAACAGTCAAAAACAAAATCCGGGTTGAGCAGGAACTCGCTGACCTGGTTCAGAAATTCAATGAACTGCTCGATCAGCGTCGTTATGCCGAAGCGGAAGTAGTTGCTAAACAGGCTAAAGACCTTGACCCGCAGAATCCTGTGACTGTTACAATGGAATGGAAGGCACGCTTCCTGCGACGTGAAATGTCCAATGTTGCCATGCGTGACCGCAAAGAACAGAATGTCTGGTCACAGCTGAACGACGTGGAAGAAGCGTTGGCCGATGCTTACACTCCCGACATCAAATTTGGTAAAGATGCCAAGGAATGGGCTGATCTCACAAAACGTCGCGACAAATATCATGCGAAAAACCATACGCAGAAAACAGAAAAAGAAATCCAGATTGAAGAAAGCCTGGACCGTCCTGTGAATCTTCAGTTCGAGGAAGAATCTCTGGCAAACGTGATGAATAAAATTCAGACGTTGACCGGCATCAACATCTTCCTGGACACCCAGGGATTAGAGGAAGAAGGAGTCACCACAGATGCTCCCGTCACCATCAATGTGAATGGCATCAAACTGAGAAGTGCGTTGAACCTGCTGCTCGAACCCTTGAATCTTTCTTACACCATTAACAACGAAGTACTGAAAATCACCAGCCGCATTCGGCAGCAGGGGACTTTGAATACTCAAACCTACCCTGTTGCAGACCTCGTCGTACCGATCCCGAACTTTGCCGCCAGCGGAAGTATGGCAAGCAATCCCTACAGTCAAATGGGGGCCATCAGTTACGGGTCAGGTATTGGCGGAAATCAGGCAGCTCCCGGAAACTTCCAGGTTGCTGATCCCATGATGGGTGGTGTCGCCGGTTCCAATCCCTGGAGCAGCAACGGTGCCACAGCTCAGGTTGCCGGCGGTGGTTCGAATATCGACTTTGATTCACTCACAGAACTGATCGTCTCCACGGTTGAACCCGATTCCTGGGAAGAAATTGGTGGTGCGGGCAGCGTGAGACCTTTTGAAACAACATTGAGTCTGGTCATTCGTCAAACCCAGAAAGTTCACGACGAAATTGCCAACCTGCTTGAACAGTTGAGAAGATTGCAGGATCTGCAAGTTACAATCGAAGTCCGGTTTGTGACTGTCTCCGACCGATTCTTTGAGCGAATTGGTGTCGACTTTGACTTCAACGTACAGGATACCGTCGGGAATCCTACAGTTACCAACACGGGAACTGCTGTTCCCGGATTTGGTCAGGTAAATCTTGCTAACACCGCGAATCAGAATGGTGGTCAGCAAGGTGGTCAGCAGGGTCAGCAGGGCCAGCAAGGCCAGGCAACGTCGACCGGGCAGACCGGTGGACAGGGTGTTGCTCCCTTCAGTAACCCGCCGACACGAACGCTGCTTAACTTCGATACATGGCCCAAAAAAGGTACCGTAGTCGGTATGGCTTCACCAGAATCGTTTACACCTGATCTGGACGTTCAATTCCGACAGGGATCATTCGAAATCGGTGTGCCTGAGTTCGGTAGCTTCAACGCAAACGCCGGTGTGAATGTTGGTCTGGCTATTCTGAGTGACATCGAAGCCTTCTTCTTCATCAACGCTGCTCAGGCAGATGAACGATCTAACCTGATGTTTGCTCCGAAAGTGACACTCTTCAACGGTCAGGTTGCCTTTGTGACCAGTAACGTATCGCGGCCTTTCGTGATCAGTCTGGTGCCAACTGTAGGTAACTTTGCTGTCGGGTTCACTCCGGTCATTGCAAATATTCCTGAAGGGGTCTCGCTGACAGTCTCAGCTGTGATCTCTGCAGACCGACGATATGTACGACTCTCCGTCAATCCAAACTTCACCAACGTGACAGACGTCTTTACCTTCTCCTTCCAAGGGGGCGGTGGTGGCGGTCAGCAGGGCCAGCAGGGCCAGCAAGGTCAGCAGGGTGGCCAGCAAGGTGGCCAGCTTGGTCAGCAGGGTGGTGGAAACTTTGGTAACGGTGTGGGAGCAGGTCTCGGCGGTATCGGTGGTATCGGTGGTGGGCAAGGTGGTGGCCAGCAAGGTGGTCAGCAAGGCCAGCAGGGTCAACAGGGTCAACAAGGACAACAGGGCGGTGGTCTGGGTACGACAACCATCCAGCAGCCAGTTGTTGAACAAGTGACTGTGACCACAACGGTCAGTGTGCCCGATGGTGGTACTGTTCTCCTCGGCGGTGTCAAACGGCTCCGTGAAGGACGCAGTATGGCCGGTGTGCCAATCTTGAATAAGCTTCCCTATATCAGTCGTCTGTTCAAGAACACTGGTGTCGGACGCGAAACCGAAAGTTTGATGATGATGGTCACCCCCAGAATCATCATCCAGGAAGAAGAGGAAGAAGCACTCCTCGGATACTAAAACGAAAACAGGAACCGTCTGGTTGATCAGACGGTTCCAGGAACTTGCAGATCGCGGGATCTGCAGAGGGGCTGATCGTCAGCAGCCCCGGGCTCTGGCCGTCGCGAATTCTCCCCCCTGATTCGCGGCGGCTTTTTTTATGCAAACAAGGACAACTCCCACCTGTGCCCCGGTTGGAGCATGCAGAATCGCTCTTGTGAAGAATACTTGAAATCCATTAGACTCCCCTCGGAGTTGATGGAATTCCATTCCCCTGATTCAAAAAAGGAATGTCAGTCGTGTTTTCAATAAAGACTTGTTTGATCGTCGCTGTGACTCTGGTTGCTTCTGTCTTAAGCGGGGTAACAGCCGAAGTCCAGGCCCAGGCTCCTGAAACATATCGTGTTAAAATGGAGACAACCAAAGGGACATTCTATATTGATGTCACTCGCAAGTGGTCTCCGAACGGCGCAGACCGGTTTTTTAAACTGGTGAATTCCGGATTTTATAATGACTGTGCTTTTTTTCGAGTGATTGAAGGCTTCATGGGTCAGGTGGGGATCAACGGCGATCCGGCGACTCAGCAGAAATGGCGCGATCAAACGATTCAGGATGATCCTGTTTCGAAACCCAATCTCAAGGGGTATGTTTCATTCGCGAAAACCGGAGCCCCCAATTCGCGTACGACTCAGTTTTTCATCAATCTGGGAGACAATCGTCGTCTGGACAGATCGGGTTTTGCACCATTCGGCTACATTTCCGCAGACGGCATGAAAGTGGTTGATGCGCTTTACTCAGGTTATGGTGAAGGAGCCCCCGCAGGCCGCGGCCCTTCACAGAGTCGAATCCAGACCGAAGGCAATCCGTACCTGAAACGGGATTTTCCCCGACTGGATTACATTACCCAGGCCAGCATTGTACAGAACTGAGAACGGTACAGAACTGAGAACGGTGCAGTACCGAACGGCAGCCGGAAACCTGCTTTGGTACAGGCGGGATCGCGTCATTGTTTAGCCAGCGCATCGTCTGTGCGATGCTGCCTGCTCCGAATCGCCCGCGCGAGACGCTGCAAGAAACCAGAGCACAGGTTAGTCCGTCAGGTGAGGCTGAAGGAATAACGCCTTTTTTTCTCCGGGCAAGGTAAAATCAAAGCCGCAGCTTTGGAAAAAGACATCCGAGGAAGTCACCACCATCACTTCCAGGATATTCCGTTCACGTGCCCGTTCGACGCAGGCCGTAACCAGTTTTTTGCCCACGCCTATTCCCTGGCGATGTTCAGCGACCACCAGGCTGCGGATTTCTGCCAGCTTGCGTGAGTAAATCTCCAGCGAGGCGAAACCGACGATTTCGTCATTTTCTTCGACCGCCACAAAACCCGTTTGCACCAGCACTTCCAGTTCATCCGGTGTCCGAGGCAGGATTTTCTCCTGCTCCACAAAGGGGAGAATAAACTCAGTGAGTTTGTTGATATCATCCTGTTTTGTGGAACGTATGTGAATATGGTCTATCATCGCTCTGGATCTTCACTTAAGAATTAGGTTTTTGAATGGAAATACGTCTGATCTGCTCTGGCACGGCCAAAAACAAGAGCGTGAAATTATGAGGTTTCCCGGTTTGCAGCCATCTGTCAGTCTGATTTTTCTGACAGATCGTTCACTCTTTTTCTGAAGTCATGAAAAGTAGGACACCCTGAAGGTGCAACCTGATGGCCTATTAGTTATGTTATCCGTCAGGACCCTTCCTGTGAATAGGGCCGCAAGTATAATTGTTTGCCTGTCAATAGGGTAATATTCCAATGAAAAAAATTCAGTTTTTAGTTTATTGCAGTCTGATCTGCCTGACTTTTTCCGGCTGTGGAAACAACTTACGGCAGGGATCACAGGCAGAACCCGCCGCAGCAGAATCTGAAACACGCCCCGCTAAGACCACTCAGAAAGAAATGGATACTCAAGTGACTGACGAAAGTGCGCCTGGCTACTCAACGACTTCCTCTGGTTTGAAATATCGCGTTGTCCGTGAAGGCAGCGACAAAAAACCGGGACCTCAGGATAGTGTGACCGTGCATTATCGGGGTACACTTGAAGACGGAACCGAATTTGACAGCTCATACAAGCGGGGAGAAACGATTTCGTTTCCTCTGGGAGGTGTCATTAAAGGCTGGACCGAGGGTTTGCAGCTGGTGGGTGAAGGCGGGGAAATCGAACTGATTATCCCACCCGATCTGGGATACGGCGCCAATGGTGCTCCCCCTGTCATTCCGGGAAATGCCACACTGCATTTTAAAGTGGAACTGTTTAAAATAAATTAGCTGGGCTGCTCGATATCAGCCGATTTTTCGATTCTATCTCGCTAAGAATTCAGGAGAGTATCAGTGACTCACTGTTGGCATGATGTGACACCGGGGCAGAACCTGCCTCGAAACTTCACAGCCGTGATTGAAATTCCGACCTTTTCCAAAGTGAAATACGAGTTGGATAAAACAACGGGCCTGCTCCGGCTGGACCGTATGCTTTATTCGGCAGTTCACTACCCTGCCAACTATGGGTTCATTCCCCAGACTCTGGCTGAAGATGACGACCCGCTCGACGTACTCGTACTCTGTCAGGAGCCCGTTGATCCGTTGACCATTCTTGATGCACGTGCGATTGGCGTGATGACCATGATCGACAGCGGTAAACCGGATCATAAAATTCTGGCTGTTGCCGTGAATGATCCGGAATACAATCCGTTTATGGAAGCATCAGAACTCCCGCCCCATCGGCTGGCGATGCTGAGACGATTCTTTCAGGATTATAAAATGCTGGAAGGCAAAACGGTTGAAGTTGAAGAATTTCAGTCTGCTGAAGCGGCTTTCCCCATTATTGAAGATTCGCTGCAAAGATATAGCAGCCAGAGACGCCGTGGCTTCCTGTAAGATTTACCACTAGCCTGTGTCCAGGTTTACTGTATCGTCTCCCAGGTCTATTTGGACCGAGTATAATTGAACGTGAGATGCTATGGTTACCAGGGATGCGCTCTAGTAAACAACGTAAAAAGCAGCTGTTTCTGAATCAGAAACAGCTGCTTTTTTTAATTCGTACTCAGTAGATGAACCTGCGATATTAAATCGGGTTATCGACTCGGACCTGAGCCGTAGGGATTCGAATGCGCTGTAATGTCGCTCGGATCTGTTCCTGAATCATGGGGTTCAGTTGTTTCAGTTCCTGAGTGAAGACCTGGTTTCCCAGAATCTGATTCACGTTCAAGGACGGACGATTGCCAAGATGGTGATCCAACTCCACCATGCGCACGGACTTTTCTTTCGTGGAGCGACTCAGAAACACGCGAATGAAACGATCGTTTCCCTGCATGTGCGGCTTAATCTGTAACCGAAAACTGGCTTTGCCCTGCAGGGCCAGTTTTAACTCTTTTAATCGCTCATTGATCATCATCTGCACGTGATCCGGCATATCCACAATCTGTTCTTTAATCTCGTTCGGATTGCCTTTGAACAGATGCGTCTGCAATGTGTCACTGGAGTCCTGATAACTGACTTCGACAGAATAAGCGTCTTTGACGCTTCCCACAAACAGCAGGCAGAGATTGTGAGTCGTTGTGACGGGAATCTGACTGAGTCCCAGCGGCAGACTGCGGTCCAGCGGATCAGAGTCTGTGGATCGGGAAGCAATCGGACCATCGGGTGCAGGTGGCGTCTTCTGGGGGGGAACTGTATTTGTACCAGGATCCTGGTTTTGATCAACCGGACTGACTGAGAACTGATAATGTCGATACAGTTTCCGAATTAAGGTGACTTCGATGATCTGATGTTTTGAAGCGCGAATCACACCAAACTCGACTTTGCTTTCTTTATCTGCATCCATCACATACTTGCGCAGCACATCCGAAGAGGTAATGGCTTTGCCGTTGAATGTGGTGAGGACGTCAAACATTTTGAGTCCGGCCTGTTGTGCAGGAGTATCTGGCAGTACCAGTTTCACTCCGACTCCCTGGCCTGCTTTCATCATCTCATTTAATTGCGCCGCTAAGGCAGCAGGCACAGGTTCGGTGACAATGCCCACAAAATTTCGCAGGTCGGTTTCCCCTGTCGGACGGCTTGTTACACGAAATTTCGCCTGGCCGTTGCCGGGCTTCGCATCCTCAGCGGGTTTCATCTTTGGTTGGGAAGAAATTTCCGGTGAAGATTGATCCTGTGAGGCTGCCTTGTGGTCTGGTTCAGACTGCCCCGGTTTCCTCGCTTGCAGAGGAAGCTCATCGGCAAATGACAGCGGAACTGCGCACAGAGAAAAAATGACTCCGCTTAAAAAGAATTGTCGATACTGCATCTTCATAGTACTGCCTTGGAAATGATTCAAAAAAGACGCCCCTCCCCACAGATCATGACTGACCCGGGAACTGGAAACCTCTCTTTTGTGGCCCGTATGAGAAATTCCTACTTATCCGCTAATCGTAAAATGCTCTGGTTCAGAGCAAATAAACGCTAATTATCATTCCCGTTTTCATCATTGATTAAGGAAAGTCTGGCATTGCTGACGGGAACGAAATCAATGGTTAATTCCGGCATGGACATCTCCACATTGGTTCCCGTATTGGGATTCTGAACGGTGATGTTCGTCCAGGAAAGTTCTGTTCGCTGTTCAATCGGTCCCAGCTCTGTGTTATAGAGCGTGATATCAATCGACTCATGTACTCTTTTATCAATTTGAGGAGTCATCTCGATCGATGTGTCTCCCTGATCAACAACAGCCAGTGATGCCGGTTCCAGAATGTGTGAATTCCGAGAGACTTCGTTTTTTACCGCTGGCTGTACTGACTCTGGTTGAGTGATGGTGTGTTTTGCGACAGGTATCTGATCGGCAGGCTGAAACTGTGTGAAGGAAATTCCGATGATCAGACAGACACAAAGCCCCAGCATCAGCAGACCCGTTTTGTATTGCCGGCCCGGTTTGCGGTGAAAAGTGTCAGGAACACCGTTTCCCGACGTGTGAATCTGCCGGAATCGTTTTTCATACTCTGCATCTGAGATATCGGAAAGTTCGAGTAATTCGGGAGGCATTTCCTGCTGAAAATATTCGCGCAAAACACTCTCCAGCTCCTCATCATTCTCGAGCATTCCTGAAGTGTCAAACGGTTTCATGATCTATCCCCACTTTTTCCAACTCTTCACAAAGACGCTTTCTCGCACGAGAAAGCCTCATGTCAATCGCGGACGTCGACGTATTGAGCGCAATTGACATTCGTTTTGATGACCATCCTAGTGCATAACGAAGGACGAGAACCTCACGATCCTCGGCTCGAAGTTGACGAAGTGATTGCCGGACTCGGCTGTTTCTCTCTTTTCGCTCCAGATCCTCTAATGGATCTGAATTCTGACCTACTATATTATCTAAAAAATCTGCAGGCCTGGCTGCATGATTTTGCCTACGTGCAAAATCGCGCAACCAATTTTGAGCAACAGTCAAAACCCAGGCCCGGATATTTCGTATTGACTTGACTTCTTGAGATTGTAAACGTACGAATGCCTCTTGGAGTGCGTCATAAGCACGATCCGAGTCAGAGCATTGAGCATAAAGTAGTGCCCAAATCTCTCGACCTTCACGTAAATATACCGCCTCAATTTCTGCGGACCACTCATGGGCCTGCTTCTCGGGCATGCAAATTCCAATACGTTAGAATGAGGGATAATCTAAGTTTATTGGAGAGTGTTAATGGCTCTGCTTGTGGTCGCCTGCTTAACAACACTCGATTAACTCACATGCACTAGAATAGACGGAATCCGGACCAGAATCTAACGTCCTTTCAAGATTATTCCGGTTTCCGCACAGATTCGAAGGCCCTCTCCCACTACCCTTTAACATGCACATTTTAGAACACCGCTCAAACAAAGTTCATATCATGTTAAAGCATAACAGGTTACGGTAACTTTCCTATCTTACCTGCTCAGGTTCTCTGCCTGTCAGGATTTTGCGTTAAGTTCAAAATAACCGTCACAAAATCAGTTCCTGTCAGTTAGTTTCTAAGAGCAGGTAAAATCACTCTGCGCCCGGGAAGTGGACTATTGAATTCCGGAAAACGGCACAGGCTCCAGATACCAGTTGGTGATCTTGGAAACGGTTCCTTTGTATTTGTCCATCTTTTTCATGCGATCCCACTCGGGATGAGCGCGAAATCCGTCCCAGTGTTTTTCGTGATCTTCACGATTCGGCGCGGACAGCATGTAGGTCAGATTCGGAACGTCATCACCAATCAGCGTCTCACCAAAGAAAACCGGGCCCAGTTTGACGTCGCTCATAATGCCAATCTCGCCGGAATTGAACATGTCCACTTTGAGACGGGCCAGTTTTTGATTGCTGCTCTCATAGGTCCGCAGTTCAAACAGGTGGGGGCCGTCCCCTTCAGGAACTTCCAGGACGGGCATGCCACTGAAGGCTTTCATCAGCCGGCTTTCAATCCGACTGTAGGCCGGCGATTTCATAGGCAATGCGAAAAACGCTTCGGCTGATTTATGATAGGCGGCGTCTTTTTCCAGAAGATCATTCAATGCCGAAAACTGATCCAGGGACTTAAAGGGAATCAGCACATACAGTGAAAAATCGTCTTTGCCGTCCACTTCCTTAAAGACGCCGACACGGTTGATGCCCTGACGTTTCAAAGCAGGCAGCAGCGCGTGCTCCAGATAATCACTCACAAGTTTCTGATTGTCTGCATCCGTGATGCGATAGGTGCGCAGTTCATAATATTCCTGACTCTGTTTCGGCTCGGCTGATGAGGCAGTCTGCCCGAAACCCAGAGCCACGGCGGCGCCCACGGTGCCTGCTAAAAACTGTCGGCGGTCTGATTTATGATTCATAATATTCCTCGTTTCAATTTATAATTAAATGTATTGGCGATCGTCTGTTGTGACGACGCCCTTATGGATTGACCGGTGCCAGAATGCGCGACGCATGGTTCGGGCTGTGGTGAATTTTGTTTTTCGCCACGACCACTTTGTCCGGAAATTCAATCGTGATCGGCTCGCCCGTATTCGGATTTGGCTCATAAAACGGCGCGCCTGTGGAAGCCACTGTCACGCGGATTTTATGCCCTTTATTAAACACCTGACTCAGCCAGCCGATATTAAAGGCGACCTTATAAACGTTGCCGGGTTCCATGAATACCTGTTGCTCAAAGCCGTCCCGGTAGCGGGCGCGCCGGATCATATCGATAATCAGAATTGAACGTCCATCAGGGTATACGTCGCTCACACGCACAATAAAATCGGTATCTTTTGCGGACGATGAAACCAGCAGTTCCGCTTTCACATCGCCGGTCCACTCGACTGCTTCGGTGAGCGTATCCGTCGTGAACGTCAGCACGTTTTCCTGCTCTTCAACCACGCGGGCATCGCGGGCTCCCGGGAAACCGCGCCCTTCAATTTTGGCCGGATTCAGCGGGTCGGCGATCAGCTGGGTAAAGGCATCCGCGGCGGACGGCTGCGTAGTCGATAATTTCCCCCCAGCCTGCAGATAGTAGGGGGTTTCCGTTACGGGAATCGGCCAGTCATTCGCAGACCGCCAGACATTTCCGGGTGCGCCGGGCTCGCCCACGGCGCCCATCACGTAGTACCGCACGTTGGGGTCTTTTTCGATGCCGTTCTCCACCCCTTTCAGGTAATGGTCGAACCAGCGGATCATCTCGGCGGTTACGTCGAAGTTCGCATTCTCGGGATACACCATCTCGGCGACTTTGTTCCCTTTGTTGGTGCGACCATGCAACCAGGGGCCGATGTAGAGTTTCTGCTGGCCGCGTGAATTCGGGCCCCCTTTGTGCTGGCGTCCGATATAACTCTGAATCGAACCGACACACATAAAGTCGTACCAGCTGCCGACCGTGAAACAGGGGACGTTCATTTTGTCGAAATGCAGCGTGCAGTCTTCGTCTTTCCAGTAATCATCGTAGTCGGGGTGCGAAAACCATTCTTTCATGACCGCACGATTATGTGCCGGCACGCGGCAGACCGCGTCCATCCCCTTGAAGCGTTCCGGCTTGGCGGCTCCGCCGATGAAATAACCTTCGTGATAGAGACTCAAGCCGGTATCAATCATGAACTGACAAACCAGGTGCGGCGGCTGGGTGACGGCCAGATAGTTCTGGGCATACCCGCCTTGGGAACTGCCAAAGGTGCCGATCTTTCCGGTCGACCAGGGTTGCTCTGCCAGCCATTCGACAGCGTCGTAGCCATCCCGTTTCTCACCCCACTGCAGATCCCGATAGGCGACCCAGGTTCCCTCGGACAGCTGTGAACCCCGGTAGTTGATGGCACATACGGCATAACCATGCGCGGCCATTTCCGCAAAAGCGAGTCGCGAACCTTTTGCCCGCAGGCTGGCATACCGCAGCTCCATCAGAACAGGCCACGGGCCTTTGCCATCGGGCAGATACAGGTAGGAGGAAAGTTTGACGCCATCCCGCATCGGGATCATCACATGTTGTTCGGTCACCCCTTTAAAATCGAGCGGGGGTTCCGCGGCAAAGAGGGCGGGGCTGCTAACAAGCAGCGAAACAATCATCAGGCAGGCTTGGGCCAGTTTTTGCATGGGTTTGTCTCCGGCTGGTCTATCAGGGTGGGAAATACGCACCTTCGATTGTGGCCAACCCCCGCCCAATCGGCAAGCATAAATAACGACTGTTCTAAAGACTCGGCAGCGATTCAGCAAAGCCGGTCGCAGCACGTCTGCACAAAAACAGCCGGCAGAGAGAGATTTTGCCCCTGTTTCAGCGGTCAGATACGGCTGAGAAATCGAATTTTCAGACACGAAATGGGTACGGAATCCTTTCGAAATCAAGGAAAAGGGGGTATGCTACCGCCATAGTGGGGCACGCGAGATATGATCGCCGAGACCCACAAACCGATTCCCGTCAGGCGAACCAGAGCCTCGACTGTGGAATCAATATTCCACAAGCTGGAACTAAAGCCGCCGTAGCTCAGTTGGCAGAGCGACGCATTCGTAATGCGTAGGTCGTGAGTTCGACTCTCACCGGTGGCTCTTTTAAGTCCTTTGGAACAGTGACTTTATTGCTCACGCGACCTGATCTGTTAGTCCGAATAACCTGCAGAGATGCATTCATAGTAATGCGTTGTCGCAGGGTTCGTTGCGGTAATTCAAAAACGAGGAGTCTTTTTGAGTTCTTCGATTTTTTCCAGCGCTGCCTGGATTTCCGGATCGTCTGGTGTGGTTTTCTGGAGTCGCAGATAGTTCGCTTCTGCTTCCGGAACCTGGTTATAGAAGAGCTGAGATTCTGCGAGTGACTTTAAGATTGGATCGTTCTCCGGCGCTGATGCATGCGCCTGCATTAATAATTTCAGCGCTTTGCCGGGGACTCCTTCCGCTTTGTAAAGTGAGACTAATTTCAGGATCGATGCTTGTTGCTGCTGGTCCAGTGGCTGCCTTGTTTTTTCGTCCGTTTTGTTTCTGTTCAGGAGCAGTGTCTCCAGCGAGGTTTCCAGCTGGATCATTTCGCGTAAGGACTGCGCTTCCTGATTTTCTGTGTCCTGGACCAGTTTCAGTTCTTCGACCGCCTGTGAAGTACGTCCATTGATTAGATGGAGTCGGGCCAATAATACATGTGCCTGTGCGAGTTCTGCCTGACTCGCCTTGTCTGAATCGAATACTTTTTGCGCAAATTGGTGTACATTTTTAAAGGATGCCAGCTTCCAATATTCCTGTGCAAGGCGAAGATACGCCTGTGGATTTTCTGACGGGTCTGATTCACCCGGCTCTTTTTCCTGTTCCAGTTTCTTTTGTGAGATACTTGCTCCTTGAAGAATACTGTTGCGAATGGGTTTATTGCCTGGCATATGTAAGGCTCTTACAAATTGCTCAAGCGCTTGCTGATATTGGCGTTTACCCACATAAGCCCATCCCAGCAGATTGACGATCTGGACGTCGTTCACCTCATCCTGTTCCTGGATAAATGAAATGACTTCGTCATTTTTATTCTGTTCCAGTAACTGTCCGATATAGGCGATCTGCGCCGAAAGACGGTGGGGGAATCTTTGGAGTACTTTTCTGGCAATTTCCATGGATTCCTCTTCGCGATAATATTGATGTCGGATCGTGCCTTCATAGTTAGGCTGGATTTCGACAATCATGACTCCGGATTTTTCGTAAACAGGATTCAGGCGGTAGATAAGATCGTTGTCCAATAAATACCACGGGAATGCAATAACGACATTTTTGTCATGACAAACCAGATACCTGGCAGAATAATGCTGAATATATTCGTGAAGCCGGTCTGGTTTCTGTTGCTCAAAACGGACTGCTTTCTGATAACGATGCGCGGTCGTGGCCACTTCGTTTCGGTTTGTGAGTAAGCGTGCTTCGGGGGAAGAGTGTTGCTTGATCCATTTGCCGGCTTCGACAAAATTACTAAAGTGACTTGCAGGGAATTGAGTTTGATAAAACTGATCCCCTTTTGAGAGAAGTTGCTGATTGGTGATTATGATGCTGTAGTCTATTTTCGTCTGTGAGATCAGCAGCGCGATTCCCGAGAGGAGCAATAATCCGGCAATACACTTTTTTGAAAAGTCGTTAATGCCTGCCAGACGTTTCCCCAGTAAGACCAGTCCCACAGGGAGAAAGGCCAGGACGACGGGTAACAGAGGAAGCGTATAGCGCGGCTGCATCCAGGGCCATACGGAAAGAATACCGAATGTGAGGCCTAGATAGAGCAAACTGACGGCGCCTCCTTTTTTCCAGCATTTCAGCATGCCGTAAACGGCGATTGAGATCACGAAGATGCTCGCCAGAGAATAGATTGCTTGCGGGCCAGGCAAAACATGATTGCCATCAAGTACAAATCGTTCATACCGCGGGGTCTCTCCAGGCATATTGGGAAATAGTTTCTGGCAAAATCCTTCAAAGTGATTCAGGGTTCGATTCATCATTGTCAGCAATGTGCCGATGACCCCCATCGACTTGATTTCATCTATCGTTGCCGATGTGTACACATCTGTTTTATACGCGTTGTTTCGCATCGTCCAGATGACAGTCGTTGCACAGGCACCGGCAACGCCGATCAGATAAGGCCAGCGTTTACGTTTTGTCACTGCCCAGATACCCAGCGCGAGAGCCAATGTAATCCCAATGGTGCGGACCAATGGCAGAAACGTTAATAAGCAGGTGAGCAGAACCAGATTGCGTTTGCCGATTTTTTCTTCGTCATGGGAAATCAGATAAAGGATTGCCAGTGTGAACGCCATGAAGGGGATTTCACTCATGATGATCGTCGAGAACAGCAAGATATATGGATTGGAGGCGAACAGCAGTATCACGAACAGTGCCAGCCAGGTGAGCGCAGATTTTGTATCGGGAAACGCTTCGGTCGCCGAAATTTCCAGTCGGCACATCCAGAGATACATCAGAAACAGCGTTACGATACCAGTAATAATGACAGTCACTTTGGCCAGGACTGCATTGTAAGGAGCGATCAGCGCAGCCGGGATCAGCAGCACAGACATTCCGGGAGGACGCACTGTGAAGTAAGGCTCCCCGGGAGCATCGGTTTTGCGGTACTCAAAGTCATTCACGAGACCCCGTGCCATCACAACATAGTCGGCACTATCCGGGGCAAAGAAATAGAGATGATTCAAGCGCGCCCCTGTCAGGGCAGCGAAAAAAATTAAGAGTGCAATCATCACGTTGCGCGGATGATGATTCTCTGGTGTCAAAACGTCATTCATGAAAAAACCAAATTCAATATCCGTGATTTGAAAATCGTAGCAAAAATAACTCGGAAAACAGCGATTTTTAGACCTGTTCCGGCAGAATGATCATAATCGGGAACCAGAGGCACTGGCGAAGAATTTCCCGGAATTCTGGTCGATTCCGCGACACTCCCCGCCGAAAAATACGGTTTTGCAGGTTGTAAAGCGGTTGAGAGATGCCAAATGAACCATAACGGGTACCGGCGATGGGCGTGGATACACCCCGGTTCCAGAATTCGACCTCAAGATGTACGGGCCAGGACTGATCGATTCCACTCTTCAGACGTTGAGTTTCAGAAAGGAGTGGGATCGATCTATGTCAGATCAGCCGAGGCAATACTGCCTGGGCGAAGGAGAGGACCAGGAAAAAGCCGCACATATCGGTGAGTGTGGTCAGGATCGGGCCGGAAGCCAGGGCCGGGTCGAGTTTGAAGCCTTTCAGGATCAGGGGAATGACGGCTCCCAGGCAGACGGCCATCAGTGTGTTGACGGCCAGTGCGCCGCCGACGACCATTCCCAGATAACCATTGCCCTTCCAGAGATAGGCGACCCCTCCCAGTAGAATTCCCAACGAGATTCCGTTGACGATGCCCAGACCAAATTCCTTTTTGAAGACGTGAAACCAGTCGCCCGGACGAATCACGCCCAGCACAAGTTCCCGCGTGCTGACGGCGATGGCCTGATTGCCGCTACACCCGCTCATGTCGGAGACGATCGGCAAGAAGACGGCCAATGCAATCACGCTCTCCAGAGTTTCCTCATACATGGCGATCACGCTGGCGGCGACAATATTCAACACGATGTTAATACTGAGCCACGAGAGTCGTCGCGCGCTGCGGATTTTGAGCGGCAGGCTGCGCAATTCTTCACCCCCCATAATCCCGGCAAAACGCAGAAACGTGCGTCCGGCCTGTGCTTCGCTCGCTTTTTCCACGTCTTCACGGCGGACCACACCCACCAGTTTGTGATCGGCGTCGACCACCGGCAGACCGAACAGCGGATGCGAGTCAAAAAAGTGTTCCAGTTCCTGCAGAGTGGTCGATGCCGGCAGGCTGGTCGGATTCTTGATCATCATTTTCGAAATCTGACGCTTGTGCGGCGCGAGCAACAGGTCCCGCAGCCGCAGAACGCCAATCAACTTGTGTTCGGCACTGACGACGTAGATATATTGCACGTTATATTCGGCGTATTGCTCCGCATGTTCACGCAGGTCAGACACGACATCATCGACGGTCTGCGACTCTTTAAACGCCAGCAACTCGGTAATCATCAGTCCGCCGGCAGAGAGGTGGTCGTATTGAGACAGAAAACGAACATTTTTTGCCTCGACCGGGTTCATCTCTTCGAGGATGGCTTCGGACTGTTTATCGGTCAGCTGATTCAGCAGGTCAACCTGATCGTGGCTGTACATTTCATCAAAGATGTGTGCAGCCTGTTCCGGCGGCAATGCGGAAAGCAGTTGCCCCGCCTGCATCTCCGGCAACGACTCCATCAGGCGGGCCGCGTTTTCATCATCCAGCAGCCCGATGAACTCCTGCTGTTCGGAATGCGACAGCTGTGCGATCACGCGCGCATCTTCACCCGGCGGCAGATCCCTCAGATAGTTGTGGGCTGCTTCGGTATCTCCGGCGGCCACAATCTGTTCGAGCTGTTCCCAGGCGTCAGGCAGTTCAGCCTTGATCTCTTCTGTCGTTTCGGGCGGTTCCTGCATCTTTACTTCTCCATTCCTTCCACCGATTCGTTGGGGGCCGGTATCTCAGTGGCGGGGCTGTTATTCAACGCACTTGCGGATTTGTGTGGTCCGTGAGTTTGGTTACCAGCGTTTTGACCATCGTGATCCATCCAGACGCTAGTTTATACTATTTCAAAGAGTACAACAAATCGGTCGAAACACGATCAGTATTGTCGAGACGTCATGTTATAGTCGCGTGCGTCGAGTTTGACTACGGTCGTCTGAAACAGATTCATCCGATTCAGGCTTATTACCGCGTCTGGAGAGTCTATTGGGCTGAGCTCTTTTGAAACACGACCGTGACGGTTGGATGAAACGTGCTTTAAAAGTTCGACACTTCGCGGCAGCTCACTTCACCCCGTTTTGAAAAGATCGAAACCGGGGAGCAGGGGCACAACATCTTCTGGCGCTTTGAAACCGGGAAGATCAGCCGAGCAGTTGGGAGATCGGAGTGCCGTGGGGAAGAATCGGCATCGGCCGACCACTGAGATCAAGGAATTCGTGATGCGGGTCGATCCCCAGGAAACGATACACGGTCGCCAACAGATCGTTGGGATCGAGTTTGTTGTCTTTCGCGTATTCTCCCTTGGAGGTTGTCGAGCCGATCACCTGACCCATTGGTGCGCCCCCGCCTGCGACCAGAACCGACATCGCGCCGGGCCAATGATCCCGCCCCGGTTGCATGACTTTGCTGCGCGTGCCCGGTTGGACGGTGATGCGGGGAGTCCGTCCGAATTCGCCGGAGACAACCAGCATCACCTTTTTGTCGAGCCCCCGCTCATAGAGATCTTCAATCAAGGCCGCGACGGCACTGTCAAAATGAGGCATGCGAACTCCCAGATCGTAATACAGGTCGCCATTGATGGCGTGGATGTCCCAGTTATTGTGGATACGGTTTTTCTGCGTGCCTGGTACATCGGGATTGTTCATATACATCGTGACGAAACTGCTGCCTGCTTCCACCAGACGCCGGGCCAGTAAAGCGCGTTGCCCCCATTTGTGGCGGCCGTAGCGGTCACGGGTGGCATCACTTTCGAGTGTGAGGTCAAACGCCTGACGCGCTTTATCGCTGGTCAACAGACCCAGTGCCTGTTGATTGATCTCGTCCATCGACTCCATGGAGCCTTTCAAATCGATGTCTCTGCGCAGCGAATCGAAGGCATTCAGTAACTGCATGCGATCCCCGAGCCGTTCTTTCAAGCCATTAGACAGCGAAAGATTCGGCACCGAATAACCGGGCGCACCAGGGTTCCCGCCAACGACAAACGGCATCGCCGATTCACCCAGGTAAGCACTGCCGCCGCCATACGCGCGGGCGGAACTGGCAACGTAATTTGGGACGCCGACTTTCCGATGCTCACGCATCTTGGCAACAACCGGGCCGACGGTGGGAAATTCCGAAATGGGATTGACGCTCTGTGTTTTACGACCGCTCAGAAAACGGACCGAGCCGCGTGCGTGTTGTGAGTCTTCGTGTGAAATCGAGCGAATGATCGAGAACCGATCTGCCACCTTCGCGTGCTTGGGCAGGAGTTCGCAGATATTCATGCCCGGCACGTTGGTCGCGATCGGATCGAGCTGACCGCGATAATCGCTCGGGGCATCGGGTTTCATGTCATACGTTTCCATATGACTGGGACCGCCCAGCAGCCAGATGAAAATCACAGCCGTATCGTCACTGCTGTTTGTCTGAGTTTTCGGCGCTTCCGCAGCCATCGCACGATTGCGAAGCAGGTCTGATAAACCAAGCCCGCCTAACGCCAGATAACCCGCTTCCAGAAAACTGCGCCGCGACAGCGGACCAGGACAAAAGACAGAACGGGAATGATCAGGACTCATGAAAATACCTTCGATCAACTCAAATGCGGCAGGGGTTCATTAAACCTGTAGGCAGGAGCCTCGAAACGCATTCAATGGATTTCGAAACTTTATTAAGTGTTCTATTATAAACAACCTTTTATCTGACAGCAAGCAAAGAATAAGTCTAGTTTTTTAGCCCGAAACTCGTTTTTTTAAGTGAGAAGGCCACTCTGAACGGACCAGATGCAATGATTTCGCTGCTACTTTTGCTGCTGATGTTCCCAGAATCGGAGATTTACAAAACAGGCCGAAAGTGAATCTGATAACTACTTTTTCGGTTTTAACAGTCGGTCGACTGTGCGCAATGCTTCTTCGAAATAACCTACGAAGGCGACGTTTCCCTGTTGGTCGATGACAGCTGCCTGGGGAATGCCGCGGATACCATAATCGCGCATGGTCTGACCGAACCAGCCTTTTTCAGTCGAACGCTGGTCGATCGCCAGTTGATAATGAATGTCTTCCTTCTCCGCAAATTTCTGCAGTGCGGAGACGCTGGTCTGACTGTCGTGTATACCGATCAGGACAAACGGGTGGTCGGCATAAAAGCGGGCCGCCGTTCGCACTTCGGGAAGCTGTGCGATACAGGGACCGCAGCGGGTGCCCCAGAAATCGATGAGAACAACTTTGCCTTTCAAATCCGGTGGTCCTGATTCCCCTTTGCTCGTGACCCATTTGGCGGGTTTCAGCTCGGGAGCGCGCCTGCCATAGTGGATCTTTTGTTCTACGTGATGACTGTAATGAGGATGACGTTGCAGATACGCAGCAAAATCGCTGACCGGTCCTCGCAGTGTTGTCATGAACGGTCGATTGGGGCCTGTGCGGGAAGCGCGCGGGGGAACGTGCCTTGAATCGACGATCAATGCACCCGATGGTAAAGGAATGGCAAACGCATCGGCGGGCAGTTGAGAGAATGCTTCGACCTGTTTGATCTCGTATACCGTCAGCAGGCCTGATTTCCCTTTAGAGATTTTCCAGTTGATAGAAAGGCGGGGCAGGATCAGGCCGTTTGCGTGTTTTTCCGGGGCGAAATACATCGAGACTTGTTGGAGACCATATGAAGGAGCCTCAACAAAAGTTTCAAAGATAAATCCGGTTTCCCGGTCGAGAATACGTCGATAGGTATTTTCACCGAGTTGCCCGTCATAGATCGTTCGACGTCCTTCCTGACGGATTTTGAATTCGGGCTCTTTTCTTTCGGAGGAAGGCGGACGCTGCCTGCGCAGCGAAGGCCAGTCGCTGAAATCGTACGGTGATGCAATGTGCAAATATGCTCCGCTCCCACCTCTCCGATCGACGGAGGCCTGGTTGTTGGCGATATTGTATTGAAGTGTATCCCACATGTCGGTAAACGTGACCGAGTCGGGGAGTCGCTGTCTGTGGTCCCGATGGGAACCTTGATTTCTCTCTTTAGAATAACGCGTTTCGTGGCGCATTTTACCAGATGAGGTCAGTATCGCATCGCATCGATACGGCTCGCCTGACAGATGTTTTTTGAACAGACTGTCGATGTCAGGCACTTGATAAGGATCGAGGGATCGTAGATCTTTCAGCAGCGCATCTGTATCAACCGGTTTCCGCGAAACCAGAATCAGATCTGTGTTCACTCTCAGATGGGAGAGGCGAAGCAGTTCAGACTGCGTGTGCCATTTGAGTTGCAGGTCTGGGGGATAGATGGAGTCCGGATCAGGTTTGAGGTTTAAATCGGCAAGCTCCGCAGGGAGAAACTGGGGAGTGGTCAGCTTGAATTCCACTTCCGTCGTTTTGCCGGCGGTGAGCTTGACCCGTTCGCCACGGCTTCCGTCAGCCTGCACCAGCGTGAACGGTTCCGTCACTACGAACCGCCGCGTTCCTGGCAGCATAAATGCCTGGATCTCTCCTGCCGCATTCGTTTCCGGGTAATCCACAAACACCGTCTGTGTCGAGACCGGCAGCTGCTCGCTGGTATCATGAGTTTCATAGTTGAAGCGCACGCCGGGAATCGGTTCGCCTGTTTCCGAATTCACGGCTTTCAGAATGACAATTGCCGCCGGTTTCAGTTTGAGGGTATGCTTCAAATCTTCTGTTTTATCGGAGACAATCAAGATTTTGCTTTGAAAGCAGAACGGCAGATCGGGGGCCGGCTCTGCAATTAACTGGTATTCGCCTGACAGCAGTTGCAAATTCGCATTTCCCTGACTGTCCGAACGAGCCTGCACGCCGCCCCGTCGAACTTGACCAACGGGGTGGGCTGTCACCAGCACATTTGCGACGGGCTGATTTGTGTTCTCCTGAGTCACTTGCACGGTGACACTGCGGGGCGCTTCAAAATCGCGATTGAGTTCTCCGTCGTAGCCGACCGCGACCATGTTTTTATTTCGTACTTTTTCTTTTGCGGTGGTGGCCAGCGTGAATTGCCAGGGATCAAAGGTGGGACCGGGATCGATGTTCGCCAGATAGCTGGTATCGCGTCGGAGTTGAGTGAATTCGTAGTAACCTTGTGCATCAGTGTGTGTTTCACGGAATTTTGCGGGGAGCAGGCGAATGGCATCAAAGCGGGCCGGTTCGCTGACGGGCTGATTTTCGTTTCCCAGAAAACTGCAGGACCAGATTCCCCAGCTGTTCCGTGTGCGCAGGCTGTCAATTAATCCCAGTTGCACTTTGGCATGGGGCAGAGGGCGTCCCTGTTTGTCGGTGATGCGCCCTTTGAGTTTGGCAGGGCGTTCAAACAGCAGGTCAACCTCGATCGGTTCATTCAGATAAAAGGCGCGCTCAGTGACCTGCTGATTCCGGTCGTCCAGTTCAGTCCCCTGCGGTCGTACGTCGGGACGATATTTGCAGGTGGCATGCCAGGTGAAGCCATAGCCCTCTCTGGTGGCGAACACGACAAAGTCACCTTCCGCCTGCCTGGGAATGGGATTGGCCCGTTCACGAATGACGAGCAACTGAATATCTTTCAGTTCGAAATGTCCCGTGTCATCAGTTCGGGTCTGACCTCGCAGTAAATTAAAATCGCTGGAGATGCGGTTGGCATGAGCGATAATAGAAATGTCTGCGTCTTTCACCGGATCACCGGAGGCCGTACGCGCAGTACCTGAGATTGTCACACGGTGCAGTTCTTGTCCGTAACCCCCGCCATCCTCGATTGTTTGTAGAATTTCAATTTCAGGAGGCCGTTTCGTTTCGGACTGAGTCTCCTCCGGCTTTGATGCGTTCGGCTTGGTTTTGTCTGGTGCCAGAGCGAGCTGAGCTGACCTAACCTGAGTTGTGTTCTGTGGCTCTTCCGCGGCATTGGTCGGCGACAGTAGAGAACTCGTGGCAAAAAGACCTATCGCAAGCAACACAGGCAGAACAGTGCGATATTGATTTAGAGAACAGAACCACCGGCTGCAAAAACAGAACATAGGAATCTCCCGGGGACAATTTCGATTTGAAACCAGCTTCTTATGGTTTTCATATATGTTTGCCTGGGGTAGTGGCATTCGACTGCCGACTCTGGCTTCGCCAATCCGATCGATGAGCAAATTCCCTTTTCCGCAGCCTTCAGACTTTACACTATATACTATTTGAATGTTTAGATGCAAAGGCGATCTGTTCAACTTTGCAGAGTAGGATAAAAAACGGTTCCAGGGATCATCGTTGTTGACAGGCTGAATTCGTTCGCAGTTAGTAGATCGAAATACTTTCCGAGGCTATCATCGAATCAACCGATCTCGCGTCCGGACGGCACGAATTCCCTTTTAAAAAATTTAGATCAGAGAACGATCATGCCAGAATCAGAGATTTATCCGCGGAGATTTCAGGATCGTGTTGCCTTAGTCACAGGAGGGTCGCGTGGAATCGGGCGGGCCTGCTGTTTACGGCTGGCGCAAGAAGGGGCGCGCGTTGCCGTCAGTTATCGGCAGGGGAAAGAGGACGCCGAGGAGACCTTGCGGCAGATCGAAGCAGTCGGTGGCAGCGGTATGATCGTACAAAGCGATGTCTCCCGCAGTGAAGAAGTTGATCGGATGATCGGCGAAGTTGAATCGCAACTGGGAGAGGTCGAACTGCTGGTCAATAATTCGGGGATCTTTAAATACCAGCCGCACACCGAACTGACGGAAGAGACGTGGCGTCAGATGCTGGATGTGAATTTGACAGGCACGTTTCTGGTCACCTGGCGCGTCAAGGAAGGGATGCTGAAACGGAAATTTGGCCGGATCGTGAATCTGAGTTCGCTTTCGGGGTTGCAGCCGCGCCCGAAGTCGATTGCTTACGCCGTCAGTAAAGCGGCGGTGATTTCGTTCACACAAAGTACCGCAACCGCCTGGGCGGGAGACAATGTCCGGGTGAACGCGGTCGCGCCGGGATTAATCGAGACAGAAATTCTCTCAGGCGTGAATCAGGCCGATCTCGAAAAAATTATTCAGGCAACCCCAATCCCGCGCATGGGAGAACCGGCCGAGGTGGCAGCGATGGTGGCCTTTCTGCTGTCCGAAGAAAGCAACTTCACCACAGGCCAGACACTCGTCATCAGCGGCGGCCGAGGTATGCTGCCGTAGGGCGGTTTTGGAACAGGTAAGTCGGTTTCGATATCGCGAAACCATCCGCGTAAATCCAATAAAAAAACACCTTGCGAAGATCGCAGGTGCTTGATAAGTGTGCGGTGAGGGACTCGAACCTGTTGCGAAAACAAATTAGAAAAGCGGCAATCTCAGTTTAATCGCTGCATATTTGCGAGCATCTAATTTCTTTCTCTGTGATGGCCATCCTGCATATTGTTAGCCTGGATCTGCCTCGGGGCCATCGCTCAGGTTGACTTCTGTGTGATCCTGTTCAGGTTGCTGGGGGGGGGGTTGGGAAAAATTCTCTGCTCAAGTTTAAGGGGCGAGTACCCCACCCCCCAATAGGTGTGTCAAAGCCTGTTGCTTTGTGCCCATTTTCTATCAGCCATACAGCAAACTCATGGCCATGTTCTGTTAATGAAACCATACTTCGTAGATCAATTTGAATAATATCTGCATCAAGGAATTGTAAACACATTTTGTCCATTACGAAGCTTCCCATTCCTCCAGCATGATTGCCTAGTAAATACTGGTAGGCTATCCCCCTGTCAGACCAAGACGGTAGTCTTGGGATCGTTATGCCATCCTCATGCATCAAAATTATAAATTGTTCAACAGTTGGGTCTAATAGACTGTGGATGATCTGGAATCCTCGGGAAGGTCTCAGGTCTGCGGATATTACTTCTTCTTTTTTTCCGAGTCTTTCAATTGCTAACTCAATTTGAGTACAAGGTGGCCCAAGGGCGGGCTGTAAATCTCCACTGCCATGTGGTTGAAATGTTGCAGACGTGATGCCCGCCAGATCACTTGGTAATTTAATATTAGCAGTTCTATCGTAAATAAAATACGTTCGCTCACGTCCAAGCTTTCCGATAAACATTCCAAGCTCAAGAAGAACATTGTCACGGGGTGATTGTTGAACCACATCTCTTGATAACGCTAAATCGTCTGGAGTTACAATTAGAATTGCAAAATCAAAATCATCGAGTCTGTTTACAAGCGATTCAAGAGAACCTTCACCCAGTCCAAATACTCCTTGAGACCATAGCGTAGAATCACAAGTGTATTGCAAATGCATTTGCACTATTTGCGCAACTCTTAAGCCTTCACTTGAAGAACCAATGAAAACTGCAGGACGTGCTTCTGTCATGATCTTACCTTCATAAACGACCTAGTTACTGCATAGCCACCTTTGCTTTTATGGCTTGGTTATGTACTATGTGTACAGAATTTCTATAGTAGGTATATTTTCACTTAATTTCAAACAATGATCCTGAAATGATAAAACTAATACCACTATTTCTGGTGATTGCTTCCGTCCACTCGTACGCTGAACCTGCCACAATAATTCATATACTCGATACGCACTACGTTGCCCCGGTAGCGTTCGCAGCTGATCTGAGAGACCAAGACAGCGGAATAACACAGGAAGAGATCGACAAGGCATACAGTCAGTTTCTACGTTCCGTTGAATCAAGTCAGCGGGGCCAGATGCGAGCGCTGAGACGTCTTATCAAAGAGCACAAACTCAAGGGGGTATACGTCGAAGGAGTGACAGAGAAGAACCACAAGGGCGTCCTGCGTTTTATTCAGACTCTGAAGAAATACGAAGCGAGCAAGCAGGACCCACCTGAGAGCGCTATTGATAAGATGGTAGCAGTACAGAACAGTATCGACCTAATGGAATTGGGAGCAGCGGGGCGGCTCGTTGTCTCTGGAGAACTGCAGACGGTCCTACCAGTAGAAGATGCAGCAGCCTTTGAAGCAGCCAATCCGCTTAAACCTGATGGAAAGATCGTCTTTAATGAGAAGGCTGGCGAACGGCGCGAGAACGCGATTGTCAGAAATCTTCAGAAGGGGAGTGGCGTTGTTGTCATTACACTTGGTGCTGGTCATGACTTGAGGGACAATCTGAAACGTCTCGGTGTAGCCTGCAAGTATCAGAGGGCAAAATACTAAACTATTATTAGTACTACCGGGTGTGGGGTAGCTCCCTGCTCAGACTGGTTTATGTTGCGACCTGTTGTCCCGTAACGTAGCCAGTCGGCCCGGTGCTTTAAGGACGACAGACATGAGTAATGGATATGGTTTGTATGATGAATTAGAAGTCAATTTCCGAGAGCTGAGGCGAAGTCAAAAGGGTATAGATATCATGCATACCCTGTTTCTGTTTACGGACCCCAGTACTTGTGACTCAGGTGTCATTCGAGATGACGATTTACCTGATAAGTGGCGAACGGCTAAACCATTCCAAGCGTATGACTCAAGAGACAAAAATCAGGTTATGAAATCGATTCTTCTCCCTTGTGATGACGGGAAGATAATCAACGATTGTGAGATACTTACAGCGGAAGACAGGCGGGTGCTGAAAAAAGCGGTAGTAGATGAGCTATCGTCTGCTGGCCGGATAATATTGTCGAGAAGTAAAAGACTAGGTCTTCCTGAATCAATCCAACAATGCCAAACCTATGCGCTGATCTGGTTATATTTTATTCACCATACTCTCAAGCCCCCTAGAGTGGTCTGGAAGCGAGTAACACGACTCGATTCAATGGCGTTAGGTTTTGGCGCTATCAACTGGGAATCACTTCAAGAGGTCTCCTTAGATGTGGAACACGAAGATAAGTTCAACATGAATGGGGAGTTCACATTTGAACCATTCAATCTGAATAGCTTCTCACAATTCAGAGACCTAGCAACTGCGAGCATTGATGCAATTAAGTTGATTAAATCCAGGATAGATTATAACAGAAATTTGAATGAGAGAAAAAAGGAGTGGCGTAATAGTATTTCTGGGAAGCGGCGAACGGTTATTGAGTCTGGGTTAAGTCTGATCGACAACCAGGAGAAAGAGGCCACTCCAGTCGAGCAGATCGACAGGGGGACTGAATACACTGCAGCGCAGGCATATAAGAAACTGAAGATCAGCAAGGCAACATTCAGTACGCAGCGAAAACAATCAGGAGTCGATAAGATAAAAAAAGGTGAAAGATACTCGCTTCAGGATTTGATTGTCATTGCCCGGACTATCTGTAAAAGCAATTCCACAACTGATGGCACCAAAGAGGGAAGCATAGAGTTATTGAGAGAATTCGGCGAACAAATACCGGAATAATATGTCCAATAATTCGTCCATTCGTCCAACCTTTTGTCCTTCCGTCCATAGTTGTTTCCAACGTATGTTCTAGTGTTGAACCCCTTAATTTTGCGGTTATTGTTCGTTCTATCACATGACTGGATGTAAGCAGTCAACCAGAACAGAACACTCAGCAATCAGGGGGGGACACATGGCAACAGCCACCACCACAACCGAAGCAAGTCAAGACACACCATCAAAGCTACTCACGGAAAAAGAAGTAGCCGCAATTCTCAACTGCTGTGAGAAGACCGTTTTTACAATGCGTAAGGATGGGAAAATCCGTTGCGTCAAGATCGGTGCTGCAGTGCGATGCACTCCTGAAGAGATCAAGCGTTTCATCGAATCACAGATGAACCAGGCCGGCGATTCTACCAACAGTAGCAACGGCCCGAGTGCCAGGAACACTGGGAGCCGTTTTGAATTGCATTTTCAAAATATGCTGTTTTCAAAGATTTTTTTAGATGGGAGTGTTTCAATGAATTATGATTTTGCACTGGCAATGCTCGTGCTTTTGGCATTGGTGATCATCGGAAAACCTGATGTGCTTAGAGAAGTGACGAAACTGGCCAGGGAGATCGCTTCGGTGTTCGGAAAAGGAAAACAGAGATGACCACCGCAAACTCGAAACGTTTCAAAGGTAAGGTCCGAGACGATTATCTCGATCTGGTGAAGAAGTTCCCGCTGACATCAGTTCATTCGGTAGACGATCTCCAGGCGGCTCAGGCGGTCATGGACGGATTACTTTCGCAAGGAAAACTCTCTGCCGGTGAAGAACTGTATCTGGATGCACTCAGTGATCTCGTTGCCGCTTATGAGGATGCGCATTTTCGAATTGAACCAGCGTCCGATGCGGACATGTTGCGTCATCTGATGGCGACCAAAGGGATCAGTCAGGCCGAATTGCACCGCAGTACGAAAATTGCCAAATCGACCATCTCGGAAATTCTGGCTGGCAAGAAAACATTCAGCCGCCAGTTGATCCGTACATTAGCGGAGTTCTTCGAAGTCGATATAAGCGTGTTGGCACACAATCTGTGAGCCATTCCAGAATCGTATAGTGACAGGCAGAATCGAAGTGCTGGTAATTTGGCAATCGCAGTATGGATTAAGCCAGGCAATCACTTAACAGTACAATTTGCGTAAATTCAATAAAAAAAGCACCTTGCGATGAATGCAGGTGCTTGAAAAGTGGGCGATGAGGGACTCGAACCCCCGACCCTCTCGGTGTAAACGAGATGCTCTAACCAACTGAGCTAATCGCCCGGAATTTTGAATTCTATCGGTAAAACCGATCATTTTCTTGCGTCATTATGAATGACAGGCACGTATTATGGCAGGTTCGTAGCGAAATGCAACTCTTGCGTGTAAACTGTTTTAAGCCTTCAGTGCCTTTGGACCGATTTTTGCGTTTCTGCGGTTTTTTCCTTATCTTTGAGAAAGATTTGATTTATGTCTCATTGCCTGGTCACCGGTGGTGCCGGATTTATTGGCAGCCATCTCTGTGAGCAATTACTTCTGCAGGGACATCAAGTTACTGCCGTCGATGACCTTTCCACCGGATTTCTGCAGAATCTGGATGGCATTATTGATCATCCCCAATTCACGTTTCGTACCGGCTCAATCACCGATCCGGTGCTGATGGCGGAAATGGTGCAGGGGACCGATACGATTTATCACCTGGCAGCCGCAGTCGGCGTGAAACTGGTCGCTGATAACCCGGTCCGCACGATTGAAACCAATATTTACCCGACGGAAGTTTTGTTGCGACATGCGGTGAATGGTGGTCAAAAGTTTTTTCTGGCTTCCACGAGCGAAGTTTATGGGAAAAACCCCAAAGAACGCTGGACGGAAGAAGACGATCTGCATTTCGGCCCGACCACGCGGCCCCGCTGGGCCTATGGTGCGTCGAAAGCCATCGATGAATTTCTGGCGCTCGCGTATCACCAGAAGTACGGTCTGGATGTACGAATCGGCCGGTTCTTTAATGTCGTGGGACCGCGTCAGGTCGGCCAGTATGGCATGGTGATTCCGCGTTTTATTGATCAGGCCCTGGATGGTGGACCGGTTGTGGTCTTCGATGACGGCAGTCAGGTACGCTGTTTCGGGCACGTTGCGGAAATCGTGGACTGTGTGATTGATCTGACCGATCTGGATTCCGCGAAAGGGCAGGTTTATAACATCGGCAGTGATGAGCCGGTTTCCATTCGCGGACTGGCGGAAGCGATTATTGCGAAGGTCAATCCTGCTGTCAAAATCGAGTATCTCCCTTATAACAAAGCGTATAATGAAGATTTCGAGGATGTGCAGCGACGGGTTCCCGATCTGGGGCGTCTGGAAACGACACTGAAACGCAAGCCGCAGGTGAAGCTGGATGCGATTCTGGATGACATCATCGCGTCCAAGAAAAAGATCCGCGGGCTCGCCTGAGAGAGCGCTATAATTCGCAGAGATGGAATAACCCTCACAATCTGAATTCGAATTTGATGCGGATTCAGGTCAGAGGGATTGGACTCTCATTTCCGGTATCATTCTGATCCGATGATGAATGTGAAGTGTGGTTCTCGCATTTTCATCACACAGGACCAGGGAAGGGAGAGTTCGATGAAGGGATTGCAGATCAAATTATTTGCTCTGACAGTTTTACTGGGAATGTTTGGTCCCGCCGTACAAACGACGCAGGCTGGCGGTGGCCGATTATTTCTTTCCCTGTGTGAACTGTGTGAAGAAGAGAACCGCGGACGCCAATATGAGGCAAGCACGTATCCTTGGCCCCGTTATTCGTATCATATGTATCGCGGCAGACGCTGTGATGCCCGGATGCGAACAGGGCTCCAGCCACGTTATGATTATGATCGCTACCAGGTAAAGAGCACGGGGCCAATTCACGGCGAAATGCTGCCGCTGGCTCTACCTCTGCCTGAATAAGCAATTTCAAACAGCGCGCTCAAAATCTGCTGTTTGATTATGGAAATGATTCTCCAGGATGCAGGCGCAAGGTTCAGATTGAAACCTTGCCTGCCTGCAAATGCAGGAGAACCATTTCCGTTTCGCCTTGCGCTGCTGCTCTCCGCCTGCACAAGTTACCCCACTCAGATGAGAAGATCGCCCGCAAAGGTATTTTGAATATTCCGGGTTTCTGTGCACTGGGGATCAACGACGATCGGGACAAGCGATCTGATCTAATTGTGCTGGATCGTGATGGTCTGAAGTCTCGCGCAACTGAGATTTGACAGCTCAAGCCTCTCTTGACGGTGGTGGACGGACAAATCGTCTTTGCAGCGGCGAAGACAGGTCGTCCTTAATCGATGTAACAGGAAAATTTGCTCTATTCCGCTTAGAACATCCGTTTTTTGAACCGAAAAAGCGTTACCCTTGGACATTAAAATTGTCATTGGATATGATGCGGTCTCCAATCGCCCGGATTGAAGCCGAAGTACCGTTTTTTATCATTTCTGAACTCTGCACGGAGTAGTTGATTTCTTATGTTGGATTTGCAGTTCATCTGCGAGAATCAGGAAGCGATTCTTGAAAATTGTCGCAATCGTGGAATTGAAGTTGACCTCGCACAACTTACAAAACTGGATCAACGTCGTCGGGAACTGATTGTTCAGGGAGACCAGGTTCGCCAGGAGCAGAAGTCGGTTTCCTCTCAGATTCCGAAAGAGAAGGACAACGATGCCAAACAGAATTTGATCGCGCAGGGCAAGGAATTGCGTGAGCAGGTCTCAGCGATGGATATCGAGCTGCGGGAAGTGGAAGCGCTGTTGAAGTCAGAGCAGGCCCGCGTGCCGAACCTGGCGCATCCTGATGTGCCCATCGGGAAAGAAGATAAAGCGAATACGATGGTCCGCACGTGGGGCGAAAAACCCGCGTTCGACTTTACGCCATTGGATCACGTACAACTGGCCGAAAAACATGACCTGATTGATTTCGAAGCAGGCACGCGCGTTGCCGGTCATGGATTTTATTATCTGAAGAATGAAGCGGTGCTGCTGGAGATGGCGCTCTGTTTTTACGCCATGCAGAAACTCGTGCAGGAAGGTTTCATTCTGCACAGCACGCCCGACCTGGCAAAAAAAGAGATTCTGGAAGGGATCGGCTTTAACCCTCGCGGCGATGAGACACAGATTTATTCTGTGGAGCATACCGACCTCAGTTTAGTCGCGACGGCAGAGATTACGCTGGGGGGATCGATGAAAGATCAGATCCTGGAACGCGAGAGCCTGCCACGAAAAATTGCCGGCCTGTCTCACTGTTTCCGTACCGAAGCCGGCGCACACGGCAAGGCGACACGGGGCATTTACCGGGTCCACCAGTTTACCAAAGTCGAAATGTTTGCGTTCACGGAACCGACGAACGCCGCCTCGGATGCGATGCATGAAGAAATCGTGCGGATTGAAGAAGAGATCTTCCAGGGGCTGGGACTGCATTATCGAGTGGTTGATACCTGCACCGGAGATCTTGGTGCGCCCGCTTACCGTAAATATGATCTGGAAGCCTGGATGCCCGGTCGCGGCGAAGGGGGCGCGTATGGGGAGGTCACTTCTGCTTCGAACTGCACGGATTACCAGTCGCGCCGACTGGGAACCCGCTGCAAAACCAGCGGCCAGAAAGGGACCGAATTCGTCCATACCTTAAATGGAACCGCAGTTTCTATTGCCCGGGCGATCATTGCCGTTCTGGAGAATTATCAGCAGGCAGATGGAACCATTCTGATTCCCGAAGTCCTCAGGCCCTGGGTTGGAAAAGCGCAGATTGGTTGATTTTTCCGATTTGGAACAAACGGTGTCTCTTCAGAACTCGTAAAAGAAGCAGGGTAGTTTGTAAAAATTCAACGATTCCCACAGGATAAGACAGATCTTAAGTAGATCCTGGTTATGACTGGTTTTGGCTGGACAATTTGTATGTTGACCAGCCAAAATTGGTTTCAGCGTGCTGTTCTCATTTCTTTTTGTCCTCATTTCAGATCTTGAGTATTTCCGTGAATGATCATCCAGACAAAGATTTGCCTGACGACAACCCTGCCGATGACTCTCAATCCACGCCTGATCAAAATCTGACTCCTGATGAGTCGAAAAAAGTTTCAGATACGGGCTCAGAACAGACGGGGACTGAAATGGAGGAACCGTCTGACTCGGAGGAGGGGCTGCCGGAGTGGGAGCCTTTGACGCCGGAACTGGTCGAGGATGAAGCGATTCGGGGGGATTTCATGTTGCGCTGGGCGGCCATTCTATTGGCGTGCCTGTTTGCCGCGACGTACATCTCCGAGACGCAAACCCTGGTGCATGTCAAAACGGGGCAGTATCTGGCCAGTCATGGTTTCTGGCCACCTGCGACCGATGTGTTTTCTTATACCGCCGGGGATCGCCCCTGGCACAATAATGCCTGGCTGTTCGATTTGACGCTTTCGGGCGTGTATGGTTTACTTGGTGGAGCCGGGCTGACGCTGTTTAAGATGCTGTTGCTCGGCGCTACCTTTTATGTGATTGTCCATCTCTGCCAGCGTGAGATTTCCACCTGGTGGGGTTCGATTCTCGCTGTTCTCGCGTTGATTGCCTGCTTTCCACAGATCACGGTGACTCCGGAAATTATTACCATTCTGGGAGTCGCGCTCACATTGTGTTGTCTCCACAACTGGCAACAGAAGAATTCGGCCCGCGCATTATGGGTTTTAGTGCCTCTGTTTTTATTGTGGGCCAATTTTGATTCGCGGGTTTTTCTGGGCGTCATTCTGCTGGTGCTTTACACCTTGGGTGAGACGGTTGCGGTTTTCATCAATCGGTCTGTGCTGAACGATGATACCGATTACAAAGCCCTGTGGATGGTATCAGGCGTTTGTCTGCTTGCCACGTTGCTGAATCCTGCTGGCTGGCATTCCCTGACAGCCGGACTGAATTATTACACAGTTGATTATCCGGTGCTGCGATCGATGTTTTTCGGAAAACTGGGGCCGGAAGAGCTTGGTTATTTTTCAATGACTTCGCCTTTGTTCTGGCAGTCGCTCAATCATTATACGGTTGCCGCCTTCATTTTAATTTTGCTGACCTTTGTCAGTTTTATCCTGAATCAGGCGAAGATGAGCTGGGGGCAGTTGTTCGTATTTATCGGATTCAGCGGCCTGTCGATTCTGGCCAGCCATGAACTTGTCGTCACAGGCATCCTGTGTGCCGTGTTTGCGAATATCAATTTTCAACAATGGTACCGTGATACTTTTCGCCAGACGTATAGCGTGGAAACCTCCGAACTGCTGTTTTCCCGTGGCGGGCGGGCGTTGACGGTGCTCACGTTTTTTGTGCTGGCTTATCTCGTTGTCTGTGGTCGATTTCAGGGACAGGGGGCAATCCGTCATGCCGTGGGGGTCGGCTTCAGTCCTTCCCTCACCCGGGCGATCGACGGCTATCAGGCCGCGCTCTCTGAATCACTGGATGACCGCCCGTTTCATTTTGTGCTGGAGCAAGGTGATCTGCTTATCTGGCTGGATCAAAAATCATTCGTTGACAATCGGATTTCGCTGTTTGCCGGAACCGGGGAAAATGACTTGCTCGATCTGCATGACAAAACACGACGCGCCTTGCGAGTTCAGCGCGAAGAACAGTTGGGAACCGGAGTTCCGGATGTCTGGAAAAAGACCTTCGATCAATATCAGGTTACGCATGTGATTCCTCGCTTGTCCGGTGTGAATCCCGATTACCGTACGTTTTTTGATTTACTCGCCAATAAAAACTGGCAATTGACAGATCTGAACGGAGTGACCGCCGTCTTTTACAGAACGGATACGACCGACGAAAAAAACAAAGCGTTTTTAGCAGACCACCAGTTCAATTTCCAAAAACGGGCATTTCGGGAACAGAAAGAATTTCCGGAATTACGGTCAGACTGGGCGCGGCCCAAATCGTTTTACAGCCGTTACTTTCTGCCGCAAACGGAAAATCTGGAGAATGATGTGCAAACCGCCCGTCATTACCTGGGGCTGATGTCTCAATCGGGCGGCAATCATGAAATGGGAGCCAGCTTTGCGATGCTCGCGATTCAGCTGGCAAATCGCGGTCTGGTAGAAAATCCGAACAGCGCAGAAGCATATCGGGTTCTGGGCAGTGCTTATGGTTATCTGGCAGGTCTCGAAGCACAGTTGCTGGCACCGCCGGCCTCGCGCAATCAGCAGCGGCAACCAGTCAGCATCGATCGGATGCGTTACTTTCAGATTCTGCACGCTTATCATCAGTCAATGATTATCGATCCTGATTATGCAGCCACACATCTGTTTCTGTTTGATCTGTATACAAATATGGGAAAAGTCGATCTGGCGCATCATGAATTGAGCACCTATCTGGAAATGATTGAAGGACAGGAGCAGCTTTCGGATGATGCCTTTGCCCGGTTACGGGCTTACACCGACCATCTGGACAAACTCAATACACAGATTAACCAGATCACGCAGGAACTGGATAAGCAGCAGTCCGAAGGGGCAGATCGTCTGCAGTTAGCCAGCCAGGCCTACCAGAATGGTTTTGTTTTACTGGCACAACGTTATCTGGATGATCCGGTTTACATCGCACAGAACCCGCTGGCGCAGAATCTGAAAGCAACGATTCTGATGGAAGTCGGCCATTCCGAAGATGCAAATTCACAAATGGTGCAACTGGAGAGTCTCGCACAGAGTGATCCTCGAATTCCCTGGCGGGCGCAGGCGGCATTCACCAATCTGGGTAATGGAAATTATCAAAGCAGCTTTGATTTCTGGCAACAGGAGATCAGAGCGTTTGAAGAAGCGCGGATCGCCGGTTTGTTACAGACACTGCCTCTGATTCAACCCCCGTCCAACAGTTTTTGGCCTAATCAGCACGCGGTTTCGGTGGTCAATTACCTGTATGGGCTTTCGCAGCAACAAGCGCCACTCAAACTGAATCTCGCACGCTGTGAGATCGAAGCCGGTCAGACCGCGCAGGCGACGAAGCTCTTACGCGAGATCATCGAAGACGAACCCGATTCTGCTTATCGGCCGATCGTACGGTTTTATCTCTATCAGCTGACGGGCGAGTTGATCCCGGTTCAGGCGGAGGCCCCCGTCGGACAGTCTGAGCCCGAGCAGACCGAACAACCCCTCGTGGCTCCCAAACCTTAGCCGGTGTCCGGGTTGATGGCAGCATTTCCAGGTCCATTTAGACCGAGTGGAATTGAACGAGAGACGCGATAGTGAAACGGGATGCGCTCCAGCCGTCCAGATCAGGCCGGTTTTAAGACCTTGAGTTTTGTCCCTTTTACGAGATCGGCGACCTGCCCCCGATAAACTGTCATGTGCGGTGCGATGAGATGCGCTTTGAGTGCGTCTACGCTGTCCCACTTTTCCATCACCGTCACAATCTGAGTGCCATTCTTTATCTGGGCGGGAATGTCGGTTTCTTCATCGATAGCCGGCCCGTATTCAATGCAGCCTTCTTCCGCCAGCACCTGCGGCACCAGTTGATGAAAGGCTTCCAGAAAGGCGGCCTGTTTTCCTTCGACGATTTCAATATCTGCGATGACGAAAATCATGTCTCTGCTTTCTGCGAGGTGACTACCGGGTTTGTAGGCGTTTGATTAATTGACTGGCTTTGATGATGCGGCGGGAGTGAAGTCCCTTCGCAATTTTTTCCTGCCCTGAGTGTGCTTCCACACTGAATCGATACACGGGACCATCCTGGTAGATGAGTCGGGCCGTGCAATTCACGATGGCACCAATGGGGGTGGGAGCCAGATGCTCCACATCCACATGAGTGCCGACACTCAGGGACTTGTCATCAAGACACGGTTCAAGAAATTGTAACGCAGCCTGCTCCAGAAACCAAATCAGAGACGGCGTCGATAAGACAGAAATTACTACTTCATGGGTGAAGGTAATCGTATGGCTTTTTTGAACTTCGAATGTAATCGTGTTCAATGAGCCAATTCGGGGAGCCTGAGTCTGCATGAAGAATTTCAGTTCTTTTCGAAAACCTATTGCGAAATTTCAATCGGAATGGTGTCGGAAATCCGGGAGTCACTCGTCGAAACACTGATCGTGGATCGAATGAGTTGTTTTGCCAGCGTCGATTTGATGTCTGGCGTTACGGTGACAGGCAGCGTAACCGTGATTTTTGAGACACCGCCGATTTTGGTCGGAATTTCCAGGACCGCCTGCGAGGAGCTGCTGTTATCGGTTTTGGCAGCAGACGCATCAATCAGTTTTTTAGGTCCTTTGATTTGCAGAATATACACATCAGGTCTGCCGACAGTCAGAATGCTGAGACCGATCGAACCTTCCATTTTGACAGGTATGCCCGGGAAAGTCGCATCCAGCGTAATCGTTCCGTGGCTGTGTTTTAAACCTTCATCATAGGGGACCGTAAAGTAAGTATCGACTGCCGCGTAAAGTGTTTCGTAAGGTTTGCCCGGTTCCGGTCGGGGAATATTATTGAATGATTTTCCTCGCCCATAAAAAGAACCTTTATGAGCTTCGACCATCTTGCCATCAGGGCCTTTTTTATACAGACGGTGATCAATGCGGCCACTGAATCCGTCATATTTTTTATCATCGGAGGGAAAAGTCAACTGGATACTCGTCGTGTTACTTTCGCCACTTTCCGGTCTCCACTCGGGAATGTCCATTTTTCGGAATGTGCGGTAGTTGGCCATGATCGGAAAATTATCCTGCAGCACCACACGTGTGAGGCCTCCCAGACTGGCAGTCATGCTCCTTACCTGTCCTGAGGAGTTGGAGAACGTGACCAGTTTATCGGCGTCTTTTCCGGAATCAATTGTGGAAAACGCGAGTTTGTCATTCGAAGCGCGGAAACGCTGCGCTTCGATCAGCAGGTCATACTTGGATTCATTGAGCCAGTTACCACTGAAGGTACTGACGACGACTTCATGAATCCCTTCCTCTTTGATGGAAACGGTCAGGCTGGCATTCGATCGGTCGCCTCCCAGCTGTGATGTCTGTTGAATGACACGAAAGCCAATCTCTTGCCCATCCGGATCAAAGACACTGACCAGCAGACGTCCGGAACTGCTGGCTTCAAAACCGAGCATGACGGTCAGACTGCTGTCTCTGCGCGTGACCGCGATGGGATAACGGTGATACGCTCCGGCAGAGATCGTTTTTTGTGGTACGACAAAAGCAGCAATGCGTTCGGAGTCGCGCAAGGCGAGTCCGGGCAGACTGACCTCTGTTTCCAGATCAGACAACTCAATCGGTTTGTGTACGACGTCCAGAAAACTGAACTCCCGCTCGCCATGCTGTGAAACGGTGTAATACGCCAGATATGTTTTTCCGGTTTCCATCAACTCGCGTTTGCGCGTGCTGTAAAAGAATGATTTACTGCTGTTCGAGAGCACCAGAGAAATCTCATTACCCTGCGCCTCTTCTTTTCCTGGTAAGGCAATCGAAAAGGGAATCTTTTCCTTGTTGCCGTTCAGATCCAGAATGGTCACACTGCCGTCACTGTCCTGGATTTCGACTTTTTCCAGCTTGACAATCGCAGGCGTATTTTTCAGCAATAGACTCCCTCGATCGGAGACTTCGCCATCGATATTCAGATCCAGGTCTACTTTTTTGTGAGCCGCAATATTGTTTGAACGGTCATAGAGACGGTTAAATTTGGAATAGTGATTGATGCTGAATTCCGCAGTTTGTTTTTTCGGATCGACGGTCAGGTTTGCCAGCCTCAGGAATTCCGTATAGGCTTTGTCGATGTCGATCAGGCCCGCCCCCTGTTGAGCATAGGTGAAACCCTGCATGCGTGTGGCCGAATTTTCGAGCGCCAGCCGCATGCTTAATGCCAGTGAAGTGAGCGAGTAACGACTGTCCGAGGATTTTTTTCGAATAGATTCGATTTTCAGTTTCTGTCGCTCTAACACTTTTTCGTAAGCTTTGTCGGCTTTGACCAGCGATAACATGGCAGCGGCAGCACCGGCGGCAATCGGCGAAGACATACTGGTTCCGTTATACATGCTCGATCCATCGGAGTTTAACGGCGTCGAGGAAAGGGCAGAACCGGGGGCAACCACATTCGGACGCATTTCTCCTGTGTAGGAAGGTCCCAGTGAGGAAAAGTAGAGTAATCCGTGTTCAGGCGCATTGACGCCTTCTGCCAGACGGTAATGTTCTCTTAAGGTATTGGATGAAACATGAGCGCCGACAAAAACGGCAGGGCTCGAACCTCCCAGACCGTTGATCGTACGATAACCGGGGCCATCGTTTGAAGCAGACACAAAAAACGTGGTGCCAAATTTTGCTGATAAATCCTGAATGAGAATACTCAGCGGACGTTTGAGATAACCTTCGTGACTTCCCAGTGAGATATTCACGACATCGGGAACATAACCCTCGGGATTAAAAAACGCAGAAATGATGCCGCGCAGGATCGCCTGATCGGTACAGCTGCGTCCCGAACAGACCTTAATGGCCATCAATTCGGCTTTGGGAGCTGCGCCCTCAATCTGCGCCCCGCTACCGGCAACAATTCCCGCGACGTGAGTCCCGTGTGATTGTTGATCGAAGGCAACCGTGATTTCCGTGACCTGTTTTTTTGCGTCAGGACGGAACAGCAGTGGATAGGCGATTTGTTTTGTGCGCGAGGGAAATTCCAGCATATTCTGATAAGGAACTTTCAGCCCGTCTTTTTGCATTTTACGTGCAGTATTGAAATCCACGATGGGAGTATCGGCTTCTTCTTTGCTGAATTTGCCATCCATGTCCACATCAACAAAGGCCAGCGTATATTCTTTGGGAAGATCGAGTTTGTCCAAATCCGGCTTTTTCGCGACCAGGGGGGCTTCGGGATCTTTTGCTTTTTTCTCTGCGTCCGCTTTTTTCTGCTCTTCTTCTTTTTTCAGTTCCGGATTGGGAATCAGGCCGACGACAACCATCAATTTATCGTCTTTGGTTCCATTGCGGTTGATATCAACGCCTTCTTTGCCGAGAGTGGTCCAGATATCGCCTTGCTGAAAACCGAGCTTTTTCTCATCGATGTAACCAAAGAAAACGTAGTCATCTTCTTTAATCGTTGCCGGCAGGTCGATCAGCTTACCGGGTTCAATTTCAATTTTGCCATCCAGTTGTCTGACACGTTCCAGTTTCATGCGGCCTTCACGCGTGGCATCATTCCAGAAAATGACGCGGTCCTGAAAGACCGGATGGCTGGTATCAATGCCGGTATCGATAATCGCGACGATCGTACCTTCACCCAGGCCTTTGCCGGCAATACGTTTGCGCAGCGCGGGAATCTTGATATCGTCCAGGGGAACATACAACGAGTCAAAATCCGCTTCCGGCGCTGCCTGCGGTTCGGATATCTTGGTTTCTGACAATGCAGGTTCTGCCTGGGGTACGATTTTTCCCGGCTTGATTTCTTCCATCACACCCGAGGGAAGTTTGAGTGACTCGATGAATTTCTGGTCGTTTAACTTGCTTGGCGGGAGATTCACCACCAGAAAAGGGATGTCATTACCGATGCCCAGGTTGGGGTCATAAATAATTTTCCCCCCGGCTTTCGTCACCAGGGTGGCTGTCCGCCGCACATCATTCACGCGTAATAACAGGGTTAATTCCGGTGAGCAGTCACATAACTCTTCTTTGATCGTTTGGGCAGACGCCGTTTCACTGATTTGAATCAAACAGCAGAACATGCTGGCAATGATCAGAGAACGACTCATCAGTTTACGACGATTTAAAATATTCATCAGACCCTCAAGCTTTCGGGATCCAGAGCGCGGGGCCCTGTTTTAGATTTACATATCAGGAGTGGTTTTAAGTGGTCGGGCAGGAATCGCGATTTTTGCAATTTTGAACACGCCGATTGCTAAACCGTAGATCTTTCCTATCAGACCATGCTTTAATATATGATACATTTTGTTGATGTTGTTTATATTCTCACATGCCAACCAGCCATTGTGAATACTGGAGAACAGGGAAAATATGATTTAATGATGACTTGGTAAGAACTTAGGAGTTCTGGCTGATGAGTCGTCGATCACAAACTCATCTTTTCTAAGTTACGTCATAAACGCGTCATTGACAAAGTAATAAATATAAAATACGATCTATCTATGCTTCACGCTACCCGTCACCCCCTGGTACTCGCTTTTTGTACAGTGTTTGTATTAGACATTGTCTTAGTGTTTGGCGGTCCGTCTCGGGTTGACTCCCCGGATGAAAATCCTGACTGGCTCTTTTCTGAGTTTGAGTTAGAAGAAAGCGAAGATTTCGGTGAAGAAGAGACGCTGATCCAGGATGTGGAATTCTCGATCGAGATTTCTCTCTCGAATTCCATGATTCATGACGTTGAATTCAGCGTTCAAAAATCGGATCGATATGAAAGTCATATCTCCCGCGGCCCGCCTGTTACCTGCTGCTGAATGTCCGGTTGCTCACCGGCATCGTCCCCATTCCGAATTCGCTGGTAGTTCTCTTGCTGCGCTCCCCACTCGAAGATTTTGCTGAATGCCTGCTATGCATTAGGCAAAACCGCTGATGGCTTACAGCTTGAGTAGGCAGTTTCTCAGAGTATTAATTTCATTTGCCTCACCCCTGAACGCAATGCTCAGGTTCATTCAACATATGGATGGCTTTTATGTCACAAAATGATCCAAATCAAACTAAGTTTAATTTTCCAAGTTATCTTAGTGAGTTTAACCCCTGGCATAACATCAAAATTATGCATACAAATATTCCGACAGATCTCCTGTCTGGAGTCACGGTCGCTGTGATCGCCATGCCGCTGGCTTTGGCATTTGGAGTGGCTTCCGGGTTAGGGGCAGAAGCAGGAATGTGGGCCGCCATTTGTGGTGGAATTCTGGTGGGACTGTTTGGTGGTTCCAATACCGGCGTCAGTGGACCGACCGGGCCGAAAGTTGTGCAGCTGGCGGCGATTATCGCTGCCACCAAACTGGCATCCGGAGAACCGGATATCGTGTTTGCCATGTCGATGGTCTTTCTGAGCGGTTTAATCTGTATCGGTCTGGCGTTAATGAAAATCGGACGTTTTATCTACTACACACCTTATTCGGTCGTGTCCGGGTTTATGTGCGGGATCGGCGTGATTATTATTCTGCTCGAAATTCCCCCTATGCTGGGCTTTGCCACACCGAACTCTGTGATCGGTGCCATCAAGCAGATTCCCTATGATGTGATGCATGAAAAACCACATGCGCTGATCATTTCACTGGCAACATTTTTTACTATTTTGCTCTGGCCTCGCGTCACCAAAAAACCATGGATGCCGGCACCTCTATTGGGTTTGATTGTCGGAACCAGTATCGCGCATCTCTTTCATTTCGGAGACATCGAATATCTCGGATCAATGCCGGTCGGTATGCCTCATTTGTACTGGCCCGATTTTACCCGTTTTGGTGATATGATTGGCGGTGCCTTTGCATTAGCCGGCCTTTGTATTTTCGATTCGCTGTTGACCTGTCTGGTGGCGGATAACATGACCGGTGAGCGCCATAACAGTGATCGCGAAATTTTCGGGCAGGGAGTTGCCAATCTGGGCTGCGGGATTGTGGGGGGCGTGACAACAGCGACTGCCACCATGCGGACCGTTGCCAATATCAAGTGTGGCGGAAAAACGGGACTCGCATCGATTACTCATGGTGTGGTGCTCCTGGCGTTAATGCTGGGACTGGCTCCCTATGCCACCTACATTCCGATGGCGTGTCTGGCAGGGATTCTGCTCAAAGTGGGTCTGGATATCATCGATTACCGTGTCCTACCCGTATTGCACCGCATGCCTTTAACGGATTCCATCTGCTTCTGGTCGGTCCTGATCCTGACGATTTCTGTTGACTTGCTCGTGGCAATGGGCGTGGGGATTACGATTGCCTTTGTTCGCATCGTGCAGGAACTGGGACAGACTTATGAGCAGAACGTGATCAGTTTAAATAAAATGACTCGCACCTTACCCCCGGATGTTTCCATTCCGGAAGAGCTTAAGGAAAAAGTTCTCAAATTACGTCTGGAAGGACCACTGTTCTTTGGTGTGTCGGACACAATCTATCGGGCTTCTTCTGCGCTGGTTGATTACAAATATCTGATTGTCCGTATGGCCCGTGTTCCGATGGTGGATATGTCGGGCGCGTATTTACTGGATGATATTATTGAGAAAGCACATAAACAGGGAGCCATTGTGTTCTTTACCGGATTAAGGCCACAGGTCGAACGTACTCTGGCCCGATTGAAAATTATCGAAAAAGTAACCGGAGAAAACTGCCTGGCAACCTTCAACGACGCGATCCTTCGCATAGAGGAAATCGAGCAGGGATTAGCGTCAAAGAAAGGCAAGATGGAATCAGATCATCTCAGCCGGGTGTAATGAGTTCTGACGCCTGATATCGGGAATGCAGTGAGCGATAACGCTGGCTGCATTCCCATTTTTTTTAAAAGTCAGTGATCTCCGGAACTGTTTTCGGAGATTCCAAATCTTTTTTGACGTGGGATCGATCGAATTACCGGTTTCAAAAAACACCCAGAACTCAAAATCGATACGAACTAACTCGCCCGATCGAAACGCTCATCGGAAGCTGCAGAAAAACGTCGTTTTTTATCTTGTGAGACATGCTGCCGAGTAGTGGGGTGAGGTCGAGAATTCCTGCCGTATCCACCCCCTTTCGCACGAGACCTGAGGTAGCGCAGTTCCTGAAATTCTCCTTGATACTCACCTCTCGTGGTTTCAAAATTGCAATAATGAATACAACAGGCGCATTTTCTGATGAAATGTAGCGGTTGTAGGAATCAACGCCAGAATGACGATTACGAGATTTGCGCGAAATATAGTCTGGTGAGTAATTTAGGCCCTGTTTTACAGTGTTGACAGAGAGTCATGCACTTTAATCAATCCCCCGGTTTTCGAGATTTTTTCAAAACTTTTTTATTGTGTTTGGGATACCTCTCTGGCAAAGTAATGCCTGTCACTTACCAAGTGTAACTGATTTCATGACAGTGGCTGATGCCATTTTAAAGCACTGCATGAAGCATCTGAGATTTACAACTTTTGCCAAGCGATTAATAACATGCTTACAATTTCAAAAGACATCCTGCCACAGACATTTCTGAGCTACATCGCTTTCAGGATCGCTTTCATGGATACCCTGGAGCGAATCGCTCTGGCAAAGCAGGTAGGAGATGATCCATTCGATTCATTTGGTTACCTGACCGAAGTTCCATTTTTGCGAAATGTTCCACCACACGTTCAACTGGACCTGTTATCGGTGACCTGGGCCAAGCATCTGGCCAGTGAGCACGTCGAAGGCGACCTGGTTGATGAGAGTGTGGTCTACGCGGTCTGTGAAACGGCTGCCCGCATCATTGATGAACAACCGGATGAAGCACGTCGTTTCCTTGAGGGGGGACCATTGGACGTGCACATTGCCGTTGATCATTTTCTTTCATCGGAAGTTCGCAATCTGCACTTGAATCTGTCCAACGAAGGTGACTTTTTACTGATCAGTCAGTTTCAGGATATGCCGCCTGCAGAAGCTTTGCCGATGAAGGAAGAATTTGGGATTGAGGAAGACGCGATCGAACCCATGTTTGATGTGTTGATGCAATGGTATATGTCGGTTGATTTCATGCCGAACCTGGAAGGTTTACTGCAGGAACGGGAAGTCGCCAAGGCGATCACCATCGTCGGTTTGAAACAGCAGCCGCTCTGTTAAAACAACGGACGCGATGCACCAGAGGGGGAGCTCAGGAACGGTTGTTATCATCCGTTCCTGTTTTTTTTCGTCTCGATTTAAAAACGTCCAGCCGTTTACGAATCGTCGCTTCAAAGCCGCGTTCTACCGGGCGATAATATTCTTTCTCGACCCCCAGATAATCCTGATCGACCCAGCCCTCTTCAGCAGCATGTGCATACTGATAACCTTCGCCGTGCCCCAGTTGTGTGGCGCCGGAGTAGTGGCTGTCCTTTAAATGAATGGGCACGGGCAGCAGCGATTTATTTCTGACATCATTCAAGGCTTCATCAATGGCGACATACGAGGCATTTGATTTGGGCGCGGTTGCAATATAGGTGACGGCTTGTGCCAGTAAAATCCGGCCTTCGGGCATACCGATTTTTTCCACCGCATTAAACACGGACGTTGCCAGAATCAGCGCCGTCGGGTCGGCATTACCCACGTCTTCGGACGCCGCGATCACAATCCGGCGGGCCAGAAACCGTGGATCTTCGCCCGCTTCAATCATCCGCGCCAGCCAGTACAACGCCGCATCAGGGTCACTGCCGCGCATGCTCTTGATCAATGCACTGGCGGAATCGTAATGATTATCTCCGTCCTGATCGTACTGAATCGCTTTTTTCTGGATCGACTCCTGCGCCACTTCCAGGTCAAACACGCGATCCTCTCCATACAGCGAAAGCACGCCGATTTCCAGCGCGTTCAAAGAACGCCGTGCATCACCGTCGCAGACGTCAATCAGAAAATCCATCGCTGCCGGTTCAACGCTCACCTTGTGCCGCGCGAGACCTCGTTTTTCATCACTGAGAGCCCGCTGCATGAGCTGTCGAATGTCGTCTGGCGTTAAAGGCTGGAATTCAAAGATCTGACTGCGGCTGATGAGCGCGGAAACCAGCGAGAAAAAGGGATTCGACGTCGTCGCGCCAATTAGGGCAACCACGCCCGCTTCCACATCGGGCAGCAGCACATCCTGCTGGACTTTGCTGAAATGATGTAATTCATCGATGAACAGAATCGTCTGTTTTCCGCCTGTTGCCAGTTCATCGCGGGCCCGGTCCAGCGCGGCGCGGACTTCTTTGATCCCGGCGGAGGCAGCGTTTAATGCTTCAAAACGACGATCAGATTGCAGGGCGATGAGTTCCGCCAGTGATGTTTTGCCGGTGCCGGGGGACCCATAGAAGATCAGCGATCCAATTCGGTCTGCTGCCAGGATTCGACGCAGCAACTTGCCTTCACCCAGAAAATGCTGCTGGCCGACAAATTCTTCCAGCGACCGGGGACGCATACGGGCGGCCAGCGGTTTGGCTTTTTCCAGATTGCCGGATTCCTGCTGGTCGAACAAACCCATAAAAAAACCTCCGCCAAGTGATTCAGACGCGGGTATATTAGAACCCGTGATTGCAAAGTGGGAACCTGATAACCCGGGTTGTGTGAGCCGGATATACCGGATATACACGCAGCCGAATTTCGGGGGTCCCCAGTTTAGTATTTGTAGGGTCAACTCACGATTTTGAATCAACAAGGCAGAGGAATATTCCTCGTATCTGTTATGCCCTCATTTTAGTCAGCAGTCCCACTCAAAACAAGGATACGATTCTATAATTTATTTTCATTGAAAACAACGAACCATTATCCCTCGTGCTTTTTCGAGGTGGCTTTCTGTTTCTGTTTTTGCTGGATTAAAAATTCCACCAGATCCCGTAAATCGTCTTTGCTGAGCTGTTTGACAATCTCTTCGGGCATGGCCGATTTTCCCGAAGCCCGTTCATCAATGTCCGCTTTGGCGACGCGAATGAGAGTGCCCTTGGCATCCATCAGTTCGAGCTGATCGTCGGTTTCCTTGCGAATGATTCCCACGATGACTTTACCGTCCAGCATTGCCAGTACTGCCGTCTCAAAGCCTTTTGCAATTGCCTTATTCGGGGCCACGATTGCTTCCAGCAGATAACGTCGGTCCTTGTCGATGCCGATACCGGATAAATCGGGGCCGACTTCGCCTCCGTTGTTATCGATTTTGTGACAACGGCGGCACGAAGTATCACTGCGTCCAAAAAAGATCTCGCGTCCACGGGCCGCGTTCCCGCCGGCCAGCGTTTCCATGTAATCACGGATCGCGTCCTCCTGCGGTCGGCTCTGCTCGAAAACTACGAGAAGTTGATCCAGTTCGGGGGTCTGTTTCTGTTTTGCTGCTTTGAGTAAATCGAGCTGAATCTCAGCCGGTACCTCCCCTTTTGCGAGTCGCTGCATCCAGCGGATTAAAATCGCAGTCGCAGCCGGCGTTTTCATTTCGGCCAGCGTCTGCAGGGCGCCCTGTTTTTCGATCATTTGCCCGTTGTCGATTGCCTGCTCCAGCGTGGGGAGGGCTGTTTCCGGCTGATGTTGTGCCAGAATGTTTCTGCCGGTGACCCGCAGTTCGGGTTGGCTGTCTTTGATGGCGTTTTTCGCGACGTCTGTAATTTGTGGGTAACCAAGTTTATTGAGTGCATTCAAAGACGCGACACGTACCTCCACCGGACGTTTTGCATCGACGACCATTGCCGCCAGCAGCGGCGCTGCTTCCTTGATGCCGTATTTCGCTGCCAGCACAGTGCCTGCTTCTTTGATTTTTTCCGAACTCTGAAACAGGTCTGGCACAATCGGACCGACAATCCCGGTCAACTCAATCGGGGCCCGGTTCGCAATCGGCTGCCAGCGGCCCAGCACCCGGTCGAGGGGCGCGGGGTCGTTCCATTGATTGAGTTCTTCAACCGCTTCCAACCGCAGTGCTTCGGGGACTTTCTGATCAGCGGCGATCTTCGCAACCGCTGCCGCATTTGCGGCACCGCCCAGGCGGAAGTTGGCATTCATCACGCGTCGCAGCAGCGCGTCCGCCATATCAGGTCGTTTCGAAACCGCTGCCAGATCGGATAATGCGGCGGGAATTGGTTCATCGTTAATCGCACGGGCCGCTTCGAGTATGACCAGCGGGTCAGCGTCCTGTAAAAACAGACCGACCTCTTTGCGCTGCAGACGTCGTAACGCGACGACGGCTCCTAAACGCACCGCCGCCGATTCGTGATTCGCGGCGGCGATCAACTGCGCGGCATCTCCGATGCGTGCCAGCGCCAGAATCGCCGTGTGCCGCAGCATCGGGTCGGCGTTGTTATTTGTCTTGAGCAGTTCAAACAGCGCGGGAATCGCGTCCGCAGACTGCAGTTTGCCGAGTGCCAGAGCCGCAAAGTATTGCACGCGGGCATTGGGATCGGATGTCAGTTTGATGAGTGCCGGAGTTGCCGCTTTCCAGCCCGCTTCGCCGGTCACTTTTGCGGTCTGGCCGCGGACTTCACTGTCGGCGTCGTTGAGCAGACTTTGAATCCCGGAGACGGCAGAACCAGTTTTGCGACCGAGTTGACCGACGCCCCAGATTGCATGCAGGCGGGCCAGCTGATCCTGGGAATCGAGGGCCACACTCTGTAAAGCCTCTAAAGCATTCTGATCGACGAGCGCAAACTGCGCTTCCATGCGGATGCGCTGGTCCGGGTGTGCCAGCAGCTTGGCGAGTTCTTCCTTCGGCCGTTGTGAGAAGCCCTCTTTCATGATCTCCGCGGAATGTACTTTCGTGGCGGCTTTGGCGTGTTCGGTATCGGTGAACTGATAAATGCGGCCTTTACCCAGACCGTTCCATCCATTCACCCAGTCACTCACATACAGACTGCCGTCGTAGCCGAAGTCGACATCGGTGGCCAGAATCTGCCAGATGAATTCATGCGAATCGGTCAGTTCAAACGAAGCCCCTTTCGGTTTGACGGCGAACGAACGAATGCCGCTCTGGGACGGCGTCCCCCGGAAGTCGGCCAGGAAAAAATGGTCTTTGTAACGATCTGACAGACCGATGCCCGGATAATGGACGAGCCCGGAAGGTCCGTCGGCGAGATTGATCACGGGGGGCACCATGTACGCCGGCTGTCCTGCATGCGCGGGATGCCAGATCTTTTCCCGGTTGAACGGCCCGCGATCGCTGAGGTACTGATAATACATCCGCCAGCCGGTGTCGCCCCCTTCAACGACATACACCCAGCGGGCTTTGTCGCTGCTGTCGGAATTGTTATCGCCGGTGAAGAGATTTCCAAAATCGTCGAACGCCAGTTCCTGCGGGTTGCGTAATCCGTAGGCGAATTCTTCCAGTTCGGTCCCGTCCAGGTTGCAGCGGAAGACGGCTCCCGTATCCGGGCGAAACAGATGTTTGCCTTCTTTGGTTTTGATGTTGTATCCCCGGTCGCCAATGCTGAAATAGAGGCGTCCATCGGGACCCAGCTTCAAGCCGTGCAGGTCATGACCGCGAAAAGCAACCCGCACGCCGTAACCGCTGCTCAGTTTTTCCCGCAGTGTCGCTTTGCCTTCGTGGGCGGTGTCGCTCAGTTTCCAGACGTGCGGAATACACGTGTAATAAACGTAACCCCCGCGGGCGAGGATGCCGGCACCGGTCCCCTCCAGAATCCCGTTGAAGCCGTCCGCGAAGACACTCGCATGGTCGGCTTTGCCGTCGTGGTCGCGGTCTTCCAGCAGCCGGATGCGGTCGTGTTCGAGCCCGTATTGATTGACTTCGTCTTTGAGATGTTTCTTGAAGTACGCCAGCCGATCTTCCAGGGTCTCGGCTGCCAGGTCATCGTGCAGCCAGTTCATGTGGCCGCGATTGTCCTCGACCCCTTTTCCCTGACGAAAGGTTTCCGCCACGTAAAACCGGCCTTGCTCGTCGATGCAGAACGCCACCGGATTCGCCAGCAGAGGCTCTGCGGCGAACAGACTGACCGTCATACCCTCCGGCACCCGGAAACCCTGAATCGCCTGCTCTCCTTCTTTCGACGCCTCGGCGATGGCCGGCGTGTAGGGAGTTTCCGCGAAACTCGGTTGAGGTGTGAGGAATGGCAGCAGACAAACGCAGAGGGAAAACAGACATCGATGTTCAAACGATAACAGTTTCAGACAGCGGGCAGGGAACAAGGTGACACTCCTCGGCGAGACTATGATGTATCAAAATCGGGATTGATGAAGAATTTATCATATCTTAACGCTCCCATTAAGCAGTTCACAGCCTGGAATTCTCCTAAATTGCCTGATCAATACAGATTTGAGTCTGACAGAATTATTTCGCGAGCGAGCATAGTACTTGTCTTTATAAACTGGCTTGAGAAGCGAAATCTGAGTACCATGAATGATATAGGAAAGACAATCAGATCAGCGGGTTGGCTGTTCTTTAAGTTTGCTTATAAAATTATACGTCATCATATCACAGGGTGCGCAGCGCACTAGAATCGGGTCGCTCAATGAAGAATGTAGTCAGCCTCATCCTCGGCGGAGGAAAGGGCACACGTCTGTTTCCACTTACCCAGTTTCGCTCCAAACCCGCCGTCCCGCTGGCAGGAAAATATCGGCTGATCGATATTCCGATTTCGAACTGCATCAACAGCGAACTGAGCCGCATTTATCTGCTCACGCAGTTCAACTCGGTCAGTCTGCACCGTCATATTCGGCAGACGTACAAGTTCGATTCGTTTGGCGGCGGCTTCGTGGAGATTCTGGCGGCCCAGCAGACGATGGAAGGGACCGACTGGTATCAGGGAACCGCCGACGCCGTCCGCAAGAATATTCGCTGCATTGAACAGTCCGATATCGACTACGTGCTGATTCTCTCCGGCGATCAGTTATACCGCATGGACTATCAGGAGATGTTGCAGACGCACATCGAATCGAAAGCCGATGTCACGATTGCCACCGTTCCGCTTTCGAGCGAGCAGGCCTCCGCATTCGGCATCATGCGCGTGGACGATACGGGGCGCGTGAAAGGGTTCCTGGAAAAACCACAAACCGAAGAAGAACTGGCGATGGTGCGTACGCCTGCGGAGTGGATTGATCAGCAGGGCATCGAGAGTAAAGGCCGCGACTGTCTGGCCAGCATGGGCATTTATCTGTTCAACCGGGATCTGCTGGTCGATCTATTGAAGAAAACCGCTTACGAAGACTTTGGGCGGGAAATTTTCCCGATGTCAATTCGCACGCATAAAGTACACGCGCATCTGTTCGACGGTTACTGGGAAGACATCGGCACGATCCGTTCGTTTTACGATGCAAACCTGGCGCTGGCGAATCCGAACCCGCCGTTCGATTTCGTGGTCGAGAAGTCCCCCATTTATTCGCGTCCCCGTTACCTGCCGCCCACCCGCTGCGAAGGGGTGACCATCAAACGCAGCCTGATCGCCGATGGTTGTGAAATCGACGAAGGGGCCGTGATTGAAAACAGTGTGATTGGCCTGCGCTGTCGCATCGGCAAAAACGTGACGATCAAAAATTCGATCCTGATGGGATCCGACTATTATCAAGACCAGTGTAACGAGACGGCAGACGACAGCCTGCCTCCGTTCGGCATTGATGACGGCGCGTATATCGACGGTGCGATCGTGGATAAAAACTGCCGCGTGGGAAAAAACGTCCGCATCGAACTCAACGGCCACACCGAACAGGACTTCGACCACACCGACGTCCTGATCCGAGACGGCATCATCGTCGTCCCCAAAGGCACCGTCCTGCCGGACGGGTGGAAGTTGTAAAGTTCCAGACATCGTGAGAACACAAAAAGGCAGCTCTTTGGAGTTGCCTTTTTTAATGTACTTGAAAGTGTGTCTGATTGTCTATATGGTGAACCCGTGTTTTTCTGGGTGTGTCATAATCGATCGGGGACCAGGTTGATGAGATTACTGATTACGATTGCTGTTCTGTTACTCGGTTCGATTTCTGTGCATGCTGAGTTTCCGACAAAGCAGTACGGGATGGGCTTTGAGACGGTTACGGTTTTTGAATACAAAAAAATACTCCGCGAAGCCAATGAAGAGATCCCTGTTTTTCCACCTCGTACAGAGACCGCTGTGATTGTCAGATTGGTGGAATCGGAATCACGTGCTTCCATGGCTGGTCTCAAAGAAAATGATCTGATCCGAATTATTAACGGCAGTTATTTGCAGTCCCCCAAAGCTGCAGATGAAAAACTGAAAATGATCACGAATCAGGACCTGTTGGATTTGGGAGTCATTCGCCGAGTGGATGGTGCGTGGAACCAGGTTTCAATAGTTTTGAAACCGATTACTGATAAAGAAGCACTCAAACTGAGTCTCAGCAAGGTCTCGAGTATTGATGGCTCATTCAAACCTTACGTGAAGGTCAGGCATAGAAACACGCCGTTCACAAATTTTGCTCCCAACAATATTCAGTTGTATTACACCGAGAGATCGTCACGGCCTGATGCGCTGCATATGAAAATCGCACAGTTGATTCCCGGGCAATCTCAGCCAGGTCGATTTGTCATCACGGTTGAAACAGACAAATACACTTTCGAACCAGAGGGAATTCAGCCGAACCGGCCAGGCCTGTTCTTTCCGGGTTCTTTACGAAGTCCGCAATGGGAACCAGTTAAAATTGAAATTCTTCTCATTCAGTCAGACGATGGGCTCAAAAAAATAAAAGAAGAATTTAAGCTTGCTGAAGAGACTTACGACAGGGAATTCAAAGGTTTTAAATTCGATAAAGACAGGAAAGACAAAGCCTATCAGCAACGCAACCAGCAAAGATTAGCGCTCATCACATCCATGGAGAGAATCAATGCCAAAATTATCAGCTCAGAAAAAAATCATCAGAGGTTGTTACAACACAAGGAGCGTCTTTCAAACCGGTTGAACCTTCCGGGCAGTAATCACATTAAACTGACGGAACAAGCAAGAGCGGCAATTAAGGCCCAATTTTTGGGTCTCACGTCAGGGCAGAAGGAACTCGTAAAGCGAGTTTTTACAATGGGTTTCTTGCCCAGTTCGTTAAAGGAAGAGGAATTACTACAGCTCGAAGAAACAGGACTTGCAGATCAGGAGATCAAAAACCGGCATGCAAAGCAGGGGTGGAATTGGATTGATGTTCCCTTGAATCCACAGCGACTGGCAATGATTAAGAAGATCATCTCTGCCAAAACAGTGACAGTGTACCACGAAAACGCACCCGAGCAGAAATTCGAAGTCACTCCCGAACAGAAAGCACAAATGCAAACCGTACTGGCCGTCTTCGAAGCCGAAGGCGGGAAGGTGGGGGAGTAAACTTCCGTCTGATCGTTTATTTGCAAGTTGTCAGTTTTTATTCGTGATTGTGTTTACTTCGCACTTTTTTCACCAACTCAGCGTGCTTAAAATCAACCGCGTACCAGCAGGAACTCTCCATTGGTTCGGGGAGATCATTCCAGGCGACAATCATCTGAAATGTGTTTTCGCTGCCTTTCGCTAATTCGGGCAGCTCAATCGACACGCCTTTCACACTGATTCCGACTGATTCGGGATAAAACTGCTGGTCTTCGGGCAATCGTGCGTTGAGGCATTCTTCATCTTCAGTGCCAATCATCAAAATAGACTGATCGTTTTCCCACGAGTGCGCGTAGAGATGCTCTCCGCAGTCAATCGAATGATCGGTAAATCTGTGTTCCAGCAGACGACATTCGAAGATCAGGTTGTCCACGGGGTCGTGGCAGTGAACTCTTAACAAAATGCCAATACAGCCTGCCACTGACATCCCAGGGGGAAGTGCAGGTGACAATGGGATCGAATCGAGATGAATCGAAACGGCTTTCGTGACGCCGAACACGAAGAAGTTAACTTCGCCCAGAGGTGTGTTGATGGTGAGAAATTGCATGTTTTTTCAAAAATGAATGCGTTATTAGAAATGGTTGAAAAGATCTATTCGAATCGTTTGAGTCATGATATTCAACTGGAGATAGTGATTATTCGGTTTATGATATACTATCAATCCTGATTCAAATAACTTCGAGCATAGGATACCAGGAATTTCTTCGTAGGAAACAAGCCGAATGCAATTTTATCAACAGCATTATGAACGATATTGTTTGAAGGCAGTTGAAACCAGCCATTTCAGCGAGAAAAATTATGAACGTTGACACTCATCTGTTACGTCTGGTGCATAACATTCTGTTTCGCGAGTGGGATCCTCTGGGCGTCAATGCCGATGAAGCAGTAGCCAAAGAGTATTCCAGCTACATCGTCGGCATCCTCCGATTACTAAAGAAAGGAGCAGATGAACGGAAGTTGTCAGCGCATCTACTGCGACTGCAGGAGACCACGATGGGGATCAGCCCTCCTGATCCGGAACGAGATCGGGTGATCGCCTCCCGATTGCTTGACGCGTATGAGATTGCTCAGCGTCATGTTCGACCGGCCCGTTCGGCGGAAGAATTGCTGGAACGTTACCAGACAGGAGAACGCGTTTTCAATGGCAGTCGAATTGAGACAGATGATCGCAAGGTTCTGTCAGGGTGCAAGCTGGATGGTCTGGTGCTCCGAAATTCTTATGTGAAACTTTCATTTCATGGAGCGTCTCTACGGGGCGCTGATTTCTGGGATGCTGAGTTAAAGGGATCTGATTTTTTTCAAGCCGATTTGCGAGGAGCCAAGTTTCATGGTAGTGTATTGGGTGATATATCTTTTCAGGATGCGCGGCTGGAAGGGGCACAGTTCAACCAAGCCTGTTATCATTTTCGTATGCTAAAAACAGGGGAGTTCCCCGACAGTTAATGATTTGTGCTTTACTGGCACATTCAGTCATATACACCTATCGGATGAAATGACCATTTCGTAGCGGCTTTGATTGCGGGATTGTTTTCGTACAAATTTCATTGCTTCCCGGGTTCAATCCTCTACACTGAAACGCATCTCTTCTTATTTTAATTCTTCCGGGGGCAGGGTGATGGTGCGTTTGAGTCTGTGACAGTGGCGGGAGTGATGTGCTGCGGTTTGCCAGGTAAGGTGTGGGCCGAGGAAGACGCTCGTTATTTTGATGAGACGCGTGCGACGACGCTGTTTGCGTTTGATGATGTCTCGATTCCGTTTATGCAGATTCTCAAGCTGGAGATGCGTTCGTCGGAGCGGTTTCCGGCGAATCCTGTGCTGCGTCGTGGCGGGACACTTCTTCAACAATATGCAGTTCATCCCCGCACCGACATCAGACATATTCAGCGAGGATGAATTCGTCGATGGGTTGGAAGCCGAGGCATTGGTAGACTTGGATGGCGGGGATGTTGTCGTTTTTTACCATGAGGATGATGTCTTTTCCCTGGTCCAGCCAATGCTGACAGACCGCGCTGACGGTTTGTCTGGCGTAGCCTTGGCATTGATGCGCGGGATGTGTCATGACGCCGCCGATTTGCGCGTAATGTTTTGAGAAGCCGTGAATGTTGGCCTTGGAGACGATCTGCCCCTCTTTTCTCAACACCCATTCATACTCCGGCAGAATGCGATCCCGTTCTTTTTGTGAGACTGTCGTCGCTAAACCTTCCACTCGTTTCTCCAGTCGAATGATTTCATCGACGTCGGCTGATGTCGCTGTGGTTGCTGCTCCCGTTGACAGGTTGTGGAACGTCTCACGTCTCAGGAGATACACGGTTTCTTCATTGATGAATTCGGGTTCGATACCATGTGTTCGTAAACGTTCGATCGTCTGTAAAGCATACCGTTTGAAGGCCACGACAAGTTCAACGGGTTTGTTGCGCTGGATAAATTCATCGACGAGGGCATTGATGATCTCGGGGCGTTGATCTGGATATCACTCCAGAGTCCAAAGTAAGTGCCCAGCCCCACCAGTTCATTATTGATGAAATAGCCCAGATAGTCATTGATCTCAAAGGGATTGGGGCGAAATTCGAAACTGCCGATGACAAACAGATTCTCTTTCTCTCGCTGATAGGCGAAATCGAGAATCGCCGGCTGATCCTGGGGAGTGAGTTCACGAATCATGGCTTGCTGTTCCTGAAACACAATTTGTCGGGAGAGACTTCACGAATAATAGTATAGAACAAAAAAACGTCCGACAAGGTTCTCACCTCATCGGACGTTGTTTCGGGGTTGCCTGGTTGCTTCATGCTTTGCGTGTTCCTTAGAAGTTCGCTGTGGGCAGACGAATCATCTGCACGGTTGCTTCGAGTTGTGGACCGTCGATGGTTTCGAGCAGTTCCATTTCCAGGACGCCGCCTGATTCGGCGATGACCTGTCCGAAGACCGCATCGTCGGTGATATCCACGCCGTTACATCTGGTGATCACCATGCCGGGGGTCAGGCCGGCTTCTGCTGCCGGGGAATTGGCTTCGATGGATTCCACGCCGATTCCTTTGCCGGGTAACATCAAACCTTTCAGTCCCAGGAACCAGTGAGTGTCTTCTACGATCTGACCGTTGGGCGCGACATAATCGCAGGTCGGATAAACGTAGTTGCAGTACTGGTAGTTCGCGGGGCCACAGTTTCGCAGTGGCGTGCAGTAGTTGAACCACCACCAGGAATAGTTTGGACGACCAACGTGCCAGGGTCTGTTGTGGTGACCGTGACCATTGTGGTGACCGTGTCCGTTGCCGTGCCCGTTGCCGTGCCCGTTGCCGTGTCCGTTGCCGTGTCCACCGCCCTGGTGCGGGTGTCCTGAATTTGGTTTACCTGGCATCGGTTTACCGGGAATCGGAATGGGGCGTGGTTTGGGAGGTCCGTTACCAACGGGGGGTTTCGCTGTTGGCCGTGGTTTCGGAGGACCGTTACCGAGGGGTGGTTTCATTGTGGGGCGTGGTTTTGGTGCCCCGCTGTTTACGGGACGTGTTCCCCCGAACGGATTCTTGCCGGGTCGTGTGAAACCGCCGCCCGCTGGTTTGCCGTTGCCGATCCCCGCATCGATGGGTTTCATTGTGGGCCGTGACTGGGGGGCGGAATTGACAGTGCGTGGTTTCGATGCTGTGCTGCGATGATCGCGGGTCGTACGTGTCTGTATGCTGCGGTGATCGCGAATGGTGGAATTACGACTTGAGGATCGTTGTGGTGATCGTGTTCCCATGGAACGGCTTTGATACCTCTGGCGTGATCCTGAATTTCCTGAACGGGAACTCTGGGATCGGCTTGATCCGGCGGAACGACCTGAGCGGCTGTTTCCTCTGGCATTCACTTCCAGAGAAAATGAGGTCAGCATAGCCAGGACCATCAGACTGAGTGCGATACGTTTCATCGTTCTGTCTCCCTAAATATTCGTGTATTCGTGAAGTGAGCGACAGAAAAATATGATCTGGCCGTTCCCACTTGAGTGGCAGGTCACATGCCTGCCTACCTACTCAGCGAGAACCTCGCGAATCTGTTACAGGGAATTTGAGAAAAAAGGTAAAGTCCCTGAAATCAGCGGTTTTCAAGGGGAGAAACAGCGGAAACGGGTGTGAGGGAGGGGCTGGATTGTGTTGATCTCATGGTTTTGAGTGTGATTCTCAGGACCGCAGCCTTACCCTGGTCGGTTTTAACCGCGGCTAACACCGTGCGGTTGATCTTGTTTTTGGTTAACTTGCCAGCCGGAATGACTGATTAGCCGAAGGGCATTAGCCCCGGTTCCTCCACCTTTGTATGGAATTTTCGAATTAACACTACCTGGCCGGCTTTTTGACCTCACCGGTTGAAAAGTGGGGCGGGGTGCCGGATACTGGAGTGATTCGCCTGACTTTGTTTTGGGGCGGTGCTGAAAGACTGACTTTTCAATCTCGATGATTCATAAACAGGAACCCGGATTATGAAGAAGTGCTTGTGTTCGATTGCGGCGGCTGTTGTCTTTTGTCTGGCGGTGCCGGCGTTTGCAGGGGAGAAGGTGGCGCCCGTGCGAATGGGCAGCGGGATTATGACCTTTGATACGGTGCCGGGCTGGGGTTTTGATGAAGAAGGCCGCTCTGTTCTCGGGCCGACCCACGGCGGCGTTGTTGTCGACAAGGAAGGCAACATCTACACGAGTGCAAAAATCGGCGTGGTTGTATTTTCGCCCGACGGGAAAGTGGTGCGTCGTTTTCTGGGTGATGAATACTCCAACATCCATGACATGGAGATTCGCGAAGAAGCAGACGGCGAATTCATCTACGGCGCCCGCAATGCGAACGCGGAAGGAATCAAATTCAACGCGTTGACCGGGGAGATGGTCCTGAAGCTGCCGTTCCCGAAAGAATCGGGGCTCGATCTGAAGAGTTTCAACCCGACCGCGATCACGGTCGCACCGAATGGTGATATCATTCTTTCGGACGGTTACGCGAGCAATCATATTTTCAAGTTTGACAAAACCGGCAAATACCTGTCGCACTTCGGCAAGAAGGGGAACGGGATGCAGGAATTCAACACGGCCCACGGCATGACACTGGATACGCGCTACGACCCGCCACGGCTGTTGATCTGCGACCGCAATCATCAGCCCAAAGGACGTCTGCTGCATTACGATCTCGATGGTAACTTCATCGAAGAAGTGATTACCGGCCTGGGCATGCCGACGTCGGTGACGGTTCAGGGCGAATATGTTTCAGTGCCGGATCTGCACGGGCGGCTGGTGATTCTCGACAAGAGTAACACGATCGTCGCAGTGCTCGGCAACAACGAAGACCCCGCCACCCGCGTGAACTTCAATGTGCCTCAGGATAAATGGCGCGAAGGCATCTTCAGCGGCACACACGGTTCCTACTGGGACAAAGAGGGCAACCTCTACGTGCAGGACTGGAATGTTTCGGGCCGTCTGATGAAGCTGGTACGCGTGAAGTAAGGTTCTTGATCCAAGAGTGAAAACAAAACCACGCACGGCAGGCGATTTCGTTTGGTGTGCGTGGTTTTTTGTTTTTGCCCGCTGGGATTTGTGAGGGGGGAATTCTGTCGACGCTCGATTTTACTGATTGTTTAATTCGAACGGGCTCCTAAAATATTTTGTGCCCGCATACTTGCCTGCTCCAGAGGGGGCAGGATGATTACATCAACAGAAACAGGGAGTCTGGAATGAGTTATGATGTTCGTGACAAGGTCGTACTGGTGACTGGTGCCAACCGGGGGATTGGTAAAGCGATTGTGGAGAGTCTCTTAAAGCACGGTGCAGCCAAAGTTTACGCAGCGGTGCGTAATCCGGCGTCGGCGGCGGCTTTGACTGAGGCGTACGGCGAGAAAATCGTGCCCCTCGAATTTGATCTGACCCGGCCGGACACGATTCAGGCGGCAGCCAGTGCGGCAGGTGATGTGTCGCTGGTCGTCAATAATGCGGGGGTTTTGCGTCCCGCCACCGCTTTGTCTGCAGATGCGATTGAAGCGTTGCAGTTCGAAATGGATGCGAACGTGTATGGTCTGATCCGGGTGGCTCAGGCATTTGCGCCAGTACTGAAAGCCAACGGCGGCGGTGCTCTGGTTCAACTCAACTCGGTCGTTTCGATGAAGACGTTCCCCCAGTTCACGACGTATTGTGCTTCCAAGGCAGCCTCTTACTCTGTGACGCAGGCGCTGCGGGAGCAGTTGAAGGATCAGGGAACCGCGGTTGTCAGCATTCATCCGGGACCCATTGCGACCGACATGGGGGACGCTGCCGGTTTTGGTGAAATCGCAGAATCAACCGATGTGGTCTCCGAGGCGATTGTGGCGGCTTTGCTGGCGGGGGATTTTCACGTGTTCCCCGATTCGATGGCGAAACAGATCGGTGCGGCTTATCAGAGCTTCGCAGAGACTGTCATCGAAGCAGACATGGCCGAAGTCTGACAAGAGGGCTAAATCAGCCATTCGTGATTTCTGTCTGATCACTTCGCGCGGAATACGGCTGACCGCGAAGTGATCAGCCGACGGTCAGGTGGTACTTTGCTGACTTCGAGATGTGCCCTGCGCCGAACCGTGACCAATCGGGTGCCAGACGTGGTTTGTTGGCGGCGGTCCATGCTTCATACGTGCCCATGCGTGTCGAACGCGTATTTTATGCGAGGTGCACAGAGTGAACTGGGGCGGGCGGGTGACATCGATTATACTCTGTATCTGTAGCGTTTCAGGAGTCTTTACTGCTTGCGAATTCGGTTCGATGCGGGATTGAGCTTGCAGAGGGCAATCGAGCTAAGTCCCGAAAGAAACTGGGCATGCGAACAAACGAAAAATTGCTTCGCGCGCGACGCATAAGTGAGAAATTTTGGCGGAATTCGAGTGCGTGTCAAGCTGTCTATTGTGAAGTGGATAACGAATGTGGATTTACCTGAAATTATCAGAAATACAGCTAAGTTCCAGTGAACGCAGTCATTGAAATGTGTGTCACTTTATTAATGCAATCGGAACTGGAATTTAAAATATGTTGCACAGAACTGGTTGTCAGTTCCTGATTGCCGTCCTCTCTCAGATTATGATCGAGTCGTCGCTCATGAGCAAATCGCCTGTTGTCGCTGAAGAGTGGGTCGGTCACGAATTTATGGCCAAGCCAGCTGCGACGTTCCTGTTGGATGGCATTACAGTTCCACATACAAATATCGATGCTCCATTTACCGTTTCCAAGGTCGAAGGGAACAGGTTGTGGGTGGGTGAGGCGTGGATCAACAAAGACGAGGTGGTTCCCGTTGCAGATGCTGCTACGTTTTATACGGAGTATCTCCGTAAGCACCCCAGTGATGCATGGGGCTATATGAATCGCGGACTTGCATGGGCGGCCGTCGGTAACTGCGACAACGCAATCACAGACTACACCAAGGCGATTCGCCTCGACTCGAAATATGCAATTGCCTATTACAATCGGGGTAATTGCTGGGCGGATAAAGGGGAATTCGACAAGGCAATCAAAGATTACACCAAGGTTATACAACTCGACCCGAAAGATGCAGTTGCTTTCAACAATCGGGGAGTTACATGGGCTGGTGCTGGCGAACTCGACAAAGCGATTCAAGATTATAGCAAAGCGATTTGGCTCGATTCACAATTTGCGTATGCTTACAGCAATCGTGGTTCTATCTGGAATATAAAAAGGGAATACGCTAAGGCGGTCAACGACTACGCCGAGGGAATTCGGCTTGATTCCCAAGATGTGTCTGCTTGCAATGAATTCGCCTGGCTTCTCGCGACTTGTCCGGAAACTGTATTTCGAGACGGACTGGATGCAGTTATTTTGGGTGAAAATTTGTGTGAGTTGTCAGAATGGAAAGAAGCAGGTTATATCAATACTCTGGCAGCTGCGTATGCTGAATTTGGTGATTTCGATCAGGCGGTCAAATATCAGAAACGGTGTATTGAGCAACTCTACAAGGACGTTGACAAGGACGAGTACACGGAACGGTTAAAGCTTTATGGCGAAGGCAAGCCGTATCATGAGGCAAGAGGGGATGGGAAGAGGGAGTAAAATGTATTACAGGTCTGATTCAATGATTGAGACAAGCTTTATTCAGCGTTGGCGGCCGAGTAGATGCCGGAGGCGATTAGAGAGTGGGGGCCGTTTTTTTATCTTTGGTGGCGAGGTCTTTGCTCAACGAATTTTCGATGCAGAAGCCGGCTTCGTTCATGCCCATCCAGGCCGACGTCCGACTGCCGGCATTGACGACAGCGACCGCACGCAGTGGACCTTCCGTGAACAGGGCGACTTCGTTGTGAATGTTCGAGGTATCACGGTTCTTCCAGAGCAGAGGGCGACCATCGGCAGTGACTTTTCCACTGATGACCGCGGTCGTGCAGGCCCGGGCTGTATGGGGAAGCGAAAGCGTGATCAGCAACAGGAGAATCAAAGTGCGAAGCAGGTAAGAGCCATTCACCGGCATGTCTGGCGAATCCTTTTCAGTTTTCTGGGGGGATCTAAATTGAGTCATCATTGTGAGTTGTGGATTCCGAGATCTCAAGCGATTTGGATCGTGTTCAAGAAACCTGCATCAAATCTTCATATTGTGCATCAGATCAGAAAGGAGTGAAATCAAAAAATTCGGAATTCCGAGTCGGGGAGGAAGAATTTCTATCAACGGCGGGTGATATCTTTTATGATTTGTATTGATGAAATGGGCGCTTGTAAATCATTTTCCTGTTGCCTTCCGATAGAGGGACTTTCATGACAGAGACGCAATTTACTGAAAAGCAGATTCTGTCCGGTATTTTTGAATGCTGGAGCGATGCTATGGGGACGGATCGTCCCTTTGATGCAGAGACACGCGTTGATTTGCATATGAAAGCGAATGACGAGTGGGAAGACACCGATCTGGCTGATGTCTTTTACAGGCTGGAAAAACATTTCCAATTTGAAAGCACTCTGGAAGAGTGGACACAGGAGCTCGGAATCGCCGGCCCGTTTACGTTGGAAGAATGGGAGCAGGAGATTTCTCCCAAGTTTACTTTTGGTGCGCTCGCGCAGTTTATTCAGAAACGGGCGGTGAATACTGTTTCCTTTCAGCCAGTCATGGTGATCAACAAAGAGTGCCGACCGGCTGGCGTGTTTTATGGAATTGAGCAGATTTCGAATCAGCTGGTTTCAGCGAAATGCCCTGTGACGCCGAGTACAAAAATACTTAACGCGTTTCGTGGTTATCGACTGAATTCGTTCTGGAGTGAACTCAGCTGGAGATCAGAGGTGCGTTTGCCTCGACTTACGCGACGCTGGGATTTTCTCACCAGCTGGGGCTGCATAATTGCCTTCTGGGGGCTGTTGATCGCCTTCCCCATAGTGTTCTTCACAGGTAACTTTTACATCTTGCTTGGTGCAGTCTTGTATGAGATTACAACCTGGTTTGTGGTTTCTCTCTACATTCATTGTTCCGATCCACTGCCGCCGGAGTTGCAGACATTTCGGGACCTGGCGGTCTGGATTGTCGATCACGGTGGTGACGCGGAATGGATTCCTGTGAATGTCGCACCAAATCGTACTTAAGAGGAAATCTCAATGAGTCCGTTACGGTATACCGAAAAGCAGATTCTGTGTGGGATAGAGGAACAGTTATGCTTAGGTCCGCATTTACTTGTGACTCGTCCTCCATTGAAAGCGGAAGCACGGATTGATCATTATCTGCAGTCATTAATTCCCTTGTGGTCGGATGAGGAAATTGAATTTTCTGATTTCTTTGCATATTTCCAATGGATGGAATATTACTTCCGGTTTAAGAGTTCTCGCGCTGAATGGACTGAGTATTTCAAGCTGGATGTCTATAAAGCAAATAATGAGGAGTGGGAGCGTCTGCATGCAGAGGATTTTACTTTCCTCAGGCTGGCGCAATTTATTGCAGCGCGGGCGACAGCGATTTCCTTTCAGCCGGTAGAGGTGCTCGGAAAAGAGTGCGGACCGGTGGGCGCGTTTTATGGAATCCAGCAGCTCGTTAAAACGTTGAAAAATCGATCTCCGGACTTCGGGCCAAGTACGAGAATCAGAGATGTTTTGAAGGGAGATTCAATCGTTTATTTCTGGTCCCAACTACGCGGGATCACGGAACAGGGAGTGGCTGAACTTCCTGCTGGCTGGCGTCATTTGGAAGTAACTGCTTTTGCCAGTCTGATCTGTTTCACGATCGTGCTGGCAGTGGTATTCAGTTTTTTCAAGCCGGATCCTGTTTATGTAGTCAGCATTTTTCTTGTCATTCCGCTGGCGATGTTTGTAGTCTGGATTTATCAACGCTGGAGTAACCCGCTGCCGCCGGAGCTACAGACATTTCGCGATCTGGCGGTGTGGATTGCAAGCCATGACTGTGATGCGGTATGTCAACCTGTGAAGTGTGGACCTCAATGGAGAACCACGGAGGCTTAGGATGAAACTGACCCAAGGTCTTCTCATTCTGGTCTTGTCTTATCAATCGACGCGGCCGGGTTGGCGGTTGTTTTTACCTTTGCGTTTGGTGCCGGTATCGCCGAGGTCTTCGCGGGCTTGTTCAGCCAGAGAGGTCAGGCGTTTGACGACGTCCGGGTTCTGGTTGGCGACGTTTTTGCTTTCGCTGATGTCCGTCTCAAGATCATACAAAGCGAGGTCGGTCGTCTTTTGAATGTAGTCGCCGGGGGTGCCGCCGGAACCGGGTTTGTCTTTCAGGCTGCGATAGGGATGAGGGAAATGCAGTTTCCATTTGCCGCTGCGGACAGCGTTCAAGTGACCGCCCCAGTAAAAGAGCAGGGCTTCGTGCGGGGATTTGGCTCCTTTTTCGCCGCTCATCAGAGGCCAGATATTTTTGCCGTCAATGATGCGGTCCTGCGGGACTTTTCCGCCGGAGAGATACGCGATGGTTGGGAGAATATCGATGGTCATCGCCATCTGATTGCAGACGGTGTCTGCGGGGATTTGTCCGGGCCAGGCCATGATGCAGGGCTCACGCTGACCGCCGTCCCAGGCTGTCCCTTTCCCTTCGCGGAGTGGCAGGGCAGAGCCAGCGTGATCGCCGTAGGAGAGCCAGGGGCCGTTGTCGGAGGTGAAGATGATCAGCGTGTTTTCTTCGAGGCCGTTCTGTTTGAGAGCCTGACGAATCTGGCCGACGGACCAGTCGATTTCCATGATCACATCGCCGTAGAGTCCCTGTTCGGATTTGCCTTTGAATTGATCGCTGACAAAGAGCGGAACGTGGGGCATCGAGTGCGGGACGTAGAGAAAGAACGGCCGGTCACCACATTTGTGGATGAACGATACGGCGTGTTCGGTGTACCAGGTGGTGAGCTGAGCCTGTTCTTTGCCGGTGACTTTGGGATTGATGACGGTTTCGTTTTTGATCAGCGGGAGATCGGGGAAACGTTTGCCGGCGGTGGGATGAAAGGGCCACATATCATTGGAGTAGGGGAGGCCGAAATATTCATCGAAACCGTGTCGGGTTGGCAGGAATTCAGGCAGATGGCCGAGGTGCCATTTCCCGTAGATGGCGGTATCGTAACCCAGCGGTTTGAGGACTTCGGCGATGGTGGTTTCGTCAGGGTTTATCCCGATTTTGGATTGAGGGCCAAGAGCGCCCTGGATTCCGATACGATTCGGATAACAGCCGGTGAGCAGAGCGGCACGCGAAGCAGAGCACACGGCCTGGGCGGCGTAGAAGTCGGTGAAACGAACGCCCTCTTTTGCCATCTGGTCGAGATTGGGGGTTTTGATGTTGGGGGAGCCGAAGACGCCGACATCCTGATAACCTTGGTCGTCGGTGAAGATGATCACGAAGTTGGGATGATTTTTAGCCGGTCGCTGGGCTGCTGCTGAAGAGAGAAGCGGAGAAAATACAGTGAGCGCTATGAACAGGAACCAGAGAAAATTCAGTCGTTTACAATTCAGATACGTGGGGCATCCAAGTTTAAAACCGGGCATGAGCGTGCCTTTCTGATTGTTTGATTCGCTGGCTTTCTTTGTCGTCCTGGCAGTTTGTGATTATTCGCCCCGGAAGTGGGCTTCCTGGACGGGAACGAGTTGTTGAAGGCACGCGAGTAATACGCCGGCCGGTGAGCCGATGGCGTCAATATGTGCGACGATTTCTTCGGGGTAGCAACTGAGGACGAGCGATGATTCTTCGCGGTAGATTTCGAAGCGGCGTCGGATGACGCTTTCATTGGCGTCGTCGGCGCGGTTTTCGCGAATGGCGCGGTGCCGGATACGGTGAATCATTTCCTCTTCGTCGCTACAGGTTAAGTGCAGTACTTTGAGAACGTCGATGTGTTGTTCCAGAATTTTCGACTGTTGTATGTTTCTGGGGATACCATCGAGTATCAGAATGTCTTTTCGCGGCTTATACATCGAGAGGGTAGCGCGGGCATCGAGCCCCTGTTTCCAGATCCGGATGCTGAGATCGTCGGGAACGAGTTCGCCGCGTGAGCTGTATTTATAGATTTCCTGACCTTCGGGAGATTCAATATCGATTGAACGAAAGACGTCTCCGCTGGAAAGATGGAAAAAACCGGGGATTTGACCGAGGATTCTTCCCTGAGTTCCTTTACCAACTCCGGGAGCACCAAACAGCAGGACGGCTTTTCGACGTTCCGTCGCCATAGTTATGCCTCTCTCTTTCAAGGCCGTGAATGATTGCAGAAATTACGGCGGGTACTGCATGCAGTCTCAGGAAAATAAAACGAATTCTGATGATTACAATAACGTTTTACAGAATAATTCTCACCCCTGAGAGTGAATTTATTAGCGAAGGTAAAATAAAAAAACACTCCGAAAACGGAAATGTTTTCGGAGTGTTTGATGGATCAATCTGATTCCCTTAACGAGAAATCAATGCCACGACCTGACCGACGTCGACCGGCAGGCTGACGTCTTCAATTCCCGGAGCAGTGACGATGCTTGCTTCCAGGGATTTTTTATCCATTGTGATCCAGGCACAGCCAGGTCGGCTAGACTCAATCAGCTCACTGTAGAGTTTTTTGAGGTTAGGACGGTTTCGGACTGTGATGACATCACCTGGTTTGACCCAGATGGATGGTTTATTCACGGTCACGCCGTTCACCTGGAAGTGTGAATGCACGATACCCTGACGAGCCTGAGGACGGGTCATGGCAAAGCCAGCCCGACAGACTACGTTATCGAGACGTCGCTCGCAGAGAATCAAAAGGGCTTCACCGGTGTTGCCTCGAGTACGGCGTGCTTTGTCGAAGTAACGACGCAGCTGACGCTCACGCAAACCGTAATAGAATTTAATTTTCTGTTTTTCGATCAAGGCCAGACCGAAGTTGGAGGCCTTTCGACGACGCTGTGACATTCCCGGTGGAAGGTTACGCTGGTCCAATGCGCGTGTTGCACCTGCGTCTTCAAAAACCAAAGCTCCTAAACGACGGTTAACCCGTCCTTTTGGTCCTGTATAACGACCCATTCAGTGTTTCTCCCACATTAATCACAAGCTGCCGTACTGTTATCTTGATAAACGGCAAAGAATTATTATTAGAGCCTGACCGATATAAACTATTCTTACATAATAGTTTATCGTCAAGATGCCAAGAGGGTCAGGCTTGAAGTAGCAATCAGGGTCGTGGTATTCATCACAGTGTTGCGCGTACCACAACCATTAAAGCGGTCCGCTGTTATCGCAAATTCCATCAGAATCGTCAACCAACTGGACTCCAGGATCACAAATTCTCAGAAAATATCAGGAAAGAAGAGCGGAGGAATGAGTTGATTCTGACAGAATATTGCAACTGAACGGAAAATGTGTACAGTTTGTCTCAGCAAAAGACCTGTGGAATCGAGACGGATGCTCTAAAGAGTGTAGCAGGTTGTTCGGATTCGATGGCGATTCGGGGGATGTCCCACTGATCGTGGATGCCGTATCGGGAGAATCCGCCATAATAACTGAAGCCCCAGCGGTAACCGGCTTGCTGTAAACAGTTTCGGGTGCGTAAATCAAAGCAGTCTTTGCCGCCCACCGGATAACTGAAAGAGGAGATGGTTTGACCGATCTCCGTTTCAATTCTCTGTTTGCAATGCTCAATTTCGAATCGCTGTTGCTCTGCAGGGTGATTGGCCAGGATCGGGTGATTGACAGTATGGCCTCCGAAATCCATGCCGGCTTCGTGCATTTCGCGAACCATGTCCCAGGTCATCCAGACCTGATCTGCGATTTCCTGCGGACAGCGTCCTGAGCCGGTTTGCTCAGCCAGAAAATTCAGATAGTCGTCTGTTTTTTCACCGGATAACTTTTTGAAGACACTCAGCAAACTTTTAATCGACCGATTGCAGTCGTCAGGATTCAGTGAAACGGCTGCTGTTGTCCAAGGGTTCTTTGGCAGCGAACTTTGAGTGGCGCTGCGCACCATCCAGGAAATTTCATCCCACCAGGCGACTTTTCTTTCGTCGAGAAAACCAGTGGTCAGGAAAAATGTGGCTGGAGCATTGTAGGCTTTCAGGATGGGAAACGCCCACTCATAATTGTCGCGGTAACCGTCATCGAAGGTGATCAAGATATGGCGGCCCCGGCGTCGATTACTGAGGTCGTTTAAATCGCTGATCCGAATCAGGTCAAAATTCAAACTGAGGAAACGAACCTGCTGCTCGAAATCATCGGCTGAAGCGCTCCAGAGTTCATGATCGAACAGTGAATCGTCACAGTCGCCGACCCGGTGGTAATTCAGAACGATCAACCCATTCCAGAGTGCAGTGGTGCGCGCAAGCCTGTTCAATCCACTCCAGTCCAGTGTTTTTGCCAGCAGTTCTTTTTTGCTCACGATTCTGTACCTTTTTCGTTGTTTAGACGACAACGCTGCAAACTAATTTTCTGCATCCGCCAGGACGGAATCGATCACCTGAGGTGGCATGTGTAAATAACGGGCGGCTTTTCGTTTGGATTCGATATCGCCGTAAACCAGTTCTACCTGTTCGGCTGGCAGTGCAATTCCTTCCGCCACAGCCGCGGCTGAAAAACCGTGGTTCAATCCGTATAAGCAGCAGTCGAGTTTGTCATACGACACAGCGAAGAAAAATTCTTCCTGCGATTGCTCCAGCGAATAAGTATCGGTTGTCGGTGGTCGCATGCAAATGATTTCCGGCACGTCCAGATAGGCGGCCAGTTGATAAACCTGTGATTTATAGAGATGTGCAATCGGTTTCAAGTCTGCTGCACCGTCGCCATTTTTCACAAAGAAACCCTGGTCGTATTCCAGTCGATTCGGCGTTCCCGGAACGGCATAGTTCAAACGGTCGGCATGATAATATTCCATCATTTTGCGGCAGCGCTGTTTAAAGTTGGTCGCGGCGACAATGGTCTGGTAAGCCGATAGTGGCAGGCGTTTTTTGATAAATTCTCCCGACGGTGTTTGTACGACGACAGAAAACACACGGTAGCCGCCTTCCTTGAGCAAATTCGGCAGCACAATTTTTGATTTCCAGTTCGGTTGATATTCGGGAATTACCTGTTTGATGGCGGCATCGCGGCGATCGTAGCAGCCAGCACCCTGCAGCATGGGGGAAATGTTTTCGACAATCGCTTCCACATTGAAATGATCTGCCAGCAATTGGCCGTAGGTCAGGCTTTCATCTTTCGTATCATGTTCGGGCATCATGATTCCCAGAACACGGTCTGCGCCGAAGGCACGGACGCAAAGTGCGGTCACCACACTACTGTCGATGCCTCCAGATAATCCCAGCACGGCCCCTTTTTTTCGCATTGTCTTGCGGACGGTATCCTGCATCCAGTTGACGATGCGTTCTGTTTCCGCTGCACAATCGAGGTTCAACAATTCGGGACTGAATGATTTCGTTTTAACGGCCATGGTGATCTATTCTCCTTGTGTGCTGATTAAGATCTTCAGCAAACACTCGTTGCTGTGATAGTAACTATTTTGATTTTCGGTCTGTCGGTTCAGGGAAGCGTCAGTTGTTTTTTGTCGACTTTACCGTTCGGTGATTTGGGGAGTTCATCGCGAAATTCAACCTTTTGCGGAACCATGAAATCCTCCAGGTGTTTGCGGCAGTACGCCAGCACTTCTTTTTCAGTCAGTTCCTGACCCGGCATCAGAGTGACAATCGCGCGGATGGATTGTCCCAGGACAGGATCGGGATCTCCCACGACGGCGGCTTCTGAAATTCGTTCATGTGTAAACAGGACATTTTCAACTTCCTTGGGACTGACTTTCTCGCCGCGACTTTTGATGATGTCGTCTCGTCTTCCCACAAAGTAGAGATATCCTTCCCGGTCCATGCGGAATAAATCGCCGGTGTAAAGATACATTTCGTTAGGAATCTCGGCTGGTTTTAAACGTTCAGCGGTACGGTCGGGGGCTTCCCAGTAACCCTTCATGACGTTGGCACCACGCACAACCAGTTCGCCGACATGTTCCGGTGGCAGTCGATGTCCTGCATCATCCACGATAAAGACTTCAGTGTCCGGCATGGCAATTCCCACCGAGCCGGTTCTGATATCGACCTGGTCTAAAGGGAGATAAGAAACCCGTTTGCATTCAGTGAGGCCGTACATGGAAAAAATCTGCACGTGAGGCAGGCGTTTACGAAAGGTCAGAATATGTTCTGTGGGTAAGGCGGCGCCTGTGTTTGTGATGTATCGTAATTTTGAAAAATCATATTTCGACAGATCCATTTTCAACAAAATGGCAGACATTGTCGGTACCAGCGGGAAACCGGTGACCTGTTCGTCGATGGTTCTCTGCAGGACGGCGTGTGGATAAGTGAATGATTTTTCGAGGACCAGTGTCGCTCCCACGCGAAATGCCATCAGCAACTGATACAGGCCGTAATCGAACGAGAGCGGGAGCACATTTAAAATAATGTCTTCAGGCTCATTCATTAAATAGGTTGTGATCGAACGAGCGGCTGAGGTCATGTTTAAATGGGTCAGCATCACCCCTTTCGGGTTGCCCGTCGATCCTGATGTATAAACGAGTGCTGCCAGATCGATACTGATTGTCCGGGTTGCAGGTGGAGTCATGCATTCTGCAAATTCTGCCTGAAGCAGTTCCCATGACTCAACACGAGGCATCTGCAGTTCGTTATTTTCTTGTGGTGAAGTCGCAGGTCCGACCGAGACTGCTGTTTTCAAATGCGGCAAGAGATCGGAATGTTCGACGATTGTGGCTCGTTTTTTTTCCGGAATGATCAGAATCCGGGCACGGCAATTATTCAGGACGTAGGTTAATTTATCGATCTTTGTGGTGGGGTTCACCATCACAAAGACGCCTCCTGCTTTCAGCACGGCAAAAATTGAGACGACAGCTTCGAGCGTATTGTCCAGATGGATGGCAACCCGATCTGCGCGTTCCAGTCCCCGCTGTAATAACGCCCGCGCCAGGCGATTGCTTTGCTGTTCAATTTCCAGGTAGGTATATCGCTTCTGGTCAACGACCAGCGCGACTTTATCGGGATGATTATGTGCACTTTGTTCTAATAATGATTGCAGCAACAAGGCCTGCTCCTTCGGAAATTATTTTAATTCTTTGAGTTTGGATTCGATGAAATTAATCAACCGGTCAATCGAATCCAGGTTTTCAGGAACCAGTTCGTCGTCGTCGACTTCCACGGAATATTTGTCTTCAATAAAGGCAACCAGTTCCAGAACACCGGTCGAATCAATAATGCCCGTTTCCAGAAAGGAATCGTCGTTGAGTAAAGATTCCGGATCTTCGCCGAATAAAAAGTTATCCGCGACAAAATTCCGGATTTCAGATTGAATGGAGCTCATTTCTCACCTTTATATTTTTAAATAAATTAAGAGTTACGTGTTTTTTATGCCAGGATTGCAGCCATCTCGGGGTCATTGTTTCCGGCAGCGATCGGATTTTTATGAATCATCTGCTCAACCACAATTTGTGTTGAAAGAATTCCGACCAGCGCCATATTGTCTCGTGTGCCGATGGCACGTCCCTGCTCAATTTTCTTAACCAGACTCTGTACTGCTGCTGGGTTGAACAGACCATTTTCTTTTAATTTGTCGGGGGACAATAACTGGTTGACATACTCGAACCGGGCTTTTTTCCTGTGCGTGTCAATGAAACAGTGTGCTTCCGGGGCGCGATATGGTTGTTTGGGCCGCTCTCGAATACTTTCTGGTATCAGATCACGCATCGCGTACTTGAGCAGGTATTTTTCGTTCAAGCCGTTCATCTTAAAGCGAACTGGAATACGCGCGGCAAATTCCACTACGCGATGGTCCAGGAACGGGAATCGACCTTCTACGGAATTTCCCATTGCCATGCGATCGCCCTGTGAGGACAGAATATAACCCGGCATCAGATTCACAGTTTCCAGATATTGCGCCTGACAGAATGAGGGCCACTGAGAGAAACGTGCAGGTAACTGCCCAGAGAATTCAGCGAGCGGATCATGAGATACCAGTTGCTGTTTCACATCGTTGCTAAAAAAGCTTTTTAATTTGGACGTTAAATCCCAGCGGGGCAGGTGTGAGAAAAACGGGCTGTTGATTTCATCCTGACGGATTTTGAAAAACGCCTTGAGATAAGCGGGAGATTGTGCCTGCAGATTTTTCATGTAAGGATAAAGACGTTTGAGCAGCAGTGGCCGGATTTTAGATTCAGGCTGTCGGCTCCAGAAACGCCGGATTTTGGTTTCTTTGAACAGATCGTAACCGCCGAGCACCTCGTCGGCACCTTCGCCGGTCATCACCACCTTGAATTGATTATCTCGCACTAGTCGTGAGAGCAGATACATGGGTGCGGGAGCCGTTCGCAGAACCGGTTTTTCCGTGTGTTGAATGACTTGAGGGAAGATGCGTCCGATATCTTCATAAGAACAGCAGACGGTCTGATGATCGGTTCCCAGTTCTCGGATCATTTCCTGCTGATAGTGGCTTTCGTCATATTCTTTATCGGTGAAATTGACAGAAAATGTATTCAGAGGCGCATTGGTATAATTTCGTATGATGGCAGCAGTCACTGATGAATCGAGGCCACCACTCAGATAAGCGCCTACGGGGACATCGGCTCGCAATCGCAGTTGTGTCGCATTGATCAGCAGAGCACGCAGTTCATCGGCCCAGTCGTCAAGGGAGCGGTTTTCTTCATTCGGGCTGTAATCCACGTTCCAATACTGCCAGATCTTTGTCTGGCCGTTCTTGACGATCATGGAGTGTGCAGGGGGTAATTCCAGAACACCCTCAAAAAATGTGCGTGGAGGGAGTGGTGACCAGAATGTGAACAGTTCGTTCAAAGCGGTCAGATCGACCTTGCGTTCGACATCAGGCAGCGTGAACAGCGCTTTCACTTCTGAAGCAAAAATGAATCGTCCGTGTGTTTGTGTATAAACGAGCGGACGAATTCCCATACGATCGCGGGACAGAAAGACCTGCTGCTGTCTTTGGTCGTGAATGGCAAACGCCCATTGTCCATTGAATTGTTGCACACATTCGGGACCATATTCGGCATACATATACAGAATCACTTCCGTGTCGGAATGAGTCTGGAACCGATATCCTTTACTTATGAGTTGGGCCCGAAGTTCAATGTGATTAAAAATTTCACCATTAAATGTGACCGTCAGCATCCCGTCAGCAGACTGCATTGGCTGCAGGCCTCCTGCAAGATCCACGATACTCAGGCGGCTATGCGCGAACCCCACAGGACCGGATGTTGAGACTCCTGAAGCATCAGGGCCGCGATGATTCAAAGTGTCAATCATACGCTGTAATTCTGCCTGTTTGACCGGTTGTCGATCAGACTGAATGATTCCTGCAATTCCACACATAAAAGTTCCGATACATCGTTGAAGGTAGACCTTGCCCACTGGAGAGAGTGGAAACACTACTAGAAGGAATTTAGGTCACGTCCATTTCAAGTCAAATCGTAAGTCTTTGAACGCATGGTTGTTCATAAAAATAAACCCCAGTGTCTCCCTTTTGATGATTAACCCGCACAAACGGTTTAAACTATCTATCCGACTTCAATCGACTGCAGGTAATTACAGCATCAATAGATGAGGTGTGACTCAGGAACGGGAACCTGCTCTCTGTTTTTTAACGATTCTCAGAAGCGATTTGACTAAGGGGTTTTGTGACCTAAGCTTGCATTACGCCTTGCAAATTGTGCACAGGTTTTCCCCTGTCGCATTCGGTAAATTACTATTGTCGGTGCCAGGTGATCAGACTTATGGGATCTTTTATTTCAGTGCAGTAGACTGATTGCGAACAGAATATGTCAGCGAACAACTCCGAATCTGATTTATCAAATTTCCTCCTCAACAACAGTAATCCCAAAAAGCAAGGCAATACTGCCTCGAATACTGTCAACACAGAGGAGCTGCTTGCTTCGCTCAGCATGCTGAATCTGACTGAGAATGATGATTTGCCTGAGTCGAACCGAAATGTCAAAGCAGCTGACGGGCTGGATCATAGTCATACCGGGCAGCGATCCTCAAAAAAGGAAGCTGTAGAACCAATGCATGTCATTGGAAAAGATCAGCATCTCAGCCAGTTATTCAATCGGGTGCAGTCCCTCTTAAAAGGAGACGCCGATGATGATCAGGGGAAATTCATTCCCCGCTGCCCGGAAACGCTTGATGAAAGTGGACTGTCGCAGGATGAAATCGAACGGCTGATTCTGAAATTCCTGCTCGCTAAGGGGACCCAGACCGGACGGCAGATTTGTAAACAGATCAAACTCCCTTTTGGTATTGTCGATGCCATTTTGAAACGTGCAAAGCAGGATCAGCTTGTAGCCTATGGTGGCACGGCGGAAATGGGAGACTACGAATTTACGATTACCGATCTCGGGCGCGAACGTGCGCGAAGATTTACACAGGAATGTACTTATTTCGGTTCCGCTCCGGTATGTTTTAAAGATTATCTGCGGGCGATGGCGGCACAGAGTATCGCTAAGCAGGAAGCGACCGAAGCTGATTTAAAAGCCGCTTTTTCTGACCTGATTATTAATCCTAAAATGCTGGATCGCCTGGGGCCCGCGGTGAACTCGGGTCGAGGCATGTTTTTGTTTGGAGAAGCTGGTAACGGTAAAACCAGTATTGCAGAACGGATTACAAAAGCATTCGGCTCATCCATCTGGATTCCCCGTTGCCTGGGGATTGATGGAGATATCATTCGCATTTTTGATCCGGGACTACATGAAGAGATCACTCAGGAAAACAATTCTGAAAGTCTGTTTGATTTATCAGGCGTTGATCAGCGCTGGGTACAGATCGTGCGTCCGACAGTGATTGCCGGTGGTGAATTGACCATGAAAGAACTGGAAATTACACAAAATCCGCAAACGAAAATCTGTGAAGCACCGCTGCAGTTAAAAAGCAACTGTGGCACTTTCGTCATTGACGACTTCGGCCGCCAGAGAATGCCCGTCGATGAATTATTGAACCGCTGGATCGTCCCATTGGAAAAACGCTATGACTTTCTGAATCTTCCCAGTGGTAAAAAAATTCAGGTTCCCTTTGATCAGCTCATTATCTTTTCAACAAACCTGGAACCCAAGGATCTTGTCGACGCTGCTTTTTTACGTCGTATTCCGTATAAGATCGAAGCCATGGATCCCTCACCAGAGGAATTCCGGGCGCTGTTTGAACTGATGGCACCAATGATGGGTTTTCAATTTGATGAAACTGCATACCAGTATCTGGTCGACACGCATTATACTGCCGTCAATCGTCCCTTCCGTGCCTGCCAGCCTCGGGACCTGTTACTACAGGTGAAAAATTTCTGCGTCTACAAACAGGCGCCCAAGACGCTGACCCCTGCAGCTTTCGACTTCGCAGTCGAAAACTACTTCTCGGTGATGTGAGATTGCCGGCCAGCGTAACCTCAGGCCGGCCATTCCGTATCACAAGATTCGCATCGAAAACCAACGACGGTCGCTGTACCTGGAATCAGACGGTTTTTCCGATTGAGCAGACCATCCCGCAATTCCAATGATTCAACGGCTGAGCTGCTGCAGGCAGGGCACTGGTGGTTTTTGAAAAGAATTCGAGCACGCTTTAAGACCCAATCTTCCTGCTGCAGAAAATGAGGTTTACGAAAGTAACCTCGATTAAATGGCAGGGTCATCGGGGCTGGGTCATCCAGCGAGACAACAGGCTCGCTGCGGGTATCATCCGGGTAATAAATCTTTAAAATGCTCATCCATGAGCTCCTTATTTTCAATCCCTTGATAAAATATTCCAGTAAATCCAAACGGGAATCTTTTTGGGGTAGAGTCCCTCGCCGTCTATCGAAATTGAACAGGTACGATAAAACATGAGAAGAGGGGAGAAGGATAAAATTCTCTCATTAAGTTGGCAAGAGGTTTTAGCCTAAAGGTGTAAACATTGTAAAAAATTCATGCTAGAAAAAGATGGGTTATGGGAAAATGGGAAAAGACAGTAGTCTGGTGATCTATATTCTGTGGCTGAACCTGTTGAGTTGATGTATGATTGCGTTTCGTGATGCGATAAAACTTCTCTGTGTCGTTTTAACATTTATCAAAGAACACGCGTGCAATCTCAGGAGTTGTCCCCATCAATAAATCGAAATTGATCAAACTGATGATCGGGATCATCATCACGGTCACCTGCCTGGCGGCAGCGGTCTGGGGGATTGATCCTCAGCAGATTAAGGAAAGTTTTCAGCGAGCGAATTTCTGGACGCTACCGGTTTTATTGCTCCTGCTGTTTGTGTTTTTCTGGTTAAAAGCACTGCGCTGGCGGATGCTTCTAAAACCGATTAAAGATCTTTCCGTATCACAAGTCACGCCGGCCATGATGATTGGCTTCATGGGAAATAACATTCTTCCGGCTCATCTGGGGGAATTTTTGCGTGTTTATGTACTCAGCAGGCAGTTTCAAATTCCGAAAACGACTGTACTTTCGACCGTAGTTCTGGAACGCATGTTTGATATTGTTGCCATTCTGTGTTATCTGGGGCTTGGCGTTTATTTCGCCGCCAATCTGCCCGATCATTATCGTTCTCTCAGTTTGATGATGGCGCTTGTTATCTTTGTGGCGATTGGGTTTGTGGCGACCTATTTGATCTGGACAGAAGCGGTGATAGGACTCTTTCGGAAAATCTTCAGCTATCTGAGTTTTCTGCCAGCGAAACTGACTCATCTGGTTCTGGAAATGATGCAGTCCGGTGCACTGGGAATGGCATCGATGAAAAGTAAGCGGCTCTGTTTCGGGATTATCTGGACTTCGTTCGCGCAATGGGCGATCAACGGATTCAGTATTCTTGTAGCTCTCTGGAGTTTTGATATTCAGGTAACTCCTCTGGCGGCGTTTGTGGTTCTGGGGGTGACCGCCTTTGGAGTGACAGTCCCTTCGACTCCGGGTTTTTTTGGGGTGATTCAACTCTGTTTCTGGATCAGTTTGCAGGCATTTGGGGTTTCCAAGGCAGATGCCTTTGCTGCTTCGATCTATTATCAGCTTTCGCAATATATTCCCGTAACGCTGATCGGCTTGTATTTTTCGAATCGCGAAGGTTTGAAACTGAATGAGGCAGAGCGGGAAGCCGAAAAAGAACTCGAAGAGCTTGAAGGACCCGATGAGGAAGAAACGGAAATGTGAGGAACCAGTGGCTGAATGTTTACGGAGAGACCGCTGTTTTTTTGCTGAGTTCTGTGTTCTTGAGGTCGGCCAATCCCTGTTCTGTCACGGAGAGGTCTTCCATACGATTGTTGATCAGTTTGGAATCGATGACTTCTATCTGTGATGTGCCATTCACTGATAGTCCGCAACGCCCGTTTCCTGTACAGATCACGTTTTCGAGAACGACATCCTTGCAGCGATCGTGGATATTGATACCGTCCTGCCGAAAATTCTCAAATGTCAGATCGGAAATAGAGACCCCTTCCACATCAATCAGTGACAGGCCGACTGATTTTCCCGCGAGCGCAAACGATTCGGTTGGCGGTAACTGATTTTTTAAGCCCCGATAATAGATGGCGCCCTGGTGCACGGCCCATTTTCCGGACGGGATTTCATCCAGATTGACGGGTTGTCCCTGCGCCGGTTGATATTCCGGGAGACTTTTGCCATCAAGATACAGATTAAAATATCCTTTTCGATAAGGGGTGACTTTCCATAACCCCTTATCCAGTTCTCTCCAGCCATTCGTGGGAATAGTGATGGCGCCACTGATGATGGCACCATTACCCAGTATGGTGAACTTCTCAGTTCCGATGCCGCTGAATCGCGTGCCAGCCAGGGTGAGCGATTCATAGTAGGGGGTCTCGTTCTTGATCAGAATGATTTTATCACCCTGTTTTGCATAATCGAGTGCCCGCTGGATCGTTTTGACCGGACCATTTTTCCCGCCTTCAATCTTCTGTGATCTCCCATTCAGGCTGTTGTTGCCAGCACGATTATCGACATAAAGCACGCCGCAGTCGGCCAGCGGTAAATCGCAAAAAAGAAAAATGAGACACAGCAACCCTGATTTCAATCCAACAAAGTGGACAGTCTTTCGCATCGCAGGCTCCTGATAGGGCTAAATGATGTGTGATTTGAATCAAGGCGACATTGAACTGGCGAATTCTTTAAGCAGAAAACCCCGGTTCGATACCGGGGTTTAAGGCTTTAGCCGGGTAATAAGATCAATTAACGCTGGCTTACAGAAACGTAGGGACGTTCCTGATAACCGATATAATTTGCCTTGGGCCGGATGATTTTGTTCCCATCAAGTTGTTCAAGTATATGGGCACACCAACCAGCAATGCGACTGGCTGCGAAAATACAGGTAAACAGGTCGCCCGGAATTCCCATGTAGTACTGCAGGCTTGCAGAATAGAAGTCAACGTTGCAGTCACGTTTAATTTCTGCGTAGACGAGCTTCTCCATTTCAATCGAGATCTCGTACCATTTCGGCTCACCGGTTTCTTCACCCAGACGTCGGGAAAGTTCTTTTAAATGCTTGGCCCGTGGATCTTCCACCAGGTAGACCGCATGGCCAAATCCCATGAATTTCCCTTTGGCTTCACGCACTTTTTTCACATAAGGTGCAATGTTTTCCACGGAGTCAATTTCGAAGAGTGTTTTCAAGACTTCTGTATTTGCTCCGCCATGCAGTTTCCCTTTCAGGGCACCTATGGCTCCGGTCACTGCAGAGTAAATATCGGGCAGGGTTGCGATGATGACGCGACTGGTAAAGGTGCTCGCGTTTAATCCGTGTTCCGCGTGCAGCGTCAAGATCAGGTCCATCGCCCGCGTTGCATCTTCGCTCGGCTTTTCTCCATTGATCATATACATGAAGTTTCCGGCGTGACACAGGCTGGGATCAGGAGCCACTGGTTCCAATCCTTTTCGTATCCGATGGATGGCTGCCACAAATGTGGGGATTTGTGAAATCAGTTTAATCGAAATCTGCATGCGCTTTTCAGGTGTTTCCGATTCGGCATCAGGGTCGTAGACACCTGCCATGGACGTGATGGTTCGGAGCAGTGCCATCGGGGGAGCCATGGTCGGAAGCTTTTTGAGTGCGTCGATCAGTTCAGTTGGTATACTGCGATACTGCTTCAAATTTTCCTGAAATTCGGTCAGTTGATTTGCGGTAGGAAGTTCTCCGTTCAATAACAGATAAGAAACTTCTTCAAAAGTCGCATGCTCTGCCAGATCGTCGATGTTGTAACCACGATACAACAGTTTTCCCTCGGTCCCGTTGACTAAACAGATTGAACTGTCTGCCGCAACGATTCCTTTAAGCCCTTTGACAGCCTCGTTTGATGTTTTCTCTACGTCGTCTGCGCTCATTTGAACTGATTCCACTTTCTCAACTACAGCCAATAAATTTACAGTAAAATTTACGATCGCGAACCAGCACACTGGTTTTGCTGTTTTGCTCTACCGTTTTTTATTAAACAAACTATTGAAAATTCGCAGGCTCCCAGTATATCAAGCCCCGTTATAAGTTCAATCTAGCGAATTTGTTTCTTCAAGGGTGAACATCGAAGTTATCTCGCAAAACGGAATGGATGAAAGTGAGGCCGTGTCTCGATAAATGTTCATCTATGGTTTTCAATCAAGGGATTGACTATTTCCCAGACAGTGTGAAAATGAGAATAAGGGCGAGGAAACACTCTGGATTTCTCATGGAATGGTTCTGGTTCTTAAGATACTGCCGTATTGTGATTTAACCGGATTTTAACATTTTGCGTGCGGTATTACACTCCAATGTGAAGGGGAATATATTGTCTTGCGTAAGTTGTTGGCTGGTAACGTCACCGAGGTTTTTTAGAAAATATTAAATCGTCGTTGTGGATTTCCGTAGACGTTACGAAAAGTTGTGATAGTATGGAGCTATATGAGCTGGAGGCTTATTAGCTTTTTCAGGTTCTCGGGAGATGTAAGGATGCCTGGGGAGAGAACCCTCTTGAATAATTTTGTTGGCGAACCGGATGCTCCGACGAAGAGCGCGAAAGCGTATTTGAGCAACTCAGTTTTTCACATGCTCTACGCAAAGGCCAATCTACCTCTGATGACCGGAATATGTTTTGGATCGGTCTTTTTCCATACCGAGGTATTGGGAACGTGTTCTGAAGCAGATTCAAAAACAGCCAACAGGTTTTGGAGTTTTTTGCAATTATTTCTTTGCTCTGTCGCTATAGGAATGGATGGGCGAAGAGTAGAGTGACATTAAATACTGACAAGCAGAAGTAACGATTGGAAAAGGAAGTGTGAGGAGCAACATGATGCCTTCGAAGAATGCTTTCCTTTTATTCTCATAAACTGAAACGCCGTGGTTACACACGGACGTGTGGCCGTAAATTTTTTGACAAATCATATTAAGGGAGTGACCCGTGCACCGTTTCGATGCCAATCTGAATTCACTATTTCAGGAAGCGGAAAAACAAGGTTTTTTAACATTTCAACAGGTTCATACTTTTCTCCCTGATGAAGGGGGCGATCCTGCCCTGATTGAGCACATTGTGCTGGGTCTGGAAGGACGAGGACTGGATCTGATTGATGACCCCAATGCCGATATTGAGGAGGAAGTAGCGGCCATTGAAGAAACGGTTACTACGGAATCTGATGTTGCTCCAGACGCCAGCGATGAGTCTGACGAGGCATCAGCGTCAATTGTTGAACCGGAAACATCCCTGTCCTCTCGCGATCCGATTCGCATGTATCTGAGCCAGATGGGAAATATCCCGCTGTTAAGCCGCTCGCGTGAAATCTTCCTTGCCAAGAAGATCGAGATCACCCGCAAGCGGTTCCGTCGCACCGTGCTGGAATCTGATTTCGCACTGAAGATCGCGATCGATACACTGGAGAAGGTTTACGCAGGTGAGCTTCCCTTCGAGAGAACTTTAAGAACTTCTGATACAGAAGATGCAACCAAGGATCAGATTATGGGGCGAATGCCCTTTAATATTGAAACCTTGAAAGCACTGCTCCAGAAAAGCTTCAGTGATTTTGAGTTGCTCAACTCCGGTGAGCTGAGCAAGTCTGAACAGCGCAGCGTACAAAAACGCATGACGATTCGTCGTCAGAAAATGGCAACACTTTGCGAAGAACTCTGCCTGCGTACTCAACGTTTGCAGCCGGTTCTAAAAAGAATACATCAAATTGCCGGACGCATTCGGGAAGTTCAGGAACAGCTGGATGATTTCAAACAGCTGCGTCATAAATCGACTGATACGCGTCTCCTGGAACGTGAACTTTCGGAATTGACCATCATGGTTGCCGAATCAGCCGAGGATTTTCAGGCACGTTCTCGTGAAATCAGCCGCCGCTTCGATGACTGGACTGAAGCCAAGCAGCAGCTTTCGGGAGGAAACCTGCGACTGGTGGTTTCGATTGCCAAAAAATACCGGAACCGTGGCCTGAGTTTCCTGGACCTGATTCAGGAAGGAAACGCCGGTTTGATGCGTGGTGTCGAAAAGTATGAGTACCGTCGCGGTTATAAGTTCTCGACTTATGCCACGTGGTGGATTCGTCAGGCGATTACCCGTGCCGTTGCCGATCACGCCCGAACAATTCGAATTCCCGTCCACATGTTCCAGAGCATTTCTACCCTGAAAGCCCGTAGCGAACAGATTCGTCAGGAAACAGGCCGCGAGCCAACAATGGAAGAGCTGGCTGACTCCGTAGGCTTGGGCGTCGAAGAGACCGAACGGATCATGAAAACCTGGAAGCACCCCATCAGCCTGGATACTCCGGTCGGGGAAAGTGAAGACAGCAGCTTTGGCGATTTCCTGGAAGACGGCCATGAGTCCTCTCCTGCCGATGCCGCCATGCGTGAGATGTTGAAAGACAAAATCGAGCATGTTCTCAAGAGCCTCACTTACCGTGAACGGGAAATTATCCGCTTACGTTATGGTTTAGGCGATGGTTACAGTTATACCCTGGAAGAAACAGGGCGTATTTTTAAGGTTACTCGCGAGCGTATTCGCCAGATCGAGTCCAAAGCGCTGCGGAAATTGCAGCATCAGACACGAAGTGCTCATCTCAGAGGTTTCGTGGATGCCATCTTCCCGAGCAAGGAAGAAGAAGAAAACGAAGCTGCAGAAGGCGCCCAAACGGAGCAGGTTGCTCCCTCAATGGTTGGTGTTGCGGAATAAGCTCTGTTTTTCCCTTAGATAAACGTTTATACCCAAGGCGGTTTGCTGTTTTCACGAACAACAAGCCGCCTTTGGCTTTTCTATTGCGGGCAATTCGAATAGTTTATACGCAATCAGAAAAAAACTGATATCAGAAACAGATTGAACGTTCCTGAAACCTCAATCTTCCCGGATTTCATTATATTTACGGAGTAACACAGCATGGGTCTTTTTGAAGGCAAAAAAGGTCTGGTTTTTGGTATCGCCAATGACCATTCCATTGCATGGGCCATTACGGAAAAACTGTATGATGAAGGGGCTCAAATCGCTTTTACGCACCTTCCTGATAAAGACCCCGAGCGACCTCGAATGGAACGCCGCCTGCGAAAGCTGGTTGAACCCAAGGGAGCTAAGATTATGATCCCTTGTGATGTCACGAAAGACGAAGACCTTGATAAAGTGTTTGAAATCGTCAAAGCTGAATATGGTGAGATTGATTTCGTGTTACACTCTGTTGCTTATGCACCGATGGATGACCTCAAAGGCCCTGTTTACAACGTAAGCCGTGATGGTTTCAAACTGTCGATGGAAATCAGCGTTTACAGTCTGCTGGCCATTGCCAACCGTGCGAAAGACATTCTGAAACCGGGCGGCAGCATTCTGACTCTCAGTTACCTGGGAGGCGAAAAAGTGATTCCCGGTTATAACATCATGGGAGTCTGCAAGTCGGCACTTGAAAACTCCGTCATGTACCTTGCGAATGAACTGGGACCACAGGGCATTCGTGTTAACAGTTTGAGCGCGGGACCACTTAAAACGCTCAGTTCCTCAGCCGTCGGCGAGTTTGATATGATGATGAAACTGTATCAAACCATGTCACCGCTCCGCAAAAATATTACACCAGAAGACGTCGGGAAAGCAGGCATGTATCTGCTGAGCGATCTGTCGAGTGGCGTTTCCGGCGAAAACCACCACGTCGATTCGGGCTACCACATCATGGGAGCCCCGCCGATTGAGATTCAGC
>TARA_R110002111_G_scaffold257026_1_pt1 | contig 101444 bp, 65 predicted proteins | sample TARA_R110002111 | Tara Oceans TARA_R110002111 (sample SAMEA4397363) | marine metagenome | biome: Polar Biome; feature: [ZZZ] marine water layer (ENVO:01000295); material: water (ENVO:00002006), including particulate matter (ENVO:01000060) such as... | depth 199 m
CTCACCCCGCTGGCAGTATCCAAGAAGATCGTTGATATTGGGGAAAAGGCAAATATCATTGTCAGCGACAAGGGAAACCTCGACCGGGAGACAGGAGACAGAAAGCCCCGGTTTGCATCGGCTCATGATTTGCGACGGGCTTTTGGTGAACGTTGGTCCTTGAAGGTGATGCCCCAGGTATTGATGCAGCTTATGCGACACGAAAGCATGGAAACAACGCTCAAATTCTATGTGGGTCGCAACGCGGAGAAAGCAGCAGAAGCCATTTGGGAGACGGTGGCACAACTTGGTGACGTTTCTGGTGACACTGCCGAAAACGAGGAAAAATCAGAGGGGTCTGAAATGACGCAAGTCGTTAGAGCGAAAGAGAGTAAGGAAATGAGGGCGCAGGGACTTGAACCCTGGACCTACGGATTAAAAGTCCGTTGCTCTACCAACTGAGCTACGCCCTCATTTATTCTTACTGTATCTGATGCGGCCTGGAATCGGCAGTGTTTAAAGGCACTTTCGTGTTTCCTGAGGGCCGTTTGTTGGCTGAGTCAGGATAATAGCAATAAGCTTGATGAAATCACAACTTAACGGAAGGAAAAAATCATTGTAAATTCATATTTTCTCTACCTTTAGTCATAACGGCCGCCGATTCGTTGGAAAGGATTCGTTGAAACGGGGGCCTTCCGAAAAGTCCTTATGAACAGGCTGTTTGGGTCCGCTTTGAGGTTATCGAACGAATGTCTGCTCAGGAACTATAGTCGGCTTGTGTGTACATTCCATCAATATACCGCCAGAGACCGGGGTGCGGATTCTTCGGTTTTAAGGCGTCCGGCAGTCGATGCGGACGGACATTGTCGTAACACTGCAGCATTGAGAAACGATGAATGGCAGCGGGAATGCCGACCGAGGTGAATACCGGGTGACCCGTCGAAGGGTAGGGGCCGCCATGATTCATGGCCGGGCTGACGGCGACGCCGGTGGGCATTTTGTCGTTTAACAGACGGCCTACTTTTTGTCGTAAGACGGGAGCAATCTGATCGTAAAGCGTGTCATCACCGCCGCCGGTGTGACTGTAAATACAGCCGGTCAGATTGCCTTCGAGGCACTCCGCGATCTGTGCGAACTCTTCGTCGGTCTCAGCGACAACGAAAAGGGAGCCGTTGCCGAACGCTTCTTCCTGCAATGCTGTCGAATTTTTGAGGAACTGACTGCCGCTGACTTTTAATAGCGTATTGGCACAGGAGAATCCGGGGTTACCCGAGGCACCGCCGCCGGTAACGAGCGTCGCGCCGGCAGATTGAATGGCGGCGATCCCTGCTTGAAAACCTTTCTGGACGCCTTCGCCCAGGAGGACTCCTGCAGGTGCTGCTTCGAATTTTTGTTTGACCTGTTCGATAAATGCATTTGCTGCTTCGCCGGCTTTGAGGGCGACCAGACCGGGATTCGTACAGAACTGGCCGGTTCCCATGAGACAACTGCCTTTGAATTCTTCGGCGATTTCGGCACTGCGTTCGGCCAAGGCTTCGGGAAGAATAAAGACAGGGTTGATGCTGGAGAGTTCCAGATACACGGGTTTACCTGCTTTGTCGGCTGCTTCTTTGATGGTCAGACCGGCGTTACGGCCGCCGGTATAACCGATGGCACCCATCAGGGGGTGAGAGACGAGGCGACAACCGTCTGCGTGGCTCGTGCGATAAATGAGCTGGACAAAACCGGTTGGCATGTTTGTCGCTTTGGCTGCTGTATCGGCGGCTTCGGCGAAAATCTGAGTTGTTTTTGGATGAGAGGAATGGCCTTTGGCAATCACCGGGTTTCCAGCTGCAATCGCGGCAGCGAAGTCGCCACCTGCGATGCTATTGAACGCGAACGGGAAATTATTGGGGCCGAAGACGGCAACGGGACCAATCGGGCCGAACAGCGAACCGATGCCGGCAGCGGTATCGATGATGGGCTGGGCCCATGAACCTTCACGAGCGTGTGCGGCGGCTTGTCTCAGTTGACTGGTCGTGCGGGGGAGTTCGCCGTCTCTCAAGCGGGGAGATTCGGGATAACCTGTTTCCTGATGCGCGGTCTGAACCAGAGCATCGGCCCGTTTTTCGATTTCAGCGGCATACGCTTCCAGAAACGCGGCAAAACGTTCGCCGGGCCAGCCACGCATTTCCTGGGCAGCGGTCGAGGCGGCTTGAATGACGGATTCGATTTCTTCCCAGGGGCTGACGGGAAACTGTGACGCTAAGACTTCAGCGGTTGCCGGATTGACGGCTTGAAATGTTTTGGCGCCCGTTGAAGCAATCCACTGTCCGTTAATGAGAACCGGTTGTATCTGCATGATCTATCCTTCTGAACGTGCCTTTAAATTGGCAATCGGTTAATATATGTGCTTGCTGATAGTTTACCAAAATCTGATCAAAGTAGAATCCATCCACTCTCATGCAGCAATTTGACGTCGTGATCCTGGGAGCCGGCTTTGGTGGAAGCCTGACGGCACTTCTGCTGGACCGCATCGGTTTTTCCGTCGCCTTGATTGACCGCGGAAGGCATCCCCGATTTGCGATCGGAGAATCTTCGACACCGATTGCCGGTTATCTGCTCCAGTCACTCTCTGAACAGTACGATCTTCCACAATTTCAGCCATTTTGCAAGTATGGAAGCTGGCAGCAGAGTTATTCCGGCCTGGCCTGTGGCATCAAACGTGGATTCAGTTACTTTTCTCAGGAACCGAATCAAAGTTTTCTCGCGCAACCGGATCATGGCAGCGAATTGCTGGTGACGGCGAATCTCAGTGATGAAATGGCGGATACGCACTGGTATCGGGCCGACGTCGATCTTTTTTTTGCGGACGAAGTCCAGAAATCGAACGTGGTTTATATGGATCAGACTGAAGTAAGCTTCAATCGGTCGAATGTCTGGGAAATCGCGGGGAAGAGAAATGGAGAATGTATTGATTTGCGGGCTGCTTTTCTGATTGATGCGACAGGCGCGGCGGGCATCGTACCGCATGCGCTGGGGATCAAACACCAGACGGAGTTTCTAACGAACTCGACAGCGATTTACGGGCATTTCGAGAACGTGACTCCCTGGGCGGAGATTTTGGATGCGCGTCACATAAATCGGTCTGATTATCCGTTTGACTGTGATCACAGTGCGCTGCATCATGTGTTAAATGAAGGCTGGATGTGGCAGTTGCGTTTTAATAACGGGATAACGAGTGCCGGTTTTGTGCTGGATGGAGAGCAGAAAACCGGCTCGGCAGAGCAAAACTGGAGACAACTTTTGGAACGCTATCCGGCAATCGCGTTGCAATTTGAAGGTGCATCGCTTGTCGCGCCTGAATCGGGTCTCGTTTTTCCGAGACGATTGCAGCGTGGCTGGAAGATGTGTGCCGGCGTTGATTGGGCATTGTTGCCGCATACGGCGGGATTCATTGACCCATTACACAGCACCGGAATTGCGCATACGTTGTGCGGGATTGAACGGCTGGTGGCTGCGCTGGAAAAATCCTGGGGCAAAGACGCGTTTCCACAAGCGATGTCCGATTATTCAACGTCGGTGCAGACTGAGCTGGCGTTGATTGATGAGTTGGTTGCCGGCTGTTATCGCAGCTTGCCGCATTTTGATTTGTTTGCGGCGAGTACAATGTTTTATTTTGCCGCCGCGACCCACTTCGAACATTTACGCTGCCGTGAGGGAGAGAAACCGCTGTTTTTGTGTGCGGATGATGTCCATTTCAGATACGTCACCCGAGTGTGGATGGACCGTGTTGCTTCGATTCAACAACAGACGGACTGCGATGAAAATGAAATCAGGCAGGCCATTGTGGATGCAGAAAGCCTGTTGAATCCCTGGAATCAGGTAGGGCTGTTTCATCCCGCAGTTCCGAACATGTATTACTACACCGCGGCTCCGGAATCAGAACCGCGGTGAGTAAGTGATCAAGCCAGTCATGGAACGTTACGTGATAATGGGCGAACGTTTCTGGGCCAGTTCTTCCATCATCGTTTGGATGTTGGCCGTGATCTGGTCGGGGTTGGTGGCGATTCCGGTCATCATCGCAGCATTCCAGAAGAGCTGGCGGCCGCATTGTTTGATGAACAGATGCTGGTCGGCGTTAGACGAAAGCGTGCAGAGCCGTTTGATCAACTCGGCATCGGGGTTGATTTCCAGAATGCGTTTTGTCATCGGAAAATCCTTGTTGTTCATACTCAGCACTTTTTGCAGTTGAGAACTGATGGCGCCTTCCGGCATTACTAGGCAACAGGGGCTGTCCGTCAGACGGTCTGACTTTGTGACCGATTCGATCTCGTCTTTGAGTTCTTCCTCGATCAGCGAAAGCACTTTTTCGAACTCGGGAGTGACGGCTGTTTTCGCTTCTTCTTTGGTTTCCAATTTCTCTTCCGAATCTGAGTCTGGTGCCGCCTGGCCGGGCAGTTTTACGTCGGACGAATCGATGGAAATAATATCGTGGTCTTCAAACTTGGCCAGATTTGAGAGTACAATTTCATCCATCGGATCTGCCACATAGAAAACTTCGATTCCTTTTTTACGGAAGATCTCGAGGTTCGGGTTCTTGGCGATTGTATTGAAATCATGCCCGCCGAGATAATAAATCTGTTTCTGGCTTTCATCGGCCCGTTCGAGGTAGGCTTCCAGCGAAACCAGTTCGTTGTCTGACGTTCCTTTCGAAGACGGAAAACGCAGGAGTTTAGCAATGGTGTTGCGGTTTTCGAAATCGGTGCCGATCCCTTCCCGCAGACTGCTGCCGAACTGACGATAGAAATCCAGATACTTTTCTTCATCGTCTTTGGCGATGGATGCCAGATGCGAGAGCACGCGCTTGGTCAATACTTTTTGAATCTTGCGGAAGATTGTATTGTCCTGCAGTGACTCGCGGGAAATATTCAAAGGCAGATCTGCCGAATCGACGAGTCCATAAATGAATCGCAGATATTCAGGCAGTAAATCCCGGTTATCATTTTGTACGAGGATACGTTTGGCACAGAGGCTGATGCCGTGTTCCGTGCGGCCGAAACCCATCAGTTCGAGATTCGTTTGCGGGCAATACAGGATGCTGTGAAACTGGAACGGGGAGTCACTGCTCAAGTGCAGATGCCAGCGTGCCTGATCTTCGCCGTTATGCGCCAGGTACTGATAAAAGCCGTCGTATTGTTCCTGAGTGAGTTGTGTTTTTGGTTCCAGCCAGATGGGGGGCTGGTCGTTCACGTGTTCAGCACCGAGTTTGATGGGATAAGGGACGAACGTGGAATATTTTTTGAGGATGAATTTCAGTCGGGTCTCGTTAGTAAATTCGTCGAGGTCTTTCCGCAGGTGCAGGCGAATTGAGGTGCCGCGTTCCAGACCTTCCTGAGGTTCGATTGTAAAGGAGCCGGTGCCGTCGGATTCCCATTTCCAGCCTGTTTCTTCCTGATAACTGCGCGTCAAAACTTCAACTTTGTCTGCGAGCATGAAAGCGGAATAAAAGCCGACGCCGAACTTACCGATCAGTGAGACTTCTTCTTTTTTATCACCGGCAGCATTTTTCAAAAAGTCGAGCGAACCGCTATGAGCGATGGTGCCGATGTTTTCGATCAATTCGGCATGCGTCATACCGACGCCATTATCAGAAATGGCCAGAACATGGTTCTCTGTATCCGGCTCGAGACGGATCTCGAGAGCAGTGTCATCTTTGACAGAATCATCTGTCAGCGAGATAAATCGGAATTTGTCCAGCGCGTCGGAGGCATTCGAGATCAGCTCCCGGATGGCAATTTCACGATTTTGATAGAGGGAGTGCGAGAGCAAATCCAAAAGTTTTTTGATTTCAGCCTGAAATGTGAATTTTTCGGATGTTGTTTTTTCGTTCATGGTCTTACTCGAAATCGTTTTAAAGAAAATTAACGTGAATTGGTGATTTCCTCTTATCAGAGGAGTTGACCTGATAACAAGACTACCGATCCCTGTTTATAAATGGAATGGCTTTTGTTGTAAAGTTGCCTGATCCTTCTGCTTGCAGACACTTCTGAGAAAATCGGGCAAAAGACATTTGTAATCTGCTGGCGGAGACTGTAATAATAAACCTAAACAAACGTGGCGCCATCGGGATCCGGTTCTTTCCCGGCGTTGACGTTTTATTCCTGCATGATTTAGTACAGTCCACCTACCTGTAACAGAGATATTACAAGGATTACATCGATGGTATTCTACTCACGTCGCGATTTTTTGAAAACTTCCGCTCTGAGTGGTACCGTTGCGTTGGGTGGGGGACTGTCTGGTGCCTTGTTCGCAGCAGAGAAAAAAACAACTCCCAAAGCTCAATATGGCCTGGTGACTTATCAGTGGGCCAAGGACTGGGGTCTGCCCACATTACTGAAAAACTGCAAAACGGCCAATGTTTTGGGAGTGGAACTGAGAACGACCCACGCACACGGAGTCGAGCGAACTCTCAGTAAAAAACAGCGTGAGGAAGTGGCACAACAATTTGCCGACAGTCCTGTTACACTGGTGGGGATTGGCAGTAATGAACGTTATGATAATCCCGATGCCGCCGTTCTGAAAAAAGCGATTGCCGATACGCAAGACTTTATCAAGCTGAGTCATGATGTGGGGGGCAGCGGAGTCAAAGTCAAACCCGATTCCTTCCATAAAGGTGTCTCGGAAGAAGAGACGATCGAGCAGATTGGCCGTTCGCTGAATGCGGTTGGGAAATATGGAGCCGACTGGGGACAGCAGATTCGTCTGGAAGTCCACGGGAAATGTGCGCATCTCCCCACGATTCGCAAGATTTTAGACGTGGCCGATCATCCGAATGTTGCCATCTGCTGGAACTGCAACAAGCAGGATCTCGAAGGGAAGGGCCTTGATGAGAATTTTGCGCTGGTGAAAGACCGCCTGGGGGCCACAACGCATATTCACGATCTGGTTCACGATCCTTATCCTCATCAGCGGTTCTTTGAGCTGATGGCCGGTGCGAATTATACAGGGTGGTTAATGCTCGAAGAAGGGAAACTACCCAAGCAGGATACTGTCGCTGCTCTGGCAGAACAGCGAAAATTATTTGATCAGATGTGGGCACAGGCGCAAGACAGCTAATCGCTGAATCGCGAACAATGACTGAAGTAGAAAAAACGAGACTTAAGGTGTTTCGCAGTTCGTGTTGTTTTGCGCATTCTGCTCTTTGATGGCAGCATACACTTCTTCACGATGCACGGTCACGTCTTTCGGCGCTTCAATTCCAAGGCGTACTTTATCGTTCTTTATTTCAATCACCATCAATGTGATCGAATCTCCAATGATAATTTTTTCGTCTTTTTTTCGGCTTAGTACAAGCATCGCGATTCCCTGCGAACAAAATTTTGGGGGAACATCATTGTTTCAGGCTTTTTCTGTCTATGAAAAACATCATGTTTTGAAAAAGCGACACTTGAAACTTAGCGTACTATTTTCGGGGTGTCTGCTTTGATCTGAAGAAAAAGACTGGTATTCAGATAACCGATTGTCATAAAGAAGCTATTGTAACGGTTATACGATTTATTCCTGCCCGGTTTTCGGCAGATTGGCGAATCATCAAATACCACTTCTCAGGCCAGAATGCTGACGGGGTCGCCGATTCGGAGCTGAGGGGAGTGGCTGTCGGACAGTTTATGAAGCCTGGTATTCACGGCAAGGCGATACATATTCTGGAATAAAGAGACTGGCGCCCACTCCGGAAATGTTGCTTTTCGTTTTTGAATGAACGCTTTCATAAACTCCGGATTCGAGTCTCCCGTAAAGGGCGAGCGCGAAGGCACGACGCAGCGTTTGCACGGATTCGATCCTGCAAAAGTCACCGATCCGACCTGAAATAATACAGGCACCTCTGTGGCTGAGTAGAGACGATCTTCACAAAAGGGAAGGTCACCTGCCAATTCGAGATTAGCCCGGAAACGAATTCTGAGTTCATCAATGGAGACTTCGGGGAACCAGCGCGAAAGTTCTTCGTAGGTCTGTGTGCTGACGAACGTTGGTCCAGAGGCTTCAAGATCATCCGGAAATCCGGTTTCGTTATTTTCTTTCAGAGTCACCCGTTGATTGAAATAGTCGCTGAACCAGGATTCCAGCTCTGTTGTCTGTTCTGTCAGGTGAAACCGATTTGTTTCTGAAGATGTATGAGGGATGGAGAGCGTCACTGTTTGTTGTGAGAGGTCGTACGCCGCACGGATTTTATGAATCTCCGGATACTTTTTTGCATTGATCACATTCTCCGATTGATCGAACAATGCAAACTGGCGGTCGCCTGACAGGGCGCCTCCCGGAAGTACCTCTGCCTGATCCACGTAGACGGGGTCAAGAGATTTGACAGGAAAAAGGGCAATGCGAGTGAGAGTCCACATGTGATTGTCTTTCTGCATTCATTCAGGTGAACGACGGTCCGGATCTTGTTTTTGCAATTGCTTCAAGTCCTGGATTTCTGTTTTGAAATTAATGATTCCTGCCGGATCCAGGAAACGATCGATGCGGCCTGCTGTTTCCCGACAGAGGCCGGCAATACGAGATTGCGCGGCTTTGTTCTTCTGGTCTTGTGCCTCTTCAACCGCAGTCACCTGTATCACATTCAGCTTATCCTGAAAGATTTGTTTTGGTGAAATTCCGCTTTCCAGCTCCCTGATTCCTCCATCGACTTTCGGCCATTCGTTATTTCTTGCCCATTTTCGGATCCGTGCCATTTTCATGGAAAGCGATGCGACTGCCTCAATCAGCTCGCCGTTTAACACCGCTAATTCTCCTTCGACGTTCAAGCGAATACGGTCATCGGGAATCTGAATGGTGATTTCGCGGTCGATACCAGGGATGTAAGGTACGTTGGCCACCAGGGCTTTCCCGCTGCGAACATAGAGCCAGATTAAGGGATGTTGCGGATCGGCTTCGAGTGTGATGGCACCGCTACGATTTGTTAAGTATTCTCCCGTCATATAATCTTCTGAGTCTGGCGGCGGGGGATTCGTCTGTTCTTGTTGCTTTTTGGCTGCGATCTGCCGCTGCCTGACTTCGCGAGGATCGAGCGGAGATAACTGGACTTTCATGCCCGCAGATGTCTGGGTTGAAGTTCCCCGCGGGATCAGAGTCAGTTTGGTTTGTGCATATCTCGGTTTTACCTGTATGGCGAGCGTTTCCACTCTGCGTCGACTTCCACCGAGTATCCCACGCAGTCCCGAAGAAATGGAACAGGTTGCATATTTTCGATTGATGTCTTCGATGATCAGATACGTCCAGGGGATGAACTGAATGTTTTTGACTTCACGGTCACGATTCAAATAACGGAAGAATGGCAGGAAGAAATAGTTTTTCTCTAATGTCCCGATTGTGGGATCAGGGGTTAAATACTGGCTGGCCTGTTCGCTGACGGTGACCTGATCGCCGTTGACCGTTTCAATTGTCAGAACAGACGAAAACAAGTCGCGCATGGACTGGAAAATCGTTTCACTCAGGAAAGATTTTTCGAATGTGTGTTTCGTTAACAGAGGACTGAGCTGTTGAGAGAGAGAATCAAACTCACGTCCGGAAACCCGGTAACCAATCCCTTCGGGATCTATGGAGATGAGGAACAGCTTGTCAAACAGCGGATGTGGATAGCGTTTGAGAAGATCCTCAGTCTGCAGTCGTTTCAAACCTTCACCGGAGGCGAGCGGCAGCCATTGATTTTCATGGATGCCTGAAGCGATCAAATCGCTGGTTTTCAGATTTGTTTTTTCTGAGAGAACCCATTTTTCCCCGACCGAACGTTCGATGATCTGCTGCAACTGCTGTTGAATCTGCAGGCGGTTTGCAGGGTTCAGTCGTGCGGCGGGGGCATAAGCGATGTCGACTTTGATACGGTAAGGCTTCAGGCTGATATGTTGTGGCTCAATAGATTGTACCGACGCGGTTGCTGTTTGCGCAACAGAAACGGATTCCGCAAACAGGAACAGTCCTGAAAACAGAATGAGGAATTGCCAGATTTTTGAATAATTGCAGAATAACATTACTTTACCAACATCAAACTTCCAGTTTAACACTTTAATTTATGAATTATTATTTTTGAGTGAACGATTCGACTTTCGGATAAACGGGAGTGGTGATCCATTGCTCCACATTATCGTAGAAGTTCAAAGGTCGATCGGCGTAACCTTTGATATTCGTACGAAACACGTGGAACTGATCGATTTCCCAGAGGGGAATAATATGAGCCATTGAATATAACTGCTGGTGCAGTTTTTTCAGAAGCGCGGTTGCGGAATCCCAGTCGGTTGCTTCGTCCAGTTCAATTAATTTCTGCCGCATCCAGTCGGGGAATATTTCCAGCGATTCAATTTGCGCCCCTTTTCCGACAGTCAGAAACGGCCAGAGCTCCATTACCGGCTCGGTCATGGCGACGGTGCGATAGACGATGTCCCATTTCAAATTCTGCTGCTCGGCTTCAATAGCGGTATTCGGAATGAGAGTGACCTTGATACCGATCCGCGACCAGGCTTTGATCATCTCCTGGGCAGCTTCCTGTGCTTCCGGGTTTGGATCACAGAGCATTTGCAGTGGCGGGAACGTTCCCCCGAGTTTTTTTTGCGAAGCCACAGCTAAGGCTACGGCCAGGGGGAAATTGTACTCGCGTTGCGGAACCTGTTGATTATACGCCTGCAGCCCGGTGTAATAAGGGGCGGTGATCAGGCGGCCGTTTAAGAGTTTGGATTCATGCAGCAGGGATTCCGTCAGGATTTTCTGTCGATCAATGGAATAAGCGAGGGCTCTGCGCAATTCAATGATTTTTAGAGGATTGCTTTCCGGATTAAACTGCAGAACATGTGACAGAGGAATCGCACTTTGTACAACGTTGAATTCTTCCTGTCCCTGAAAAAAAGAGACCAGCTTGGCAGGCAGAAACGGTAGCACCGAAACTTCGCCCAGCAGTAAAGCCTGAAATGATTTCTCGAAAGTGGGATATTGAATCTCATTGATCTGGGCAACATTATATTCTCGTAATCCAGCCGGTTCGGGCACGGCACGAACGTAGCTGACCTGATTTGGGACATGTTGATCTACGATGAATCGATTGGAAACCAGAATCTCGGGCTTTTGTGGAGAGACTGAATTCTCTGAGACATTTGACACATGATTCCAGAGTGGAGTGGCGTTAATGGGGGTTGCCATTAACCATTCCGTACGTAAAGGAACCCGATCAAAATAAATGCTGAATGTGAAGGGGTCTGTGGATGTTACTGAGCTGACAAAACTGTCAAAACGTTCGTCGTATTCACTGTTGCCTGGCGTGATTTTATTTCGCAGAAATTGCGCGATATCAGCGGCCATCAGGATCGGATGAGATTCCCAGGTAGCGTAAGACTGTCGCAAAATAAAATCGGCACGGCGTCCCAGGTCGGTCGGTTCCCACTGCTCAAAGAAGCGGCTCTGGTATTGAGGTGTCTGATCGACGCGGCTGACTTCGAACATCGGGATCTGCGTTAATTTCTGATGGCGACGGATCGAATTTCGTTCCAGAAAATAAGGGCTTGGGTCCAGAGCCGTCTCCATAACGCCAACGTTAATGACGGGGTAACGGTTGTGGTATCGCAGCAGTGCTTCGCGGAGCCTGGGGTTCGACGGCCAGACTATTGATGCCTGCATGACCGAATGAATGGCCTGCTGGAATTGATTCTGTTGTGATTCCTGGTCAGCTTTATTTAGAATTGCTTCAGACTGATTCAGAAACGATTCTTTCCATTTCGTAACGGTCTGTTGTCGGGGAAACATGTTTGACAGACGTTTCAGGTAGTAGTGCCCTTTTCGGAATGATCCTTCTTTTACAGACTGAGTAATCATCGTATCAATGACTTCGCCGGCAAGATTGCTTAAGCCCGGGAATTCCGGAGAACGGCTGTGTAAATCTTCAATGAACGCGAGTGCGTTACCATATTGCTCTGATTTTTGTTTGTCTTTGGCTTCCAGAAACAGAAGTTGCTGCTGTCGCTGGTCAAAGCCCGGCCAGTCGCGATGTTTGCGATCGAGAAACAGCAGCATTTCAAACGCAGTCCGTAACTGGTTGGTTTTCAGCAGTTCATCAATGCGTTTCAGGATCTGGTCTTCGTGATGAATGACCTGTTTGACGCTTTTTCTCTGGATTTGATATTCCGGATTTTCTTTTTCATCGACGAGCGTTAATTGGATGAAATTGAGCGCGGCTCGCATTTTACGTTGCTCATCAATTTCTTCTTTGCTTTTGGGTTTCGGCCAGTTGTAGCTTTCTTTTAATGCCGCGTCGAGTTGTCCCAGCGTATCAGGACGGGGGTAGACCGGTTCCACAATCAGCACTAATTCGTTTTCCATTACGATCCAGTCGACCGGCTTTTTTTTCAGGAGATCTTCAACTGAAGGGACCTGCATATCCTCAATTCTGGGTAATAGAGGTTCTTTCTCATCTTCTGGACTTTCCGATTCTGGAGTCTCTTTTTTAGCGGCGGCTGATTTTGCCGGTTTATTGTCAGGTTTTGTTTCTTTTTGAGCGGAAACGGTTGTGAGTCCGGACACAAATAGAATCAGAGTCAGGCTACTGAGATAGATGCCGAATTTTCCAGCAGTAATCATCATAGCGAAGCCTGTCCTTTCTGCTGCAGGACCTGATCAATCCGATAGAGACTTCCATCCACTGTCGGCACGACCATGAACTTTTCCAGATCCACAATGGAACCGCTGGCAGGCAGAGGAACCATGATCTCGGTCTGGATTTTTCCTGTATTCGCGTCGGCGGTCATCAAGGTGCCATTTTGGAGAGTGAGCAACAGTTGTTTCTCAAGGATGACAGGAGGGCCGGCCAGGGAAGAGTCAGGCAATTTTAAGTCCCAGACTTTTTGCAGACCATCTGTGATGTTGAAACAGCTTAAATTCTGTTTGGATTCCACAAACAGCAGCTCTCCTGAGATCCAGAGATCATTCGTAGCTGGAGAGGGTAACTGCAGTTTTGCTTTCTGCTGTGCTGTTTTGGCATCAAGCAGTTGCAGTTGTCCTGAGGCATCCGCGACTGCCAGGGTCTCTTTGCCGCTACCCGCTTTGAAGTCGATGGGCTGTTTATTATCTGTGATCGATAAAACGGCAAGATGGCGTACGGGGGTTGTCCGATATTGCAGGGAGACGATCTGTCCGGTGGATGTGAGTGCAATACATTGATCTTTCGCGGTGGAAATCAGTTGTTTCCATTTTATGTCTGCAGCGTTCTGATCCGGCAGGACAAAATCCTGGACTGTGTTGAGTCCGTGTCCTTGGCGAAAGACCGAGATATTTTTCTGAAAAGGGAGTGCAATTCCGTCGCCAAGCAAAACAGGCATTGCCTGCAGAGGGGCTTTCAATTGGATGGTTTGTTCCAGTTGGCCAAATGCATTCAACACCCAGAGCGTTGGTTCAGGGGAGCCGCAGTAGACGGCGATTTTTCCATCAGACAGTTGTGTTGTTTGAAGCGGTTCAGTCAGCCCTTCGGGAAGTTTGAGCTGGGTGATGGTCTTTTCTTTAAAATTGGAAGAATCGGGATCAAAGTCCGTATTACGGAGCCGAAACACATCACCATCCGAGGTGATACAGATCAGTCCGTTTTCTCCATAAGAATACGTTGCCAGAATGTCCGTGCCTAAAATCGATTTCCAGGAACTGGTCATTTCATCCCGGTTGGCGATCGTGAAAATTACGGAGTTGGACGAGCGCAGGCGTCGGGCAAGATAAAGATTATTGCCAATCAATTGCATCGGCTGTGCCCCTAAACCATCGGCAATTTTATTCTTGTCCAGTTTGATCCCGGAATTCAACAGCGTAAATTTTCTTAATGCAGAACTGCTCATCCAGAGTTGCCCTCCTGAGCCGGCAGAAAGATAGATCTGGCATGAGAGCGGATCTTGCAACTGGTAAGAGGCAATTTCGGTCAGTTTTCTTTTGCCTTCTTCATCAGTGACAGTAAACGCGGTAATCCGTTCGGGAACAGTAGGGAAAAATAACTGTTTGCCACGCAGTACCGGCAGACTTTGCACATGTCCTTTGATGCGGTATTGTTCCAATTCACTGAGCGATGCGTTTTCCCCATTTCCATCGAGCACGTGCAGCAAGGCAGAGTCGGCACGGTCGTTTTCACAGACCAGGAGTAATTTGCCCATGGAGATGATTGGGATCTTGATCGTTCCGGGACGATGACCGAGCGCAGCGACTTGCTGACACGCGAAAGGACGCAGGGAGACGAGATAAACGACGCCTTCATAACCGGCGACCGCAATGGCCTGTTCTCCGTAAACCAGCCCTGGAGCACCAACCAGCGGTTGCGCAAATTTGAGCTGAGAATTGATATTGCCGGTAATCAGATCGATGCTTAACAAATCGCCTGAACTGCAGGAAACGACAATGAGCCCCTGGTGTATCAATGGTTTGCCGGAAGGAGTGGCAGGCAGTTTTTGACGCCAGATTAATTTGCCGGTTTTCTGCGCGACACACAGGAGTTCCTGATGCCGTGTATCATATAGCAGCAAGGCTGGTTCGCTACCCGTGACAGTGACAGGAGCAAATGGTGGATCAAGGCCGACGGGGCGTCTCCAAATCGGGTCTCCGGTAATCGAATCGATGCCAAAACAACTGCCATTGGCCATGGCAAACACATTGCGACCATCGGAAACTTCGTTTGAGCGTGATCGCGTATGAAGCGCCAGTGTAATGGATTGAGGCACTGCTTCAGGGTAGTCCGCAGTGACCGCAATAACCGGCTCGTTATTTGCCTGGATCAGTCCTTTTTCGGCTTCCAGTATTTGATTCAGTACCGTCGTCATCTTGCGATCTTTTTTATAATACGGATAGCGATCCAGCAGGTGGCGTCTGCGTTCGAGCGCCTGCAGGGTTGCCTTTTGTTTGATCGATTCTTCAATTTCTTTGACAGTGACATCAAACACTTCTTTTCGCAGAATTTCCGCTTCCGCTTTTTCGTAACCGGCTTTGATTTTGGCCAGCGTTTCAGTGGGGGGAGTATCCTGCGGACTGTAACGGGTCAGAATGTTTTCTGCATTTTTGGAAACAGTTAACAGCTCTCGTTCTTTGGTTCGGCTGGCTGTTTCGACTGCGCCCAGAGCAATCTTCTGACCGTAATCGACGAGAGTAGGATACAGCTCCTTAAAATTGGAATCATCCCGGTGTTTTTTGATAAAATTGTTCGTCGCTTCCAGTCCCGCATTCCAGGCAGGGGTCGAGCCGGAAATTTCTTTTTCAACGAACGATTTACTGAGCAAAATACGTGCATCGTCTGCGTAATCGCTCTTGCTGTAATTTTCCTGAAACTGTTCGAAGAGTTGAATTGCCTGAGAGTATTTTCCGGCATCCATTTCCTGGACCGCGGCATCGTAATGTCGTTTTGCTGTATCGCGACCAATGATGAACCAGAATGTGAAAGCCGTAAGTGCCAAAAGAATCGTGCCACCGGTGAGTGAGAGCACCAGTGGAGAGCGCGCGATTTGACGTTCCCCCGGTCGTACGGCGTTGCGAGAGGAGCGATGTCGTACGCGGTCTTTTAAAGAGAGCGACTGTTTTTCTTCCTGCTGTGCAGCGGAATCAGTTTCCTCAGAGGCGTGTTCGTTGGAGCGGGATAAAAAGGGTTTGGCTGGCGTTTGAGACGGTTCATCGGGTTTCAGATCTTCCAGCGGATCTGCGGCAGATAGCAGATCAAGATCGTCATCGGGGATCGGTGCTGCTTCCGGCCTGGGTGTCTTTTTTTCTTTTCTTGTTTTCTTGTTTTTTTTGTGCTCTGTTTTGGATTCTTTTTCTGAAGAGGGTGATTTTGTCGATTTCGAAACGGGTGCCTGCTTCTCTTTCGGAGGTTTTGGGGGGGTACGTGCTAAAAAATCAAGATTGTCATGGCTGACCGGTTTCAGGTCGTACATCGAACTTTCCTGTTCGCCTGATACGTCGGGTAGAGGGACGTTGAGATCCAGCAGATCAACTTCGTCAACATACAGAATATCTGCATCTCCGATCCGGATTAAATCACCATCATTTAAGAGTGAGCGACCGGACATGACTCCATTGATTTCAATTCCATCACTGGTGGCGGCAAGAATTTCGAAGCCTTTTTTATTCCAGCTGATACGGCATTGCATGGTCGCAACACCGTTACTCTCAATCTGCAGATCATTGGAAGCGTGTCTGCCGATTGAAACAGGCTGTTGTTTGGATAACTCAATGAGTTGAGTTTTTCCGGACAAAAATGAAACTTCTAAACTGGCCATCTCAATCACTTATTCTTTACAGAATTTCTGGAAAATTGCATGTGACAACAATTTCAATTTACGAGTCAGTCTTCAGGACCACGATACGAGGCGAGCCTGATTTTCTGCATACCGACTTCATTGGCTGCGTCGACAACAGCAACAACGGTTTCATGTCTGGCCGCTTTATGTGCGCTGAGTACTAATTCCGATTTGGGTTTTCCATCCTGATTACGACGATCCAGAATTGCCTGCACGATATCGGATGGATTTGAGAGTTTGGTGTCGTCAACGTAAATGGCGTTATTGTTGTCTATTTCCACGACAATCGATTCTTCGCGGAAATCGTCCAGTGTCTGCAGTGATTGCGAAACGCCGTCTTGCTCTGGGGTCGGAGGGGGAACCTGAATACTTTTTTGCAGACTGAATGAGGCAGTAATCATGAAAAAGATCAGCAACAGAAAAGTCACATCCACCATTGGTGTCAGATCCATTTCATCAAATTCCGATTCCGCAGAACGGATCGAAAATCCATCATCGTCGTCATCATCATCATCTTCCTCATCAGCAACTGCGACTGTAGAAGAAGAGGTCACCATTTCTTTTGCTGATGCTGAGGGAAGACTTTGTACCGAAGGCTGGGAGACGGGTTTTTCATTAAGGGATTGTGGCTCGTGTGTGGACTCTTGATTCTCTGGTGTAATGATCTCGTCTTGAATGTTTGTGTTTGCAGTGGGGGGAACTGCTTCTTCGGATGCAGACGCCTGGTCCCAGTCTGCGTCCAGGATTTCGTCCCAGCTTTCTCCCAGAGGGCCTAAATCGTCGAGATCGTCCAGCAGCTGATTTTGTTCCGGATCAATGGCAGCGACCGGTTCAGGATGTTTTTCCGTTTGCAGAGGTGTTATCGGTGCCTCTTCTGCGATATCTGGTCGGCGGTCTTCACTTTCAAGTGGGATCGAAATGCGGCTGTGGCACGCCGGGCAGGAAACGGATTTTCCCGCTTTTTTGCTGGCGACGCTTAATCGTTGGCCACATTTCTGACAATAAAACTTGATAGGCATTGCAGTATCAGTATTTCGTTTTCTGAATAAAGCTGATTAACCCGGACGCGAGATTTGAAAACGATCAAAGCTCAATTATTCTTTTTCTCTTCGATTCCGATATAAAACTTCACTCCATCCACTTCGGTGACAGCCCGGGTCACCTCCTGGACAAATCCGTGAGGTACTCCGCGATCTGCTTTGATAATGACATCCATGACACCACTCTGAACCCGTTCCCGCACACGCGTCGTCAATTCCGCCAGTGTGACTTCTGTCGCACCGCCCGACTCTTTTAATTCAATGACGCTCTGTCCATTCAGCCCGTTACCATCATTATGGACCAGCACAATGGTCGCGCCACGGGTATCGACGCCGACACCGTGTCGCGCGACTGGAACGTCGGAATCTGATGTCGCCTGCATGGTTGAAGTGACCATGAAGAAGATGAGCAGCAGAAACGTCACATCAATCATGGGAGTGATATCCAGATCATCTGCGCCCCCGCGTGAAGCAGGTCGTTTCTTCCAGCCATTGCCATCGGAATTAAATAATGTTTTTTTCTTAGCCATGTTCGATCTGTCCTAAAGAATCATGACTTGCGAGATGTTTCAAGAATCTCCAGAAACTCGCCTGTATGTTCCTGAACCGAATCCTGTAACTTGCCAATGCGAACATGAATCAACGCTCCCGCCATCACCAGCGGAATCGCCACTGCCAGGCCTGCGGCTGTGGTGAAGAGAGCAAAGCTGATTTCACCGGCCAATTGACTAGGGTCACCCCCCGATTCCTGCATGTTTCCAATCTTATCAAAGGCATTGATCATGCCGATGACTGTTCCCAACAGACCAAGCATCGGTGCGCTTTTGACAATCGTGCTGATCCAGGACATTCTGTACTCAAGTTCGGAGAGAATATCCCGCTCGAATTTTTCAGCGAGCATTTGTCTGAGTTTTTTAGCGGGGCGTTCCATATTGGCCATTGCCACCAGGATCAATTGCGGAACTGCTTTACTCCAGTAAGGAGGGGAATCGCAGAGATTGATGACAGATTCATAATCCTTCTTTTCGATGTCTTCGTGAATCTGGTCGAGGAATTCATTTGCCGCGTTTTGTGTGAGAAACCGTTTTTGGGAAATCTGTCTGACCAGCAGGATCACACAAAAAACGCCGTACATAGCGGTTAAACCCAGGGCGACGTAAATAGCGATGCCGGCAACATTTAAGATGGGCGCAAGTGAGTAATTCATAGGTGCCTGCTTTTGTGTCCTTATTGAAAATACATCTGACGAGTCACTTCAAAATTATATCCAGCCCGATCACCCCGCACTGTAAAATAAGTACGGCGGATTTCGTCAAAATTCTTGTTTCGATATTGTTTTTCTATCGTGAGCAGCTTGTTTTCTGTTTCTTTCGGGTAAAAGTGGAACAGAATTGCCCCTGTGACATCGTGGCCGGCTTTTTTAAACAGACTCAGGTCGCTGGTTTTGCGTTCACCGCCTTGCCAGGTCATGTAGAGTCGTTTTTCGTCTGCACCCGATGATTCCGTTCTCGTGACCGGTTTATCAGAAGAGACATTCGACAGATAAATCATCTTGCCGCTTTTGAGTAAGGCCCCCAGTTCGATTTTGAAATAATCCAGTTGCCTTCCATAATCGATGAGTGAGCCTCGATCTGAAAACTTGATAAACCAGCGTTGTTCGCGCGGGAGTCCTTTTTTACCGGGGCCGAAACCCAAAGCACGCTTACCGGTGCCGGCGGCGCTGCCGACTTTACCCGAGTTTGTGAGGTCGGTCTGCATCTGCTGCTGGACCTGCTGAGTTGCTTTGTCCGAGAGTTCCACGACACTGTCAAGCATTTCTTCGACCTGATTTTCTTCATCGGGCGTGTCGACTTGTGAAGGATCATCAATCGGGTCTTCCGGCGATTCCACCAGTAACGATTCGTCTGGTGAACCGTCTTCCGCGCCACCGGCTAGATCAATCATTTCCAGCGCGACTTCATTTTCCGTTTGAGGCAGCCGGTTTGTAATCCAGACAATCGACAGCCATAAGACGGCGATAATTAATGCCAGCACGATTGCAATCAACGAAGAACTGACCTGATCATATTGCGTGACACGCATGACCGGTGATTTTCGATGATCGTTTTGTGATGTCGTCTGGGCCATCTTAAATGACTATCCTTTTACTCTTATCCTGAATTATTTCACCTTCGATTGGGGAAACTGATTCAACACTTCATAAAGATCAAACTTTTCGTCGAATGGTTTCACACTGTTATACCACTTCTGCCAGCGTTTTGTTGTCTCTTCTGACCACTGATTCACAAGTTTGAGCCGTGCCTGTTCATCCACGTTTTCGCCGACATCCGCCAGAGGATCTTCCGGCATTCCGAGACCACGTATTTTTCGACTGAGTGTGCATAAACCGTTTCTGGCTTCAATGCGGACGCTCAGATCAGGATCTTTCAAAGCCCGAATCAGATAGGGGGCTACCTGCAGGTCATTGGTGCGCGAGAGCGCCCAGATCGCGGTGCGACGCACATCCGGACTTCTGGCTTCGATGAGTTTTAAGACGCGGTCCTTCTGTTGAATGAGTTGTTCGCGGTCTCCCAGCGTGATCGTTTCGACCAGAGTTTCCTGAGTCGCATCCAGGTCGGCGTTTGCCGGGTCTTCCAGTTGTGCCAATAACTCACTCAGATCGCCGGAAAGTTTTTTGCTTTCAACTTTTCCATTCCGCATCTGAACTTCAGCCAGATTTTTGGGAAGGCCTCTGCCACCTGCCAGCAGTCCGGAACCGACGGGTTCAGGCTTGTAGCTGCGACCGAGCGTTTTACCAGTCGCTTTTGAGAGGAAAATAATCGCCAGGCAAGTCGACGCAGCCGTGTTTCCGGTCCCTTTCCAGCTTCCATCCGCCTGTTGAGTCATCAGCATATGTCGCGCACCGTCTGCGTACCAGTCGTGTGGTCCCAGCAGTTTGGCGTCGGCAATCGCGGCGATTCTTTCAATTCCATATAAATAATAGTTGGGCCATCCTGTCGGGTTATGAATACTGTAGTTGTTAATGATCCAGTTCAGACCTCTTGCTCTTCCGGCCTGCAAGGCATTGTAACTGACAGTTGGTTTACCGTAGAGGTTTTTGTCGTCTTCAGTTTTATCCTTCGCCGTCAGTTCCACTTTTTCCAGGAAACCAAAGCGTTTTTTTGTCGTCTTATCTGATTGATTCGACGAGCCGTTGCGCAATTCCCCATCTGGATAGAGTTGCATTGAAATGATATACATACTGCCTGTGCCCGCGACGGACATGGTATTTCTAGGAGCACTGGCTGATGCATCACCAGGATGGTAAGAAAAGCCGCCAGCGGCAAGCTGGGTTGTCAAATGCCAGCGAGCTGCTTTATCCCAGACTGCGGTCGGGACGATGACCCCGGCACGTTCTGCCGCCCATAACCCCAGGACGGCATATTGCGAAATACTGGTGTCGCCGTTATGCGGAGTGTCCTGAGGGTAATACCAACTGCCGCTTGCATGTTGTGTACTGATGAGAAAATCGGTCGTGGCTCGGATTTCAGTATGGTATTTTTCCGGGTTCACTGCTTCGAGGACCATCAATTGCACGCCGGCACAATAGTTGTAGTCAGAGCCTGGTGCGTAACCAACTTCGCCTTTGCTGTTTTTCTGTTCGTGATCAAGCAGGATATTTTTCAAGCAGTTCTGAATGTAAGGAGTCTCAGGTGATTCTCCCGATTTAATCAAGGTATAAGCGACAAACGCATTTATGCCTGTACGGCCGTAATTTTCATTTTTTTTCAGGTAGCCAATGCCGCGCTGGATAGCGGCATCAATTTCTGCCTGGGGAGGCTGTGAATTGGCACTGAGCGGAAAAAAAGAGAAAACGATCATTGCCCACAGCCACGACCTCGAACAGGGAAGAGCGTGCCTGCCAGTCAAAATCCGGGTTTGAACAGCGCAATAAATATTCATATTGATGCGATAGCAATCTGAGATGAGAGAATATTGCTGAAGGGATAATGAAGCGTGGCTTCACCGCATCACTCCAGTCTAAATTCAGGAGTGAAGCAGTGTCAATCAATATGACTCAAATCTTGACAGGAATCGCATTTACGTTTCAAGGTTTTCGTGCCAGATCACAGGTACAAACGCTTTGATGGCAGCGTGGGCACCCTTGGACATATTTTCGGGTGACGGCCTGCTCCAGGTCAATTCCCGCGACATTCGCCATCGTCGCTAACCAGGCCAGAACATCTGCAAATTCTTCAGCCAGATTCGCCGGGTCGTTATTTTCTCTGAGTGCGGAAGATAATTCCCCCACTTCTTCCATAAACCACATGAAAGTCCCTTCAATTCCGCGGGACTCATCTTTTTCATAAAACATGGTGTGAATGACAGATTGGAATTGCGAAAGCGTTAAGCCGTTTTTTTCGTGTCGTTCGCTGTCTGGGTCTGGAGATGAAGTATCAAATGGTTGATTGGCCACAGGGTGTCCTTATCGGTAGTAAAATCTGATTTTTGGCAAAATGAAGAGACGGATGTTTTTAAAAATCACAGTTTCTTTTTTAATTTGAGTGCTTGAACGTGGTCTGGGTTCTGCTGTAACAGGAGGTTCAACTCCGTGAGCGCCTCCTCTGTTTTTCCCGAGTTTAGTAATGTTACTGCCAGTAAAAAACGCAGGTCTTCCTGTTTTTCATCCAGATGTAAGACCATTTTTAACTCGCGGACCGCGACGTCGGTCTGGTTGAGTTTCAATGCCGTTTCGGCAAGTTGGCGATGTGTTTCCGGATCGAGCACATCAATATACAAGGCCTCCTGTCCCCAATGGAAAGCCTCTTCATATTTTTGCTGATCGAGGAATAGTTTCATCAGTAATTTCATGCTGTCTGCATTGGCGGGGTCCAGATGAACCAGTTTGATCAGAGTCGCTTCGAGATTCTTTAAATCATCGAGATTCTGAAAAATGACTGAAAGACCTTCGAGCCATGCGGTCTGATAAGGATATTCTGCATGCCCCGTTTGATAAATTTTGAGTGCTTCTTTGAACTTGTTCTCTTGAATCAGAATTTTTCCCGTCAATTCAAGCACTTCTTTGTCAGGTGACTCCAGGTCGAGTGCTGGCTGGAGAACTTTCAGAGCGGCTTCCCGGTCTTCCGAAAGCAGTTCCAGGCGGGCGATGGTAAGCGCCGCTTGCGCCTGTTTGGGATCTTTACGGAGAACGGCGAGCGCGATTTCGCGTGCTTCCTGTTTTTTTCGGAACTGCAGCAGGCGGGAAGCATACTGCCCGGCGGTGTTGAGGTCTGTTTTGTCCTGTTCATATTTTTTTTGCAGCTCACTGAAACTGAGGGGGGACTCTGTTTGATAGCCTTTCAATGAATCTGCAATCTTCTGGAGATAAACATGATAGCGTTTTTCAAATTCTGACTGACTGATTTTAAAACAGTCCTTGATTGCTGATTGCGTTGATAACTGATCCTGATAGGCGGTCAGTAACTTTTTCAGTGCATCCTCGCCGAATTCCTCGACCATGAAGTCAGCGCAGAGCAGACTTTGACAATAGGCGAAGTTCCAGTTGTCTGACGACTTGGGGCGTACAAAAACGCCATCCAGTTCATCCAGTGAGTAAATCTCGCCTTTCGGGACGCGTTCTGCCAGAAGTTGATTGAAGCTTTGGGGACGCGCATGACCTTCGCTGCGGACGGCCAGTGCTTCGGTGAACCAGTGCGGGATTTTATATTTTGTCTGCTGCAGCGTAAACACGTGCACGAGTTCGTGTTTCAACACAGCCGCCCAGTTATATGGTTCTTCCATTGCGGTGGGAGAGGTCAATGCCACGACGGCTCCCGTGGAAGCGCCGATGGTCTGAATCCAGGGCAGGCCGATCATGCGGGCGCTGAACCACTGGTGGGCCGCCAGTCCTTTGGCGTTGTGATAAATCTCGAACTGGGTTTTTCCCGGTGGTTCATAACCAAACTGATTTACCATTTCGGGATAAATCTGTTCCAGATACGCGGCCATATATTGCCCGAGTATATAATCGGCTTTGGAATCGTAGCGGATGACAAAATGGTCCGTAACGATGGAGCCGTAAGATTCGAGGACTCCCAGTACTTTCCTCATATTACTGACACGGACGTGATACGGATCCGACTTGAATGCTTCATCAAGTGTCAGTTGTGCCTGTTCTGTTTTTCCCATTTGCATATACAGCATGCCCAGCGAGATTTTCGGACCGGAAAGTTGAGGCATTAGTGTTTTCGTTTTTAAATACGCAAATTCGGAAAAGGCGAATTGCCGTTTCATCTCCAATAGCTGCCCCAATTCATACAAAAAATAGCCCGGCTTGGGGTTTTGCTTTAATAACCGGGTTGTCAGCTGTCTGAAGCGGGAAGATTCGGCGGTGACGGTTTTTGTCTGTTCAGAGTTCTCTGGCACAGCAAAAATGAACTCCAGCGTCTCACGATCTGGCACACCATCCAGTAGCAGATAACAGGCCGCCTGTCTGGCTAAAACGGACTGGTTTCGGGGGTTCACAGACGCAGCCTCATTTGCAGACTCCAGGGCTTTGTCATACTGTCCATTAATCAATTGCAGGTCGCACCGCAGAAGTAATGCTTCGAGCAGTCGCGGATTGATTTTTAATGCGCGGTCAATCAGTTCCGTACTGGTATCAAACTCTCGTACCTCGATGGCAGAACCCGCTAATGCGGCATAAACAATGGCTGCCTGGGAATTGGTCTTGAGGGCAGCGCTTAACTCATCAGCAGCCTGAGGATGGTTGTATTTTTCCTGCAGGATGGAGCCGCTCAGGTAAGAGGCTTCCCAGGCGAGAGGGTCTGCTTTTAAAACATCAGGGCAGACAGTGTTGATGACAAAATTGAAGATTTGCGAAACACTGTTCCAGCGCGCGTATTGTGTGGCACCTTCTGCGATGACTAAGAGTGTTTCCGCATCTTCCGGTTGTGCCCGGTTATAAAAACGTACGAACCAGCGGTAGCCTTCATTGGCTTCCTCAATTTTTCCGGATTCAGTCAAAAGATGAGCCTGAATCAAATGCGCCAGCGCTTCATCCGGATTCAATATCAGCGCACGCGTGACGTACGTGTTGGCATTTTGGTAATCGCCTGATTCATAATACAACTTCGCTGTGATCGCATGCAGGTCGGCACGTTCGGAAAATTCTTTTAAGGCGGGTTTCAGTCGATTTAAGGCTTGCGCTGTATTACCGGTTAATGAATCAATGCGAACTCGTCCGCGGAGAATCTGCGCTCGGAAATCGGTGTTTTGGGCGGGAGTGTCTGCGAGTTGTTTTTCCGCCTGATCATAGACTTCACCGGCTTCTTCGTAGCGCCCGTGTTGTTGATGCGCGTGTGCGGTCTTCAATAACTGCGCGATCGTCGGTGCCGTTTTCGGTTCTGCTCCGACGAGGCAGATTGAACTGACTAACAGACACAGCAACACGGACAGCCAGTGAAGCGTAACAGGAATATTTCTCAAAATACAGTCAGGCATTCTATTATCCGAATGGGTTGAAACAGTCGTTTCCTCTTCCAGCATGCAAGAGCGCTTCCCATTTAACCATATAACCATAGCACCTCTCATTTTATTATACTCGGTCCAAATGGCGCTGGAAACGCTACAGTAAACCTGGACACAGGCTAGAGAAAGGAAGGGCGTGGCGATTTTTTCTCATTTGTAGCAGGGGTGTCTCCCGTGGGAACCAGAATGCCCTCATCTTCGGATGTTAATAGCAATTCATGCGGAATGTCGGAGTCGGTTTCAAATTCTATATTAATACTCGTGCCTTTGATGGGCAGCCCAAATCGCAATATCAATTCTCGCTGTATTTTGTCACTTACTTTCGTTAGCAGATACAGCTCTTCACCTTTGGAATAAGCAATCAAGGTGCCGTTCCAATAGGCGAGTCGATTGCTGGCGGTGCTTGGGATCCTTGCCTGTTTCGTGAGAATACCAACCAGATTCAACGGATCAGCAGCGGAGACAATGGTCAGCTCGTCGGCCAGCGGTTCATCGCGCAATTTTCGCAGTTCCTGAATCGTGTTCGACATGGCAAACTGTTCGCCAGCCACGCCTGATACAAAACGGCCCCCACGAATTTCTCCCCGCGCTTCCAGTCTGCGATAGACCTGCAATAATTCAAACCAGCGCGGAGCACCCGATTCTTTCAGAAATAAGTCGCGAAAGACGACGCCCCAGCGTCGTAGTAACTGCCACGCCCATTGTTCGACAAATTCGTAGTAAGGCAGACTTCGTTCTTCGATGTCCTGCTGGTTCTCGCGTCTCCAGATCGACCAGCGTCCTGTATTGTTAGGCGTGGCTCTCTTTCGCAGCAGGCCAATTCTTGATTTACGCGAGGAACGGCGGTTTTTCGTCGAACGGTCTTCGGTGAATTGTCGCATGCCGGAGAAACTGTCGGAGGTCACCAGCCCGCGGGAAATCAGTTCGCCCAATGAATCTGCGACCTGAGACGGCAGCGATTCCGTGGCTGATATTAAGTCGGTGGCGAACAGCGCTCCCTGTTGCGTCAGGAGTTCCTGAATTTCGACAGCCGGGCTGCTCAGATCGTTTTGTTCTTCGGCATTCAGATACATCGAGGCCACACTCTGGAAGTGTGTGAGCCACGGAATATCTTCGCGTAAAAAGAAGGAGACAGGCGCATTACGCGTAATTCCCGTCATCGGTTTACTTTGGTCGGCGGTCCGTTTGGGAGGGTATAAACGGCCCCAGCCAATTTCTCCCGTGAAACAGAGTTCGTCGAGATCTTTGATTTGATAGTTTGTCAGACGAGCTGGCAGAATATCGCGTTCCCAGCAGATTGCGGGGATATCGATTCCCTGCAGCATGGAGAGCACTTCAAACAGACCATTCGTTCCGGAGCGTTTTTCTTCTCCTGCCAAACCGTGAAGGTGTGTTAAAAACTGAATGAACAGACTGGTGTCAACCGGCTGAACCTGGGCGCGGAGGCCTTGTAATGTCAAGCGATGAATGCGGGCCAGCAGGCGGCGGTGACACCATTCTTTCGGAGGAGTTTCGTTCTTCGTTTCTTGATCGTTGGTTGAGTCGCCGTCCAGGCTTTGATCCCAGTTCGGGTCTTTAATGCGGAAATAACCCTGCATGGCGATGCCTTCGCCTTCGAGCGCCATCAACGCCGCTTCGGTTTGCGAGTCAGTCATTCCCGCCTGATCTGCCATTTCTGCAACGGTCAAGGGACCGCAGGTATCCAGCAGTCCGCGAATGATGGCGGTGCGGGCTTCGGTCGACTCCCATTCCTGGCGAACAGCGGCCGGAACGTTGACGGACGGCTGATGTTGACTCTTCGGGAAAGCGGCCAGCGCTGCCGGCAGGCGTTCGGTGGCGACCCAGCTTTGCAGGCAGCTCTGTTTCGAGTTGTTTTCTAATCTCTGTAAGGTCGTTGCGCGGCCCGTGGATTCGAGTTCCTGATACCAGTCGGCCCAGTCCGGCTGTTCATTGAGGGGCAGGTGAATGCGGCCGAGCAGTACATCATGAAATTCATCGGCATTCCGCACGAGTGGCTCTGCTTCCTGACAGACTTGCGCGATGGCTTCCGGCGAAAGTCGCCCCAGGTCTTCGACACTTTCCACGGAAAGCGTCTGTCGTGTCGCCACCGCACGGGCGCGGCGTTCCTGCGCTTCGCCACCATCCAGAAATGTATACGGGCTGGAATTTAACAACTCATAACAGAAGGGAGATGGCTCCCGGGTATCGCGGGGAATCAGTTTGATCGTACCCTGTTCGATTTGCAGCAGGACATTTTTGAAGCCTTCGATATCGAGTTGCTCATTCAGGCAGTCATGCAGCGTCTGGTCGACCAGAATATGATCGGGGCGCACGATTTCGCCGATTTCATTTTCGGGACAGCCGGTCAAACGAGGAAAGACGGCTGTGAGCAGGTCTTCCGCACGAAATCGCTGCAGCGGAGGCGGCACTTTTTTACCATTCTGCATGCGTGACACCAGCAGAGCCCGAGTCACGTTCCACCGCCAGCGTACATGAAACATGGGATGATCCAGGATCGCCTGTTCGGAGAGTTGCTGCACGTTTCTGGTATTCAGCATCGTAAACAGGCTCTCCAGCGGAAAGCTGTGTTGCGGTCCCAGTGAAAGAATGATGCCATTGTCGTCGGCGGTTGCCTGAAGTTCAAAATTATAGGAACGGCAGAATCGCTTGCGCATCGTGTAACCCCAGGCGCGATTGATATCACCACCGAAGGGCGCATGAATCACCAGTTGCATGCCCCCTGATTCGTCGAAGAAACGTTCAAAAACAATTTTCTTCTGATTGGGGATCAATCCCAGCGCCGCTTTTTCCGCCTGGACATATTCGACAATCTGTTTGCTGCCCCATTCGTCGGCATTAGTTTCGCGGACCAGCCAGCCGATGGCTTGTTCGGGGTTTTCAATCTGCTGTTCCAGTTCTTCACGCAAGCGTGAAATCTCGGTAGAAAGTTCCAGCGAGCGTCCCGGGGCTTCACCAAACCAGAAGGGGATTGACGGAGGCGCGCCGTGGGCATCAACGACCGTCACATCGCCGCCCCGCACATAACGAATCTGCCAGGAAGTATTGCCCAGCAGAAAAATATCTCCCGCCATACTTTCGACGGCAAAGTCTTCATCCACTGAGCCGACCACTGTCTGGTCATCTTCCGTGACCACGCGATACGAGGCGACTTCCGGAATGGCTCCTCCATTCATGGTGGAGACCAGCCGGGCATTTTTTCTGCTACGAACGCGGTTTTGGACCTGGTCATGGTGCAGATAAACGCGACTGCGACCGGCGGTACTGCTGATACCCTCACTCAGAAATTGAATCGTGCTTTCAAAGTCAGCCCGTTTCAGATTCCGGTAAGAATACGCGCGGGTGACTAATTCAAATAATTCATCCGTGTTCCATTCTTGACAGGCGACTTCGGCTGTGATCTGTTGCGCCAGAATATCGATGGGGGCTTCCGGCATCCGCACGGTATCCAGAATACCCTGTTTGATCGACCGGACCAGAGCCATGCTTTCCAGTAATTCATCACGGGAGAGAGCGAAGATCCGCCCTTTGGGAACCAGACCCAGTGAATGGCCCGAGCGTCCGATGCGCTGCAGAAAGGTAGCGATGCCGCGTGGCGAACCGATCTGGACAACCAGATCGATGTAACCGACGTCAATTCCCAGTTCGAGTGACGCGGTCGCGATGACGGCTTTCAGCTCGCCGCTTTTTAACTTCTGCTCGGTACGATGCCGGATTTTTGCAGACAGAGAACCGTGATGGCTGCCCACGACATCTTCGCCTAACCGTTCGGTCAACTGATGGGTAATACGCTCCGCCAGTCTTCGTGTGTTGACGAAAATCAGAGTGCTGTGATGTGCCTGAATCAGTTCGACAATCTGTTCCAGAACTTCGGCCCATTGTTCGTGAGTACAAATCGCGCTCAGTTCGGAAGGGGGGACCTTGATCGCGATATCCAGCGTGCGGGAGTGACCGATATCAACAATGCGGCAGGTTCGTTCGGGATATTCGCTGGGGGGCTGTTCTGGTGCTTCGGCCGTGATTTCAATTTCAGAACGGTTTCCGACCAGATATTGTGCCACGCGATCCAGAGGTTTTTGTGTGGCGGACAGACCGATCCGCTGCAGGGGGTGCTCGACTAACGCTTCCAGTCGTTCCAGAGTGATTGACCAGTGTGACCCGCGTTTATCCCGCAACAAGGCGTGGATTTCATCAACGATGACGGTCTCCACGGTTTTGAGCGTTTCCCGGCTTTTGGAACCGGTCAACATTAAATATAGCGATTCAGGCGTCGTCACCAGAATCTGGGGAGGACGTCTGACGAGTGCGGCTCGTTTGGAAGCAGGCGTGTCGCCGGTTCTCAAACCGACGCGAATGGGAGTGAATGTGTACCCTTCTTCCTCCAGCATCTCTGAAATTTCTTCCAGAGGCACAGTCAGGTTACGGTGCATGTCATTTGAGAGCGCGCGCAAGGGAGAGACATAGATTACGGAGATTTCATTCTCTAAATCGCCAGCCAGCGACCGTTTTACGAGGCGGTCAATCACTGAGAGAAATGCCGTTAATGTTTTTCCGCTGCCGGTCGGGGCGGAGATCAGGGTATGCTCACCACGATTAATACAGGGCCAGCCTTTGAGCTGAGGATCGGTCGGACCCTGGAAGCGTTTTTTGAACCATTTTTCAATGATCGGGTGATAGCCGTAAAATGACATGACTGCCCTTTGGTGCGTTTGTTTGAATTGCCCCTTTATTGTAAGGAGTCAGAGCGTAAAATTTAACCGGTTTTCTGATATTTTATTTCGGACCCGAACAACCGGGGGGCGTAAAGGAAATCAGGGGTTTGGAGTTTTTACTTTTGAAAGCGGGATTTTGCCGGAGAACGGATCGTTTTGAACAATTTTGTTAAACTGATTGTCGGTATTGGCGGATTCTCGGTATTGGCTGCATCAGAATTGTGAAGATTGATCGAGTAAATCAAACTGATAAAATCAAAACCTGATTTCCCTGCAGTAAATCGTCTATAATATTATAAAATGAATTGATCTGACTGGTGTAAAATGTCGTTAAAAAGAGTACACCAGTTGAACAGTGTCTGTTTATATTACGTATATTGTCGGACAATGAATCCTTCTGATCGCAGGCGACGGGGATGATTGACTGAAGATTCAAGCTTTGTATTTCTCATTCGGACAACGGTGAAAGTCACATAATGAAAAAGTTCAACCAGATGTTACTGGCTTTTATTCTGGGACTTTTAGTGCTCAACGGAAATTCGCATCTGCAGGCAGATCCGGCTCAGACTGAACCTGAACAGAAACAGTCACAGGTTGCGAAAAAAGCAAAAAAGGCTGAGCAGGATGAGCCCCCGTCCAAACCGGCTTTGTTCATCACGATTGACAGCCCTGTTGGCGAGGTGACTTATGGCCGGGTGACGAACGCCGCGCTCTCCCTGCAGAATGATGCCGCCCAGAGCAATCAGACCGGTTATCTGATTTTGAAGATTTCCCCCGGTTCGAGCCCGTTCCATCAGGTGCAGGGACTGGCAAAGTTTCTGGCCTCTTCGAAACTGTCTAATTTGAAAACAATTGCTTGGATTCCCGAAACGGTGATTGGGAATAATGTCGTGCTGGCGCTGGCCTGCAACGAAATTGTGATGCACCCCGATGCAGAATTGGGAGATATTGGTTACGGGAAAGCCGTCGACCGGGATGAACGGGAATTTATTCTCTCTATGGTCGAAAAACGTCACAATACCAAGCTGAGCCGTGCCCTGGCGCTGGGGATGATGGACCCGCAGCAGGCGGTTCTGAAAGTCAAAATTCAACAGGGAGATGGCGACAACAAACAGGTGGAGTCCCGCATTGTCACCCCCGAAGAGCTCAAACGATTACAGGATAATATGGCTGTGATTGTTGACGTGGAAACTATTAAGGAAGTGGGGTCTCTGGGGGCGTTTTCCGGAAGTAAGGCACGGGCTCTGGACGTGCTGGTTCAGCAACTCGCGCATACCCGGGGGGACCTGGCCGAGTTGTATGGTATTCCGCGTGAAAAACTGCGCGATGATCCCACAATGGGGGAAGCACCCAAAATCATGCTGATCAAAGTAGATGGGATGATCGAACCGATTCTGGAAACATTTATCGAGCGTCAGATCAACCGGGCCATCCATTCCGGGGCGAATATGCTGGTTTTTGAGATCGATTCGGGGGGCGGTTATCTACTGTCGGGAACCAATCTCGCCAATATGATTGCCGACCTCGACTCGCGGCATGTGCGGACTGTGGCTTATGTTCCGGATCATGCGATGAGCAGTGCTGCCATTATTGCCTTGGGATGTGATGAGATTTTTCTCAAACCTGATGCCCAGATAGGCGATGCCGGCCCGATTGAAATGAACGAAGATGGTCAGTTCGAACATGTACCTGAAAAGATTTTGAGCACGCTGCGGGTAACATTAAAAGATCTGGCAGAGAAAAAAGGGAGACCAGCGGCCGTCTGTGAAGCCATGTCGGATAAAGATCTGGAAATTTTCGAAGTGACCAACAGTAAAACAGGACAGCTCTGGTACATGTCGGCGGATGAAATTCATCAGTCTGATGGTGAGTGGATCAAAGGACCTGCCGTGCCTGAATCACGAAAAGCCAACCTCTTAACGGTTAACGGGGTTCGCGCTCATGATTTGAAAATCGCTGAGCCTCCGGTACGGGATATTGATGAACTCAAACAGAGATTGGGAATTCCCGCCGATGTAAATCTCAGAGCAGTGGGGCGAACCTGGGTGGATACGCTCGTGTATATTTTGAATTCACCTATGATTACCTTTTTATTATTCATCGTTGGAGCGCTGTTTATCTATCTGGAGCTCTATACGTTGACAGGCCTGTTCGGAATCATGTCGGCGGTCTGTTTTGGGCTGTTCTTCTGGAGTCGCTTTCTGGGTGGCACCGCTGGTGTTCTGGAAGTTGTCCTCTTTTCGATGGGACTGATCTGCATCTTACTGGAAATCTTTGTGATACCCGGTTTCGGTATCTTTGGAATATCAGGAGGGCTGCTGGTGGTCTCCTCAATCATACTGGCAAGTCAGACCTTCGGTGATTTTAACACGTTACGCCCCGGTTCCGATTTCACCACAATGACGAGTACCATCGGAACCATGAGTGCCTCTTTAATTACGGTGATTGTTCTGGCGATGATTCTCAATCGATTTTTGCCGGAATCGCGGCTGATGAGTTCCATTGTGCTGGCGCCGCCCGGTGAATATCAAAGGGCGGGGGCGCATGAAATTCAACTGGACCCGGAATTATTCGAAAAATCGGGTACTTTGCAGTTGAAGGGACTCAAGCTGGAGGTCGGGATGAAAGGCGTGGCCTGTTCGGTACTCAGGCCGGCAGGACGTGTCGAAATTGAAGGGATCTGGGTGGATGTCATCAGCGAGGGCCCCTTTATTCAGCCGGGAACGGAAGTTGTTGTCTCCAAAATCAGCGGTAATGAGGTGATGGTGCGGGAGTTAAGCTGATTTTAAGCTGTTGAAAGGGTGTTTTTTCTCGGTTTGTGTTCTTTTGTTTATATTTGATGTGGTTGAACAAAAGTGCCTGACTGGTGCAATTCAGTGAGGTTTTTGGAATCGAGGTGTCGTATCCATTGAATAATCTATTCAAATTGCTACATTAAGCACCTTAAATACCCTGAAAGCTAGTGTAATAGCTTTGTTTTCTCTCGCCATTACCAGTCCAAGATAAAAGTCAAGACACGGAATGTAGTGGCTATCTTTGCATTGGGTTATCCCCGATCTTCTCTGTTTGCCATGTAGTTTGTTTAATAAGGTTTAGGTTAGAAGAATGTCAGTCACGCAGGAACGAAGAACAGAATTGATTCAAGAATTTCAGTCCAAACCCGGGGATACTGGATCTGCTGAAGTGCAGATTGCTGTACTTACAGAACGGATTGTCAATTTAACGGAGCATTTGCGAGCAAATTCCAAGGACCACGCCAGTCGTAGAGGATTACTACAGATGGTGAGCCGCAGACGCAGCCTGCTTGACTATTTGCACAACAAGAATGCAGAAAGCTATAGGGAAATTCTGGATCGGTTGAACATTCGAAAATAAGTTCGGTGTTCGCTGATCTGTGTCGGATTGTCGGAAAAGAAATTAGGAAATTATTGTGAAAGTAGTTGTTGAATGTGAGGTTGGCGGACAGAAATTAAGTCTTACAACTGGTCAGTTAGCGAAGCAGGCTGCAGGGTCTGTTCTGATTCAATATGGTGAAACGGTCGTATTTGTTGCAGCTGCAACAGGACCAGGCAGACCGGGAATCGATTTTTTCCCGTTGACGGTTGATTATCGGGAAAGATCTGCAGCAGCAGGCAAGTTTCCCGGAGGCTTTCTCAAACGCGAAGGCCGGCCTACCACCAAAGAAATTTTGACGGCGCGTTTAACGGACCGTCCCATTCGTCCTCTGTTCCCTAAAGAGTTCAAAGACGAGTTGCAGATCCAGGCAAATGTCATGTCCTGTGATGGCGTGAATGACCCGGATGTGCTTTCGATTAACGCAGCCAGTGCTGCTTTGTGTTTATCACCCGTTCCCTTCAAGGGACCGATTGCCGCTGTGCGAGTCGGCCGGATTGATGGTAAACTGCTGGCATTCCCGACGCGGGAACAAATTGCCGAAAGTGATCTGGATCTGATTGTCGCCGGAACTTTAGAGTCCGTCTTGATGATCGAAGGATTTGGAGATCAGATTCCTGAAGACGAAATGGCAGCCGCCATTATGTATGCACATCAGGAACTGGGCAAGCTTTGTAAACTGCAGTTGGAACTGCGGGACAAAGCAGGAATTAAACCATTCGAATATGTGGTTCCTGCAGAAAATCCTTTCATCTCCAAACTGGATGATGCACTCTACAAACGCCTGAATACTGCGATGCAGAGTACCGTTAAGGCAGAACGTCGGGAAGGTACCAAAACCATTCACGACGAACTGGTTGGCAAATTCTTCCCTGAAGACGCCAGCACAACTGAAGATGGTGCCACCCGCGGTCAGTTCGAAGAAGCATTTCACGACCTCGAAGCAAAAGCCGTTCGCGAACTCGCCATGGCGGGACGACGCCTGGACGGTCGTGCTCCGAATGTGTTGCGTGATGTTTCTTGCGAAACCGGAAATCTGCCTCGCGTACATGGTTCTGCCCTGTTTACTCGTGGTGAAACTCAGTCAATGGCTACGGTCACGCTGGGTACGTCCCGCGATAAACAACGGGTTGATGGCCTGTTTGAAGAAGAATTGCAGCGGTTTATGTTGCATTACTACTTCCCCTCGTTTTCAGTGGGCGAATGCCGACCGATCAGAGGTCCAGGACGTCGCGAGATTGGCCACGGTTGTCTGGCAGAACGTTCTGTCGCACCGGTTTTGCCAAATGAAGAAGATTTTCCCTATACGATCCGGGTGATTTCAGACATTCTGGAATCAAATGGAAGTAGTTCCATGGCGTCTGTCTGTTCGGCTACTCTGGCCTTGATGGATGCTGGAGTTCCTCTCCGTCAACCAGTGGCCGGTATCTCGATCGGTCTGGTAACAGAAGGTGATAAGTTCAAGGTTCTGACTGACATCATCGGTGATGAAGACCACTTTTGCGATATGGACTTCAAAGTTGCCGGAACGCAAAAAGGGATCACGGGAATTCAGTTGGATCTCAAAAATGAAGGGATCAGTGAAGAGATCATTCGAGAAACACTGGAACAGGCCAAGGTGGCCCGTCTGGAACTGTTGAGAACAATGCTGACTGCCATTCGTCGGCCTCGTGCAGAGATCTCAGCTTATGCTCCTCGTTTGCATCAGACCAAGATTAACCCCGAAAAGATCGGTCTGCTGATCGGTCCCGGCGGTAAAACGATCCGTGCCATTCAGGAAGACACCGGAGCCTCAATTGACATTCAGGACGATGGTACCGTGACAGTTTCCGGTAGCAATGTGTCTGTTGTTGAAAAAGCGATGGCACACATCGAAGCACTTACCGAAGAAATTCGTGTTGGTCGCATTTATGATGGTGTGGTAAGTTCGATCAAAGAATTTGGTGCCTTCATCGAAATTGCTCCCGGAAAAGATGGGCTCTGTCACATCAGCGAACTGTCTGACGGTTTCGTCAAATCAGTCGGTGATATCTGTAAAGTGGGCGACCGCTTACAGGTGAAAGTGATTGCCGTAGATGATCAAAACCGCGTCAAGCTTTCCCGTAAAGTCGTACTGGCTGAACAGGCCGGCGAAAGCAACGGAGATCTTGATACGGAAGCCGAAGAGTAAGAGATTATTCTCTTCGATATCTGAGAAAACCAAAATAGCGATGAAGGAGCTCGACGTGAGATGACTTCATCGCTTTATTTTATGTATACGGGTCTGATCTTCAGACTTCAACATGCCTGTGAAATTTCCGCAGTTTTGCACGAATAGTTTGCAAGATTGAAAGCCGGGATCAGCTGAAATGAATAAGAGCCCATTAAGCATCGACGAACGCGAACAGTTTGAGGCGCAGTATTCGGAAATTGCGACGCTCGCAGGAGGGTTGGCTCACGAAATCAAGAATCCCCTTTCCACGATGAGCATGAATCTTGAACTGCTTACGGAAGACCTGGATTCTCTCGATGTTCCTGCGAAACATCGTATGTTAAAAAAAGTGGAAAGTGTCCAGCGCGAATGCAAACATCTGCAGGACATTCTGGATGCCTTTTTGCAGTTTGCCCGGGTTGGTAAGTTGTCACTGAGTGAGGCAAATCTCAACGATCAGGTCAGCGACTTTATCGATTTTTTCCGACCGCAGGCACGCGATACCAATATTGAGATCAGTCCGCATTTTGATGCCGACTTACCGTCGATTCAGGTTGATAAAGCTCTGTTGAGACAGGTGCTGATGAATCTGGCCTTAAACGTTGTACAGGCGATGCCAGATGGCGGACTGATCGAACTGCAAACCTATTATAAAGACGGCATGGTTTATCTCGATATTATCGACAATGGAAAAGGGATTGAAGCGAAAGTAAAATCACGGATGTTTGACGCTTTCTTTTCGACAAAATCCGGAGGCAGCGGATTAGGCCTGCCTACGGTGAAAAAAATTATTGATGCACATCACGGTACGATTGAATGCGAAAGTGAACCCGGTCGGGGAACCCGCTTTACCATTTCATTTCCAGTTTGATGAAGAAACAATCCCGAAAGAATGTATTTGTTTTTCCTACTTGAATATGATGTAGTCAGGTCGGGCAGAGTTGATCCCGGCAGGCCTGAATCAACAATATCCAAGCGGTGTGTCACTGTGATGGTGAAAGTTCCATTAAAACCCGGAAAGGCTGAGAGTCTGCTCAATGAGCGCTAAAGATGCCACTGAAAAAGATCTTGCATCGATAGTCATTCGAATCTTGATTATTGATGATGACGAAGCGCATGCACAGGCTGTGGCAGAAAGCCTGGAGCGGGTGGGCTGCGATTGTAAAATCGCCACTTCAGGTGAGCAGGGGGCCAAGCTGATTGAAAGCGAAACGGCTGATATTGTCATCACCGATCTGAAGATGGACGGGGTTGACGGATTGTCGATTCTCAGGACCGCTAAAGATGAGTTGCCCGATGCGGAAGTGATCGTACTGACCGGCCACGGCTCGATCAATTCTGCCGTCACCGCAATGCAGCTGGGCGCGTATACTTACCTGACAAAACCGCTGGATATCAGCGAACTTCGTCACGCCGTAGAAAAAGCTTCGACGCGGGTGCGGTTGATGCGCCGTAATGCCGAGCTGCATCGCCGGCTCGATGAGAAGTTTGGCTTTGAAGGTGTCGTGGGCAATTCTCCTTCAATGCACAACATCATTGAAAAACTGAAAAATGTGGCGTCGACCAACAGTACTGTTTTGATCGAAGGCGAAAGCGGTACCGGTAAAGAACTGGTGGCCCGGGCGATTCATCAGAACAGCGAGCGGAAAAGCAAACCTTTTGTCCCGCTGAACATTTCCGCTTTACCCGACAGTATTCTGGAGAGCGAACTCTTCGGGCATGAGCAGGGCGCTTTTACAGGGGCTGTTGGCAAGCGAATTGGCAAGTTTGAGCATGCGAACGGCGGGACTCTGTTTCTGGATGAAGTCGGCGAGATGCCGATGCAGACGCAAATCAAATTATTGCGCGTCCTGGAAGATCGTAAAATTGCCAGACTCGGAAACAATGAAGAAATCAGTTTGAATGTTCGTCTGGTTGCTGCTACCAATGCAGACCTGCTGGAGATGGTCAAACAGGGGAGTTTTCGCCAGGATTTGTATTACCGCTTATCAGTCGTCAAGATTGAACTGCCTCCCTTGCGGGAACGTCGCGGAGACATCCCGTTACTCACAGACCATTTTCTGAAAGAACTTTCCTCCCAATACGGGAAACCTTATGAAGGGATTTCCCGTGCCGCCCGCCGTGCGCTGATGGCCTATGATTGGCCTGGCAATATCAGGCAGTTGAAAAACGCAGCCGAGCGTATGCTGGTGCTCGATACCGATGGCAGTCTGGATCTGGACGATTTGCCTGAAGAAATCGTACCCCTGGGAGTATCCGAAGGCGATGGCAGTTATTCCTCAGACCGTTCCGGTGCCGACTTCCTGATCGGACGACCGTTCTCAGAAGTGGAGCGTTACTACATCGAACGCGCTCTTGATCTGGCCGATGGCAAACGCGAAGAAGCAGCCAAGATGCTGGGTATTGGAGAGCGAACTCTTTATCGGAAACTTAAAGAGTACCAGAAGCAAAAGGAAGAGCAGGCCAGCTAAGTACCCGGTCTTGCAGTTCGTCCTCTTTTGTAGTTTCCGAGAAGGGGAGCGGCGCCCATTTCCGGTAGTATTGCTCCGCATGCAAACGCCTGCCAAGCAGGTAGTTGACGGAGTGATCAAGCAAATGTCATTGAAATCAATCTCTGAGCGCGCTTTCTGATCCCGGATCTGATTTTGATACCTCTGTATGAAATCATTTGATGTAAGTGACTAATTAGTAGTTGTTTATGTTTTTGCATGCAGGTCCTTAATAAGTGGGAAATAGAGCTGACGTCACTCTTTTCTTCGAGAAAATCTAAGAATCAGAATAAATCGATTGACATAAATTGACGATCCGTCAAAATAGTGGCATCATGAATACACGAGATCGCAAACAACGAGAAATTCAGGAACGCGAAGCGAAAATCCTGGAGTGCGCCCGCCCGATGTTTATCGAAGGGGGGTATAACGGTCTGAATATGGATCGGCTGACGAGCATGCTCGAGTACTCCAAAGGCACGATCTATAATCATTTCTCCTGTAAAGAAGAAATCATCATTACGCTGGCGATCCAAACGTTGGAAAAACGGTTGACGATGTTTGAAAAGGCGGCTTTGTTTCAGGGAACCTCACGCGAGCGAATTGCCGCGATTGGGACGGCTGCCGAGCTGTTTGTAAAATTATACCCTGACCATTTTCGGGTCGAGCAGACCATTCGCCTTGATTCGATCTGGGACAAAACTTCAGAAGAACGCCGGCAGGTCATGTCAAATTGCGAACATCGTTGTATCGGTGTCGTGGGCGGAGTAGTTCGAGACGGAATCGCGCGGGGCGATGTCCATCTGGGCGAGCATACAACGCCGGAAGAAATCGTATTTGGCCTGTGGTCGCTTTCGTTTGGTGGCTATTCAATTATTGCCACCAGTAATTCTTTGAAAGAGATCGGGATTTCCGAACCATTCGAAATGTTACGCCGCAATTTCAATCGTTTTCTGGATGGCATTTTGTGGAAGCCGCTCAGTACTGATGTGGACTACGATGCGGTCTTTGATCGTGTCAGTGAGGAGGTGTTTGGAAATGAACTCCAAAAAATTTCCGTCTGAGCCGCTTTTTTTTCAAGATAAATTGACGTTTCGTCAAATCGTGACGGCACGTGTCAAACGCGATTACCCGCTCCTGATGATGATTTCCATTGTGGGTGTCGCTGGTGCGTATTGGGCAATGACCGACATTGCTTATTCCACGGAAGTGACCTCTGCTGAATCTGAACAGAAGGGGATTCCCGTTGAAGTCACGGAAATCAAACCCGTTGATTCCTTTGTGCGCAAGCGAAATTATACTGGTAAAGTGGCTGCCTTACGCACGAGTGAGCTGGCATTTGAACGAAGTGGCAAACTGATCAAGATCGCCGTCGATGAAGGAGATCAGGTTCAAGCGGGAATGGTGCTGGCGAATTTAAACACGCGGCATCTGGATGTGATTCGGTTGAAGCTGCAGGCAGAGCGGGCAGGCGCTCAGGCAAAACTCGCTGAATTAATCGCTGGCCCCCGTGCGCAGACGATTGCCGTTGCGGAAGCGGAAGTCAGACAGCTTTCTGCCAGGCTCAAAAATGGGGAAGCCGATCATACTCGGAATCTGGAATTACTGAAACGCAATGCAATTTCCAAATCGGACTTTGAAGCGTCACAATACGATGTCGAACAGCAGACAGCGTTACTGGATGCCGCACGCAGTCGACTGTCAGAACTGCATGAAGGAACCCGTAAGGAACAGATTGCAGTGCAGAAAGCGGTCGTTGCCAATCTGGATGCCTCATTGGCCGACAATCAGGTAGATCTCGACGATGCCGTGCTGACTGCTCCCTTCAGCGGACGGATTTCGAAACGGTATGCCGACGAAGGGACCGTGATCTCACCCAACGCAGCCTTATTCAGGCTGGTTGAAGATCAGAAACTGGAAGCGCATATTGGCGTTCCGGTGGAGATGGTCAAGGATCTGAAGCATGGCACACAGCAAAAAGTACAGTTTAACGGAAAAACGTATGCGTCCCTGCTCAAGGCGATTTTGCCCGAGCTTGATCCGGTAACCCGCACGCAGGAAGTGGTTCTTGCTCTGAGCCAGGAAGCCGCACAGGATCTTGTTCCAGGTCAGGTGATTCGGATTGAAATTGAAGAACCGGTTCAGATGCAGGGGTTCTGGCTGCCACTGGGAGCACTGGCGCGGGGTGAGCGGGGTCTCTGGTCCGCTTATGCCGTGCTTGAAGGTCAGACGGAAAATGAATTCGTACTGGAAAAACGACAGGTTGAAGTGTTACATACGGAAGGAGATCGGGTTCTGGTACGAGGCACACTGAAAACAGGAGACCGGATTGTCGTGGATGGCATCCATAAGCTGGCCAGCAATCAACGGGTGAAGATCAAGTCGAACCGCTAAAGCAAAGGCTGACAGAAACGGAAATCAACAGCGCCGCAATCAACAACTCAGAGGAACATCTTTCAGGGAATCAATGGGGAAATCAATCATGCTGGAAGGATTGTTTTATCGTAATCGCCGTTTATTGATTCTGATGATCGCGCTGATTTCCGTCGCCGGCCTGTCCAGCTATTATGTGCTCCCCCGGATGGAAGATCCCGTGCTGACGCAGCGGGTGGCCCGTGTGAATACCCGCTTCCCGGGAGCCGACGCGACGCGCGTGGAATCGCTGGTCTCTGAAAAGATTGAAGAAGAACTCCGAGAGATCGACGAGATCAAAGAACTGCGTTCCATCTCCCGGTCCGGCATGTCTTCTATGACAATCGAATTGCGCGATGACGTGTATGAAGTCGATGAAGTCTGGTCACGCATCCGGGACAAGATCGACGATGCCCGCGTTGAATTTCCCGCAGGAGTCGAGGAACCGGATTTTGAAGAGCTGGAAGTCAAAGCCTATGCGCTGATTGTTGCTCTGGTCTGGGATAACCCGAATGCCGTCAGTTATGCCGTTTTGCGGCGGACGGCGAAACAGCTGGAAGATCGATTGCGGGCGATTTCCGGAACGGAAGACATCGATACGTTTGGAGATCCTGATGAAGAAATCAGTGTGGAAATTCAACCCGATAAAATTGCCGCTCTGGGATTGAGTGTTCAGAAAATTGCGGATCAGGTCGAATCGTCTGATGCCAAACTCACGGCCGGGTTGTTGCGCGGAAGAAAAAGTGATCTGCTGATCGATGTTGATTCAGAACTGGATTCCCTCTCGCGGATCGCCAACACGCCGGTGCAGTTTGGATCGGACGGGCATTCCGTGCAATTGGGGGACATTGCCACGATCAAAAAAGGAGTTGCCTTACCTTTGAGCAGTCTGGTGATTGCAGACGGGAAGTCGGCGGTGACACTGGGGATATTCGTGCGGGACAGCGTGCGTATTGATCACTGGAGCCAGTCAGCGAAAGCGGCGGTCAGGGAATTTGAACAGACTCTGGCCGATGATGTGATGGTGCAGACACTGTTCGATCAGAATCGTTACGTGGAAGCGCGACTGAATGGACTGGTGTGGAACCTCTTGTTCGGCGGTCTGGCTGTCATCGCGGTGATCGTATTTATGATGGGCTGGCGAAATGCTCTGGTGATCGGGACCGCGCTCCCTTTATCCGCTTTTATGGTTTTGACGGGGCTTCGCATTCTGGATATTCCCATTCATCAGATGTCAGTGACCGGGCTGATCATCGCACTGGGATTGCTGATCGATAATGCGATTGTCGTCGTCGATGAAGTGCGGGCGAAGTTACACACCGGGATGGCGCCGGAAGACGCTGTGATTTCCACGGTCCGGCATTTGGCGGTCCCTTTGCTGGGATCGACCTTAACCACGGTGCTGGCGTTTGCTCCGATTGCATTTATGCCGGGACCGGCTGGGGAATTTGTCGGTTCAATCGCCATCAGTGTGATTCTGGCAATCTGCAGTTCCTTCTTTCTGGCGATGACAGTGATTCCCGCGATCGCAGCCTTATTTGCAGATCAGAATGAGGATCCACAAAATTCTCACTGGTGGCAAGTTGGTTTCAGCCACGCGGGACTGAAAGCCGCTTACCAGAAGTCACTCGATTTTCTGTTTGCCCGTCCGCTGCTCGGGGTCGCCTTGGGCTGCGTTCTACCTGTATGCGGTTTTATCGTTGCCTGCGATCTGCCGGAACAGTTTTTTCCTCCCGCAGATCGCGATCAGATCAATATTGAACTGGAATTAAACGCACACGCCTCGTTGGAAGAGACACAGGCTACGATTGAGACCATCCGGCAGGTCGTCTTGCAGCATCCACAGGTGAAGGGGATCGAATGGTTTTTAGGCGAGAGCGCGCCTCAGTTTTACTATAACATTATCGCCAAACGAGAGAATTCTTCGAATTATGCCCAGGCGCTCGTGCAGCTTAATTCGGCAGCCGGCGGTCAGGCTTTGATTCACGAATTGCAGCGGGAGCTTGATCAAAAAGTGTCTCATTCGCGGGTTCTGGTCAGACAGTTAGAGCAGGGGCCGCCGTTTGATGCCCCGATTGAGGTTCGGTTGTTTGGTCCCGATCTGCATCAGTTAAGTGAGCTTGGCGATGAACTGCGGACGCTTCTCAGTCAGACACCCGACGTGCTGCATCATAAAGCCGAGCTGGCAGATCCGCTGCCCAAGCTGACATTAAAAATCGATGAAGAGCAGGCTCGGCTCGCGGGACTGGATCATGCGGAAATTTCGAATCAGTTAAACGCGGCGCTGGAAGGTGCACTTGGTGGCAGCATTCTCGAAGAGACCGAGGAGCTGCCGGTTCGCATCCGTGTGCCCCATGCGCACCGAGGTTCGATTGATGCGATTGCGTCTTTGCAATTGATCTCCGAGAAAAAAACGATCGACGGGCAGGCACAATTTGTCCCTCTGACGGCGCTCGCCGAAGTGAAAATGTCGTCTGAAGTCGCGGCGATCTCTCACTTCAATGGCGAGCGGATGAACGAAGTTCAGGCTTACATTCCTGCCGGGATTCTGCCCGCGAAGGTGCTCGCCGACTTTCAGTCTCGTTTAAAGCGATCCGGATTTCAGTTACCGGCCGGTTATCGACTGGAGTGGGGCGGGGAAGCGTCCAAGCGGGATGACGCCGTCGGAAATCTGCTGGCGAATGTGGGCGTGCTGATGGTCCTGATGGTGGCGACGCTGGTGCTGTCATTCTCGTCGTTTCGTTTAGCCGCTCTGATAGGAACGGTCGGCGTGCTTTCAATCGGCCTGGGACTGGGGATGCTCTGGCTGTTCGGCTTTCCATTTGGCTTCATGGCGATTGTCGGTTCGATGGGACTGGCGGGGGTTGCGATTAACGATGCAATCGTGGTGCTGGCGGAATTACGCGCAAATCCGGAAGCACGGAGAGGCAACCGCGTTGTGGTCCGCGATGTTGTCCTGCGATCCACGCGACACGTCGTTGCAACGTCGCTGACGACCGTTGCCGGTTTTGTGCCTTTAGTGCTTGCTGGCGGCGGGTTCTGGCCTCCTCTGGCGATTACGATTTCCGGCGGAGTCGGCGGCGCGACGTTACTGGCGCTGTATTTTATTCCTTCCGCTTACATTCTGGTGATGTGCCGACACTGTCCGCTGCGTGCGACTGCAGAGGAAGGAAAAACGTCTCCTGAGCAAGTTACGGTCCTGTCAAAACTGAAAGCCCGGCTGCCTGTGCTACGATAAAATCGTAAGGGATTCGTGAAACTCTTTTCAAACTCGACTACGATCAAGATTAATCCGTCGGAAGTGAAAACGGACTGCGGTTTTCGCCTGGCATTCCAACAATTCGCCACAAAATACCGGTTATCATCTGGGGGTGACTTTGTGGAAAGTTTCAGCCGTTGGCGACAAGCAGAGATCACGCTGCCAGCCGCTCAATGGGCATCTTTGATTCGAAAGTGGCTATTTCTTCAGGCTCACACGGACAAGTTCCTTATCGTTTCTGGCGAAGAGGGACTGATTGGCGAACGCAGGGTGGCTCCAGACGACGGGGCGACCGAAGGCTTCGTTGGTGGGTTCGAGCACGTGGAAGCGGCTGATTTCTTTGTAGCCGGTGGGTGATAGTTCGGCGAGGATCAAATCCCCTTTTTCGGTGAACAGGAAAAACTTGTCGTCATGTTTGACGATGAATGCAGTAGCATGGCGATCGCGTCGGCCGGCGTCGGTCACATTTTTCGTGGACCAGAGTCGGTTTCCGTCTTTCAGGTTCACGGCGACGAAATCGCCCGACTGGATGTCGCTGCCGTAAATCGTATCGCCTTCAATGAAGGGGGTGCTGTTACAGCAGAACAGGGCGGAGCGGGGTTTGCCTTTCCACACGACTTTGGCAGAGGGTTTTGGATCGCTGCTCAATTGAATCCAGGCGGCTTCGTCGCCGATGGCTGAGACATAGAGAAAGTCACCCTGCTGGCGGGGAACTGTGACGGACATGCCGTATCCGGGTTTGAGGGGAAGCGACCAGTAGACTTTGCCCGTTTTGGGATCAAGTGAATTAAGCGAACCGGGGTGCCAGATCAAAAGTTGTTTTGTGCCGTTATGAGAAATCATGGTCGGCGGGCAATAGCCGGTTTCTGCGTTATCCAATGCTTTCCAGAGTTCTTCGCCGGTATCTTTATTGAAGGCGACAGCGATCGAGTCTTTGCCACCTACGAGACAATACAGGGTGTTTCCCTCGACCAGTGGGCTGGCAGCGTGTCCCCAGATGGCTGTTTTGGAATGGTAGTCGGTTTTGAAATCTTTACTCCAGAGGAGCTTGCCGGTTTCTGCATTCAGGCAGTTCAGGTTTCCCTCTGCACCCAGCGTATAGACTTTATCGTCGGCGACGGTGGGAGTGCAGCGGGGGCCGGCTGCGTAGGAGATTTCATAGGGGCAGTTGTATTTATATTCCCAGATGACTTTGCCGGTGTCGGCAGAAAAACATTGAATTCTTTCTTCGCCCTGAAGCTTTGATGCGCCTCCCGGATTATTAATCAGCTCGCCTTCAGTTTTGATGTAATCCATCAGATAAACTTTGTCATTCACGACAGCCGGTCCACTGTATCCCAGCCCGACAGGAACCCGCCATTCGACTTCCAGACCCTCATCGGGAAAGGAGTCGACGATGTCAGAGGCCTCCCAGATACTTGCCCGATCAGGTCCCAGCCACTGCGGCCAATTTTCGGCGGCGGCGAATGAAGAAGCGAAGAGGAGCAATGTAAGGGCAGAGAGGAGTCGAACGGGCATTAGACAGAGGTCCTTTTCGTTGGCGGCAGCATCCGATATCTGAGAGCGTTTGTGTGTAGTTTAAATGTAATGAGTGACCAGCAAATGATCAATCTCTGGATTATAGCTTGTTCAAAATGTGTGTTGGTTAAGAATGGAAAAAGAATCGAAAATCGTAGCGTAATCGATGTGGGAAATCTGGTGGACAGTTTAAAAACGGAGTTTCATTGAGGGGATGTGCATGCCCGCAGTGCGGCACAAAAACGAAAGCAGGTTTGCTATGGTCAACACCCCCAAAGTGGATTTCGCTGTCAAATTCGTTGTCGGAAATAGAAGGTCAGATCAAGTCAGAATTGAGGCGATTCTCCTGTAATCCATTTTAATTACACGCTCAGACTGGAATGGACTGATAATAAAAAACGTGACTCGACGGCAGGGGAAACAGGGAAATGTTGGCATGAATCGCAGCTATTCACATCCCCTTTTACTGACAGGATGTTTTGTTAACATTGCTAAGTATTGATTGCGGAACGATTTATGTGATTTAGTGATAAAATATTTTGACAAATCAAAAATATTTTGCTTAAATAAACAAAGGTTATTGTGTTGTGCGGCTGCGGTGGAATTGGTTAATAAAAAATTCACCAATTTTTCTCATCACTCAACCGGCTGAGACTACGGACACTTCTAACGGACATTTCTGTCTTGAAGCACTCTGATGAATTTAAAAGCGCTCGATAAAGAATCGTGTTTCATTTTTTAGTTTTTTTTCTATTCAGTATTGTGGGAAACGCTATGCAAAAAACAAAATTATTCAGAGTCAAAAAGGGATTTACACTCATTGAATTGCTGGTTGTGATCGCGATTATCGCGATCTTGATTGCCCTGTTGTTACCAGCCGTCCAACAGGCGCGTGAAGCGGCCCGGAGAAGTACCTGTAAGAACAACCTGAAGCAGATGGGGTTGGCATTGCATAACTATCATGAAACCCATCGTGCATTTCCTCCAGGGGCCATCACGACCAGAGTCGATTCGGGAACGGGAACCTCGAGACAATGGGCTCCCTGGCTTGAGGCAGGGGATACAACGGGTGCCGGTGCTGGACTTCACGGCACGAGTTGGATGCTGATGATCTTACCTTTTGTGGATCAGTCAGCAATCTATAATAAATGGAATTTCAATACGAACGTTATAGGTAACCGTGCTCAGGCAGAAGTGAATATCGCCATCTTTTACTGTCCTTCGAGACGTAGCAAAGTGCGTGGAGGCGATTTACGACTTCAACTCGGAGATACTCCTGCTGCGACGACTCCCGTTAACGGATTAACTAAAGGGGGCAATGATTATGGGGCCTGTGTTGGTTCTGGAAACGGCTTTGGGGACGGTTCACCGGGCCACAATTTCCTGGATGCGGGAGGGGCGAACGAATGGATTGGCGTCTTTAGTGGTGGACATCGCGGTATTTTTACCGTCAACAGTGATACCCAAATGCGGGATATCAAAGATGGGACTACTAACACGATTATGACCGGTGAATTGCAACGGTTAACCAGCGGTGCATGGAACACGACACGCAGCAATGATGGTTGGGCGACCGGTGGTGTCGGAACCGCATTCGACACCGATGCGGGCAGTAATGGGATCAATGGGAATCACTTCCAGGGGCCAGGCAGCGACCATGTTGGTGGCGCTCATTTCGGGATGGCGGATGGTGCCGTGCGGTTTATTTCCGAAAATATTGATAGCATTACGTTCGAACGTCTTGGGAATGCTGATCAGGGAACGGTTGTTGGCGAATTCTAAACGTGGCAATGGGAAAATGAGAACACAGAGAACTAACTGAGTTTTCTGTGTTTTTCTGAATACTGAGAATGACTCTCTTCTGTTAATTGATAAGGATACTTTGAACATGCAGCGACTAAGAGTGTATTGTAATGCCTTCATTTATTTTGGTTTAGTCGTATCTCTCACAGCCTGCGGTGGTGGGAATGAAACACCGGATCTAGGACAGGTTAAAGGAAAAATAACAATGGATGGTGCTCCATTGGCAGATGCCAGTGTGACTTTCCTGCCCGAAAAAGTGCGTGCCGCTTCTGCGATGACCGACAGTGAAGGAAATTATGAATTAATTTACATTAGGGATGAAAAAGGGGCCGCGATTGGCAAGCATCAGGTTGTCGTTAGTAAATTGAAGAATGAGAAAGAAACAATTCCCGCCAGGTACAACAGTGAATCAGAGCTGACGGGTGAAGTGAAAGCGGGACCGAATGAGATTAATTTTGACCTGAAATCAAAATGAATCGGAGACCGAGACAAATTCTTAACTGCCAGAAGCCGCTGAGTTTTTTAGCGGTGTTTTTCTATTTAGATAAATCATTACCTTACTTCATTTTATTTATTTTATCTAAAGGGCCTTGTGATGCGCAGTCAAAAACAGAGGCACGGTTTTACACTAATTGAGTTACTCGTAGTGATAGCGATCATTGCGATTTTAATTTCGCTATTGTTGCCGGCCGTTCAGCAGGCGCGGGAAGCAGCTCGCCGCAGTACCTGTAAAAACAACATGAAACAAATTGCGTTGGCACTCCACAATTATCATGAAACGCATGGCGTTTTTCCTCCGGGAGCGATCGCTACTACAGCGACGTCTTCAGCTTATGATGTTTGGGGGGATGCCGGCAGTACGACTGAGCCGGGACTGCATGGTACCAGTTGGGCAGTCCAGATATTGCCGTTCGTTGATCAGGCGTCGATTTATAACCAATGGAACTTTAGCACTAATGTGATTGGTAACCGGTCTATTATTGAGACCAACTTGCCGATTTTTTATTGTCCTACCCGTCGCAGTAAAGTGAGACAAGTCGACGATAAAATCATGCTGGGGGAAAACCCACGCGCGGGCACTCCCACCAATCGCTTAACCAAAGGGGGCTGTGATTACGGTGTTTGCATTGGTGGCGGAAATGGCTGGGCGGATGGAGATATTATTCATCTCACGCACCGCACCGATGCGCTGATTGGTTCTTTTGGGGGAGGGATTCTGGGGATGTTTTCTGTCAACAGTGACACCGCGATTCGTGATGTGGATGATGGGACTTCCAATACGATCATGACCGGGGAAGTCCAGAAATTACATGGGCCGGGGGCTCCTAAAACCAGCCAGGACAGTTGGGCGGCAGGGGGAGTGTCTACGATGTTTGACACCGGGATTTCGGGTGGTACTGCAGGCGGATTTAATAACAGCTTTTACCAGTCAGCGGGCAGCGATCATGTTGGCGGTGCTCATTTCGGTTTCGGGGATGGTTCTGTCAGGTTTCTGAGTGAAAACATGAGTTCACGAGTTTATCTGGAACTGGGAACGGCCGATGGTAGAGAGTCAACAAATTACACCCCCTGATTGTTTCTGGCCACATGTCAGCGTGGAAGGTTACGGGGCTCTGTGATGAATGTGAGCGGTGTGAATGGCATTGAATACAGACTGCCCGTTGACTTTATTTGATCAGAGAGGATTCAAGCGTGAATAGCGGCTTACGAGCCTGAGTCCCAATTTTCTTTCTCGTCTTCAGCATCATGCGAACCGAGAGAAGTTTTTATGCCTGACGCGATGGTTCGATGAGACGCGACACTAAACCTGAACACAGGCTAGTCAGAGATTTCTTCTATTCCGGTCATCTCTTCAATCAACGATTCTCGAATGGCGTGAATCCGGGATTCCGGATCTTTTATTTGAAGTGCATCCAGCACCGCGTTGAGTAATTCTGTCTTATTAAACGGTTTAGTCAGGATGGCATCAACGCTGCCGTGATTTGCGTCACGCATTGAGATCGCGAGTGGAATGTCACCCGTTAAGACGAGCTTTCGAGTCTCTGGTGAGTGCTCAGTAATCCATGCCAGTAATTCGGTACCGGACATTCCAAGCATGTTTTCGTCGGTGATTACGACATCGACTGGATGACTGGTGAGAAACTCAATTGCTTCTTCTCCTGAAGCGCTGGTCCAAACGACGATCCCTTTTTTCTCTAAAGGATGCAGTAGTCTTCGAACACCTTTCAAAAGAATAGGTTCATCATCGACTAAAAGAATGGAATGACTCATAAATACCCTGACTTAAAAATGCCCAATATCATTTGCCTGTGTCCAGATTAACTGTCGCGTCTCCAAGGTCATTTGGATCGAGTAAATATCGAGAGACGCTATGGTTAAATGAGACGCGTTCCAGCATACTGGATAGGCAGCCCATCTTCTTAGTACGCTAAGTCATACGTCAGTAATTCAACTTTTGCTGGAGTAATCAGGGGAGTCTCTAATTATGGCGGAATAGCATCCCGGTTTAATTCAGTGAAAGCACTTTGAGTCAGTGGTTCCCTGGAACTGCACATCGCAACAGCCTGTGACCAATATGGGGGTCCTAATAACAGGTATTTAAAAGTAAATTGTGCGATAGGAAATTGATAAAAATTATCAGTGTTCCGATGGAAATCCATTGAGCGAAAAGCGAAACTTGTCGTTAAAAATATAGGTCATGTCATTTTTACACGGACGTGTTAATTTTAAATTGAGTGGGATTCCTCAGGGGCTGTAAACTTGACAAACGGCAGCAAAACGGACGGTTTAGTCTCTGTAAATCATTCATTGAAAAGGGGTTAAGGAACGGGTTTCAGCCTGGGTTATGTCGGAAAAATATGTAGTATACATCAGGGATTATACTTCGTGACAACCGTGACTGATCTGAGCTGAAATTGTATTCAGGCTCAGGTTAGTCACTCGCTTCAGTTGACAGAATTCAAAGAGATTCCAGATGACGCTAAATGACGACGATCAACCTCAGGGGTGTCTTACAAAAATTCTCGGGCTGGTGGGGCTTAACTGGCTCATTAAGCCAGCAGTCAAAACGACATTACCTTATCGGCTGCGAGATAATTTCCTGTCTCACGCGGAGCTCTCGTTTTACCGGGTTCTCAAACAGGCCGTGCCGAAAGAGCTGGTGATCTTTTGCAAAGTGAATCTGCACGATGTGTTTTACGTGAAGCAGTCTGAACAAAGTCTAAACTACCGCAACAAGATAGACCGCAAGCACGTTGACTTTTTGTTGTGTGATCCGAAATCCATGATGCCATTGCTGGGAGTTGAACTTGATGATGTCAGTCATGCGCGGAAAGATCGGCGAGAGCGAGACCAATTTGTCGATGAGGTTTTTAAAGCGGCCGGGCTGCCTCTGTTACATATTCCTGCAGCCAGAGGCTACAGTGTTTTCGAACTTTCGGACCTGATTCAGCACAACCTGAAAAAAACGGAAGTACAAACGGCGGAACACAAAGTTCAAAATGGAACGCCGATTTGCCCGAAGTGCGATACAGCAATGGTGCTTCGTACTGCGACAAAGGGAACGCGCAAAGGGCAGGGATTCTGGGGATGCCGTAACTACCCTCAATGTAGAGAAACATTGCTACTACAAGAATGAGCAAACTCACCTAAAATCAAACGAGTTCGCGAATGGGGGTCTGCTGATCGATTAAATATTGGGGGCGACCGTTATTGTCGGCGATGGTGGTCGTTGAGACATCAATGCCCAGATTGTGATACAGGGTCGCAAAAACTTCCTGCATATGCACGGGACGATCAATGGCTTCTTCCCCTAAGCGGTTGGTCGAGCCAATAACCTGGCCGGTTTTCATTCCGCCTCCCGCCATCAGTGCCGCATGCACGCGCGGCCAATGGTCGCGGCCTGCTTTTGGATTGATTTTGGGAGTCCGACCAAATTCGCCCCAAACCAGAACCGTCACATCCTTGTCCATGCCTCGCTCGTGCAGGTCTTCGACCAGCGCAGCGACGCCTTGATCCAGTAAGGGAATCACTTTGCGGGCGTGGCCAAAATTATTGCCGTGCCAGTCGAAGTGTGCGAAGCTGCAGGTCACACAGCGTGCACCCGCTTCCACAGCGCGGCGTGCCAGCAAAAACCGCGACATAATCGCCTGGTAGCCATTATCCAGCGGATAGCCCAAAACTTTCGAGTCGTCTTTACCGTAACGTGCACGGACTTTGGGGTCTTCTTTTTCCAGATCAAGGGCTTCTACTAATCGAGAAGAGGAAAGCACTTCCAAGGCCTGCTTCGTAAATCCATCGTAAGTTCCATCGGTCAGTCGGGTCTCTGAGACTTTGCGGAAGCGGTCCAGTTCGTTGAGCAGGTTCGCTCGTTCATTCAATCGGGTATTAGAGATTGAATTGAGCGTCATGTTTTCCATTACGCGCCCATCGGGTCGAAACGGCGCGTGTTCCAATCCCAGAAAACCGGAGCTTTTGATATTCCAGGGATTGTGTGCCATGTTGTGAGATAAATCGATGTAAGAGGGAACGGTCGGATTCACCGGTCCTTCGATTTTCGAAAGAGCCGAACCTAAAGCAGGCCAGCCCCCTTGAGGTTGCGCACTGTTGAAATGATGGCCTGTGCAACATTCAAACGAATCATGGCGGCCTTGTGCACCGACCAGAGAGCGAATGATGGAAAACTTATCCATCATGCTGGCTACGCGCGGCATTAATTCGCTGATTTGAATTCCAGGCACGTTTGTATTGATCGGTTTAAATTCGCCTCGAATTTCAGCAGGAGCGTCAGGCTTCAGATCAAACATATCCTGATGCGGCGGACCTCCGGCCAGGAAAATCATGATCACTGCTTTATGCGATGACCGTTTCCCGCTCTGTTCCTGTGCCTTCAAGATTTGAGGGAGAGAAAGTCCCCCCAGCGCCAATCCACCAATCTGCATGAAAGAACGACGGGGCACCCGGTCGCACAGACGAATCGATTGATTTTCAATCCTGAGCATCAATTTCAACCTTCTGATGAGGTAAACGATTTTGAATACTGAGTTTATAAGAGCTTGTCAGTTATATAAGTGTACGTGAATGTGTCTCTCCTTGAAAGAATAATCGACGGAAAAGGAAAGGAAATTAAGAAAATAGTGGGACAACCAGAGACTTCATCCAATAGCCGCGTATTCAGTTCCAATTGCGAATTCGATCCTGGGGAGTCGGAGTCATCAATGGTTGCCCATGTTTATATAACTTTCTTGAATTTGACTCGACGATCTTCCACATTACCGAAAACGGTGAGCCGATAGCTGCGAACATTTTCCAGCAGGGTGATATTGCCTGTGACAGAAGAAATCCAGCCTTTCTGTTCGAGTGCTTTCAGGTGGCGGGATACGCTATTGAGGGAGTGAATTTCACAATCGCCGGCAATCTGCTGGCAGGGGGGCACAACGCCGGTTCGGTCAATTTCACGCGTAATATAATCAAGAATCTGCTGTTGGCGGTTGGTTAAATACTGATGCATTGAATTCTCCAGTGCGCAGCGGGTGCGCGTTTGCGGGGCGCATAGGGCGCCAACGATCATCCATGAGAGTCAGACCCGGATTCCAATACAGGTCTCGAAAAGCAAATACAATGACAATTTTAATGCGACTACCTGCAGCGAGTCGCACGCGGCCACCACCTGGTGAATGGGGAAGGGAATCAATTCGCGCAAAGCATATATACAGTATCGTCGCTCGTCAATCAGAATTTGAGGCGAGTTCTATTTATTCTGTGGCAGATTAAGAAAACGGCTGTCGCAATTTACCTGGAGGGTACGACAACATAGTAAACAATCTTTGAGCATTTTCTGTCAATTGGACTTTGACAAAGCAACGCATTAGATTATATTGATGCATTGTAAACAATATTAAGATAACTGCTTGCGCTTCTATGTTAATCTCTTGGATTCAGGAGAGTCGCGATGTCTGCAAACAAACCCGCCTGCCATCCACAAATTTCCCGCCGGACGGCAATAGAAGTCGGCTCGATCGGCCTGCTCGGATTTGGAATCAACCATCTGGATGCCCTGCGCGCGGAAGCCGCAGCGCCGTCAAAACTTCAGACGGCCAAATCCTGTATCTTCATTTTTCTTTCCGGGGGACTGTCACAGCATGAGAGTTTCGATCTGAAACCGAATGCCAGTGATGAGATTCGTGGTGATTTCAATCCGATTTCCACGAAGATCCCGGGACTCCAGGTTTGCGAACATCTTCCGATGCTGGCGCAACGCAGTCATCTCTGGTCGGTGTGTCGCACATTAACGCACGGCTCGAATGAGCATTCGATGGCCCATCACATCATGCTGACCGGACGATCGGATATACCGGTCGGGTTCAATCCAGGTCGTCCGATGAGTACCGACCATCCTTCGATTGCCGCCATCGCTGGCGATGTGATTCGTGCCCGCACCAATCTGCCGCCGGCGATCGTGCTGCCTGATAAAATTGTGCATAATTCCGGACGCGTGATTCCCGGCCAATTCGCCGGCAGAATGGGTTCGAATCGTGATCCCTGGTTCATTGAAGCGTCTCCATTTCACAGTACGTCGTATGGCGCATTTCCGCAGTATGATTTCGATCATCAGGAACGCGGAGCCGCCGACAAGCGTCTGTTTCAGACTCCGCATCTGAAATTATCGCAAGGCATGACACAAGGGCGGATGAATAATCGGATTGGCTTACTGAAAGAGCTGGGAAGACAGCGCCGGATTCTCGACAATGCTGGCCAGGTCGAAAGTTTCGATCGCTATCGCAGTGCGGCGATTTCTCTGTTGAATGATGATAAAGTCCATCACGCGATGGATGTCACGAATGCGGATGACAAAGTACAGGAACGCTACGGCAAAAACGCGTTTGGCTGGTCACTACTGATGGCACGGCGGTTGATTCAGACGGGCGTCAATCTGGTACAGGTCAATCTGGGCAATAATGAATCATGGGATACACACGGCAATATGTTCCCGCATCTCAAAGACAATTTATTACCACCAACGGACCAGGCGGTTTCTGCACTGCTCGACGATTTGTCAGAAAGCGGACAACTCAAAGATACGCTGATTGTGATGTGCAGTGAATTCGGACGGACTCCCAAAATTTCGCAACTGGCAAGCGTGTATGCGCATCCGGGCCGCGATCACTGGGGCGCAGTGCAGTCGGTCTTTTTTGCCGGGGGAGGCGTGAAAGGGGGCCGCGTTGTTGGCACCACAGATAAAATTGGTGGATTCCCGATTGATCAACCTCAGAAACCGGAAAATTTTGCGGCGACGATCTACCGCGCGTTGGGATTGCCATCAACGACGTACTGGCATGACGATGTCGATCGTCCCCACTTCATCTACGAAGGAGAGCCCATTCCAGGGCTCACTTAGAGGTCTGTCAGACGTTCCTTAAAGCGGGGACGATTTCCGTGCGCGAGGCGTAACTGGCAGGAACGATTCCCGCACAGACTCCCGTAGCGAATGCCAGCAGCAGGCCCACCCATGCCAGATGGAATGAGGGAATGAAGGCCACGGTGACTGCTTCCGCTCCCACAGACAGACTGCTGACTTTGAGAGTGACCAAAGCGGCTCCCACTCCCAGAATACCTCCGGCAAAGCTTAGCAGCGTGCTTTCCGCCAGCACGAGCCCGAACACTTTGAAACCCGAGAACCCTAAGGTGCGCAAAACCGCGTGTTCCTGAATCCGGTCTTCAACCGACATCAGCGTCGTCGTAGCAACCAGCGCGAGCACCAGCCCGACACAGGCCAGGCCGAGATAGTGGGCCATTTCAATCAACTGTGATAAATCTCCGAGACTTTTCGCCTGAAAAACTCCTTTGGAGCGAGTATTGGTTTCCACAGGACCCCCGCGAAACTGCTCATCAATGGCAGCACTGGTCACTGCGGAATCGGTGCCCGGTTGCAGGATTACTTCCAGTTGTGTGACCGTGCCGACCAGATTGGCGCCTTGCCGTCGCTGCAAAAATTCCAGGTGACTGTAAATGTAATTTTCTTCGGCCGGGTTATCACTTTGAAAGATACCGGCGACATTCACTGAGAGATCACCGATCGAAAATTTGTCGCCGGCCTTAATACCACGTCGCGCTGCGACGGACCGCCCGACAATGGCTGCGTCCTGATGTGTTTCAAATTCTGTCCAGTTGCCCGAGACGAATTCAAAATCGCGCGCGGTGCGCAATTTTTTCGGTGGCACGCCATAAAACACGACAACATCCAGACTCGCTCGACAATTATTTGTGAAAACCTGAATCGGCACGACATCTTTTACGTTCGTCAATTTGGCGATCTGTCGGTCATAGTCCTGAGGAAGATGGCTGGTGGCAGGGCAGAATTTATTGGCCTGAAATACGATTAAAGAACCGCGGGCCTCCTGGCGTTGTTTGAGATCGTTCATGCCTTCCTGAATGGACTGGATGAAGCAGAAGACAAACAGCGCCACCGCAGAACCGGCGACGGTCAACATCGTTCGCGCACGATGCCCCCAGAGGGTTTTCAGAATATAGCCAGCCAGTTTCATAGTTGCTCCCCACTTGCGGCACCGGAAGTCTCTAATGATTTCGGATTACCGTGATGCACCTGGACCAGTTTCCCGTGATCAAGATAAAACTGTCTGTCTGCGATTTGGGCTGCATCCGCATCATGGGTCACCATGAGCATCGTAATGTCCAGTTCCCGGTTGAGCCGTTGCAGCAGATCCAGAATTTGTTCCGACGTTTCCGGGTCCAGATCACCCGTAGGTTCATCGGCGACGACAATTTTGGGATGTTTGACAATCGCCCGTGCGATGCCCACGCGTTGTTCCTGACCGCCCGACATCTGGCGTGGATAATGATCGGCGCGATCCAGCAGATCAACCGCCTGTAATGCAACTTCCACTCGTTTTTTTCGTTCGGAACGGGACATGGGCAAGAGCAGTAACGGGAGTTCAATGTTTTCATACGCGGTGAGAACCGGCACCAGATTATGTGTCTGAAAGATGTAACCCAGATTCGCAGCCCGCCAGCGCGCCTGTTGCGAACGGGAGAGTGCCGTGATATCAATCCCGTCGACATGAATTGACCCCGCGTCAGGATGGTCAATGCTGGCAATCAGATTCAGCAGCGTCGATTTGCCGGTTCCGCTGGCGCCCATTAATGACAGGAATTCACCCTGATCGATATCCAGCGAGACTCCGTCCAGTGGAGAGATAGTCTCCCCCCCCTTGTGATATTGTTTGGTCAGGTTTCTGATAACGACAAGCGGCATGTTTAGTTTCCTTCCTGATTGATTTCGCCGGTGATCTGAATGCGCGCTCCCGGTTGAAGATCTGCCGGGGGAGAGGAGATCAGATGGCTGGTCGGGTTCAAGCCTTGTTTGACTTCCACGAGAGGGCCGCTGGACTTCGATTCAATTTCGATCAACTGGTGTCGGGCGATCTGCTTTGATTGATCTGCAATCCAGACATAGGCTTGCCCCGCTTCATTTTGTTCCATCATTTTTCTAGGAATATAAATGCGGGTTTCCTCTTTAATTCCCGTGGTTTCTTCCTGCAGCTCCGGGGCCAGAAACGTGACGTCTACCAGCATTTCCGGTTTTAACAGCGGCGAGGCGTTCACAATTTCTACTTTGACCTGGAGCGTGTTTTTCTGAATATCTGCTTCAGAACTGATGTAGAGTACCCTGCCTGTAACCGGCTGGCTGAGTGCGGGGTTATTGATTTGTACGGGTTGGTTTAAGCTGACTTTAGGAATATCTTCAAAGCGCACATCCACTCTGATCTGCAACATTTCCGGTCGGTACATGGTAACGACCGTGCTGCCGTCATATTCGGTCATTTGTGTCTGCATATTTCCGACGCTGGAGCCCGGATGTCCGATGAGGCGATAAATACGACCGTCAACGGGCGCGCGAATTGTCATACGGTCCAGAGCCAGCCTGGCTTCTTCGACGGCGACCCGCGCCTGTTCCAGCCGCGCTGTAGCCGCATTGACTTTGGCAATCGTTTCATCGCGGGCCTGCGTTTCTTCCGTGAGCAGTTCAAATTCTTTCTGAAGTGCATCCGCCCGCGCTTTTAATGCCTTGCGTTCCGCTACCAGCGAAGTGCTGCGACCATCCAGTTCTTCATGAGCAGCGCGGGCGGATTCCAGTTCGGTGAGTGATTCATCAACGGTGCGTTTTGTGACGGCGTTTTTTGCGGAAAGTCTGCGTTGATAATCGTTTTCGGCAAAACTCCGTTGTGCTTTCGCACGGCGGACCATAAAGGGTAAATTCTTTAACTCGGTTTCAATTTTGGCCAATTCCGCTTCGGCCGTTCTTAATGCCGCTTCGCGATGTACGGGTTGCGAGAGACGAATTTCCGCTGCATTCAGCGTTGCTTTGGTCAGTTCTCGTTCCGCCTCACGCAGATCCCTGTTCGCAATCGCGTTTTTCAGGGAAAGTTCCGCATCTGCTTTGACCAGTAACGCAATCGGTTCACCCTGTTTAACACTTTGATCTTCCACGACCAGCAGTTGTTCCACGACGCCCGGTGATAAAGCGGCGACTCGAATGGGGGTGGGCCGTGGTTCCACCCAGCCGGCTGCCTGAAAGAGGGGCGTGCCTGCATTGCGGATTGCTGATTGTGTGACAATGACCGGCATCACAGTGACTGGTTTGGGAGGAAAGATCAGATCGCGCGAGACCCAGAAGATCAGTGCCAGAAATCCAACCAGCAGTGTTCCCGGTAAAAGATAGCGCGTGATCAATCGCAACCGCGTGTGCCCTCTGACTGATGAGGGCACACTGCGATCGATGGCTAATTGTGATAAATCGACTTGAGTCATCGTTTAGTTCCGTTAGTTCCGTACAAAAATTCCGTTGGCAAACACGGTGAGATTACCTTCGTCGTCCCGTTGGGCTTTGCCTTTGACAACGACGGTCTGCAGTTCTTTCAGGTTTAACAGCTTGCGAGCGTCTTCCTTGATCAATGTGCCATCTTCATCCACCACTTTGATCAAGGCCATCGATGTGGGCAGTTTGTCGGTTTCACAGCAGTAATCCCAGGGTTTGGCGCAGCCATCGCCGGGAATATCGCTACAGGCTTTCAATGAGTTATCCACAATCGAAAATACGGCCCGACCATCGATCCAGGGATTTTCGCTACCCCCAATGCGGCCGACAAGCACTACTTCTTCATCATTGACGGCCGATTTACGCGCATCGATGACTTCTTTGGCACCTGCGGGCTCACGGGTGAGTAAGACCTCTGTCGTGACTGTCGGTTTGGTCTCTGCCGATTCCGCGGAGCTGTTGTTTTCTGGCGTGGGTGCCGAGTTACCGCATCCCACAACAAGGCAGACAGCAACCGAGAGCAATCCGAATTGCGACAATAAGCATTTCATTCTTTCAATCCTTTTTAAAAGTGTTGTGCTCGAAAACAGAATTCGAGCGGTCATTAAACTGATTTTAATCCATCGATAATAGGCAGCCTGAGTGCCCGCAGCGCGGGGGGAATTGCTCCCAGTAATCCCAGCAGTATGCCGACACCACAGCCGATTAACAGCGAAATGCTGTCGATCTGAAGTGAGAAAGCGCCCATTGTAAATCGCACAGAAACTCCATTGATCAGGAAAACGGCGATCAGCGCCGCGATCAGGCTGGCGGCCGTTGCCAGCAGAACACCTTCCTGAATCAAACTGATTACGATTGCGCGTCGCAAAAAACCGATCGTCTGCAGAGTCGATAATTCTCTGGTTCGCCCGACCACCGCACCATACAGCGTATTCAAGCCCGCAAACACACCGGCACCTGATACTAAAAACACGACTAACCATGCCAGCATCCGAATCGGGCCATAATCTTTTTTCAGACTCTGGTAATAATCGACTTCCCGGATTGACTGTAGTTCCAGATCAAGGCGTTCTTTACAGAACAGATCCAGATCGGGGTAATTGGATGCTGAGTCAAGAGTGACAGCAACGAGACTTAGATCCTGACGTTTCATTGCCTGCTGTAATTCGTCCAGGCGACACCAGATTTCTGATTCAAACGCCGATCCGGCGGCGGAAAACGTACCGCTGATCCGCCAGGTTCTGCCTTCCATAATCAGTTCCTTACCGGCTGCCATTTGATCGCCGGTAAGATCCAGTTTTGTCGCCGCCAGTTGCCCCGCCATGATTTCACCCGGCCCCGGCCAGCTTCCTGATTCCAGTTGCACCTGCCTGCGCACCAGTAACGCGGATTGTGTGACCCCACGTACCAGTCCCATCGCTGTTTCCTGTTGATCGGGAATTTTAATTTGCGTTCCCAGGTAGAGTTCCGGCGAGACGTATTTTCTGTCATGAAAGGATTTAATCCCTGCCACACTGGCCGAAACGAGTTCGCTGGTTCGCATGGGAATCGACGAATATTCCAGGTTTTCTCCCATGCCCAGCGAAAACAGGAGCGCGACCTGCGGATCTCCGCTGACGGTGAGTGAGTGTTCCAGGCCGCGAATGAAACCAATCACGACAAAAACCAGCACAATCACGGTCGTCAAACCGGTCAGGGTGAGTAGCGTGCGCACCGGTCGCCGAAAGAGATTTCGCACGCCGTATTCCCATGGGATTAATGAGAAACGAAACATAGAAGTTCATTCTGAATATACTGGCCAGCGCAGAACGATCAATTCAGCAATGCGCAGGCTGTATCGAAACTGTAATCGAAGAGACGAAAAAGAGTCGAGAATTCAGAAGTGAATCAGCATTGAAACGACATCTGCAGGCAGCGGATCTCGCGCCCGGAAGAGCAGTACGGATCAGAGAGAATTTTGTCGCGCTGAATGTTCAGGCTGAGAAGCTGAAACGGCGCGTCCGGGAGTGTCATTTCTCCCCAGGCAAAAGTCATCAAGTTTAGGTCGATCTGGCTCGCGCCTTCGATGATGGCTCCCGCACAGAGACACTGACTGCAATCAGAGGCTGGAACCTGGGGCGCCAGAGGATTTTCTGGCGACTTCGAGTGACAGTGACTGCAGCAGGATGGACTGGCTACCTCTGTACCTTCTCCGCTTTCCTGCATGCAATTAAAGGGGCAGACAAGAATCAGTGTTGATAACAGAAGAGACAGTATTTTGCCAATCACAGATCACCTTTCAAATAAAGACCAGCATCCATCCTAGTCTGTACCAGTGCAAGTGACAAGATCATTTTTGTTTCTTCAACGGGAATTCAGGAATACGTGGCTCGTCGCGCTCACGCATGCGAATCCAGTGATCATTGAAAAAGAGGTTGTCGTGAACATGTACGGGCAGCATACGGCAGTGTAGACACTGGATTTCCATCAATTCCAGCAGTCTCTACTGATTTCCTGTATAACGAACACCGCGGACAATTTATTTCGCCAGCGTTTTGATTTCATCTGGCGTCAACACACGATCAAAAACGGAGATCTCATCCAGGCGGCCTTCCCAGTTGGATTGATTGTCTGTGCGACCGCCAAAGAAAATCTGTTCGAGCAGCGGGCCTTCTGCTCCGGGCGCCGATTTTAATTCGATTTCCAGATTGCCGTTCAGATAAACTTTCACCAATTGCCCGTCGCGGACCAGTGTGACCTGATTCCAGCTCCAGCGTTCGATGGCAGTTTTACCGGCGTGCAGTTTGCGGTCGGTACCATTCATATAAACGAGCTTGCCGGGGAATTGAATTCCGCCAAGACCGAGATGGTCGCCGTAAGCGGCGAGACCGTGATCGGGGCCTTGTGAAAACATCCAGCCACTGATGTCGCGGGCATCCAGAGGAATGCCGTTCCAGATCCAGAGTGAAATTGAGTAATGATCTTTCAAATCATTGATACGAGACTGCAGACGGTTTCCGACAAAATGCACGGCACGGTTCGTTTCCTCTGCTTTGCAGAACGATTTCGAATCGGGGCCTTCCAGGAAGTAGGCGATGGCTGGTTCGTAGATTGCATCGCGCTGATTACCGGAAGTATCGCGTGCCCGCGGTCCGTTAAATTCATCCAGTCGCCAGTAAGCGGCCGGCTTTAAAGTAAGAATGGCTTCTGCCGCCGGTCCGCGGCTCTGCTGATAATAGCGACGGGTTTGATTGCTGACTTTTTCCAGCAGTTGCAGATCCGATTCGACAATTCTGGGTTCGGCTAAAACTTCCAGACCGGCCGAGCGGGCTGCCCAGGTGTTGTAGCCACCAATCAAATGCTGCTCGGGGGGGGGGATATAACCGTCGCCACCATTGGCCAGTTCAATGACCATCGTTTTCGTGAGCGGGCTTTGCCGTTTCAGTTTTAAGCCGGTTAAGGCATAGGTTTCGTTGGGGGTGGTCGTAATTGCGATATCGCCGATCCGCAGTGCTTGTGTGACAATTTCTGTTGTTTGACGTTCATGCAGGATCACCTGCTCGCGGGCATAAATTTCTTCTGTTGTCTTGGGAAGCCGATCGCCGGTTTCCTTCACGATGCGTTGTGACCATTCCAGCAGTTGTTTATTGGGGACACGGTAATTCATCTGCAGGCGGTTTTCCGCCATTTCAATGTCGGCGTCTTGCAGATATTTGATGTTCTTATAAGCCTGCATGGTGATTTTGATCAGACCCTGGGCATATTCGTTGATGTCGTCGGTGATGGCCCACTGGTCTTTAGGTTTGGTGTAGTCGCGACGGTAAATGTCACCACTGCAGCCATGCGACATGATGGCGACGAAAGGAGGCGCGTCTTTAATCTCTGTTTTGCCCAGTTGTTCCTGCAGGCCGTTACAGTACAGTCCGAAGTAGTCGGCACTCAGTGCACCATCGCCGAAGTAGTGCATCGAAAAATTCGCCAGGAGGGCAATCGGGCGTCCATTTTTCGCGCGGAACGAAATCAGTGATAGTTGAGGATCTTCCGGTCCCGATTCACCGACAGCGTTGTCCCAGTCGGTGCCTGCGTGCATGGTGGCACGGACGGTGGGATTTCCAAACGGATCATTTCGTAGTCGATCAGGGCGTAGGATCCAGCGTCTGAGGGCAGTATAGTCTGCAGCGTTTTCCGATCCCCAGCCGACTTGTGCCGGTTCCAGATTGGCTTCCGCAGCGGCGATGGCATCGATTAGTTTTCCTCTGAGGAAGGGGACGTATTCGGGATCGGCGTCGGTTCCCAGACAGGCCAGACTGGAAGGAGCCGAGTGGGCATGTGTGGCAGAAATCAGAATATGGTCGGCGGGGATTTTCGTGCGTTGTGCAGCTAACGTTTTCACTTCATCCAGCAGGGGGCGTGGTAACATGCAGCTGTCGACGACGACGATCGCCAGGCGTTCCTCTCCATCAGCGACGACAATCGCCCGCGCGTTGACTTTGGTTTTGACCGTGCTCACGCTGCGGCTGGTCATACTGCCGTTGACGAGCACTGGGAATTTGGTGGGGGTCACATCAACAATTGTGGCACCCGCCTGGAGTTCCGCAAATGCGTGTGAGGGAAGAAAAAGAGCCAGGCAGGAAATGAGGAGGGAAGCGACAGTCGGTTTCATGCGAGCAGATCCTTTTGAATTACAATCAGCTTTAGTTTTGAAAAACAGCACCGTACTTCGAGTATAATCACTCGCTGGAGAGAACGAAATGGAGATAGTTAAAGTTCTTAATAAAAAGGGCGGGTTGTTTTTTTACCTGGCGGAAGGCATTTCAGGATCTGAGATCTTACTTCTGCCGCAGATCCTCAGAATCGATGTAGATCGATTTCAGGAAGTGGGGATTGCAGACCACGAAAAAGACGAGATCGTCCTCGCCGATATTGGTGATGCTCTGGTCGGTGTCGGGAGGGATGCGTACGACGTCGCCGGGGTAGACTTCGGTCGGCGGATCGTCGCCGACTTCGACGAGGCCGGTTCCCGAGAGCATGATGTAGCGTTCAAATGTGCCTTTGAGGCGATGGAAGCGGGTTTTTTTACCGGGTTCCACGCGGGCGCGGGCGAGTGAGACTTCCGGGTCAACATCGGGGCTCGACATTTCAAGTATGAAGCAACCTTCTTCGAAGAAGTATTCGTCTGCTTCGTCGGGGCGGGTGATATGATCCATGTGGTTGATTCCTTTGATGCTGGCAGAATATTCTGTTGATCCAGAATTTCAATTCGTTTTGAAACGCGATTATGACAGGGAGGTACGCGAGCGTCAAATTGAACCTGCAGCGAGTACAACAAAAAACTGCGTGTACTTTTCAGAGAAAGAGTACACGCAGAGTGATGATCGAGATCAATTTTCTGGCTGACGATGGAATCAGGTCAGTTCGGATAAAATACCATCGCCGCAGAAATTGGGATTTCCGAATGTTTTGACGTGGTGACCCATGCCGTGGGCGAGGGACATCAGCAATCGGTTGTGGGCAATTTCTTTGAACTGAAGTGAGCGTCCCATTTTGAAGTTCAAACCTTTGCCGACAAGTACCAGGGGAACATCATTCAGCGTATGAGAGTTTCCTTTGCCCAGTTCGTTGGTCCAGACAACCAGCGTGTTATCCAGCATCGTTCCTTCGCCGTTCGGTTCGGGAGTTTTATCCAGTTTGCCGACCAGATACGCCAGTTGTTCGCAGAACCACGTATTGATTTTGGTCAGCTTGTCCTGGGCGTCCTGATCATTGTCCGGTTTATGCGAGAGACCGTGATGACCATCATCAATGCCCAGCCACTTCATACGTGCCTGACCTACGGAATTGGTATACTGCAACGTTGCGACGCGGGCCATGTCATTCGCCAGAGCGTTGACCATCAGATCAATCTGCATCTTGCTGGTGACCGGCATGTGGTCGTTGTCATTTTTGATGCCGACGTCCTGAATGGGGACTTCCACAGACAGTTTCTGTTCCTGGCTGACTTTCAGTTCCTGTTCCATCTGACGGACATAAGATTCGTGCTCTTCCAGAAGCAGTCGATCTTCACTGCTGAGTTTGGTACTGACTTTTTTCAGGTCTTCCCGTACATCATCCAGAATGCTGGCCAGACTTTTCTTGTCTTTCATCTGACCGTAAATCTTTTCAAACATCTGATACGGGTCGTCGATCGGCGCGATCGGTTTATTGGAACCGGCATAAACCATCCGAGTCCAGGGGTCAGCGCGATGAGGCACATTCACGCCGAACTCCAGCGAGCCGAAGCGGGTGCGTGTTTCCGGCTGGCTCTGCAGGAAGCGTTTGATTTCCTGATCGACGGAATTCCCGCTGGCCCAACCAGCGGGTGTATGCGAACCCCCTTGAATATTGCCCGGCAGTAATTCGATACCGGTCAGCAGGCAACTCATGCCGCGCATGTGGCTGTCACCATCGCCACGGACGCGGTCTGCGATCCCTTTGATCACCAGCATCTGATCCTGATACGGTTTCAGCGGCTGCATGATTTCTTTCAGCTCGAACTTATCGCCGACTTCGTCCGGCCAGAATGTTTTGGGGACGATGCCGTTTGGACTGAACATGACGATCAGTCTCTGTTTACGAATTTTCGCATCCGCTGCAAAACCGAGGCTGGGCAAATGCATGACGAGCGGCAGGACAGCCGTTGAGAGGCCCAGTTCTTTTAAAAATGCGCGGCGGGATTGAAATCTCATGGAATTACTCTTTCTCAGGAATGAGGTTGATGTAAAACGGCAACCTTCATAATTTCGATCAGCAGTTGTTGTATATTATAACCGGATTTTTCAAATTGCGTGGTTAATTCGTCCCGGATTTTTTCACCATAAGCATTAATGGGTTGTTTCGCCGCCTGATGGAATAACTGGTCGACAAATGCTGCATGGGCGTGACGATCACTGGCAATGTGTTCCGCTAGATCGCGGGCACCATTAAATTTGACGGTCTCACCGGTGACGGAAATCAACTCAGCGGAGGTATCAATCGGCTTCTGGACTTCCTGTTCTCTGTATCGGCCAATTGCGTCAAAGTGCTCCAAACTAAAACCGAGGGGGTTAATAATGCTGTGGCATGACATACAGGCGGAGGGGCTGGTAATCAGCGCGACTTTTTCACGGGTTGACATGCCCGGTTTAAAATCACCGTCTTTAAACTCAGTTGCCTGCGGCGGCGGCTTCAATGTTCTGCCCAGTAAACGGCGGGTGACAAACACGCCACGATGAATGGGCGAGCTTAAATTGTGATAGGCAAAGTTCGCCATCAGATACGGGTGTGTGATCACGCCGGCACGTTTATCTTTATCCAGTGTTACTTTCTGATAGTCCTGACCAGCCGGGAGTTTCACATCATAAACTTTGGCCAGTCGCTCATTCAGATACACATAATCGGCCAGCAACAGCTGTCGGTAATCGGATGATCCGTTCCAGACCACTTCATCAATAAACAGATCGAGCGAGGTGCGCAGATCAGAAACAACAAGTTCATCGAAATCCGGAAAGAGTGTTTTGTCTTTTGCCAGTTCTTCTTTTTCATCTAGCTGCAGCCAGTGATGAAAGAAGTAACGCAGCTTGGATTGGGCCCGTGGATCTTTCAGCATGCGTTCTGCCTGCTGTGCGACCTGGGCGGACGTTTTCAGTCGTCCTGCTTTGGCAGCGTCAATCAATTGCCGATCGGGCATGGAATCCCATAAGCCATACGAGAGTCGGGAGGCGATTGCGAAATCGTCTAACGTTGCATATTCCCGATCGGTATAAAGGAAGCGGGGGGACTTCAAAACCAGCAGAATCACGCGTTTCACTGCTAGTTCCGGGGCCTCTGACTCTTGGAAATGCTGGTCGACAAAAAACGTTTTCTGATCGTCGGTTAAAGGCCGCCGAAAAGCCAGTTCCGCGAAGCGGTGGCAGAACTGTCTGATCTTTTTGTCCCGTTCTTTGTCGTTCGGTTTTGTGCCGGCCACACGGTCCAAATGTTTGATGACGGTCGTCATGATCTCGATGGCGGCCGTTGTTGTAGCTTCATCCCAGGATTTGGAAACCGCGGTCCCGCGTTCGTAACCGGAGACGCTGTCGTCTGGCGGGAAAACGGTGGAACTGATGAAGGTTCCCGGCACCTGTTGCGTTGTCAGGTTACGCTGCGGAATGACTGCCTGCGCTTGATGCGGGGGTTTCCATTCGAGTACTACCGACGAGGACTTTTCTTTGAACTTAAACACGTGCAATTTGAGCGTATATGGTTTGCCGCCCAGCAGGCGGATGGTCGCTTTATGTTCTTTCTCGCGTCCCTGAGAACTGACCCATTCATCAATAATCGGTTCTGCCTCATTCACCCATAAACGTGCCCCGTTTTCTGTTTTGAGGATGAATTCATAATCGCCGGTTTCTTCCGGCAGGACCGAGCCTTCCCACTTCATGGAAAACTCTGCTGCATCCTTAATCTTTTCGACAGGCGCTTTGTCGCCAAACTGGAAATTGATGACCGGGTCGATCCGTTTTTCAACCCGCTTGTCTCCCTGGAAATTGCGACTGCTGAAATACTCGGCCCGTAAGCCGCGCTCCGCGGTCGTGACATTGGCATTTCCCAGAAAATTCGACAGTAAATCAGACGTTGTGAACAGATACTGTCGAACGGTCAAATGCGATAATTGCACACGTGCGGTTTCGCTGGCTGCCCCCGCATCTTTCGAAAAGAATTGCTGGAAGACATATCGCGCCGCCTGTTCTGCGTCTTTGCCCTGACAGGTTTCCGGGTCTTCTTCCGGCATGGTCTCATCAATGAGGGTGGTCAGTTCGATAAGTGTTTTCATGCCATGAAAGGGGTTGGCTTTGTCTTTCACCCCTTGGCCATTTGTCGCATGGCACTGGACACACAGTTTACGGTAAATCTGCTCGCCGGTAAGGGGCTTTGTTTCTGCGGCATTTCCGGCACTCTGAAAATCGAAACAACAGAACCCCCACAACAGATAAACTGCAGTCATTCGAAATCGAAAAAGGGCATGTTGCTGGCTGGCAATCATATGTTTTATCACAATCTCAGGCAGGAAAAGCAGGTGGGAACTCGTTTTTGTGCTTCCCCGGGCGGGCAAAGCACTCGATGCATTCTCGGGTGTGTGTGGGCCTAATTACACATCGATATCATTTTATTCGCGATGGGAAGCGGCGTCAAGTATCCAGATTTGACATAACTCCTTTTATTTTATGAGCTTAGTTAAGGAATGCGCGGCATTTGCCAGTTCTGGTTTTTCAGACGGTAATTTCGAGAGGGGGGATGAAACTAATCGTGGCTCTCAGTGAAAAAACACCTGCAGACAAGAACAAGATATATCGTTGCTGCAGATAAACGTCAGGTTGCGAACTCTACCTGAGATGAGCCAGGATCTCCATGAATTTCAGAAACTTTGAATCCGACTATTTGAAGATTTCAAGTTGGCGCAAAATTTCAATGTCGGTACACAGCGCGAAGGGGAGCGTGAACGGATCAGACGTCATTCATCAAAGCGGAATTCAAAGTCCAATCATCAACCTGTTATCGGGAAACCAATTTAAAATCCGGATTATTATCACTGTTCTTCACTTCGTACGTGAGCACTGTTTTTACATTGTAGATGATGGGGATTATCGTTTCCGATGAGAAGATTCTGACAGCATGTTTCCCCAGGGCTGCTCCCTTGAGATCTTTTGAATAAGAGAGCACAAATTTTCCCTGCTCATCGGTTACACCGACTGATTGAGCCGGCTTCTGGTCTTCCTTCCAGTCTTCCTGGGGAATGAAAATCACTTCGGCATGAGGCAGCGGTTTATCATCCAGTGTGACAATGCCACTTACCATTTCCAGCGGTGGATGATCCACGGTTTTTACCATCGCGGACATGAGATAGTATAAACCGAAACAGAGCACAATGACGCCTGCAGCACCGGGAAGAATCAATTTCGCATTATATTTACAGTATTCCTTAAATGATTTGTTCTCATCCAGCCAATTCTTAATACCACTCTTTTTTGGGGGAAGCTCACGCTTCGGATGGGAAGCGTCAGGCTTGTCTGTTTCGAGCGAACTCGATTGGCGAAGTAACTGTTTCGCAAGGTTGCTGGAAGCAGATTCTTCCGGATTGGGAGCCGAGGATTTCTCGGCGAGGATTTCCTCTTTCGAGCGTATTTCTGAGAGAGGAGGCAGCGAGACTTGCTGGTCGTGAAAGGCTGCTGCAGGTCGTTTACTTTTCTTTTCCGCTGTAATCACCTGGTCTTGCTCAGGTACCTTCATAATGTTGTTGCATTTTGAGCAAGCCACTTTTTTTCCAATGTACTCATCCGGCGCTTTAAGACTTTTGCCACATTTGCATAAAAATCGAATAACCATCTGTTGGCCCACTCTGCTTGAGTAAAAAAACGTCTCCCTGACAAATCAAAATCTTCTTCAGTACGCGCTTAAAGAAGTTGGCGGATTAAAACGATTCGTACGAAAAACACTCACGTCATTCGAATGCGGAACGACCGCATTCGAATGATGTTTTTATATGGGAGTGCTTCTCTTGCTATAACTAAACAATACGGGGTGCTCAAAATTCAGCGGAATTCATTGTGAATCACGTTCTGGCAAATTCCCCTGCGGGATTATTACGGTAAGGCTACGGGTATACTATTCGACATATTTCCCAGGTTGGCGAATAGAAAGCCGTCAATATTTTCGGAGATCCCACGGACTCCACCATCGGCAAATGCAAATTGTGCCACACCTGCGTGTTCACTTCCGGAGCCTGCGATCGTGAGCGCTTTATTAGGTCCTTCGCGTGTGCTGAAGAGTGTGGCTGCGCCTCCCCAGGCCCAGCCATCGCGGCTTCTCAAGTTATCAACAGTACCGGGGTACGTTAATCTTTGGGCTTCACCCACGATGATGACATTCGAAGTCCCATCACTAATATCCCGCATACTGGTGCTGCTGTTGACGGAGAAAATCCCGATGTCAAACGGATGGGGTGTTTTCATAATGCCGGGGGGACCGATGGCCGTTGTCTGAATCGGCTCATTCAGATTCTGAGCGGGTGTTACGGCCCAGGTTGCTCCCGGGAGCCCGTTGGAAGTCGGGTTGAACGCAATACCAGAACCAATACAGCCGACATAGTCATTTCCCCCTTTGGTGAAGGCGATATTCACTCTCTGCAGGTTGCTATACTTATTTAAATCCATCGTACTGCGTCGGGAAGGGCAGTAGAATGCGGGGATATTGGTCTGTGTGGGCGTGAACAGCGGAGTATAAGTATCGGAGGCCAGTAACAGGACACCATTTCCATAGACATTACGATTGAAATTCCAGATGTCATAATTTTGTGCCTGCTCTAACTGAGGCAGAATATGGAGCATCCAGCTGGTCCCATGACGGCCTGAACCATTAAGGAGAGTGCCTTCCGTCGCGAAAGCATAGGTGCGATTTGTGGCGGCGGTCCCTCCATCAAAGCTCGAAGTTAATTCGCCTGGAGGAAAGGTTTTGTGGACGTCATGATAATTATGAAGTGCCAAAACGATTTGTTTTAAATTGTTCTGACAACTGGAGCGGCGGGCAGCTTCGCGAGCTTGTTGAACGGCTGGTAAAAGCAAAGCAATGAGAATTGCAATGATGGCGATTACTACCAACAACTCAATCAATGTGAATCCTCGTACGAGACTCGTATGATTTCTACGCATGTTGTGCCTCCTCAATAGAGATCTTCTATGTCAATTTAATTCGATAAAAACTCCTGTTAATATTTTATTCTCGCAAACTCATTAGATGAGATGGAGATGTAACTTGTAAATTCAGTGCGAATCGAACTGATGCACCACATTGTTCCCGTCCAACGGGAGCGAAGATTATGGATGCTAGATTGCGACACTATTTTTATAAGACGCTTTATAACTTACATTAATTAAAGGGTATCAACTCTTAACTACTGATACAAGAAAAATTTCTGTATTTGGGCATCGGAACGCATTATTAGAACTGTCGGTATACAGGAAATCTGGCAGGAAATGACTATTTCAAGAGGGGCGCTGTTTGTGCTTCGGTGGTGATTCCGGGCGGCAGTTCCATGATCTGGATATTCCGGAACTGGATTTCCGCTCCTTCCGATTCGAGACACAGATAACCTTTTTTAATGGATGCCTTGCTGACTCCGTTGACAAATTTGCCGTTGACGGAAAGTTTCACGACACCATCCACGCAGACGACATCATAGACATTCCATTCCCCTTTTCCTTTGCAGCGATTTTCAATTGACTTGCTGCGTGTGCCTCGTGGATTATCGGGTGTGGTGATGAGACCGTTGGCGCCGAAGAGTTCGCCGTGCACGTAAGCGATCGGAGGCAGAGTGCCATCTTTCTGTTTGTGCTGATTGACCCAGTCGAGTTCCAGCATCTGAATTTCCATACCTTTCGGTAAGCGCCGACCTTCGGGAACCGTGCCTTCACTCCAGGCAAACACACCGGAATTACCTCCCGCTTCCATGTGGCGCCATTCGATATGCAGCAGAAAATTTTCGTACTGTTTATCGCTTCGCATCACACCAATCGGATGTCCCGTGCAGATCAGCATGCCGTCTTTCGCATACCAGGTATCTTTATCAGTATTCACATTCACCCAGCCCGTCAGATCTTTGCCGTTGAAGAGCGGCTTATACTGCGGCAGGTCGGCTGCCTGCGCATGCATAACACTACAGAGTAGAATCAAAACGAAACTGAATCGGATCACGGCATTTTTCTTCACGGTGGAAACTCTCCTGTAGGAAACGTCGATGGTTATGTTTTCCAGGTCTGCAGAATGAATCAATCACTCAGGAAAAATCATACCGGCAACAAAAGCCCGAAACAAGTTGGCGCTGTATCAGTTGCCGCGGTGATAGAAGTGACAACATGTTACTCAGGCTAGTTCCGTGAGATACTTGCCTGTATCGAGCAGGTATTGCGGCCGTCCGTGAGGATCGTTAATCGTGACGGCATGCGGATCGATGCCCAGATTATGATACAGCGTGGCCAGGATGTCTTTATAATGCACGGGACGCTGCACCACTGAGCTGGCAGTTCGATCGGTTTTGCCGATGACCTGTCCTGTCTGCAGGCCGCCGCCCGCCAGAATCGCAGGGCCGACGCGCGGCCAATGATCGCGGCCTCCATTTTTCGAATTGATCCGAGGCGTGCGGCCAAATTCTCCCCAGGCAACAATGGTCACATCATCCAGCATGCCTCGTTCTTCCAGATCCGTGACGAGCGCCGTGAGGCCGTGATCGACGATCGGCAGTAATTGTCGCAGCCGATCAAAGTTATTGGAATGGGTGTCGAAATCACTGATTGAGAGACTCACGCAACGCACACCCGCTTCTACCAGGCGTCTGGCCAGCAGGAATTTTTTGACCGCATCAGGACCTTCACTTGTATAGAAACGCGAAGATGAACTCTGAGGAGTGCGCGTGTAACGGACCAGGGTGGCAGGATCTTCCTGTGTTAAATCCATCGCGTCGGCCAGTCGACCGGAGGTGAGAATGCTGACTGCCTGCTGCGAAAAACGGTCCATCGCATCCATCATGCCGCTGGCATCCACTCTGCGGCGGATGGTATCCAGCTCGGAGAGTAAAGTGGTCCGGTTTTCCAGTCGTTCGAGGCTGAGCGCCGGATTCAATTTCAGACTGACCTGATGTTCTGCCCCTAATCGCCTGAGTTCACCTTGCATTCCTTTTTCGAGCTGTCGTTCGAACAGGTCTGAGATATCGGGGCGGAAGGGTTGAAACGCGGGGCCTAAAAAACCGGGACGGGCACTGTTTCGGACTAAACCCCGTCCCTGCATGATATCTACAAATGCAGGTGACAGATCGGCGGGGCTGCCTTTGAGCTTGGCGATGACCGAACCGAGAGCAGGGCGACCGCCGACCGAAAGCATGTCTTTCTTCGAAAAACCGGATTGTGTCTGAAAGGCATCGTGGGCGCCGGCCGAACCGACGAGGGAACGTACGAAAGCAAATTTGTCTGCCTGAGCTGCCATCCGAGGCAGCAGTTCGCAAATTTGGATCCCAGGAACCTTTGTGCCAATGGGCTGAAATTCGCCGCGAATCTCAAGCGGCGCTTCGGGCTTTAAATCGATCATGTCCATATGAGGCGGCCCGCCATCCAGGTGCACGTTAATGATGGCTTTTGTCGAGGAACGGATGCCTGACTCTGCTTCGGCCCGTAATAAATCGGTCAGAGCGAAACCGGCCAGTCCCAGTGTGCCTGCCTGAATAAACGACCGCCGCGACCTGATCTGATTTTGCTGCTCCTGCGAGCACAAGAATGACAGCATTGTTTTCCTTTCCCATCCGAGAAGGCAGCGCGTGCCAACAGCTGAATTCGCCTCATGCTGATTCAGAAACACGCATCAATATCTGTTTATACCAGAAGTATGGGAAGGAACTCAAGCCGGATTCCGTGATATGCCGGAATCTCTGCATGTCCAGAATAAAGTGGGGTCTGGTACTGGAAGCCAGGCCATGTTCTGGGGACGTGAAACAGCGAGCCTGTGTTCATGTTGACTGTCGCGTCTTCAGGGCTAGTGGGACTGAGTATAACAGCACGGCAGACGCGATCGTTAAATGAAGATGCGATCTAGAATGGTAGCCATCATAAGCCATGAGTATTGATCACAGGCCCGAAGGTGAGTTCGAGAAGCAGGCTGCCCAGTAAATTGTTGCGGGCAAATTGGAGTATGAGCGCTGTCGGCGTTTCTTTATGAACAACGGATGCCGGGGTTGCCATTTGAGATTCGGCGCCAACGAAAACAAAAAAGTTCGTTTTGCCGGCCTGGTGATTTCGATTCCCGTCAATCAGGATTGATGGTTGACTGCGACTAAGCGTCTTCAGTCTGGAAATTTCTCACCAGTCAAGTCCGATAAGCGAATGAACAGTTCGGATGAGCTGTTTCGCTAAAGACGGGTTCTTATCCTTAATTGTATATCGCAGCAGACCCCTAAACGTTAACAAGTATTTTCAAAAAAAAAGATATTCGCTTGAACCTCATGTTTTTATTTGAATGATTCAAACTTCTTCGCGATCTTCATCAATTCTTCATAGATTCTACTACAATATAAAATATTGCTATTACTGAAGAGCCGGATTACAGTTTTCAAATCAGTTAAAACTGTCGTCTGAAATTCAAGCAGTCTCCCATCAGAAGAATTAGATAATAAATTTAACAGCTAAAAGAAAAGATGCACTTGCCCGATGAATGCGACACAACTAACAACACTTCAGGCTGAATCTGCACGAAGTCGCGCAGAGTTGGCACGTAACTGGGTGAAAGTTCAACCTTCATTAATGGCGTTCGTTGTCGCATCAACTCCTCAATTTAATGATGCAGAGGATTTACTGCAGGAAGTGGCTGCAGAAGTTGCCTTGCGATATGACGAATATGATAGTTCCCGTCCTTTTCTTCCCTGGGCTTTATGGATTGCGAAAATTAAAATTGCCGATTTTTATCGAGGCAAGCGTCGCGATCGGGTCCTGTTTATGGGCGAGGCAATGGATGCACTGGCAGATGCCTGTTCCCGGGTGCAGCAATTGATGACCGAAGAACGGGATCTGTTGGAATATTGCCTTGATCAGTTAACAGAACGATCCCGTCGATTATTAGGGCTGCGTTACTCTGATGATATGAAACCCAAACAAATCGCTACCGAGTTGGGAACGTCGACCGGCTCTATTCGGGTGACTCTGTCCCGTATCCGTACGACCTTAATGGATTGCGTTCAAAAACGCGCCTCTGGTGAAGCGAATGTCGGAAATTAAAGAGAGCACGGCACTCGGTGATATCGATGCTTATCTGGACGGCGAAGAGCTTACCCCGGAAGAAGCGCAACGGCTGGAGCAGTGGATTAAGTCGGACAGTCAAAACGCAGATCAGGCATTTCGTCGTGTTTTTCTGCACTCTTATCTCCGGCAGCGATTTCAGACTCGTGCGATCAGTGAAGCGCAGATGCAGGAGATGCGTTCCCGCCACAAAGAACCGCTGATTCTGCCTTCGGAATCTGACATCGATATCCAGCTTGATTCGCCTAAGCCAATACAAAAAAAGAAAAAAAGAAATCGAATTTTGACGTGGCGGTGGTTTCTGTTAGTGGGGATCGGAATCGTTTCCACAATTAATCTGGCGGTGATGTTTATCAAGGATTTTCAGCTTCCCTATGATGAAGACAAAGCGTTCGAGGCCATTTTCTTTGAACCTGCTTATGTCAAAAAGTCGTTTCTGATGGCGCGGAAAGCAGCCCAGCCCTTTTTGTACGAGGGCTTTAATTATTCCGAAGAATTGCTCAGTGAGAAAAAATCGGAAGGGGTGAATGGCTTGCAGGGAGGCCAGGGGTGGTCTGGTCCCTGGATTGATGAAGGACCCGTGTATGCTTCAATTATCGAAGATCCGAAACAGCAGACGACCGGCAAAAATGATATGCGGTTGTTTGGACCACTCGGGTTTTCCGACCAGTACGGGAATATGCTGCTGACAAAAGGGGGGCAATTCCGCTCGGGATCGAACACGGAGTCCGTTGCCGTACGACATCTCGACCTGCAACAGGTGCCCTATGCGCTATCTGATGCAAAAGGCTTCGGCGCGGATGGAGAGATTTTATGGCTCAGCTTCATGGCGCAGTCTTATGACAACGCCGGTGATGGCCGGTATGCTTATCTGGATTTTGGAAATGAAGAGTCGAGCTTGCGAATTGGAAAACTGGCCTCCGCCGACCGGGGAAACTGGTCCGCAGCAGGACAGGTGAACGGCACGGAAATCAATACGGCATCCAGCGAAGTACTCTCAGGGCAGGCAGTGTTGATTGTCGCGCGAATTCTATTTCGTCCCGGTGCAGAAGAAGTCGACCTTTGGTTGAATCCCCCCCTGAATCGGATTCCTGATCTGGACGATGTCGATCTGCGATTGATGGCGCCCGACCTCAGAATCGAACGTATCAAAATTGTCAGCCGTTATTCCACGGACTTCGATGAACTTCGCATTGGTGTCTCTTTTGTCGATGTGATCCCCGCCGGCGATCATGACTGAGTGAATAACACGGCAGACGTTGACTCATTTTCAAACGCATTTTTGATGGCAGAATCTAAGTCTGTCTTGCGTCCCTGGTAATCGGTTTCACCCTCGTTGCACCATTGTTGAGTTGCCGGCGCGAAAGCGGGACCATAGAATGGAAGTCTGTGTTCCATTACTGTGTTCCAGCCGCTCACATCCCTCCATCGATCGGGAAAACAGATGAAAATACGATTCTTGCCACTACTTGCCTGTTTGTTCCTGGGAGTATTTTCGTTTGCTGATCGCGTGACGGCGGCTGAAAATCGTTATAACGTGCTGTTCATCATCTCCGACGATCTGACGGCAACAGCGCTTTCCTGTTATGGCAACAAGGTCTGCGAGACGCCGCATATTGATTCGATCGCCGCTAAGGGCACGCGTTTTACACACGCTTATTGTCAAGCCACGTATTGTGGTCCTTCACGGGCCTCGTTCATGTCGGGTTATTATCCCCATGCGTCGATGGCCTTTGGTTATGTCAGTCCGCGGTCTTATATTGGCGACCGGGCGACCTGGGCGCAGCATTTCAAAAACAACGATTACTACACTGCACGCGTCAGCAAGATTTATCACATGGGCGTGCCCGGCGATATTGAAAAAGGAAATGACGGCACCGACGATCCGGCGTCGTGGACAGAACGATTCAACAGCCAGGGGCCGGAATGGACCGCGCCGGGTGACGGTGAAACACTCGAAAATAATCCTGATGGAAAAAAGCCGGCAGTCGGCGGGAACACGTTTGTTGTGGTCGAAGCGGACGGTGATGACCTGGTGCACTCCGACGGCAAGACCGCGAAAAAAGCCGTTGAGCTGATTGAGAAACACAAAAACGAGCCTTTTTTTCTCGGCATTGGTTTTGTCAGGCCGCACGTGCCGTTTGTCGCGCCACGATCTTACTATCCCCCGTTCAAGCCTTACGAGAAACATATTCTCCCTGAAAAGGTCAAAGGGGACTGGGATGATATTCCGAAGCTGGGCATCAATTACAAAACCAGCGTGAATATGAAAATGGATCTGCGGCGGCAGAAAAAAGCGGTCGGCGGTTATCTCGCATCGGTCGCTTATATGGATGCACAAGTCGGCAAGGTGTTGAATGCACTCAAACGTGCCGGCATTGAAGACAAAACGATTGTGATCTTCACCAGCGATCACGGTTATCATCTGGGAGAACACGATTTCTGGGCCAAGGTAAGCCTGCATGAAGAGTCGGCGGCGGTGCCGTTGATCATCAGCGTGCCCGGTAAAAAAACGGCGGTCTGTCATTCGCTGGCGGAACTGCTCGATTTATATCCGACGGTCAGTAGCCTGTGTGGATTGAACGTTCCAGAAAATATTCAAGGCAAAAATCTCGCACCGCTCCTGGATGATCCGAGTCTGCGCGTGCGTGATGCCGCATTCAGCGTCGATCCACGGGGAAATGGGAATCGTGGTTTTTTGCTTCGCGACGATCGCTGGGCCTATATTCAATACAAAGAAGATGCTTCCGCAGGCGTGGAGCTGTACGACATGCAGAATGACCCGCGGCAGTTTACGAATCTCGCCGAAAAGCCCGAACATCAGCCGATGGTTGCTGCATTCAAGCAACGGATGGCGAACAAGCTGAAAGACGTTCGAACGAATGATCTCGGGCATTCCTACACCAAACCGTAATCGTGCTGGGAAACGCCGCGATCAATCCACGGGGATGTGTTGTGTCTCTCCTGTTTCGGCTGCTTTGTAGGCGGCGTAGATGGTTCTTAAAACCTGCAGACTGTCACGACTGGTGAGGGTGGGGGCTTCTTTATCCAGCACTGACCGGACGGCAGCCTGCACGCAGGGAGTGTAACCCCGTGGTTGAATAGACTCTTCAAACTTATGAATGGTTCCCGGTTTGTCGTCATTCAGCGACCATTGTAAATATTTTCCGGTCGAGTAATCCATTTCGAGCCAGCCTTTGGAGCCCCAGATTTTAATCAGTGACTGTTTGCCTCGACCCGTATAATAACCGGAGGTCAGCGTTCCCAGGAAACCTTTGTCGAACTTCAGGCTAAGGGCTGCGGAATCTTCGACGTCAATCGGCTGTCCGCCGATGTTGGTGACGAAGCCGGCAACATCGGTGATTTTGGAATCGGTGATGTACATGCCCAAATCAAGCCAGTGAATTCCCAGCCAGATCAGATGCCCGCCCCCGCCACGTTTTTTTTGTGCGAACCAGCTGGAGTGGTGGTTTTTGCTGGTGAGTCGCGTCTGATCGGCGATGAAATTCAGTTCGATGCCATAGATATCTCCGAACGTCCCTTTGCGGATCATGCGCCGGGCCGCTTTGACTTCCGGGTTGTTCCGATTCGCGAGCGCCAGCATGAGATTGAGATGTTTTCCATCGGCCTTTTTTACCAGCGCTTCGAATTGATCAATGCTGATACAGGCTGGCTTTTCGGCGAACACGGGACAGCCATGTTCCAGCGCACGATCGATGGCGGCCGGCGACTGGACGGCTTCCATCGCGATCAGCGCCATGTCTGGCTTTTCTTTTTTGAACAGTTCGTCCGGATTGTCATAAACGCGGGTTAATTTCTCCCCCAGCTTCTGACGGGCTTCTGTGACGTGTTTTTGACCTTCGTCACACAGGATGACTTCGCTGACTTCCTCGCAGGCAGCGAGTGCCGGAAAATAAGCGCCGAGATGTGGGGATGTCTCATTGATGAAAAGAGCCACAATCGCTTTGTCTGCCATGAATGCGCTTTCTCTAATATGGTTCTACGTGAGCGGAAATCGTTGAGTTGCTGGGTTAAACCTGAGGCAGTTCGTACCCGTCGCGATAGTTGCGGGTCAGATACTGGTTGGCATCTTTGTCTTCAGGGAAGGTTTCCGTTTTGGGATCAAATACCAGCCGCCGCCCGGTGCGATAGGAAATATTTCCGAGGTGGCTGAGCAGAGCCGAGTAGTGCCCCTCTTCAATTTCTGCCAGCAGGTTCTGTGAATTGCGACTTTTGACACAATCGATGAAGTTCTGATAATGGGTCGGCGTGTCCTGCCACTTCTGTTCGAAGGCGGGACCACGTTCGTGTTTGTAAAAGATGCGATAGCCGTTGCGATCGACCATCATAAAGCCTTTATCGCCGTAGAAGATGTTGTCATTATCGTTACGATGTGCCTGCATGCGATAGGGAGTAAAATCGCGCTGTTCATACACATAAAGCAGGTCATCGTATTCCCAGGTGACGACCATCGTATCGGGCGTTTCCTGCGCATCTCCTTTGGAGCCGAGCTTTGCGCCACTGCAGGAGACGGCGTTCGGTGCTTTCAAATTCATGCCCCAGCGGCCGATATCAATCTGATGCACGCCATCATTGCCGATGTCGCCGGTGCCAAAATCCCAGTTCCAATGCCAGGAAGTATGAAAGCAGTTTTGATTAAACGGACGTTTTTGTGCGGGGCCCAGCCAGAGGTCATAGTTAACGCCGCTCGGGACGGGTTCATCAGGACGTGGTGGATAGAGCGCACGGCGTTGATTGTTGATGGCTTTGACCATCATGACTTTGCCGATGGCGCCGTCCTGAATCTGTTTCCAGGCCTGTTCGTAAACGGGAGTGGCACGCAGGTTCGTGCCATGCTGGACTACTCGCCTAAATTTACGGGCTGCATTAACCAGCTGGCGACCTTCGTGAATATTATGCGAGCAGGGTTTTTCGACATAGACGTCTTTGCCCGCCTGACAGGCCATGATGGCCGCCGGCGTGTGCCAATGATCGGGAGTCGCGATCACAATCGCATCGATTTCGTTCCCGTCGAGCAGCGAGCGAAAATCTTCAACGAGTTTCGGACGTTTTGCTCCCGACTTTTCAATCTGGTCTGCCATCTGTCCACTGCGGGTTTGATCGGGATCGCAGACTGCAACGAGCTGGCTGTCCGGCAGTTTTGCGAACCAGCTGCCCAGCATACGCCCGCGACTTCCACAACCCACCAGAGCCACGTTGACTTTCTCATTCGCCGATACGGCCGCCTGACTCAGCGCCGATGCGCCCGCCCAGACAAGAGAGGCTCCCATAAACGTGCGACGGTTGACGTTGCTCATAGCGGTTCTCCTTCAAGAGGATGTCGGCTCAGATAATGTACTCGCGAGTTCTAATAATTATCCTACCAAGACAGTAAATGATACATCAAGCCTTATTGATGTTATGGTGCTGGCAGAAGTGCCAAAACCGGGTTCAAAACAGAAAAACCATCGATTGGTGTGATCAAAGTGGGACTTACCAGAACATCGGTGTCATTGAAAAGATCCTGTGTTCAGCGATACCAGCCAGTTTGATCAAGTCCAGCCTGCGACTGCGCTTGCGGTTGATGACTGAGTACTTACAATAAAATCTGTTTTATGATGCTAAGGATCATTCTTTTCAATGCCCCCGTTTTCTCCATGCGGTCCTTCCTTTAGAAAGCCACACCCATGACTCGGTTTCTCTGTCTCTGTCTCTGTCTGTTGTTTTTGATCTGCCAGCCTGTCTTGATTATGGCGGGCGAAAAGCAGGCGATCTCTGTGGATGTGATCAAAGTGAAATCGACTGACTGGCCGTGGTGGCGCGGACCAGAGCGGAACGGCATTGCAGACCCGAATCAGAATCCGCCGCTGAAATGGAGTGCGACCGAGAACATACTCTGGAAATCGCCGATCCCGGGACGCGGTTACGGTTCTCCGACGGTGGTCGGCAATCGCATCTATCTCGCTTCAGCCGATACCGAGAAGGAAACACAGTTTGTCCTCTGTTATGACCGCACGACGGGCAAGCAACTCTGGAACACGGTGGTCCACACCGGGGGCTTGAGTACCAAAGGGAATAAAAAGTCGACGCATGCTTCGTCGACCGTTGCCTGCGACGGGGAACGGCTGTTTATTAATTACATCAATGCTGGAGCCGCCTACACGACCGCACTTTCGCTGGATGGTGAACAGCTCTGGCAGACGAAAATTACCGATTACATCATTCACCAGGGATACGGTTCTTCGCCGGCCATTTATGATTCGCTGGTGATTGTCTCGGCGGATAACAAAGGCGGCGGTGCGGTTGCCGGCCTGAAGCGGGCCGATGGTTCTATCGTCTGGAAAATTGAACGTCCCAAAACGGCTAATTATCCATCACCGATCATTCTGAACGTCGCTGGCAAGGATCAGGTATTGATGACGGGCTGCGATCTTGTGACCGGGATCGAACCACTCACGGGCAAAAAACTGTGGGAGATCGCAGGCGCGACGACCGAATGTGTGACTTCAACAGTGACCGACGGTGAATTGATTCTGACCAGCGGCGGTTATCCCAAAAATCACATGGCTGCCGTCAAAGCCGACGGTTCGGGTGAAGTGGTCTGGGAAAATAGCAACCGCATGTATGTGCCTTCGATGTTGATCAAAGATGACAAGATTTATTCCGTCACGGATAACGGCGTCTCAGTCTGCTGGGACGTCAAGACCGGCAAGGAAATCTGGAAAGGACGTCTGGGGGGCACTTTCAGTTCCTCTCCCGTGCTGGTCGGCGATCGGATTTATGTGACTAACGAAGCCGGCGAGACCTATGTTTTCAAAGCGAATCCTGAAGAATTTGAATTGCTGGGAGAAAATAAACTGGGCACGGAAGTATTCGCCACGCCCACCTTTTGTGACAGCCGCATTTATATGCGTGTCTCTGAAAACAAAAATGGCGCGCGTCAGGAAATGCTGTATTGTATCGGAAAATGACGCAGTTTTCGATTGGTTTATCCGTCCCGCAATCAGGGACGGGGCTGACCAGTTGAATCAATCTGACTCCGGCTGGTAGAACCAGGACAGCGGGATCGAACGAAAGCGGGATGACCACGTCTGGTTTTCATCGCCGACGTAATAGCTCATGATCGCACGCCCCTGAAAAAAAATCAGGCTGATGTAGGAATATGTGTGATCCGGGCTGGTCTCCAGATTCTTTTTTAATTTCCAGGTCTTGCCTTCATCATCGCTGATGGCAACAGTTAAAGGACTTCGTTTTCCGCTATGTCCTGACCCGGGTTCAAAATTGTCATTCCAGATCAACATCAGATCGCCGGTCGAAGGAATGCGGCGGAGTGTGGCAGGAGCTTCGGGAGCACGCACACCCCAGGAACCCGGTTTGTCCCAGGTCTCACCTGCATCATGAGAAACGCTCGAGCCGATGTGGCCGGACTGCGTACGGAAAATCATGAGCACATTGCCTCCCTTCAGTTCAAAGACTTCCGGTTCCATCGCGCCCCGTTTTTCATAATCGACACTCCCTTTCGACTGATGCCAGGTCTTTCCCTGATCATCGGAAATAAAACAGGTCGAGACAAAATGATTTGATTTTGCTACGTCGGCCGTCGAAGCGACCGGCACCAGCCAGCGGCCTGACGATAAAATCGTGATGCGGTCATTGTTCATCACGTGGTAGCCGGGAGGCGCTGTGATCTCGATCGGATCGCCGAAGGTTTTGCCATCATCGTGTGAAACTTTCAGATAGGCTTTCAGATCGGACAGGGTATTTTTCTTGAGATAGAACAAGCCGATGGGGCGTTTCTCATTCAGCGGGCTTGCCAGATAACGCAGGGTGACCGACATCACGTTTTTCTTGCCTGTGTTTTCCTGTAAGACGTGAGGCTTGCTCCACGTTCTGCCACCATCGGTTGATTTTTTGGCAATGATCCGGGCGGTGGCAAAATCGGAGCCACTGCCGATGAACTGCGTTGTTGCGTACAATAACGTTCCATCATTTAAAGGCAGAATTGAACCTTCACTGTAACGGGGATATTCTTTTGAGGCTTCATAAACGTCATTCACGATGACTTGATCTTTGGGGGACTCATCGGTTTTCGCCAGCACAATTAACGCCTGTGCGGCCCGGATGCGGGCGTCCCGATTTTCATCGTTCAACTGTTTTTTGAGTTTTTCTTTCAGATCACTGGCACCCGCTTCGCCGGCAAAAATTGCGGAATATGTTTTGATGGCAGGGTTGTCGCTGGAGAGATTACTGGAAATGGCCTGTAAACCTTCCGGGTCGCCGTGCATGGCGAGTGCGGCTTCAAAATACGACCGGATAAACGGATCATCTGCTCGTTTCAAATTTGCTTTTAAGGCCGGGATATCCTGCTGATCTCCTACGCGGGCGAGAATCCAGGCTGCGATACTGGCGTTACTCACATCAGGGTCGTTCAGATATTTCCGGACGACTTTGAACGCATCCTGGTTGCCCCAGCGACAGAGCAGGGCCGCCGCCATCATGGCTTTTTTCGGATCGTCCGAATTCATCGCTTCACGAATTAATACGCCATTACCCAACTCATTGACTTTGTACAACGATTCGCAGGCATGAATGTGTCCGTGAGGATCTTTACCTGCCAGAATCTGAAACATGATCGCCGCTTTGGAACGGTCGCCGGCGCGAACCAGTTCGCGCGCCAGACCACACCGCTTCTGGTCATCTTTTTCGGTTTTCAACTTCGGTTCGATAATCTGCCGGACCTCAGCCCCTTTGCCAGCGAGGGTGAGTGCTTCTGCGGCGTGCATCGAAGGCCAGAATTCATCGGAGCGAATCGCTTCCCGTAGCACTTCGAGGCAGCGTGCTTCCGTTTCCGGGCTTAATTTGATTTTCGCAGTCTGGGTCTCGTAATTGGCCATGACAGCCGTTGGGGCGAATAAAATTAGAAAAAGTGCTGTTCGGATTGAGAATAAATTCATCTTGTTACTTCTATCGAATATGAAAATGGGTTTGTGGTTTTCTGATGGTAATCAATTCTCCGTGATGTTTCGCAGCGGGATGTTTTCCTAGCCGAGCCGTTTCAGTTTTGTAATTCTTCCGGTGGCCACCCATTCGGCAACAAAGATATTTCCGTCCTGATCAAAACAGGCATCATGGGGATGTACGAAACGGCCGGCCTGCCATTTGTCGGGAGTCTCCCGCATGCGGGGCTTGGCGGCTTTCATTGCTTTTTCCCATTCCGGGTCTTGTCCCAGATGGCTGATGACCTTGTTCTCCGCATCCAGCAGTGTAATTCGTGAAGCCAGATCAGGGACGAGCAGGACATCTTTGTAAGTATCGAGATTCGCAGGCAGAATGAAACCGGTCATCGTCTGCAGGTGTTTGCCGTCCAATGTGAACCACTGGATTCGCGCGTTGGCCCGGTCTGCCACTACCACAGACGGTTCCCGCCCGTGACGGTCATCGATCCACAGTCCGTGCGGCAGATTGAACTTGCCGTCTTCTTTACCTTGCCCTCCAAAGGCGAAGAGCCATTTGCCCTCTTTGTCAAAGCGGTGGATCTGATACGCGCCATAACCGTCGGCCAGATAGAAGCCGCCATCGGAGTGAAACGCGAAGTTGGTCGGCAGAAAGCGATCGCGGCCCCAGACTTTTTTCGGATCTGTGGCCTCGCCTGCGGCATACACATCGGATTCCATCGGCGCAAATTTCTGCCAGACGGTTTCGCCTTTCAGATTCAGTTTGGCGAATGTCTTCAGGTGCTGATACGCGGTGACGTAGAGGAACTGTTCGTTCCCCTCCTGGCGGACTTCCAGGCCGTGACCGCCCCCCTGAAACTGTTTGCCGAAGGAGCGGACATATTTGCCGTCCGGATCAAAAACAAAGATCGAAGGATGTTCGGTCTGATCAGCGCGGCCTTCGTGAATGACATACAGGAATCCGTCTTTATCCACGGCGACGTTATGTGTCGTCTGCCAGGTAAATTTCGCAGGCAGCTTCACACAGTCGTGGGTGACTTCATATTGATGATCGCCTGAGCCCAGTACGATGCGTGAATCGGTTTTCGTACCAGCGTGAATCGCGGGGGCACCGAACAAGGCAGCCGTCGTTCCGGCGGCGGTGGTTTTTAAAAAGTCCCGACGTGACTGTTTCGAATGACTCATGATCGATCTCCCGCAGCGGATTCTAAGAGATAAGTGAAAATGTCATCTGATATAATAAGTGTTCCTTAAACTGTAACCGGTGGTGAAAGGCAGATCAATTCGTAACCTGGATCTTCCGACAATTATAGGGAAGGAGCCACAAGGGAGAGATCAATTGTTGAGTCCTGTCTGCCGACCGCTTACAATGAGACAATCGAATTTACCGCGTTTCCAGGTCTCTTCCGAAAATAAAGCAGCATCATGCCGAACTCGCGCTCTCACAGACTCATGGGACTCGTTTGTATGTTCAGTTTTCTCTGTTCGACTGAGACTTTTCTGCAGGCAGCCGACAAACCGAATATTATTCTGATCATGTGCGACGATATGGGGTTCTCCGATATCGGTTGTTACGGCGGCGAAGTTGAGACACCGAACCTGAATCGACTGTCCCGCGAAGGGATGCGGTTCACGCAGTTTTATAACAATGCAAAATGTACGACGACACGGGCTTCGATTCTGACCGGTCTCTATCCCCGCTTCGGGAAGGGGGGGCACATGCGTCAGAATATGGTCACACTGGGTGAAGCGATGAAAGTCGCCGGTTATCAGACGGGCCTCAGCGGCAAATGGCATCTGATGCGCACACAGGGTTATGCGAAGAGTAAAACACCGGGAGGCTGGATCGATCGTTATGATAAAACCACACATCCGTTCTTTCGCGGCTTTGATTCGTATTACGGTGTGTTGGATGGCTGCTGTAACTTTTTTGATCCGACGATTTCTGATCCCCCTTACAAACGGGCCGGCATTCGCAGCTTCGGACAAGACGACAAAGCGGTAACCCAATTCAGGGACGACTATTATACGACCGATGCGTTTACCGATCACACACTGGGGATGATTCAGCAGTACAGCAATGCTGAAAAGCCGTTCTTCATTCATCTATGTTATACGGCTCCACATTATCCGCTGCACGCTAAACCTGAAGATATCGCCAAATATGTCGGCAAATTCAAAATGGGCTGGGAGCAGATGCGGAAAGACCGCTGGAAGCGTCTGCAGGAAATGGGACTGGCAGGTGAAAACTGGTCGCTTTCGGAAGGAGACAGTCACGCATACGACTGGGAAACTGCGAATCACGAATTTGAAGATCTGCGGATGGCCGTGTATGCGGCGATGATTGATAGCATGGATCAGAACATCGGCCGGATCATGACGACGTTAAAAGAGACAGGACAGCTCGATAATACACTGGTGTTGTTTCTCTCAGACAACGGGGGCTGCAGTGAAGAGCCAGGCGGCCGTGATCCGAATGTTCGCAGACCCGGGCCGAAAGACGATTATGTCGCAGTGGGGCCTTCGTGGGGCTGGGCGCAGAATTCTCCGTTTCGTCGTTATAAGTCGTGGGTGCATGAAGGGGGCATCTCCACACCCTGCATCGCCTGGTGGCCCGGTAAGGTTCCCGCCGATTCAATCAACCGCAGTCCGGCTCACATTATCGATTTGATGCCGACATTTCTGGAAATGGCGGGGGCCGAGTATCCCAAAACTTATCAGGGGCATGAAATTCTTCCTGTGGAAGGGACCAGCATGTTGCCGTTGTTACGCGGGGAACAGAAAACACGACACGAATCACTGGCCTGGTTCTGGTCGGGCAACCGTGCATTGAGACAGGGGTCGTGGAAACTGGTCTGGGATTCACAGGTCAGGGAATGGGAGCTATATGATATCAGCGCCGACCGGTGTGAAACGAACAATCTGGCGGCGGCACATCCTGACCGTGTCAAACAAATGTCAGACGATTGGTTTGTCTGGGCAGAGAAGGTGGAACTGGGATCAAAGCTGAAAGAGCAGAAATAGCTCTGTACTACGACTGAACTCTGTTATGTATGGGGTGAGGAACGGTTCTCATGCGCGCACTGTCGGGCCAGTATTTAGGCCGGACACAAGGGCACCCGGTGTTGTATATGCTGTTGATTCGGTGTGGAGCTGGGGCTTGAGAAAAGCACGCAGTTGATTAAGGCAGGTCGTCGTAGGTTAATGTGGGCAGGTTAATCTGTTGGGCGTGTGCGAGAATTTCTTCGAGTGCCTTGGGGGACAAATGATGGCCGGGGCCTTTATCGCTGATGTTATGAGCGTAGAAGATGACGATTTCCCCGCGTTGTTTCGTGTGGTCCATGGCGTCTTTAATCTGGACGAGATAATCAGGACGTTTCTCGGTTCCTGCGTAATCAATGCCGGTTCCGATCAGGCTGCTGGTGTTTTTGATCTGATCGACGGAAACAAAGATGGATTTAAGATCGCGCATGCGCTGGTTGGGAGTCAGGCCGGTACCGCCGCGGAGATGGCGAAAAGTTTTGAGTAACGCCTGATCGATTTCGGTATTGCGGGAACTGCTGGGGTAGGCGAAGGCCGTCGGTTTCAGACCGGCGTCTGTCATCAGTTTTACTGCGGGATCGATCTCGTCTTTCAGATACTGGTCGATGCCGTGATCGCGGACATAGTCGACGGCTTTACGATGCTTGACACCATGACAGCCAATCGCATGGCCGGCCGCCTGCAGTTTTTTCAGCTCCTCGATCTGCGCCGGTTTCAGTGTGTGAAAATGATCGACAAAAAACGTGACGTGCGAGTTGTATTTTTTGAAAAGGGGAATCTGCTGGACCCATTGATCGATGTAGCGATCATCGAAGGTGAGGACAACGCCCGATTGAAAATCTGAGTTCTGATGCGGCGCGATAGTCGAGTTCTTGTCCGGTTTCTCTGCGGTAGCAGTGATGGTGGTTGCCAGTGAAAAGCAGAGAATTAAAAAAGTCAGTCGCATGAGTTGGTTCTTTTCAGCGTAAGGTGTGAATACATTTCGTTCCCAGTATACAGTATTTCAGAGCCATGATCGAATTATAAATTGATCACAATCAGATAATTTATTTCAGATCCGTGATTGTTTCATGTTGATGTCAATTATGATGTAGAGAATTCGGAGTCAGTTATGGTTCTCTTGCGGACTGTCCGGCCTAAATACCCAGCCGACAGTGGCACGCGGTCTTGTTTATGTTTGTTGGAGTCGTGCGGTTGCAGGACTGAACATGGGATTGCTCACGGTGCTGTTCTTCATTCAGGAATCGTGACGGATTTTCAGCTCTGGCATTGAGTGCCTTTCACTATAATGACATTGAGTGCCTTTCACTATAATGACAATGACGGAATTAATTATCTTGCGGACGGTCTGAATAGCTAGAACTGTCACAGGTAGTTCTGTCTTCCTGTTTCTTTGCAGTCAGGACTCATCACGGTCTATGTTTGTGTTGGGTGAATAACATTGTGAAGGGCGTGCGAGGTTCAAGTTCATTTATGCGTGGAATCGCTCCCTATAAGACAGATAGAGTTGGATTTTGTAAATCTGGAATCCGTTACGGTACATAACGCGCGCATTAAAGTGGTGCTCAAGTGGAACGAGTATTTGGAAATGGCTGAAAATCATTCTGAAACAAGGGACTTTTACAGTGAACCGCTGGCAGGTGCGGATCAGCACAGCGGGAAAATAAATCTTTCACGCGCGCGACGCATAAAACGCATATTATTCAGAGATCTGGCGGGGGCAAGTGAAAAATTAATTCCTTTTTTTATGTCGAAAAATACGATTCCAACGCCGCGTGCTTGTCAAGACGAGTTCTATTTATTGAATCGATACATGATCTGCAGCAGTCGGATCAGGGTCTGTTTAACCGGTAACAATGCGATTTGCATTGGTCGGTGATCTGGTTAGACTGAAGCGTGATGCAACACCGGGGCTGTCTGGTCAGGGATCATCTAACACCGAAACAATGAGATCATCAGTATGCAGGAAGTAACACAAATTCTGAAAGCGCTCGAAGCAGGCGATGTGGCTGCCACCGATCAACTATTACCGATTGTGTACGATGAATTGCGAAAGCTGGCTGGCCAGAAAATGTCACACGAAGCCCCCGGCCAGACGTTGACTGCGACGGCTCTGGTGCATGAAGCTTATCTGCGACTCGTGGGTCAACAAGACGAGGCGCAGCAGTGGAATCATCGAGGACATTTCTTTGCTGCGGCTGCGGAGTCGATGCGGCGGATTCTGATCGAGAATGCCCGACGTAAAAAACGCGTCAAGCATGGCGGCGAACAGGACCGCGTTGAACTCTCGGAAATCGCTGCACCGGCGTTAGATCAAGCGGATGATCTGCTGGCGCTGGATGACGCGCTCACAAAATTCGCATTGGAAAGTCCTGAGAAAACAGAACTCGTGAAGCTGCGATACTTCGCCGGGCTGAGTGAGCAGGAAGCTGCGGACGTCCTGGGAATCTCAAGAGCGACAGCGGCACGTCACTGGGCCTATTCCCGCGCCTGGTTATTTTCTCAAATCAAAGCTGATAAGGATCAAACTGTTTAGTAATAATGATTTACGGCAGACGGCGGAGTTGTGTTGAGATGGGCTTTTGAAAAATCCCGGCTTTTCAGAGAATTGTTGAGGCGCGCCGCACGTCAAAATCGCATGGAATAGTAGTTGTGGGACAAAAAATGTCCCGGTTTGAAATCGTTCCCTGATGGGATTTTCCATCTTGCAGAAAAATGAAATCATGTCCGATCCTGAAGAATCAGACTCATCAGAAAACCCTGAGCCAGCGTCCGAACCGACACGCGCGAATGTGAATCCTGAATCGATTGAGGGGCTGTTTCTGATCGCGTTAGAAAAGAAAACACCGGCGGAACGTGCGGGATTTCTGGATGAAATGTGTGGCGATAACGCGGAGCAACGCCGACGCGTCGATGCGCTGCTGCTGGCGTATGACGATGCCGGCAGCTTTCTGGAAAAATCGCCGGTGGGATCGAGTGAACGGCAGTCGTTTTCGCTTGATTTTCTAACGCCTGCGAATGATCCCGATTTACTGGGAACGCTGGGGGAGTATCAGATTCAGGAAGTGATCGGGCAGGGGGGCATGGGCATTGTGTTTCGCGCCCTGGATCCGAAATTGAACCGGATCGTCGCGATCAAGGTAATGTCGCCGTTACTCGCGGTGAACCCCAATGCGCGGAAACGATTTTTACGCGAAGCGCAGGCTGCTGCTGCGGTGAGTCATCCGCATATCGTGACGATTCATGCCGTCGATGAAGACAAGTTGCCTTATCTGGTAATGGAATATGTGGTGGGGCAGTCGTTACAGGAGAAACTCGACAAAGTTGGTTCTCTGAGCATGACGGAAATCTTGCGAATTGGCAATCAGATTGCTGAAGGACTTGCCGCCGCTCACAAACAGGGACTGATTCACCGTGATATCAAACCGGCGAATATCCTGCTGGAAAATGGTGTGGAGCGGGTCAAGATCACCGATTTTGGTCTGGCGCGGGCCGTCGATGATGTGACGATTACGAAAACCGGCGAAGTCTCCGGCACGCCGCAATATATGTCTCCCGAACAGGCGGCTGGCAACCGAGTCGATCAGCGGAGTGACCTGTTCAGTCTGGGAGCTGTCTTGTATGCAATGTGTACGGGGCGTTCGCCGTTCCGCGCGAGTAATCTGGTCGCGGTCGTGCGCCGGGTTTGTGATGATACGCCGCGACCGATTCGGGATGTCAACGAAGAAATTCCGGACTGGTTGATTGAAATTATCGACTGTCTGCTGGAAAAGCGGCCGGACGATCGTTTTCAAACCGCAAGCGAGGTTGCCGATTTACTGGGAGCACATCTGGCGATCGTACAGCATCCGGGAGTCGTGCCGAAAATGGATGGGAAGCCGTTGAGGTCTCCCCGGCAGGCAGCAGCCCCTCAACCGGTGGCACCTGAAAAAGATTCTTCGGGTTCCACTCCAGCTGTCGTGTTGAAAAAAGGGAGCACTCCGGCGGGTTACATTATTGCCATTTTGCTTGGCTTGGTATTGGGAACGGTCATCGGGCTTAAGATTATAAGTCCCAGCACATCCGAATCCAGTATGACTTATGATATGATGAGTAAAATTGTGAAATTTTCATTCACGCTCATATTTATTCTTTCTATTGCCTCACTAGTCTATTGGAATCGAGCAGATAAAAAACCACTTCCTTTTCTAACCTGGTTTCTGTCAACGTTAGCGATGTTTTTAACTTTGGGGCTGTCGTTTATCACTACGGCTGTCGTTCGTGCTGCTCCACTCGGAACCGAATTTAACTCGATGCACGGATCGATTCTGGCAGCTTCCGTGTTGGGCGTGCTGGCTGTTGCCGGGTTCGCCATGCGGGGGCAGTGGCTGCATATCTTAAAGCAGGGGCCTGATTATGTTGCGGCAGTGAAACAAAAAGATGCTCGTACTTTGACGGGAACCGGCATCGGGATCTGGGTATTAATGGTTTTGTTTTACTGGATGTTTTCGACGGGATTCTACCAACCCGCGTTCCTGGCAAGCGGCGAATGGCATTTTGCACCGATCTTGATCTTTTCCCTGTTGGGCGGGTTGTTCGTGACAGCAGGGTTTCTGATGGAACGCAGTTGGAGGCAGGATTATGCAGCGAGAAATCCGGAGCTTGAGGGGACGTCCGCCTATTCTATGAATCAATTTGAACCCGCAGGTGTCTCCCGGGGAAGCTGGGGCGATCGAGCCGCCGTCTGGGCTGGAGGCATTATGTTGTTGATCCCCCTGTTCTTATGGTTGATTGGAACAGCAACAGGAGGGCATTTTACTGCCAGCGTTTCAGAGATGGTCATCGTCTCCCTGCTGTTTTTCAGTCCGGTGGGTTTGCTGGTGTTTATCTGCGGGGCACAGAATCTGGTGGAGCCCGATTCCAGATCAGAGAAGCTGATGGAAGGTCTGTTCCTGCTGGCTTGTTTCCTGTTGGGGCCACTGGGGATTTTGCTCTACATCGTCCGTTATCTAAAACGACGTGATGCACAGGTGAAAGAAAAAGATGAGCGACCGCCTGTCGTTCCCGGCGATGATCCGTTTGTTCAAGAGCATCGGCGCTCGAATAAACGGATCATCCTGGGAGTTGTGGTTGGCGTATTGATACTGCTGAGTTTGATTCTGTTTGTCCAGAACTGGAGGCTCCTGGGCATTACAGAGCAATATCGGGCTCTGAACTGGGGCTTGAAACTGGTGGTACTCTGCGGCATGTTCGTGGCCGCTTATTTTATTAAGCGGAAAGGAGCTTCGGCTGCGAGGAACAATCCCTGGAATATCATGGGCTGGGGGACTGCGGTGCTGGCTGGTATGTTTACACTTTCGATGTTGATGGAGATCGTTTCCCCCGTTTCAACGGACACGAATGATCTGGTATTCATTGATTATCGTCCCAATCGACCGATTACTGAGATTGAGCTGGTGGAAACAGGGGAGAAATATCAGGTTGATTCCCATCCTGCAGTGATGCATCTCAAAAAAGGTCGGCATACATTACGGATCAGTTACTCGGGCAATGGCCGAATTCATACTTTAGACAGAAGTATCCACAAAGTGAAATCCATGAGTCTCAGGATTGATGTGTCGCAAGAAATCGATGATCGACTTCGTAGAAATCAAAAACAAGAGATCGTCAAAAATCAAGAACAAGAGCCAGCAGAGTGGGACAAGAATCTCGGTGCGATTATTCTGAGCGGAGAAGATCCCGATTTGCGGGCCGGGGTTTTTCCGGTACAGGAGACAGCGTCAAATGATATGATGTTTGGGGGTGGGATGGGTGAGCTGATGGGTTATCCTGATCTGTTATTGACTCAGGAGCCGATGTCGCTTGAAATTCCTGCCGGGAAGTATCTCATACGCGTTTCCAGTGAGCTGGCTGGCTGGGAAAATTATGGCAGAAGTCCTACGTTTGATCTGACGAAGATTGAGGTGAAGCCCGGGACGATTGTTCCCGTGACGATTTCGCGAGACTATGCAAAACTGGCCGAGAATCGCCCGGACTGGTCAAAGGGAGGGCTGTTCAAGTTTCGCTGGCCCGATTCGAGAGGGGGGGCACGGCAGGTTTATATACTTAGTGCCCGGGACGCTGTGTTAGTTCAACAATTATTTGAAGCGTTCGCAGAGGGTAAGCCGGATGTGGCGGAAGCGGAATTACTGAAGACTGCGAACTCCGGTGTTCTTTCAGGCAGCTATGATTCGTTGGAACAATATTTCAAGAACGGGAAGCATCCCGCCTGGGGGGCATTGATTGTGCCTGGAAAAGAAACAGGTACCTGGCGGCTGGCGGAACCGAAATTTATTCAAGCAGCACAGAAGAGCCCGTTGGGAATGGGAAGCCCTTTTCCTGGTGTCAGCAAACAGAAAACAGCAAAGCGGGAAGCAGGGGGCATGATTATGCTTTCGACTGAAGAACCCGGTTTGCAGGTGGAAGTCAAACCGGCTGATGCTCCTCAAAAACTGGCAGATGACCCTGATTTCTGGATGATGAAAAAGAATTTGTCCGGTAAATCAATTTATGAGATGTCGCCTGGTGAATATCAGATCTTGGTCACCAGTGGTATTGCCGGCTGGGAGATTGAGAATCGACCGCCTCACTATGTTGATTCACAGGTGACGGTCAAGCCTGGCGAAGTGATAACGGAAACGATCCGACATGACTTCCAGAAACTCGCAGAGCAGCATCCTGATTGGGCAGAGGGGAACAGCTTTAAATTTCACTGGCCTGACTCAAAAACGGGGCTGGGAGCGGTTTATACGCTATCTGCACCGCAGGCGAGAGTCATTCAGCAGCTGTTGAGCGCATTCGCCGAAGAAAAACTGGAAATTAATGAAAAGATTTTGCTGACGACAGCGAATACAGAGAAAACGTCACAGCAATTTCAAACATTACAGGAACTTTTCGATGACGGGGAACATCCTGCCTGGAAAGGGATGATTGATCCTGGTGAGACTGAGCACTCGTGGCGGTTACGTGATCCCAGATTTTAAGTGCAGGAGAAATCGAACATGCGAGACATGCTGACTACGATCTCTTCGATGATCCTTATTGTGTTTTGTTTCTCACTATTAATGGTGAGTGAAGAGACGGAATCGGTTCCAGGGGAATCGGAAACGGCTGCGAATCAATTACCCGGTTATCGAAGCGGGCAGCGTCCCGTTAACAATTTCTTCCTGTTCAAAAAAGTTCAGTCCGTCAGATTGAAAAAGGGAGTCTTGATCTTTGTGACGATGGAGAATGAAGGGCTCAAGGAACATTATTTCCAGATTCGCAATAAGAATGTGGTTGTGGTCAAAAAAATCAGCCGACGATATGCCGCACAATATCATCCGGTTTGAAAATATTCACAATGATACCGTGCAGGTAACTATTTCCGATGCATTCGATCTGGATCTGATGGAAGCGATGAGTTCCATCTACTAAAACGGAGCTAAATCTGTTTCATCCTGCACAGTGAAAAAGAACGAATCGGTCTCTTCGGGAGTCGAATGATTTTCATACTCAAAGTTTATTTCCCAGGAGGAAAGTTTGCGGACACCGGGAGCCAATGTGTCTTGCATTACTCCTTCGTCTGTATGATCGTGCCCCAGAAGATGGCCGATTTCGTGCAGGATGACAGACCAGAGATCAACACGGCCTGCGGCAGCGCTGTCGGGTAAAGCGATCAGCGTTAACTGACTTGCATATGTAAATTCATTTTGATCACCGGGCGTGGTATCAACGAACCAGCCATAGCCGGCAGCGTTGACGTCGATATAGATCGTGCCGGGAACGGCGCGGCCTAACATGTCGTCTTCGAGATCGATCACCTGAATGTCAATGCTCTGGAGTTTTTCGTTTTCGCCGGCAGTGAGCTGGGGGCTGATTTGCTCAACCACACTATCCAGCACGGTCTCTGCGGCTGACTGTGTGACAGAGAGTGCGTTCGACTGCGGTTCCGATTGTGTATCGACAATCAGCGGGTTGTTCCAGGTTTCGGGGAAATTCTGCGGATAGAAAATTGTGGGAAGATCTACTTTATTCCTGCCGTAGTTGGCGACAAAAGAGACCAGGTCTCGAAAGTCGACACGATCATTCTGATTCAAATCGGCAATCCAGGAAAAGTCAGAAGTCGACTGACTGGGAATGGTATTGTAGACACTGACAAATTGCGACAGGTCCCGAAAATTGATCCTGTCGTCGTCGTTCAAGTCATAAGGGTTGGCCCAGATATTGACGCCATTGAATAGCCCCAGATTGGTTGTGACGGGAACATCACCGACCAAATTTACTTGTTGAGAACTGATACTGAAACCGAGGTCGTAAGGGCCGATACTCTTTCCGGAAAAATCCAGTGAAACCTGGTCGTCGGCCAACGGTTCAAATTTGATCCGTGCAAACAAGAGATAACTGGTGGACCCCAGGTCGGATAAGTTCGTTTCGGCAGACAGTCCTTGAATGGTTCCCGAAAGATCGTTGATGGAGCCGAGCTGATTCTGAGCAAAGCCTGCCCCAAATTCAATTTGTGTGGCAGAGGTATAATCTGTATTGTAACTCAAATCTAAAGCGACAGAGAATACACCCTGATCGGTCGGGCTGCTGGCATCAACCCAGATTTCCACCCAGTACGAAGACCATTCACCGATCCAATCGACATTCGCAGGTAACGAGCTTGTTTCTCCACTCGGTTGTGTGTTTGAGGGCGAGTTAACGACACGTAAGTTGACCTCCGCAGAGGCGAGCTCATCATCAATAATTGTGACTTCGGCTTGGGAGTCAGCAAAAATAACGTTCCGGCCATTTGACTGAATATTGGTCAGATTCACCAGAAATAATTCATCAACTTCTACCAGAGTAGAATCGGTGAGTGAAATAGTGATTGTTTTTGATTGTTCTCCCTGAGCAAAATTCAATGTACCTGTTGCCGCCAGATAGTCGTCCGGGTCGAAGGCTGACTGATTTGCGGTGGCGAAGTTTACGCTAACTTCGGTATCTACAGGCTGATCCAGAGAAACAGTCAGCGTGGCTGTGCCTGCGTTTTCATCGACGGAAATATCGTTGATTGAAAAACGGGCCAGATCATCGTCTGAGATAGTGACTATTGCCTGATCATCTGCCAAAAGGATATTAGCTCCATTAGCCTGTATGTTGGTCAGGTTGATCAGAAAGGTTTCATCGATTTCCACCAGATCAGAATTAATAAGGGAAACCGTGATGGTTTTGGATTGCTCACCCGGATTGAAGGTCAGAGTTCCCGCAGTCGCCAGATAGTCGTCTGGGGCGAAGGCTGTCTGATCAACGGTAGCGAAATCGACCGAAACGATCGATTCAACGGGTTGTTCCAATGTCACAGTAATAGTGGCTGTTCCTGCGGCTTCGTCTACTGTCACATCATCGATAGTTAAATCTGCCTGATCATCGTCCAGGATGGTGATTTCTGCCTGGTCGTCCGCGAAAGTAACCTGGGCGCCGTTGGCTTGAATGTTCGTCAGGTTCACGAAGAAGCTTTCAATGCTTTCTACGCTATCGAAATCGATCAGGGGGATTGTGATATACTTTGATTGTTGTCCGCGAGTAAAGGTGAGTGTGCCTGTTTGTGAGGTGTAATCAGTGGAATGCGAGGCTGTATTGTCGGCGGTAGCATAGTCGACATAAACTGTTGAATAAACAGCACGATTCAGTGATACCTTGAGCTTGACGGTTTCCGCTGTTTCGTCGACAGTAACATCCTCGATCGAAAACGTGGCTTGATCATCGTCCACGATGGTAATTATCGCCTGATCGTCTGCCAGTATGACATCGGGACTGGTGGTTTGTAAATTTCTCAGCTTGACGAGAAAGGTTTCAAAACCTTCGACAATATCATTGTCAAGGATTTCGACGTCGATGGTTTTTGATTGTTCTCCTGGATCGAACGTTAAGGTACCTGACTGGAACAGGTAGTCGGTCGAATTGAGTGCCGTCTGATCGGCGGTGAGATAATCGATACTGACGGTGGTGTCCACAGGGTGATCCAGTGAGACAGTGATGGAAGCCATTCCATCGGTTTCATTCACTGTAAGGTCGCTGATTGATAAAAGAGGGATGTCATCATCGAGAATGGTCACTTGCGCCTGATTGTCTGCAAAGAGGATCTTTGCGCCGTTTGCCTGAATATTAGTCAGATTGACGAGGAACGTTTCGTTGGTTTCCAAATAGTCAGAATCCACGAGAGAAATAGTGATGGTTTGGGTTTGCTCACCCGCGTTGAAAATCAGAGTACCAGACTGGGCTAAGTAGTCATCCGAAACAATGGCGGTTTGGTTCGCAGTCATAAAGTCAACTGATACTGGAAACGTGAGTGGTTGGTCGAGAGACACGGTTAAGGTAACGGTGCCTGCTGATTCATCTACAATGGCATCATTGATTGAAACGTTGGCTTGATCATCATCTGTGATCGTCACTTCTGATTGATTGTCAGCAACAATCACCGCAGCACCATTTGCCTGAAGGTTGAACAAATTAACCAGAAAGATTTCGTCAGCTTCAACCAGATTGGTATCCACAATGGAGACCGTGATGGTTTTTGTCTGCTCACCCGCATTGAAAATCAGAGTGCCAGACTGGGATTGATAATCATCAGTGACAACGGCAGTTTGATCGGCGGTGGTAAAATCAATGCTGATGGATGTGTCAATCGGTTTGTCCAGGGTGACTGTTAATATCGCCGTACCTGCTGCTTCATCAATCGAAAGATCGTTGATTGAGATACTGGCCTGGTCGTCATCCAGGATCGTGACTTCCGCCTGATTCTCCGCGAGAATGACGTTTCGCCCATTGGCTTGCAGGTTGATCAAATTAACGAAGAAACGTTCATCGCTTTCTACCAGTTCGGAGTTCACAATAGAAACGGTGATGGTTTTTGACTGTTCCCCCGGGGTAAAAATCAGTGTGCCCGATGTCGAGAGATAATCATCCGGATTCGTAGCTGACTGATCGGCGGTCGCATAATCGATCGCGACGATTGCGTCAACCGGCTGGTCCAACGTGACGGTAATGGTAGCTGTGCCGATATTTTCATTCACCGAAAGATCGCTGATGGACATTTTGGCTTGATCATTATCTTGAATCGTGACCTTCGCCTGATTGTTGGTGAAAATAAGATTCGCACCGTTTGCCTGGATTGTGGTCAGGTTGACCAGAAACGTTTCGTCGATCTCCACCAGGTCAGAATCAACAATGTCAATCGTAATCGTTTTTGACTGCTCGCCTGGGTTGAAGGTCAGGGTGCCAGATTGGGCTACATAGTCGTCGGGATCACTGGCTGATTGACTGGCTGTGCCAAAATCTATATTGACCGTCGTTGCAACCGGTTTGTTCAGGGAAATCGTTAGGCTAGCCGTGCCTGCTGTTTCATCAACAATGACATCATCAATTGAAACGCTGGCCTGATCATCATCATGAATGGTCACTTCGGCTTGGCTACTGCCTATAATCACGTTTGGGTTATCTGATATCAGATTCCTCAGATCAACGAGGAATGTTTTATCCATTTCCACAATGGAATCATCAGTAATCGAAACGGGAATTGTTTTCGATTGTTCACCTGGGGTAAAGGTGAGTGTGCCAGAAGTCGAGAGATAGTCGTCCGGATTAGTTGAAGACTGATCGGCGGTAACAAAGTCCACACTAACAATTGTTTCAAGCGGTTGATCCAAGGATACAGTCAGGATTGCTGTCCCCTCATTTTCATTTACCGATACGTTGTTGATAGAGACACTGGCATGATCATTATCGAGAATTGAAACTAGTGCTTGATCATCTGCAAAATAAATATTCGCACCATTTGCCTGAATGTTAGTCAGGTTGACGAAAAATGTTTCAACATTTTCCAATAGACTATTGTCGACTAAGGATATGTTGATGGTTTTTGATTGCTCTCCAGGATTAAAGGTTAGTGAACCTGAAGTGGCAAGATAGTCAGAAGTGGTTGCAGTATTATCAGCAGTGGAAAATTCGACGGTAACATTGGTGTCGACGAGTTGATCCAGAGAGACTGTCAATGTGGCCGTTGTCTCTTCTTCATTGACCGTAATGTCACTAATCGAGATGCTGGCATCATCATCATCTCTTATTGTGATGATTGCAGGATTGTTATCAATCTGTAGCAGATAACCACCGGTCTGTAGATTACTCAGATTCAGGGAAAATGTTTCATCTCCTTCCACCTGATCAGAGTTGACGAGAGGAATGGCAATTGTTTTCGTTAGCACCCCTGGGGCGAAGACTAATGTTCCTGAAGTGGGGACATAATCAGAAGTGTCTAATGCAGAAATGTCCGAAGTTACAAAGTCGACACTGATTGCAGTGTCGAGTGCATTGTTTAAAGAAACTTCTACGAGGGCGACTCCCACATCTTCTTCAACTGTGATATTGGTAACTTTTAAGATTGCATAGTCGTCGTCAAAGATTCTGATTTCGGCTTCTTCTGAGATCAAACTTGTTGTAAAAGAATCATCAGTTATTTGAAGGAAAAAATTTTCTAAATCCTCCATGCCCTCAAATTTTTCGTCTCCATATATAATAAGTGTGATTCGTTCAATTTGACCAATTGCTATGGGAATAGCTTTGAATGTTATAGTGCCAGATTGATACTGGTAATCTCCATCTGCGACAGTAGCTGTTCCATCAATCGTTCTAAATTGGATCGTTGATTCAAAGTCCAAAGATTCTCTTCCATATTCACTTATTCTAAAAATATTAAATGTGATACTTGTTTCTCCGCTGTCTCCTTCAGTTCGAGCACCGAATGGAAGATCAATATAGATATGAGGTCTGTATGGTTGAAATGTGTAAATCTGCCCGGCATTTATGGTGGAAATGGGACTTCGTGGCGCACCAACTATAAGTTGCGAGTCTGAAAAGGCGACCGCGTAACCAAAGTAGTCATTTGAAGAGCCGAACTCTGTAAACAACTCTTGTGATTCGCTCCACCAATTTTCTAGTTCTTTGTGATGGTAGATGTAAACTACACCTGTATTATTGCTGTTACCATTACTCTCAATTGAACCAATTGCTATAGAACTTCCTGAAATGGATATCGAGTTAGCGGATGGATTATTTCTATAGCCTGGTGTGCCTAGGCTTTGCTTAAATTGCCAATTCCCATCGATGTTTTCAAAAATATAGGCATTTCTTCGGTCTTCATCGCCTGCAGCAGTAATGACGCCCAGAAAATTTCCATCTACATCTATGTCATATCCAAAAAAATCATAAGTTTCACCATCAGGATGGGTTAATATTTGTTGCTCTGTCCAAGTTCCATTCAAATTATGAAATATGTAAACAGCCCCAGCATTAGAATTTGAATCTTGGGTGTCTGATTTGAGACCTGAGATAAAAATGGTGTTGTTTTGGATAATTACTTCCCAACCAAATTGATCTGAAACAGCCGCGTTTGAGGCAGTGATCAATTGTGTTTCTGACCAATCAGAACCATTGCGTGTAAAGACATACGCAGCACCAGCGTCTTGGATATCAAATGGACCTTCAGGGTCATCGGGATTATAAAACGAGGCTCCAACAACTATTATGTCATCTTCAATTGAAACATCACCCCCAAAATTATCACCGAGTCTTCCGTTAGATGCTATAAGTTTTTCTTCAAAGACCCATTCAAATCCATCCCAACGATAAATATAGGCAGAGCCGCTATCACTTCCCAGATCATCATCTGCATAAGCGCCTATTACAATGGTATCACGAGCAATGGCTACACTACTTCCAAATTGATCTCCTTCAGAACCATCGAAGGCAGTTAAAGTTGTTTGATATTCCCAAGTATCATCAAATTCATTGTCTAGAGTATTCTGTCTGTTTCGAAAATAAACATAGGCAGCGCCTGCATCAGTTTTGATTAGATCACTGTCTATGGCTCCGACGACCATAAAATTACCATCAATAGCAATAGCGTTTCCAAAATGATCACCTATCACCGAAGGAGAAGGGGGGCGAATCCTCCCTGATTCCTCCAATGCTTTGATGTCATCATTTAAAATAGTTCCAATTCCGACATTTTTGTCAAAAATGATGTCTAAGCTGTCACTAGATAAGATCACTTGAAAGTATTGATCAAGTTCAACTTCAAAATCTCTTTTAACCTTAATTACAATTGACTTTGACTGATATAAGGCGGAAGGATCTGCTGAAAAGACAATAGTGCCATTCTGTGTGATATAGTCGTCGTAAGCGGGATTTCCTTGTATTGTTGCAGTACCGTCTTGGGTAGTGAAATTGATTACTACATCCTGATTGAGATCTCCTGAAGTCGCACCTGTTCGTGTAACCGTAAAAATAAAATCAGTCTTCACGTTATAGGAATTACCTTCAAGGCCAGTCACATCATCAATACTGATCACCGACGTCAGCATCGTGCGGTCTTCTAATTGCTCGATCGCCTTGGCTCGCTGGCTTTGCACCGACTGAAAACGCTGCAGTGCGCGGGAGCGTTGGTTGCGAACAAAACGGGGGCGAGCGGGGCGGCATTTACAGGCAATCGACCGTAACCAGTTTGTGAGCAGCATCGGGCACAGGGTCTTTCTGGCGTATCTGAACTTCAGCGATCAAATCAATTTATACGATCTGCTCAAGTGATTGATGGATGTTAAGGCAAGAGATCGGATGTGTTGTGTGACGGTACACGGTTTCTAATCTATACAAACTATTAAATACTGTATGTAAAGATATCAATGTACGGTCTGTTGTGCCAGTTTTTTTTGCTTCAAATATCGGCTTATTAAGACAATTTCACAGAATTACCTGAGCAGACTTGATAGGGGATGAATTTGCTGTCGGCCGATTCAGGTAGGAATAGCGATTCGACTTGGGCACAGCCTGTATTGGCAGTTATTTCGCAGGTTCTCAAAAGAAAGGCGCCGGGTTTCCATCATTCGGCTGGATGGCATTTTTGAGTGTTTGCGGTGGAATGCCTGCAGAGATCGTTCTGACGGCACCGTCTGCGATCGCACAGAGAAATGAACCGTTGGCAGACTGTCCCAGTGCGCTGATCGGGTTGGCGGCATCCAGGGGAAGATCAACCGGTTGCGTCCACGGTACTGCTTTGTCGGGTCCCGCCTGGACAAAGAGCAGGGTATTGGATGTGCCGTCTGTGAAATTTCGCATTTGGGGACCACGACCGCCGGTGAAGGGGGTTCCTTTGCCGGAAAATGTCATGATGGAAGTGTAGCCGGGCTGGCTGACTCCATCGCACGTGTATACATCCGGCATCTTTTCCAGCAGAGCACTGTTCTGTGGACTGTCCCAGGGTTCCTGCAGGTTGAATTGTTTATAAAGTTCTGCCTGGCCAAGAAAGGGAAGCATGTGGACGCGCCAGCTTAAAAGTGGTTTGCCATCGATCAGTTGAGCGTCTGCGGGAGGGAAACGAGAAAATGAATCGTGGAACTTATGAAACGCAAGCGCAATTTGCTTCATATTATCGACAGCGGATTTTTTCACCTTTTGGGAATTGGAATTGCCTTGTGAGTTGATCACTTCGTCCGTTTTGTCCATGAGCGATTTGGCAAGGTTTGCCCCAGATTTCGCAAAAGAGAACAGGAAGTATCCGCCGCCCCCCACAACCAGTAAAGCGACGATGCCACCGATGATCAGAATGTTCTGGTTTGAACCAGAGCCCGATTTATTCTTGCGTTTCGGTTTCGATTTACTTTTCGAAGCGCTGGGGGCACGGCGGCGCGGTGCGGGAGTATATTCGGCTTCCTCGTCTTCCCAGTCCTCACTCAAATCTTCGATATCTGCTTCTGGGATTTGTATGGGAGCAGCGCACTGACGGCATTTGATTTTCCTGCCGGCTTTGTCATCGCCGACTTTATAGCCTTTGCCACACTTTTTACAATGGAATTGGATGGCCATAGGTGTCTCCAGAAATAGTTTTGTCGCAGGATTTCAATCGGGGCTGTTCATCGCCTTTGCAAACTGATTTTTCCAAGGGCGGGAACGTTCAGTGTTCGTTCCATCTTGATAGTATCTGCTTACTGTACAAGATGCAATGACTCTGGGGCTTGTGAAAAAATCACGGCTGTAGAAAATCGATTTTCTGGTTTTGTGTGTGTTTGTTTTAACGAAACGTCAAATAAAAAAGACTCTCATCACGTTGTGATAAGAGTCTTTGAAATATCAAGTACCGGAGGGGGGACTTGAACCCCCACGAGGTTTACCCTCACTGG